>Ga0224555_1002814_pt1 | contig 19340 bp, 12 predicted proteins | sample 714S23034metaG_FD_180687 | JGI IMG/M metagenome (GOLD analysis project Ga0224555, IMG submission 180687) | Peat soil microbial communities from Stordalen Mire, Sweden - 717 S2 30-34 | ecosystem: Environmental > Terrestrial > Soil > Wetlands > Peat | place: Sweden: Norrbotten County, Stordalen...
CGAAGGTATCAGCTTACAAGTAGCGGTGCTACCTCGAAGACCATTGCGCGTCGAAAGACCGCGCTCGTCCAGGCACCAGCGGATTCGCGTCCAACGAACCTGTGCCAAGGCCAGGTGAGTGAACATCTAACAGCGTGGCGTCGAAGTCGATCGTGATGTCACCTGGTGGAGCTGCCCGCCAGACGACCTCCCGTGTGCTTGCCACCGCCTTTGCGATCGCGCGCAGCTCGGGAGCAGTCGTTGCCTTCACCGCCCTCCAGGCGGTCGTCACCGACGCCACCTCTCCGAACAGCTCGGATTGACTCCTCAAAGCGTCGATGTCGCACAGGCAGTCGGCGCCATCGGCAATGGCGACAGCAAGATGGGTGAGGACCACGCCCGGATCGTGGGTGTGCCATGAAATTCCGCAGCCGGTCATCGCCTCGGACAACCCTCGTGTCAGCCCAGTGCGATCGGCCAGCTCCGCCAGCATCGCGCTGCCCGCGTGGGAGACGAGATTGCGGCCGTCGGTAGTTACCTCTGTGCGACGCACCGAGCGGCTACGATGCACCTTCAAGGAGGCCTCCTCCTGGGTAGATTGCTTGTCTTAGAACACAGACATTCTCCCAGTTGAGGAGGCCTTTTACGCGGATACTGGCAGCCTCATGCCGCTATCGCGCGAATGATCGAGGCTAACTACGCGACGGCACGACGATTCGGTGAACGGGCACCAGCGGTGGCGTCTTCGTTGCGCTCGGCACCGCCAAGCCCAGAGTCAAGAGGACGGCGAGTGCCGCGATGCTCGCGACCAAGCGGCGCCAGCGGATGATGACGCGGGGGTGATCGCCGCCGAGCGCTTCGACTCGCTCGCTCATCAAGTCAGAAGCCACCATGGCGCTTGCACCGGCGGGTGTAAGGGGGACTGCCCCGAGCACGGCCTTCAAGGCGCGAAGCAGGTTCGTGGTTCCGTACCGGTCCACCGCGGCCGCGTCGGCCTCGACCTCGGTCGACAGGCGCGCGGCCCTCGCTAGATCTGTGAGCGCCGGGACGAAGAAGAGGCCTCGGATCGCGACGCTGGCGACCATGAGACGCAGCGGATCCCGACGGCGCCGGTGGGAAGCTTCGTGTGCGAGTACTGCGTCGAGCTCGGCTCGGTCCAGCAGGTTCACCAGCCCGGTCGACACCACGATGCGCGGGCGGAGGAGCCCTATGCAAAAACAGAGGACCTCGTCGGTGGAGACAACTTGCACCGCTCTCAAACCAAAGCGGGCGAGGTTGTCCACATGGACCGCTGGAGGCTCGCCCAAGGACCGGAGCGTGAGTTGCAGCCGATGAAGACGATGCAGCTGTCGGACGCACTCATAGCCCCCGAGGCCGACCGACACGACCACGACCACCCCGATAGGAAGCGCCGGAAGCCATGGTCGTCTCCCGACGAGCGGCACCTTCTCCAAGCAGGCGAACAAGCCGGCCTCGTTCGGGTTCCAGCCGGGCACATAGCACTGCACCTGCACGAGCACCCGTTGTGCGAAGAACGCCGCAGTCGCCTCAACTCCAAGTGCGACGGTGACGAGGAGCCAGAAGCTACGTCGCACTGCCGCGACGCCGGTCCAGAAGATCGTCGAGGCGCTCTAGCATCGCAGGGTCGGTGGCAGCGGCACCGACCAGTCCGGAGATGGTCGTGTCGTCGCCGTAGCGTTCGAGCAGTGCCTTGACCGCCCGTTCGGCATGCCAGGCGACAAACTCATCTTCGGGCACTGCCGCCGTGTAGAGGTAGGTCCTTCCGTCGACGACGTGGGTGAGGTATCCCTTGGCGTCGAGCCGGCTGAGCACGGTGAGGATGGTCCGGTGCGAGAGCGGAACGTCACGCTTTTCGTTGATTAGGTCGGTCGCGTCGACGCCGCTCACACCAGGGTTGCGCCAGACCGTCGCCATTACCTGCGCCTCTAGAGGGCCAAGCAGGTCCGCCGGCTGGGTCCGTTTCCTTCTGGCCAAGTCCCACGTCCTCCCTCAGTTGCGGAGCTGACAGAAGATTACTGCCTTGTCCGTAGATCGACGCCAAGAACGACGAGTCTTCTCTAGTGGCGGGTTTAGCGGTGGTCGTCATCCAGGTGGGCACCTCGAACGCAAGACCGCAGTGCTGAGGAGAGGCCGATTGATGAACCAACTGATCAGTTCACGGGGTCCCGGTCAGTGCGGCCGGACCGTGATATCGACGCGCGGCAAACCGGGTGAGGGTGCAGCAAACGGAAGGCACAAATCGGAAAGCCGCCTCGAGCCTGTCGCGCGGGATTTACGGTTCCGTAGTCACCTAGACCTCCATGTACCAGAAGTTTAGAGTCACCCTGTATGTACATAGAGCCGAGGTAGCGGGTCTGAGGGAGGGGGTCGTGAGCGCCGACAACATTGTCCCAGAGGCAAGCGGAGCGACAGCGGCAGCTGGTGTGGAGGGGGCGTTCGCGCTGGCATGGCAGCTCACACAGCTGTATCACTCGCCGTTGCACAAGACACCCATCGGACACGGTGAGCTCGCAGACCGCCTACCCGGGCGATCGGCGCTACCGGACGCTGAGCAGTCACTCCTGCTGGCGAGGCAGGTTGGTGCCGGGATCCGCAAGTTCCTGCCTACGCCTGAAGGACAGCGCGCCTCGATCTCGACCGACAACGTCGAGCGGCTGCTCGCGGGGTACCCGCGAAACCCAACAGCGATCCGGCAAGCGATCTGGGATCTGCACGTCGACTTGCTGGAAGCGCTGACGGTTGTCGACTTCCAGCTGGGGAAATCTTACGGGCTTGGTCGAGCCCTGGCAGAGACCGCGGTCATGCCGCTCAGCGCGCGTACCGAGGATCGGGGCGCGCTATACAGCGAGCTGTTCTCAGCCGGCCGCCTCCAGGAGATCTCCAGTTGGTTGGCAGAACTGAAGACCTGCTTCGGCACTCACGCCGCTTACGCTGTCTACGGGACTCTGTCGCGCTGGGCGACCTGGATGCGAGGCGCAGACCTGACGAAAGTCGAGGACCCGGGCGCGTGGTTGTCAAGGCAGGGACACGTTTGGCGCGGGCTGCTCTCTGGCGAGAAGCAAGCGACCGATCTACTGAAGGCCACCGATTTCGTGCAAGCAGCTATCGCCTTGCTGAAGCGCATTAGCCAGCTCAGCCAGCGCTTCTTCTGGTCCGGCTACAGCCTTATCTTTCTCATCGTTATTGGTGCCGTCGTAGGCGCAGTAATAGGCATCGCCGACCTGGGCAGGGTCAGTCAGGGCAGCAGACTGGCCGCTCAGGTGGTCGTCGCTCTCGCAGCGCTCGGCGTCACGGCCAAGGGCGTGACGGCGACGCTCGGGAGGATCGTCGCCAAGGCCCAGAGTGCGCTGTGGGATTCAGAACTGGATGAATCGTGCGCTGTGGCGGCTTGTCGCTTGCCCCCTGACGCGGCGGTCAGCCGGCGGCCACGCGCAGACATCGGCGCAATGAGGAGCCTGGGTGTCGCGCCTTCGCAGCCTCTGCGAACCGCAGTTTCGGAGACCGCAAATGCCCCTTGAGTCACAAGGAACACCAGCTATCCCCTGACGAGTCGACTACATCTCGTCCCTCGACAGGAGGTAGGAGTGTGTCCCGTCTGCGCCTCGCTCTGACCTTGCCCGGAGCCGTATCCCTAGGGGCGTACGAGGGCGGAGCCTTGGCCGCGCTCCTTGTTGCCGTCCAACACCTTGATGGCGCCGTCGTAATCGACTCAATCGCCTCGGCCTCGGCAGGATCGGTGACCGCACTTCTCGCGGACCGTGCCCTGGCCCGCGGCGCTGACCCGATCGAACTCATGACAAAGGCCTGGGTCGATCTTGACGCACTGTCCGATATGGTCACCCATGACACCGCTGCGCCACTCTCCAGCCAGTCCTTGACGGTTATGGCCGAGAAGGTACTCGGTGCCAACGGTGTGAGCGACGGGCCGCAGGATCGGCGGCAAGTTGAGCCCGTTCGATTGTCGATGGTGCTGGCCAGCCTCTCCGGTCTGAGCTATCGCCTGGCCAGCCTGGAACGAGACACTCCGCTCGATGCCAGCACATACGTCGACTGGTACCGGGCGGAGATAACTGGCGATACATCTCCTGCCGGGTACCTCACCCACGCCGAGGCGGCGATTGCTTCCGGTTCGAACGCCATCGGCTTCCCACCAAAGCTGCTGGACAGGTCCGCCGACGAGGCCACTTACCTAGCCGCTGGGATCCTCAACTTCCCACGTTCCGGCGAATACTGGTACACGGACAGAGGGACCATCGACAACGAGCCTCTGGGCCGCACCATCGACCTCGCCCCTCCGATAGAGGATGACGAGCAGCGACTCTTCGTACTGCTCCACGCGGATCCGGCGGCGGCCAGCCGCTCAGGCATCTGGCAGGACACCTCCGAGGAGCCGAGTTGGCTGAGAACGGCGATGCGTGCCGTGAGCATCAGTCGCTCCCAGTCCATATACGACGACCTGAAGCGATTGGAGAAGACCAATTCACGCCTGCGCTGGAAGAACTTCGTCATGGCCGCCCTTGAGCAGGGTTTGGCCGATGGCTTGAATCAAGCGGGCCTATCTGATGCTCAGCAGAGTTCCGTCCGAGAAGCGCTGGCAAGCACCCTCCAAGCCGCTACTACCGGGATCGAGAACGACAGAAAGTTACCGAAGGCAGTTGTCGCCGGTTCGCGTAGTTACAGGCATGCATCGCGCCCGCATCGCGCCCAAGCTGAGACGCAGCTTCGCCACAGGACCACCGCCAGGGTGTGGACAACACAGCTCGACCGCCCGAGGAGGTCTGCATCCCGGCGTGCGCGGTCACGATCGTGGTACCGGTCGCCGGAACCAAACGACTCGATCTGGAAACGACCACAAGTCAGATCAAGTGACCTCTTCGCGCATCCGCCGCTCCATCCGGGCGGCGAGAGCGCGCCAGCTGTCGGAGATGGCGATCGCTTTGACGATGACCTGGGGACAGTGGGAGAGCGGTACGTCGTTGACGAGATCGGCCCACGATGCTTCCGAGATCGAGTGAGCCACCAGCCAATTGGCGAACTGCGAACCGCGCTCTGGCCGCTTCGCGCCTCGGACCGCGCCCTCCTGGCGCGTCGACTCATCGGGACGCGGAGTGCTGTCCGTCGACGCCCCGGACTTGTCGCGCCCTTCTGTGGAAACCTCTGCGGCTCGTTCCATCTCGTGCCGCACGTCGCGCACCGTCGCTTCGGAGAGCCCAACGCTGCGTGCGATATCCCGGTTTGACTCGTCGGGAAAGGCGAGCATCAAGTCGGACGCCTGGTCGCGCGCGATCCGCGAGGTGAGCGGTCGGGTCCTGCCGTCCGCGCCGACGCGCTGTGCCTGGTCATTCGTCGCGACGGCCGTGCGGCGGGTGGCCACGGTGTGGGCGACAACCCGCAGATACTTGCGATCACCCGATCGGAAAGCTCTGGCTTGGTTGACAGGATCCGACTGGCGGCCCATATCCGTTCGGCCAGGCTGAGGGGCTTGCCGTGGGTCGTGTTGGCGCGCACCCCGAGGAGAAACGCCTCGTCTTCGCTCCCGTGGAACAACTGAGCGCGGATCGAGGTCTCACCTCGGAGTCGGGCCGCAAGCACCCGGTGGCGACCGTCTATGACAACCTTGGTATCGCCATGGACCAGGATCGGCGGAAGCGCCTGACCCACCTCTGCGAGCGTCCGGGCGTGGTCGAGATCCTCGGGCACGAGCCTGGGTGACTGGCCGAAGCTGAGGGCCGAGATCGCGACGGCCACCTCGTTAGTCGGCGCCAGCTCTTCCACTGTCTGCTGACTGGCCCTGTTCGCCGAAGCCCGTGTCGACACGATGGCTCCTTTCCGTCTCGTCATTGAGATGCGCGATCCCAGCACGCTCGAGCCAACGACGGAGAACGCCGAGCCGTCCGAGCGCCGGTGCGCAGAATTGCGCAGCCAGCGCGGAGGCGGCGACGCAGGTTGCTGGCGGGCAAAGGTGCGCAACCGCGCGAATTGCCCAGTTGCGCACCCCGCGACCCTGCTGTTGTTTCGACGAGATTGCTGCACCGGTCGAGGTGCTCGCCCGTCGCGGTCATTGCCGTGGAGGAGGGCTCGGGCTTCGCCGGCCGGGTGCCAGGAGAGGTCACCTAAATCCTCGCTGCGTAAGTTTGCGAATTCGCTTGACAGCCCGATGGTACCGGTTTATGACACTCTGAGTGTCCAAATGGACGCTATGAGTGGGGACGGTCCGAGATGGCAAGAGCAGCTGGCGAGACGAGTCAGGTAGCAATCGTGCGGTACGGAAGGTGGCAGCTTCGGGGCACGCCTGCGGCAGCGGTTCGGACCAGGCGGGCTCGTAAGGCGAGCTGGGGGCCCGCCTCCATCGGGCTCTGCGTTTCCATGGCCGCGATCTGGCTCGTCGCCGTGCCTCTCGCGTTTGCTCCGCCAGCGGGAGCACAGTCCGGAACGGTGCTCATCTTGTCGACGAGCGTGAACGGGGGGACCTCGAGCCCCGAGGCCCAGGCGGCGACAGCCGACGGCTACAGCGTCACGGTCGCCAGCCCATCGACCTGGGACAGCCTCACCGAGGCCAACTTCGCCTCCTACTCGGCCATCGTGATCGGTGACCCGAGCAACGGCTCGTGCGCGACGACAGTCCCGTCCGACGCCCTCAGCACGGCGGCGACCTGGGGCCCGGCTGTCACGGGGAACGTTGCCGTGGTGGGCACGGCTCCCGAGTACGCCGGCGCGAGCGGGACCACTCTCATCGATGACGGGATCGCCTACGCCGTCTCGGGCAGCAGTACCGGGCTTTACCTCTCGCTCAACTGCGAGTACTCGAGCGCGAGCTCGAACACGGCGGTCCCGCTCCTCGCTCATGTCGAAGCGGGAGGATTCACGGTCCAGGGCCAGTCGGCGAGCTGTCCCGACGCCGGAACCGTGAACACGGCTGTATCGGTCGGAATCACGCAGTTCGCCGACCTCCAGTCGAGCTCGCTCGGTCCATGGGCCTCGCCCACCTGCTCGGTCCAGGAGACCTTCGACGCCTGGCCGAGCGCGCTCTCGGGTCTCGGCTTTGATGCCGGAGCGACACCCGCTGACTTCACCGCCTTTGACGGAGTGACGGGCCAACCCTATGTCCTCGTAGGCTCGACTCCGAATGCTGCGACCCTGGCTCTCTCGCCATCGACGGGAGGCGAGGTGCCCCCGGCCAGCTCCTACGGCGGCTCGAATCCTGCCGCGTCCGGCTACTCGCAGGATCGGGTTCTCGTCGGCGACCCCGTCGACCCGGCCACGGGCGACTTCAGCGAGTCGAACACCGACCTCTCGATCCCGACCTACGGCCCCGCGCTCGATTTCACCCGTAGCTACGACGCCCAGCTCGCCGAGCAGCAGACCACGGCCGGCACGCCTGGGGCGCTCGGCTACGGCTCGACGGACAACTGGGCGAGCTCGCTCAGTTTCGGTGCCCCCACCGCCGGTGACATCTACACGATCGCTGGCCTGAGGACAGATGACGGCCAGGGTGGATCGGCGACGAACGCGCCCCTCGACCCCTATGGCGTCTATGCCGACTCGAGCGGGAACCTCTACATCGCCGATGACTTGGACAACCGGGTCGAGGAGATCCCGGCCACGAGCGGGACCCATTGGGGCATCGCGATGACCGCCGGCGACATCTACACCGTGGCCGGCAGCGCCACGGGCATCTGGGGCTACTCCGGGGACGGAGGTCTCGCCACCTCGGCGCTCCTCGCCTATCCCGAGAGTGTCGCCGTCGACAGCGACGGCGACCTCATCATCGCCGACACTGGCGACAGCCGGGTCCAGATGGTGGCGGCCGGGACTAGCACCCCGTACCTGTCCGGCACGACGCCCGACTACATCTACACCATCGCCGGCAGCTCGGTCGGGTCTTCGGGTTACACCGGGGACGGCGGCCCTGCCACCTCGGCGCGTCTCGGCTCTCCGGCTGACGTGACGACGGGATACGGCAACAACAACCTCTACATCGCCGACACGGGCAACAACCGCATCCAAGAGGTCGCGGCGTCGGGCGGGACCCAGTGGGGTATCTCCATGACCGCCGGCGACATCTACACCGTCGCAGGCAGCTCGGTCGGGTCTTCGGGCCTCACAGGAGACCGCGGCGCGGCCACCTCGGCGCTCCTCGACCAGCCGAGCGGCGTCAACCAGAGCTCCGCCGGTACCTTGTTCATCGCCGACACGTGGAACAACCGGATCCAGGACGTCTGCTCGACGACCGGGTCCTGCGGCACGGCGAACTACATCTACACCTTCGCCGGCAGCTCAACAGGCTCCTCGGGCTACACCGGTGACGGCCGTGCTGCCACCTCTGCTCTCTTGGCGCAGCCGACGTGCGTTGTAGCCGGCAACGGCCAGCAGATCTACATCGCCGACTGGGCCAACAACCGCATCCAGGAGGTCGCCTACTCGAACCACACCGAGTTCGGAATCTCGATGACCGCGGGCGACATCTACACGATCGCCGGCAGCTCGACAGGAAGCCACGGTTACTCCGGGAACGGGGGCGCGGCCACCTCGGCCCTCCTCGACTACCCCGAGCAGGTCACCCTCGACAGCTCGTTTGACCTCTACATCGCCGACACCGGCAACGACCGCGTCCGTGAGGTCTCGGCCTCGACGGCGCACATCTCGGCCGTCGCCGGCAACGGCTACACGCTCGCCGACACCGGGGACTCCGGCCCGGCGGTGGGATCCGGCCTCGTCGTGCCATGGGGGGTCGCGATCGACAGCGCGGGCGACGCCTTCATCGGCGACAACAACGGTCGAGTGCGGGAGATCGCCGCTTCGAGCCACACCCAGTTCGGCGTCACGATGACTGGGGGAGACATGTACACCGTCGCCGGCGGCGGCACGGGCGCCTGGGGGGGTCCCGCCATCGGCGCCGAGATCGGCGGAGCTGACGTGAACGGGGTCGCCCTCGACTCAGCCGGGGACCTCTACATCGCGATAAATGCCTGTGTGCTGGAAGTCCCCGTCACCTCGGGCACCCAGTGGGGGATCGCCATGACCGCCGACGACATCTACGCCGTCGCCGGCGGCGGCAGCTACGGCCACTCGGGAGACGGCGGCCGGGCGACCTCGGCTAAGCTGTCTCTGCCTACTGGACTCGCTTTCGACTCGGCAGGCGACCTCTACATCGGCGACGAAGGCAACAGCAACGTCCGGGAGGTCGCCGACCACTCGGGCACCCAGTGGGGGGTCTCCATGACGGCCGACGACATCTACACCGTCGCCGGCAGCTCCTCGGGAGCCTACGGAGACTCGGGGGACGGCGGCCCTGCTACCTCAGCCCTCCTCACCGACGACATGGGTGTGGCGATCGACTCGGCGGGCGACCTCTACATCTGCGATAACTACAACAACCAGGTCCAGGAAGTGGCGGCCTCCACCGGGACCCAACGGGGCGTCGCGATGACCGCCGACGACATCTACGCGATCGCCGGCAGCTCATCTGGCACCGGCGGCGCCACCGTCGGCGTCCCGGCCACCTCGGCCCTCTTGACCGGACCATCGGCGATCGCTTTCGACAGCTCGGGCGACCTCTATGTCGGCGCCGACGACGAGATCCTGGAGATAGCGGCCGCTAACGGCCCGCAGTGGTCACAGGACATGCAGGCCGGCTACATATACGATGTCGCCGGCATCGGCGCTGCCGGCTACTCGGGGGACGGCGGCCCGGCCACCGCGGCCAGATTGAAGTACCCGTTTGGGATGGCCGTCGCCCCCTCTGGCACCTTCTACATCACCGACTCGGACAACAACGTCGTCCGGGAGGTGGCCGCAGCGACCTCTCCGTTCGCGGTGTCGCCCGCACCGGGCGAGGTGACCGTGAACGAGCCCACCGGGGCCGAGGTCAGCTTCTACCCGGAGGTCGCCGGCAGCTGCACCCCGCCGTATGTGGTGTCCGGTAGCTACTGCGCCCTTCCCCAATACTTCACCGCCACCTTGACGTACAACTCGACCAGCCATACCTACAACTTCTCCCCCGATCCGACCGAGACCTACACCTACAACAGCACCGGCCAGCTGACCGCCGAGAGCGACGCGGCTGGCGACACGCTCACGCTCAGTTACGGGAGCCCGTCTCCGGGTTCGGGCGAGTGCCCGTCCACGGCCTCGTCGTGCAACACGGTCACCTCCGCCGGCGGCCGCGCGCTCGTGATCGGGCTCAACTCCTTGGGGCTCGTCACCTCTGTGACCGACCCGTTGGGGCGCCGCTGGACCTATGGCTACAACAGTGCCGACGATCTCACGTCGGTGACCGACCCGATGAGCCGGGTGACCTCCTACACCTACGGCAAGGGCACGACCGGCAACCCGCTGCTCGTCAACGACCTCCTCACCATCACCAAGCCGAACGCCCAACCGGGTGGCCCCGACGCGGGCGACGAAACGGTGAACCTCTACAACGCCTCAGGGCAGGTGACCTCTCAGACCGACCCGATGGGCTTTGTCACGACGTTGAGCTATTCGGGCCTCGACACCGCGACGGGCACTGGAACCGTCAACGTGACCGATCCCGACGGGAATACGACCGTCTACGACTACGAGCTCGGCGTCCTCGGCGCTCAGTCTGAATGGACCGGCGCCGTCGGCTCGACTCTTACCTCTAACTCCAGCTACGGTCCGAACCTCACCATCTCGGGGTCCACCGGCGGCACACTGCTGGATGCCTGGAGCGCCAACGGCGACGTCACCTCGAGCGGCATCCCCGAGGAGACGAGCTACACCTACGACTCGTCGGGGAACCAGACCTCGCAGGTCGACCCTCTCGGCGAGACGTCGACGAACTGGTCGACTTCGCTCGACGAGCCGAGCTGTGACGGGACGGCCACGACCACGACGAACTGCTCGTCCAGCCTAGAAGGGCCTGCGCCGGTCTCGCCGGGCGCCACGATCACGCCTCCGACCTCCGCTCCGCCCAACGGAGTCACCTACACCCTCTACGACACCTACGGGAACGCCCTGTACACGACGACCGGTGTCTACGAACCCGGCTCGAGCAGTGCTTCGTACTCGCAGACGAGCTACACGCTCTACAAGGGGAACAGCATCACTCTTGGTACCACGAACATCTCATGCACCGCGACACCGCCCTCACCCTCTCTTCCTTGCGCCAAGATCAACGCCGATGGGTTCGTCACCCAGCTCGCCTATGGCTCGGCCGGGGACATCACCTCGTCGTCCACGCCGGACGGCAACGGGACGCAGGTGGCCGAGACCACTTACAGCTACGACGGCGACGGCGAGCAGACGGCCATTGTGGCGCCCGACGGCAACCTGTCTGGGGCGAACGCCGACAACTACACGACGGCGACCGCATATGACTCCGACGGCGAGGTCACCTCGACGACTCAGGCCGGTGGGACGGGAGGGAGCGGTCCGACCGTGATGCCGAGGACCACGTACGACTACTACGACGCCAACGGCAACCTGACCTCGGTCAAGGACCCGCGCGGCTACACGACGACCAATACCTACAACGCCGACGACGAGGAGACGCTTGTAACAGATGCGGACGCGAACGCGACGCTCACCTGTTATGACGGCGACGGGCATGTGACCGAGATGGTGCCTCCGGTCGGTGTGACAGCCAACTCGCTGACGCCCGCCTCGTGTCCAACCAGCTACCCCACCAGCTACGGTGACCGCCTCGCGTCGGACGCGACTACGTACACCTATGACGGCGCCGGCAACAAGACGGCGATGACAACTCCCGCGCCGGCCGGCCAGAGCGGCCACGAGACGACGACCTACAGCTACGACTCGGCAGGGAACCTGATCGAGACCGTGGCACCGTCCACGGCCAACTCTGGTCCGAACGACGACACCTACAACACCTACAACGCCGACGGCGAGCTTGCGACGGCAACAATCGGCTACGGCACCTCAGCCGCGTCCACGACGAGCTACTGCTACGACCCGAACGGGGACACGACCGCGGTCGTCGCTCCCGACGGCAACACTGCGGGAGTCGCCACGTGTGAGACCTCTTCTCCCTGGGTGGTGAACGCGACCTCGTGGCCAACCCAGGCCGCCTATCAGACGACCTCGAGCTACGACTCGGCTGGTGAGCTCGTGTCGGCCACTTTGCCTGCGACATCAGCGGCACCGAGCGGGATCACGACGTCCTACACCTACGACGCTCAGGGCAATAAGCTGACGAGCACCGACGAGATCGGGGTGATCACGACCTACACCTACACGCCGATGAACCTGGTGGCGTCCATCAGCTACTCCGGTTCGTCGGCCCACTCGGTGAGCTACACCTACGACGCGGATGGCAACAAGACAGCGATGAGCGACGCCACCGGTTCCCCGAGCTTCATCTACGACCCCTTCGGCGAGCTCACCTCGGCCGAGAACGGCGCCAGCCAGACGGTCGCGTACGGCTACAACGTCGACGGGGAAGTGACCGGGATCACCTACCCGTTGCCGGGCACTGCGTCTTGGGCCACCACGGACACGGTCAGTTACGGGTACGACAACGCGGACTTGCTGACCTCGGTGACCGACTTCAACAACAAGACCATCTCGATCTCGAACACTGCCGACAGCCTCCCGTACTCAGAGACGCTCGGCTCCTCGGGAGACTCGATCGCAACCACCTACGACCCGACCGATTCCCCGTCCGCGATCGCCCTCAAGAGTGGCTCCACCACCTTGCTCGGGTTCTCGTACTCCGACGCGCCGTCCGGGGCGATCCTCGCCGAGACCGACACTCCGAGCTCCCCGCAGTCGCCGGCCGACTATGCCTACGACTCCCAGAGCCGCGTGACCTCGATGACTCCCGGATCGGGCTCCACCCTCAACTACTGGTTCGACGCCTCCGGAAGCTTGACGACGCTTCCGACGGGCGCCAGTGGCACCTACGACCACGCCGGAGAGCTGATCTCGTCGGTGTTCTCGGGCACGACGACGAGCTACGCCTACAACGCGGACGGCGAACAGCTGTCGGCGAAGCAGGGCTCGACGACGATCACCTCAGGCACCTGGAATGGCGCCAACGAACTCACTTCGTACTCGGATTCGACCGCCGACATGAGCTCGGCCGCCTATGACGGCAACGGCCTGCGGGCATCGGAGACTTCAACGCCCAGCGGGGGATCCCAGGTCACGCAGAACTTCGTCTGGAACACGACCTCGGCAGTTCCGAACCTGCTGTTGGACTCGACCAACGCGTACATCTTCGCCGGCAGCGGGACGCCGACCGAGCAGGTCAACCTGACGACTGGGACGACTGTCTACCTCGTCGCCGATAGCCTCGGATCGGTCCGTGGGGTCGTAGCTTCCTCCGGGTCTCTCAGTGGATCTGTTGACTACGACGCCTGGGGCAATCCTGAGACAGCGGGTGGCCTGAGCAGCTACACGCCTTTCGGCTTCGCGGGCGCGTGCACCGACCCGTCGGGCATGGTCTACCTGATCGGGCGCTACTACGACCCGCAGACGGGTCAGTTCCTGACCGTTGATCCGGACGTGCAGCAAACGCAAGACCCGTATGGTTACGCTGGTGATGATCCAGTCCAGAACACAGATCCAGATGGTGAAGCGAGCGAGCCCTCACCAACCGAGGGGGAACTTTTCACCGCCTACTATGAGAGCGGTGTCACCTATTTGTACGAGGATGCCCGTGGGTACTGCACCTTCGGAATCGGCCATTTGGTGAACGGGCGGAACCACTGTACGCGGGCGGATTTTTCGATAGTCGCCAAACTGATTCATGGAAATAATTATCCTGCTACCCGCGTTCAGGTCATCCAACTATTCGTAGCTGACTACACCGCCAGTGCGGCGAGAGTTGAGCGTGCCCTCGAGGCCGACGGGCTACGGTATTCACAGTCCCAACGCGCCGCTCTCGTTGACTACGATTACTGGCTTGGGGGTTTGGGCTCGATGACGCTCAGAAGCAAGCAAAGTATCGAAGGCGCAATGTTGGCGTTGGGTTACCCGCGAGGGGAGGCCGAAGCGACGTTGTTCGAAACGGGAAAGTATGAGTTCTTGGGAGACTTCGGACCAAAGCCCACGTCCTGGCAAACATTGACCTGGAACTCGTCTTACATTACTGGTCACATTTGCTCGTCGCAGAGGACATCGACATGTTATTTCCCCACCGCATAGTGTGGGGGATCAGCGGCGCGAGCCTGATCGTTATGGCGTCACTGCTGACCCTTGCTGCGCCGGAATCGTCGAACCGTCTTGTGAACGCGATCAGCGGCAGCCGTATCGCGAAGTGCGCCACGGGATTGGACTCTGCGATTCTTCCCAAGAGGCCCGACAGCGGCCCAGAGGAGGCGTTCGGCAGCTCAGTCTCGATGTCGGGATGCACGATCGTCACCGGAGCGCCGGTCTTCGACGGAGGTGCTGGCCGAGCGTATATCTTCGAGGGAGATGGGCGGAGCTGGAGACAGGTCGCTGAGCTCGATACACCTCCGAAGGCGACAAGTGGTGGGTTCGGAAGTGCGCTCTCCTTCGGTGCCTCGGTGGCCGTTGCAGGTCAGACGATCGTCGTCGGCGCGCCTGGGACTGTCGCTCAGCCTGGGCGGGCCTTCGTCTACGCGGAAGGGAAGAGCGGATGGCAGGAGGTTGCGCAGCTCAGTAGCCCTGACGACCGACCTGGCGACAATTTCGGTGCTGCCGTTGCCGTCTATGGCAGGACGATTGTTGTCGGTGCTCCGTTGAGCGGCAGTGGCGCTGGTCGCGCCTACGTGTTTGTCGAAGCCGCTGCCGGAGGCTGGCGTCAAGCAGCGGAGCTCGCCGAGCCAGGCGCTGCGGCCAATGATCGCTTTGGTGAAAGCGTGGACCTCTGGAACGATACTGTCATCATTGGCTCGGTACCAGAATACCAGCCAGGCCGTATCTACGTTTTCACTGCGGCGAGTGGTTGGCGTCATCCTGTCGAACTGAAAGATCCCGTCAATGGCCGATTCGACCTTTTCGGATCGACAATAGCGATCTCTGGGAACAACGTCGTTGTCGGCGCGCCGGTGGCATTTGGAACCGGGCGTGCATTCATCTTTACCCGAAATACAGCGGGATGGCAGCTTGCAGCGGAGCTCGGTAGTAGCGTAAGCAAATCGGGCAACGGATTCGGCAAGTCTGTTGCCATCTCGGACAAGACCATTGCGATCGGAGATGTGAGCTCAGGGCAAGGCGCGGCCTATGTGTACCTACAGACGGCTAACAGGTGGACTCGTGCTGCGCGGCTCGCATACGGTGCGCTGAACAACGGATTCGGAAGCTCGCTTGCTGTTGTGGGTCAGTACGCTGTTGTCGGTGCTCCTAACCAGTCGGCGGATGATGGGAGCATTTACGCTTTCTCTCTGGCCAATCTGTAAGACCGATGCTCCAGGTCTGATCGAGAGGAATCGCCAAGGGCTAAGATCTGTGAAGCCTGCTCTGCCCGCTGCGAAGGCAACTTCAGGACAGCCGTATTTGGTTGGCGCCCTTCAGGCTGCAATGAGTGCCAAGAAGTTGCCTCCGGTGAAGACGTGCTCGACCATCATCTCGATAGAGCGTGATCTCTTGTGGACTCGGAGGTCGCAGTAGCGGCCAACTCCGACAGGAGTTGACGACCCCCTCGGGATCGCGGACGGTCGGTGCCGCGTCCGCCCTGGCATGGACGACGGCTTCCCCAGTTCTGGCGCCGGGTCCTGTCTGATCGCGAAGCTGCGGGGAGTGCAAGCCCCCGCCCATCCGGACAGCCTTGTCGACACGGGGGCGAGCGGTGGGTAGCTACCATTGTTCTGTGACGGAGCTGCGGGTTACGGTCCCCGACGAGACCGCCGAACGCTTGGCGAGCGAAGCTGCTGATCGAGGCACCTCCGCCGAGGACGTAGCGGCCGAGGTGCTGCGCCTTCACGCCCCGCTGCGGCGAGGCACCAGGCGGTTCGGTTTCATCGGCATCGGTCAGGCGAGGCAGGGGTTCTCCGCCAGACAAGCCGAAGAGAGGCTGGAAGCTGAGGGGTTCGTCTGAACCCTGTCGTGGTCGACACCGGACCTCTGGTAGCGGCCGCTCTTCGCGATGATCCAGACCATCGCCAGTGCGTCGCCTGGTTCGAAGAGGTCCGCGAACCGTTGGTCGTTCCTGACCTTGTGATCCCGGAGGTGACCTACCTGCTCGCGGCAGGAGCCCGGACGAGCGTGGAAGCCGAGTTCCTGCGAAGCCTCGTCTCGGGACAGCTCGCCATCGAACATGTCGTCGCCGCCGACCTCGAGCGTGCCGCCGAGCTCGTCGAGACGTACTCCGATCTGGCTCTCGGAACCGTCGACGCCGTTGTAATAGCCATCGCCGAGCGCCTCGGCGCGAGCAAGATCGCTACCTTGGACCGCCGGCACTTCACCGTCGTGCGACCGATCCACGTTCCTTCTTTCGAGCTGCTTCCTTAACCGCCCGCCCGGCGCACCGAACTGCGAGAATCTGGGCGATGGCCAGCGGGATCACCACGCCGAAGCGTTCCCTGGCGCGCGCCCACTGCCGAAGACACGCCTTCGCGCGAAATGCCTCTAACGGACACCTCGGCGCCGAGGTTCGCGGACGTTCGCCCAGGTCGTCGCCGATGCCGTACGGTTCGCACCGCGCGGCGATGGACGTCGTAGTCGGGCGCTACTACGACCCGCAGACGGGGCAGTTCCTGAGCGTGGACCCTGAGTTAGAGCAGACTCAGCAGGCCTACGCCTATACGCAAGACGATCCCGTAAACACGGTGGATCCAAGCGGGAGGGTGACGGTCCCTCCAGGCGCCGTCACTGCCGCGAAAGCCGCATACGCTGCGGGATTCAGGGCATTGTTAGTCGACATGGTGGCTATCGCGGGCGCAGAATCTGGCTGGGAGCCATATGTAACCAACGGTCGATACTTTGGCCTGTGGCAGCTTGACATCGTCACTTTTTCGCAACCGCTATATCCAGGTTCGAAGACCATACTGTGTCGAGGTATTACATCTGACTGGAGAAAGCCAGATGCAAATGCTCGCTGCGCGTTCAATCTCACCATTTTCAATCGAGATAACGGATTCCCAGTATTTTCCCAGTGGTACGACCCAATTGTAGTCGATGGCCACAAACAGGTGAACAAGACAGCCACTGCCCCTGGTTGCGGCGATAAGGTCTGCTACGTCATTGCCGAGGCGGCTGCAAAAAGGGCGGGGCACTAGCAATGTCAAGTTTCAGGGGTGCCATTGCATGTATCCGTATGGTTGCTCAGCGGACTTGTAGGCTTCAGAAATCGCCATCTCGTTTCGCATCGGCCGGGATTCTCGTCCTCGCGCTAGTGTCGGGTCTATCGGGGTTGGGTTCGTCACCGTTGATCTATGGCCGTTCGGGTGCGGCGACCGTGTCACCTCTCTACGGAGTCGCGTGTCCAACGATTAGCGCCTGTGTGGCCGTGGGTAGTGAAGTCATCGCTTCCAGTAATGGAGGACGATCGTGGATTGTTGATCCGAGTCCTAGCGTGTTGTTCGGTGGCCCTAACGCAAGGATTTTGACGGACGTCTGGTGCTCCACGACAAAGAATTGCGTCGCAGTGGGCTGGGGTGGAATTGTCATCATGACCACGAATGGTGGCCTCCGCTGGATCGTTGGCAGCGCCCCAGAGCGTACAGGTGCGTTGGCAGCCGTCTCGTGTTCTTCGGTCGACACGTGCGTGGCCGTAGGTGAGATGGAGTCTGGTGCACCCGCCATCATAAGCACCGCGAACGGTGGGATGACTTGGCACAGGCACGCGGTTCCGGCGGCAGTTACGCAGCTTTCCGGGATCACATGTAGATCGTCGGGTTCCTGTATCGCGACAGGAGGAGAGCACACCAAGGGCGCCATCATTTCGACGACCAATAACGGATCGACCTGGAAAGTCGAGAAGGTGCCATCAGATGTGAAGTATGTCTCGGCGGCCTCCTGTCCGTCTGAGCTGAAGTGTCTTGCGGTGACCGCGAGCAGCGGGGCCATTGGTGTCGTCGTAACTTCTGACGGGGGTGCGCTGTGGCATGGCCTGCCTTTCCCACAGGGCGTATCGGCACTCAGCGTGTCATGTCCGACTGCCCGCGATTGTGTCGCAGTCGGTTCGAATGCTGTGCTCGCTGCGGGCCGCATAGCAACGACTTCAAATGGCGGCGCATCCTGGGTTTTACCGCCCGTCCCCGGAAACGGAGCAAGACTCTACGGCGTGACGTGTCCGTCCGCGAAGGTATGCATGGCCGTTGGAACTAGTGAGGGTGGTCTCGTACTCACGACCACCAACGGAGGAGCGAGCTGGCGAGCCCACACGGTCTTCTAGCGGGTGGAACGCCCGTAAGTCGAGCACCCAGCCTCGGGTCGTAGTAGCGGCCAACTCCGACGGGCCGTGCGACCGGGTCGACGGCTTCGGACGTTCGGCCTGGGAGCCGCGGGTGATGCCCCGGTGACGGGCATGAGGCGAGATGAGAAGCTCAGGGCAGTGTCCGTGTCAGTAGGCGCGTCACCGCCTTCGTTGCGTTCCTCGCCGGAGGGATTCATCCGCGGCTCATCGGACGTCGATGTTCACAGGTAGGGAGAGCACCATCCACGGTGGACGAACCGGCGGCGGAGTCCGGTCCCGCCAGGTGTAGGGCGCCAAAACGTCGATCGGGCCCTTGAGCTGGCCCTCTTCGGCGCCGTCAACCATCATCTGTTATGGGCCTCCGTCTCTGGTACCTCGTCGCGTGCCGCGTTCTTGAGACACTGGGATCTCGCCGACGGACAGCTCTGGACAAGGACATCGAGCTGATGGTGCTTCGCCACGAGGTCCGCGTGCTCGAGCGGCAGCTCCATGGCCGCGTCCGCTACCAGACCACGGACCGAGCGATCCTGGCTGTGCTCAGCCGACTTCTTCCAAGGTGGCGCTGGGGTTGCTTTCTCGTCACGCCCGAGACTCTGCTCCGCTGGCATCGGGAGTTCTCGCGACGCAAGTGGAAACGTTGGCGAGCCCAGCGAGGTCCTGGACGTCCCCCGCTCGGCGATGAGATTGTCGAGCTCATCGTCAGACTCGGCCGGGAGAACCGCCGCTGGGGATGTGTTCGCATCCAAGGCGAGCTTCACGGGCTTGGGGTCCGCGTCTCCGCGAGCTCGATCCGCCGGGTCCTTAGAAGCCACGGTCTCGGACCAGCTCCGCGCGGTGGACCGACCTGGAAACAGTTCCTCACCGCCCAAGCCAAGGGCATCTTGGCCACCGACTTCTTCGTCGTGGACACGATCGGTCTCGACCAGCTCTATGTGCTGTTCGTGATTGAGCTCCAGAGCCGCATAGTCCACATCCTCGGTGTTAGCGCTCATCCGACCGGCTCGTTTGTCACCCAGGTCGCCCGCAACCTCGC
>Ga0224555_1002816_pt1 | contig 19338 bp, 19 predicted proteins | sample 714S23034metaG_FD_180687 | JGI IMG/M metagenome (GOLD analysis project Ga0224555, IMG submission 180687) | Peat soil microbial communities from Stordalen Mire, Sweden - 717 S2 30-34 | ecosystem: Environmental > Terrestrial > Soil > Wetlands > Peat | place: Sweden: Norrbotten County, Stordalen...
CGCTGTATCTGCTGGCTTACACGAACGTTCGGTGGCTGGGCGCGATCACGCCGTTGGGCGGCCTCAGTTTTATTGTTGGCTGGCTGTGGCTGGCGTGGTTGGGAGACAAGGCTGCTGCGTGACCGGGCCGACACCGGGTGGGGGCCGGACGGTCTTTAGCAGCCCGCGAGTGTGATTAAAAGTGGGGTTATGGACCGCGGCTGTGGCGAAGCCCAGCCGCAGCGGGTAAGCAGGTAGATGGAGCACGGGGGTCTATTGCCGGGTGTGAAATGGCTTGGCTCTCTGCGGCTGGGCTTCGCCACAGCCGCGGTCCTGTGTGCTTGTTAACGCTCACTTCCAATCGCACCCGCAGCCCGCAGGCGGGCAAATCGCGGTTGCCATGCGGGGGCGATTCCGGTATAGGGCATGCATGAGGGAACTGCGGCAGATCGCCACCTGCCACGCGAACCTTCCCTGCAAAGTTCGCCGTCCTCAGTCGTCTGTCCGATCCGGCTTTTCACTGATCGAACTGCTTGTTGTCCTGGGGCTGCTCATTGTGCTGACGACGATGTATTGGGGATTCAGTTCGCCCAGCTACCAGCGGCGGCAGCGGGTTGCCTGCGAACAGAATTTGCAGAAGATTTATATTGCGATGGAAATCTACGCCAATGACTCGCGGGGAAAGTTTCCGGTGACGGCCGGCGCGCAGGCATCGGAAGAAGCGCTGGACGTGTTGGTGCCTCGGTACACGGCGGACACGGCCCTGTTCATCTGCCCGGGCAGCGAGGGCGCGTCTTTGCCCTTCGGGGAGTCGTTTCGCAAACGGAAGATCAGTTACGCCTACTATATGGGAAGGGAATTGAGCGATTCGCAAGAGTCGTTGATGTCGGACTGCCAGATTGATACCGGGGCCAAGACGGCGGGCGAATTCGCCTTCTCCTCCACAGGGCGGCCGCCGGGGAACAATCATTCCAAGTACGGCGGGAATTTCCTTTTTTGTGACGGGCATCTGGAATCGAGCCCGCCGCGCGTTCCGTTCTCACTCCCATTGAGCCGGGGTGTTGTTTTGCTGAATCCGAAACCTCGGCGCGTTCCATGAAGATTCAATGCTCGTGCGGCGCGAAATACTCCTTCGACATCACACCGGGAATGAGGCAGACACCGATCCGGTTTGTATGCCAGAACTGCGGGCTGGATTCGTCCGACCTCGTGAACGAATTGATTCGCCAGGAACTGGCGGCTGCGGCTCCGGTGGATGCGCCTCCTCCGTTGGTGGCCGCTCCGACGCCGGCGGGAGCGCCTCCGGCCGGAACATCGCGCATGAGAATCCAGGCCTCCAGGACTGCGGCGGCGGCGGACACGGCCGCCGTTGAATTCTGCGCGAGGCATCCGGGCCAGCCGGCCACGCACCGTTGTCTGGTCTGTGAGAAGCCAATCTGCCGGAAATGCCTGGAACTTTTCGGCCAGGTCTGTTCTCCCCTGTGCAAAGCCAAAGCCGAAGCGCAGGGAACGGCGATTCCGGAATACAAGGGAAAAAAGTCAGCCGTTGAAGCGGGGCAATGGCGAAAGGTATGCCTGGCGGCGTGGGCGATTGGCGTAGTTGTGGCCGGGTTGCTCGGCTTCTGGTTTTGGTACGCCTGGTTCGGCTCCGTGCCGAAGCCCGTGTTCTCGATTCGATTCACCGAGCCGGCTCACTCCGGGGAATCGGTGTTGTGCGGGAAGGACCAGCTCGTGTTTCTGCACGGCGATACGCTCGCGCGCTGCGATCTGATGGCGACGCGGGAGGTCTGGTCGCGTCAATTGATCGACAGGCAACAGGTTGCCGATGCGGCCGCTTTGGAATTGAAGGAGATGCGGGCCGAGAAAATCCAGCTTTCCGCTCGGAACCCCGATGCCGCCGACCGTTTTAAAATCCCTTCACTCGAAGAGTTAACCAGGAACGTGGAGTTGGCCGAGGAAGCGGCGCTGCAATTGTATGTTTGCGGGGAGAACGTCTGGGTGGCCGCGGCCGACAAGCTGGTCCGTTACGATTGGGATACAGGAAAGCCCGGACAGGAGTTTTCGCTCGGTTACGGGGCAAACCGCCTGATTCGGCGGGCGGACGAGTTGTTGCTCGCGGGCAGCGCCAGGACCGGGCAGGGGGTCATCGCTCATTTCAACCTGGCGAATGGAGAATCACGCGTTGAGACGATTGGCGGACAGCCGGGATTGGTGACTGCGCCGGGGAGCGCGAGAAAATCCGGCGTCGGCGCGGGGACCGCGAATTCCGGCGGGGAGGGGATGGCCGGGTTGCCGCAAGGGGCGCCGGGTTCGGATGCGGGAAAGCCGCTGGACCCGGCGAAGGTTGCCGAGCAGGTGCAACGCCTGTCGGTCCCTGCAAAGATCGCGCTGCCCGTTGTCCTGGCAAACGACCTGCATCAGGAACAGATCATGGCGGAAGTGAATGATGAACCCGGGGCCAGGACGCCAGACGCGACCGAGCCGGTGCCGCAACCGACGGAACGCTTTTCAATCATTCCGAGCGAATACGGCTGCGTCGAATTCTCGACGCGATTGTTGGAAGCCCGGTTCATCGCCCGCAACGCGATGAAGGCTCCGCCGTCGAAATCCGCGCTGGATGGCGAGTTGACGGCCGCCAAGACGGCCGATGTTGCGAATGAAACCGCCAACGAGATACAGCGCTCGCGCGGGGGGGACAAGATCACGGAGGACGAAAGCCGGTATCAGGTGACCGTGCGCCGTCCGGACGTGAAGGAGGCGCCGGACTGGACGGGAGAAGTGATTGGACCCCCTTCGCTGTGTTGCCTGAAAACCGTCAATGTGGTTGCCGGCGGCAAGATGCTTGTTGTGCTGGACAAGATGAACAAGAAACTGTGGCAAACGACGCTGACGTACAACCTCGGTGGCGGCAGGGGCTCATTCGGTGAAGAAGCGGGGCCATTGGGCGCGGGACCCTGTGTGGAACGAGGGGACATGCTCTACGTCTTCGACCAGGCGGTGCTGACCGCATTTGATTCAAGAACGGGTGCCGTGCGGTGGCGCCTGCCGTCCATTGGAATAGTGGGGATGTTCTTCGATGACAAAGGAATGATGTATTTGAACACCACGACTGCGAGTCCGGACACGATCAAGTACTCGCGGCAGATTGATGTGACACAGACGATCCGCGCCATCATCCTCAAAATGGATCCGAGGGTCGGCAAGATCCTGTGGAGCGTGGACCCTGGGGGCTTTGTTTCGTACGTTTCAGGGAGGTATATTTATGTGGTGCAGTCGTATGATGCCGATGACCAGAAGGAGAACCCCTGGAGCATCGGGCTGGAACCGAAGTCCCATGTCTGGATCAGGCGGTTGAATCCCGGAAACGGCCGCGTGATGTGGGAACATTATCAGGACCGGGCTCCGCTGGATGTCCGATTCAGCGGGAACACCATTCAAATCGTATTCAAGAAGGAAGTGCAGGTGCTGAAATTCCTTTCACTCTAAGCCGTCTTTGATGCCAGCAGAATCGAACTTCCTGAGGGATTATCGGGGGCATCCCTGCCACTGCGGGGCACGCGGCTGCGTTGGATTCATCGTGGCGGAAGAATTGTTTCAAGATGTGCGAATGAGTTCAAATAATGCAACAGACTGCGGTAAAAGGGGTTGAGGATTTGATCTTCCGTGAAACAGCGGCGGATGGAATCGGATCACTCTGATATTGACGCGCGAGAGCGGTCTGTTAGAAATAGCGGCGTCGGTTCAAACAAACAGTGTCGGTGTCAGAAGACAGATTGTCAGTGAACCCTAAACGACATTCAGCGATTCTGCCGGCGCAGTCCTCCTACGCGGTTTTTTGAGCCAAAACAGCATTATGAATCCAATCAGGCTATTTGTGGGCAATTTATCGTACGAGACGATGGAAAAGGACCTTCAGGATTATTTTTCCCAGGCAGGTGTTGTCACTTCGATCAATCTCATGATGGACAAGATGACCGGTAAATCGCGCGGGTTCGCGTTCGTCGAATTCGGGAATCCGGACGAAGCAAACAAGGCGATCGAACAGTTTCACAACAAGGAGTTTCAGGGACGCGCGCTGACGGTGAATATAGCGCGCCCTCGGGAAGAACGTCCTCAGCAGCAGCGCTGGGGTGGTGAACGCGGCGGCGATTACGAGCGCCGCGAGCGCCCCTGAGCGCGGAGAGCATTTTCACAGGGCCGGACTGACTTTCGAGCCGGCCTGTGTCTTGAGGAATTGGATTTGACAGGCAGCTTGCGCCCCTTATCTTGATTACGCTTTATGGCCGAGAACGTTCCTAATACTCCGACCGGTGCTGTTCCTCCGAAAAAGGAAACAGGCAAGGTGCAGCCCAAGAAAGAAACTGTCCGGATCAATTTGCCGCCCAAGCCGTCCGCGGCGCCGACGATCAAGCTGCCGACGCTTCCGCCGAGCGGTCCGACCGGAGCTGGGAGTGCGGCGCCGGCGCCGGCTCACGCCGCAGCCGCCGCACCGGCGGCGGCGCGCACCGGAACTGCCGCCCCCATTGCACCACGCTCTTCGGGAGCCTCACGGACCTCGGCCGCCCCGATTGCTCCGGCCGCTCCCGAACTTAGCCCGGTGGATGTCCTCCTGGCGATCGCCGCGGCGGTGGTGGGATTGTTGGCGGTCGGCACGACGGCGTATGTGGCCTTCATGGTCCTGGACTAGGCCTGCGGCTCCGCCAAAGTCATCCTTCACCTTTTTTCAGCCACCCCATTATGGCATCCGAGAAAATCGTCAGCCTGACGCAGGAAAACTTTGCGCAGGAAGTGCTGCAATCCTCTTCGCCCGTTCTGGTGGATTTCTGGGCTGAATGGTGTGGCCCCTGCAAAATGATTGCGCCGATTCTCGACGAACTGGCCGAGGAATACGACGGCCGGGTGAAGATTGGCAAAGTGAACATTGACGAGCAGCAGGGAGTGGCCGCCGAGTACGGAATCCGGGCCATCCCCACCTTGCTGCTTTTTCACAAGGGACAGGTGGCCGACCAGATCGTGGGCCTTCACAGCAAACGCGATTTGAAAGCGAGTTTCGATCGCGTGGCCGCTTGATTTCTGACAATTGAGTTGAATTCCTGCGGTTTTGTGGCTTTGTGTTGAGATGATGGTCACACCCGGACAATTCACTCAGCGCGCCGAGTTTTACCATCAGCTCGCCCAGCTTACCGCCGCCGGCCTCGGGCTGGTTGCCGCGCTGCAGCAACTGCAAAGCCATCCTCCGGCGCGTTCCTATCGAGAGCCGCTCCGGAAACTGCTTCTTGAACTCGCCGCCGGCCGCACGCTGGCCGAGGGCCTGTCGAACATCGGTCCCTGGCTGCCGGCATTTGACGTGACGCTGATTGAGGCCGGCGAGAAAAGCGGGCGGCTGGACCAGTGTTTCCGGTTGCTGTCGGATTACTATGGCGACCGCGCGCGGATGGCCAAACAGTTTATTGGCGATCTGGCCTATCCCGTTTTCCTTTTTCATTTTTCGGTCCTGATTCTTGCTTTCCTGCAGCTTGTCGGGTCGGGCAACTGGCTGCTGGTGCTGGTGGTCGGGCTGGGGCCGGTGTACGGAATCACCGCATCCTTGATTTATGCGGCGCAAAGCCGGCATGGCGAGGCCTGGCGCGCGCGGGTGGAAGCCATTTTGCACCGGGTGCCGGTGCTGGGGACGGGGCGGCGTTACCTCGCGCTGTCGCGGCTGGCGGCGGCGCTGGAGGCGCTGCTCAGCGCGGGGGTGACGATTATTGAAGGCTGGGAGCTGGCGGCTGCGGCGAGCGGCTCGCCCGGCCTGAATCGGACGGTCACGGGCTGGAGGCTGCTCCTGGAAGCGGGCCGGACGCCCGCAGAGCTGATCCGGAGTTCGTCCGGCTTTCCCGAACTTTTCATCAACCAATACGCCACGGGAGAGATGAGTGGAACGCTCGACGACACCCTGCGGCGGATGCAGGCGTATTACCAGGAGGAGGGATCGCGCAAACTTCACTCCGTGGCCGTGTGGGCGCCACGCTTGATTTATATCGGCGTGCTGTTCATGGGCGGGTACATCGTGGTCCGGTTCTGGGTGCGGCAATTCCACGATATCCGGAATGCGGGCGGGTTCTGAACCGGGTTTCATGACTTGCGGACGATTCCCGATGGCCTAGAGTGATCGCCGGATCGGCAATGATTTTTGGCAATGAATACAGGTTTCTTCCATGACCTTGACTGACATTCTGGCAGACGAGGAACTGCGGCGGCGCGAGTTTCCGGTGACCCGCAACAAGATTTTTCTGGCGCATGCCGGGGTCTGCCCATTGCCGCGCCGTGTCTCCCAGGCGATCGGGGATTACGCGCTCGAAGCCGGCACCGGCGACCAGGAGAAATTTGTTTACCCGGGCATGCTGGATGAGGGCCGCAAGCTTGCCGCGCGGTTGCTCGATTGTCAGCCGGAGGAGGTTGCGTTTGTCGGTCCCACGTCACTGGCCCTGAGTTTCGTCGCCAGCGGCCTGAAATTCGGCAGCGGCGACAACATTTTGATCTATTTCGACGATTATCCGTCGAACGTTTATCCCTGGATGGCGCTGGCGGAACAGGGTGTGGAGGTGCGGCTGATGAACACGCGCGGGTTGGGCGTGATCCGGCCGATGGACGTGATGGGGCAGGTGGATGAGAACACGCGCCTGGTGGCGCTGGCGTCGTGCCATTTTATCAGCGGATACCGGATCGATATTTCAGCCATCGGCGCCTTCTTGCGCGAGCGAGGGATCCTGTTCTGCCTCGACGCCATTCAGACGCTCGGGGCATTTCCGACTCCGGTCGGGCAGGTGGACATGCTCGCGGCGGATGCGCATAAATGGTTGCTGGGTCCGTGCGGCGCGGGCGTGCTCTATGTGCGGCGCGAAGTCCAGGAGAAGATGAACCCGCCGATTTTCGGGTGGCACAATGTGCATTGCCCCGATTTTGTCGCGCAGGAACGAATCGCATTTCGAAATGACGCCAGGAAATATGAAGCCGGGACCCACAACCTGCTGGGGGTGGTCGGTCTGGTGGCGGCGATGGGGTTGGTTTTGGAGATTGGGATCGAAAATATCTCCAGGGAGCTGTTGCGGAAGCGGGCGCGATTGGCCGCGGCCCTGCAGGCGAAGGGTTACACCGTTTTGCTGTCCGATGCGCCGATCGGAGCGGACGGCGGCATTGTTTCATTTCACCGTGACGGCGATGATCCATCGGGACTGCATCAGAAGCTTTCCGAGGCGAACATGGTCACGTCGTTGCGAACGGATCGCGCGGGACGGCGTTACATCCGGTTATCGCCGCATTTCTACAACACGGATGAGGAATTGGACCGGGTTCTGGAAAGGCTCTGAACGGGAACCGCTCGAAAGGGCGCGGGGCGCATCGCCGCGGCAGGGAGCGCGCCCAAGGGAAACGCACTGGCATGTATAAGACAATTCTTGTGACACTGGATTGCACCCCGACCGACCGGGCGATCATCGATCACGTCAAACTGCTTGCGAAAGCGATGCAAAGCCGGGTTGTGTTGCTTCACGTGGCGAGCGGAGCGCCGGCCCAGTATCACGGCCCGAATGCGGCGGGCCAGGAAGTCGAGGAAAGCCGGGGTTATTTGGACCGCGTCCAGGCCGAGTTTGTTTCCGCCGGCATCGTGGCCGAGTCGGAACTGGCCTGCGGCGAACCGGTGAAGGAGATCCTCAACTGGGTCCAGCGGAGGAGGCCCGACCTGGTGGCGATGAGCACGCACGGCCACCAATTTGTCGCGGATCTTGTCCTGGGGACGACGGCCATCCGGGTGCAACACAGCATCAGCGTGCCAATGCTGCTCCTGCGGGCAAAGTAAGAGCGGCGTTATGAAACCTGTCGATATCCAGGCCATCGGCGAGGAACTGGCCGTGAAATGGGAAGATGGAAGCGAAAGTTTCATCGCGCTGGAAAAGTTGCGGCGGCACTGTCCGTGTGCCGGGTGCAAAGGGGAGGTGGACGTCATGGGCAATGTCTATAAGAACCCGGATCGCCCGTTATCGGCCGAGGCCTTCCGGCTGATCCGCGTGGCGCAGGTGGGCGGGTATGCCGTGCAGCCGGTTTGGGCGGACGGCCACGCGTCGGGGATTTATTCGTTTGACTATCTGAAGCGGATCGCGGGGTGACCCCGGGACGGCGGTCTTAACCTGTAGCGGAAAACCGCCGTGGGGACGGCGGTTTTCGCGGGAGTGAATTCAGCTTTGCTGATCGGGCATCGATTCAGTCGGCGCTCTTGCTCCAGTCCCACGGCTTGCCGGTGTCCCAGAAGGACCAGTCGGGAATTTTGTCCTTAGCCACGGTCACGGGAGTCTTGAGGAAGTTGCTCGGGGTCTCCTGAAAGTCCGAATCCTGCACGATGGTCGGCGTGATGAAGACAAGCAGATTTTGTTTTGTGCGCTGCTTGGAATCGCTGCGAAAGGCATAGCCCAGAACCGGTATATCGCCCAGCAACGGCACCTTGGTGTTCTGGGTGGTGAGATCGTCCGAAACGAGCCCGCCCAGCACCAATGTATTCCCGCTGGGAATCATGACGCGTGTCTCGATTCTCCGAAGGTCATATTCATCCGCCTGGAACAACTGGCCCGAGATGGTTTTGGAGATCGTATCCGCGTACCTCGACACTTCCGGCACCACCTTGAGATTGATGAAGCTGTTGGCGGAGATGCGCGGGGTCACGTCGAGGATAATGCCCAGGTTGGTGTAAGTGATCTGGGAACCGCCGGTTGTATTTGCGGTGCCTGCGGTGACGTTGATGATCGGGGTGGCGCGGACGACTTCGAGGTGCGCTGTTTCATTGTCCAACGTGACGGCTCGCGGCTCTGAGATCACCTTGGTGTCGGAATTCTGGTTCAGGAAGGAGACGACGGCATTGACGCCATCCGCGTTCAGGAAGGCAGTGGCCGGACTGAAGAAGCTGCCCCTGGCCAGGCTGCCAATCACCTGGGGATTGGAAAGAAGGCCGCCGATGATGCCCTGGGACGCCCCAACCTCTGCTGTCCCCAGGCTAGGATTTGCTGGAATCGCCGCTTGCGCCGGGATGCCCGGCAAGGCATTGTTGCCCACGGTGACGTGTTGCGCGGCGAGCGTGCCGGCCCAGTTGATGCCTTTCTCCGTGCTGGGGCTTACGACAGTTTCCAGCAATCGCGCTTCGATGAGCACTTGTCTGGTCTGGGTATCGAGGCGCGCGACCAGTTGATCGACTGCGTCCAATTCCCTTTCCGTGGCGAGTACCACCAATTGGCTGGTGCGCACATCGGCCATCACCTTGCTGCGTTTGTCGATCAGCGTCGTCTCCACGGCTGCGAGAAGATTGCTTGGGCTGGCGTATTTGAGCTGGATGACCCTCGACTGCAGGGGATCGGGAACCGCGGGATCCTTGATGGTCACGCGGAAGATTTTTGTTTTGGGATCAGCCACCAACTGCAGGCCATAATTATTGATGAGCGCAGTCAACGCCTGTTCAGCGGTGATGTTTTCCCAGCGGATCGAGACGGTGGGTTGGGGGATGGGTCTGCCATCCGGACCCATTTGGCCATAGGAGAGTTTCGGGTCGAGCATGTAGTTTATGTTGGCCTGTCTTGCCAGATTCTTGATGGCATCGGTCAGGGGCACGTCATCCATGACGATCAGCGGGATGATCGGCGCGGCGGTCGCGTCCGCCACGGTGCTGGTGTCAGTCGCGGCCTGGACCGCGGCATTGGTTGAAGTGGCGTCGGCGCTCTGGGTGGCGGCATCCGCCGTCGGGGCCGCAGCGTTCGTCAAAGCGGCGCCGGAATTTGCGGCCGCAACGCCAGCGCTCGTATCGGTTGTCGCGGCGTTGGTTGATGTCGCGGCAGCGTCCGTGGCGGCTAGCGTATAGTTTTGGGCTGACACCGCCACACTACCGGCGAGAAGCCCGCTGAACATCATGATGATGATTTTAGCTTTCATGTTTTTGCTCTTGTTCCTGTTTTGCCCAAAAAGGGTGAATCACTTTCCGGGGGCGTGTTCAGCAGCCGAGGTGCCAAGGTTGGGCGGGAAAGAATTTTTGGATTTTGGTAAAAAAATCAACTAACGGAGAAAGGGTGTTGTCCATCATTGGGACAACAAACACTCTGTGGCGCCTTCGTGCCCGTTGCACGACAGGTCAGTGAGTGTTTTCAGGGCATCAGTCGCGGAGGTGCAGTTCCCGGCGTTCGCCACCGACGACCTCAACGACAGCCGATTCTCCCTTGATTTCGATGCAATGGATTCGGACGCGACCGGCGACGGTATTGATCTCATTGGTTTCGCCTTCAGCCATGGTGCGACCATTGATCATCGCCAGTTTATGATCGGGAGTGCCGCCGATGCCGTTTAGAACAAGTGCTTCGGCCGCCGCGGAAGGGGTTTGTGTGAGAGCCGTTGAGGCGGCGCCATGAAAGGAATTGGGGAAGAATGGATCACGTCCTTCCTGTGGGGCGGCGGGGATACTGAAAGTGGATTGGGGAATGTCATTCGTTCCGCTCATTTGCGCGTCGGATTTGCGTTTGATCTCCGGGGGGGCAGCGAGGACGGCCATTATTGCGAAGAACATCACCGCCAGAAGGGACGCACCGGAAACAGAATGAAATGGGTTTTTCATGGAGTGTTGGCCGGATGGGATCCATCAGGATGGACAAGGCACACGATGTCCATCCTGAATGCCAGCTTGTCTTTTTCCTCCGGCCCCGACGCTGAAGCTGGAACCAATTCGAGATTCAAAATGCGGGAGGAAGGAAACTGGTTTTCAAAATCGGCGATAAATTTGCCCAGATCATGGTAGTGCGCAGTTCCGGAGATGGTCATGGTGACCTGCTTGTAGGGAAACTTGGGCAGCAGATTCACGTCCACGGCCATTCCAGCCGAGTCAAATTGTGGAATCTCGATTTTGTGGCGAAGCTTGAACTTGCGGATGGAATTGACCATGGCGGAATAGAGATCGCCGGAAACCATGTCCTCTTCCTCAGTTGCCAGCGTTTTACTGACGGAGAGGAGATCTTCCTCCAATTCTTTGCTGTGCTTGATGGTATCCTGAATTTGCGACAATTTGGTTAACGCCACATTTCGTTGATCGTCGATTTTCTTCAGGTTCTCCTGCTGGTAACGGATCAGGCTGTACCACAGACCGACCACGACCAGGAGCGTCATCAATGCGACGAGGATGACCTGGTTTCTCTTGTCTTTGGAAAGCCTGCTCATCTCGTTTTCTCCGGGAAACGGGCTCCAACCGTGAAAAGGACAAACGGTTTTCCGTCCGGACCCGTTTGTGGCGAACCCAGGGCAGTCAGGCGAAACCCGCCTCCTTTTCCGAGGGCGTACTGGAAATAGGGCGCGCTCGACAAGGCATCCTGATACTTGCTGACCCCGTCGCCTGAAGTGGGGCTGCTGTCTCTGGCATTGAGTGTCAGGACAATTTTTTCCGTTGTAGTCGCCGGCTTGCCGCTCGAGTGGCCGGTGTCGTCCTTCGGTTTGGTTTCCTCGGTCATTGTGTACGACTGATCGATCTTGAGCCGCAGCAACTGGACGTTGTTCACGGTGGTTTTTTGGAGGGCATCGAGGAGATTGCCAACCAGGAAGCGATTGACTGCCAATCGATGGAGAGCCTGCAGTTTCTGTTTGTCGTCCTCGATCTTTCTTTGGTTTTCGAGAATCTGGCGATACTCATTGGTGCGCGAGCTGAGATTGTTCTCAAACCCATTCAAGTCGCCTTTCACAATCATCGTCTTGACCAACAAGGAACTGCTCCAGACCAAAATGAGCATGACGGCAACCACTCCGGCCAGGACGAGTCGTTTCACCGGATCGCGGCGGCGCTGCCCTTCAAGGGCCTGAGCATCTGCCAGCAAATTGATGCGGATCGGCATGATTCAGAGGGCGGTCAATGCCGCGCCGATTGCGACGGTGAGTTGCGGCGCGATGTGTTCGAGCTCCGCTGTTTGCTCCGGTGACAGCGCCAGCTTCAACGTTGTCGTGGGGTTCCAGGTCCTGCAGTCTGCCATCAGTTGGCGCCGCAAGGTTTCCACGACAAAGTCTGACCGCGATGAACCGCCCGAGAGGAACACCTGGGACACCGGACGGTCGTGCTGGTGTTCAAAGAAGTCGAGGGAAGCGCGTAATTCACGGCCGAGAGGAGTGAGCAACGGTTCAAGCTGGCTTTGAACTTCATTCGCCATGCCGATTTTGATTCCTTCCGCTTCGGCATAGGTGATGTTCATCGCCTCGGCGAGACCTGCGGTGAGCCGGTCTCCGCCGATGGCGACAACCCGGTTTAAGATCAGGTCCTTTTCTTTCAGGATCGAGATGGAGGAAGACTTGAAACCAATATCGACGAGGGCCACCGACTCCTTCTCAAAAACCTCCGGCAGCGCCCTCTCGAAGGCATTGATGGGGCCAATGACACCGGGCACGATGTGGTCGGGGATGAAACCGGCATTCCTGGCTGCCAGGACGAAATCATCGATCAGTTGGTTCTTTGCGCTGGCCACCAGGACCTTTTGCTTTTGCTGGCCGGGGGGGCCTTTTGTCGATTCATTTGGCTTGGATTGCGGTGCCGGCGAGGCGACCTGACAATCGAAAACGTAGCCGGACATATCCTGCTGCAGATAAACCCTGGAGTTGTTTTTCAAGACCAGACGCATGTCTTCGACGGGCATGGAAGGCATCTCCACGTGTCTGACCAGGGCATCCGAAACTCCCAACGTCAGGGTCAGCCATTTGCATTTGCAATCCAACGCATGGCTCACCGCCTTGAGATGTTCGGTGAGCAAATCGACCGGGAGGGTCTTTTCAAAAATAGGCGCATCCAAGAGAAGATAGCCGCACAGGGCAAAACCATCGCCGCGCCGCTGCATATGGACGGCTTTGGTGGTGCGACCGCCCAGATCAACTGCCAACATCTGGTCGCGTCTCTTTCGTGCTCCGCTATCCCCGAATGGCAACGCCATAGTCGTAGTCGTGTCTTTATCCAGTTAGCAACGTGATTGCAAGCAGCATCTCACGCGGATGCATCGGTACGAACCTTAAACAAGCAGGTTGCAAAGCAGTCGGCGTTCCATGGCGGCTGACGGCCCTTCCCGGGGCGGGAATGTGCCTTACGGAAGCGACAGAGTGTCACCGGGGTGTCTCAGCTTTTGTCAGAAAGCGGGGTGATTTCGAGCCTGCCACCTTCGTTCGTACGCAAGCTCGCCAGCAGCACTCTCAAGACATAGCGGCCGGCGTCGAAGTATTTGGGGCTGGAAATGAGATTGAACTCCATGACTCCGGCTCGCGAGGGAATGAACACGATACGCGCTGCTTGTTCCGCTCCGCCGGAGTTGACCCACCGAAGTTCGTAGGCCTGGCCGGCGTGACTCCCGGCGAATTCCGAGGTCTGATCCGTAACGATTGCGCCAGGGTACCGGCTGAGAGCGAGGTTGCGCCAGGAATCGGTCCCCGATTGGTCCGACGCGTCGGGCGAAGGATCCATGAAGTGGAACGAGATGAAGCAGGTGTCATGGGCGTCGGAAAACACCATTTTCTGCGGATCCGACGCATCCACCCGATAACCTTCCGGCACGGTCAGGGCAAATTGATTCGTTCCGAGGGTCAGGTAAACGCGCCGCACCTGCCTGTCATTTGAGGTTCCGAGGAACTCCTCGTTCCTCAAGGCGACCTGGAGAGGCGGCTTGTTGGTGACGTCCTCCGTGTCCGCCGGATCCGCGAAGGCGTGGGTAGCGGAAAGGCACAAGCCTGGGAGAATGATTGCCAGCAGATGACTTGCTCTATGGAACGACATTATAGTTGATTGTTCCAGGAGGGGGGACGGCCCAATTGTATCGCAAGGCCACAAGGGCATTGGGGATGCCCGGAGGGACTTTGGTGGGGTCCGAGAAATTAAGATCGTAGCTGAATTTCCGGGTGGGCGGTTCGTAGTACGTGCCTGGATTGACAAATTTGCTTGTGGCTCGCGTGCTATTGTACAAATTGATGATGGAGGTATTGAGCCACAGCGTGGAACTGCTCCAATCCTCGAGCAGGCGCGGGAGGTTGTGGACGCCGCCGCTGAAATTCATGCTGTCGGTGCCGGTGGAAGGAACGATGCCGGTGACGATGGCGGCATTCACGGTATCGGCGCTGGCGGCGTTCCAGGCGCTGGCACTGGTGGAAAAGCCGCTGGTAAGGCTGTTGCGATCGTTGAAGCTCGACGAGAGAATTGTCAATGCATCAGAAATCAGCGCGCAGGGAACGGTTCCCGCCGAGGTATTGTTGGTGCCGAGAAGGCTGGAGTTTGTCTGATTGTAGTTGCCCCACACATAGAGCGGGTTGGGGGTGGCGACCGACCATCCCTCGGCTCCGTTGGAAGGAGGTGCGATCCCGTTCGTGAGCCGGACGACGGCGAGCTGCCCCGCTGTCACCGTGCGGTTGTCCGCGACGTAGAGAATGGTCGGGTAGGTGCCGGAAGTGAACTTCGTATGGCCTGGCCCCATGATGTTCACGTTCGTGCTCATCCAGTTTGCATAACTGCCCACATCGATTTGCGTGGTGAGATTGGTTTTATTTTCTCGCCCATCAAAAAAGCGGTTGGTGAGGGTAAGGAAAGGAAGGTTTGTAGCCAGGATGGCCACATTCGTGCCATACGAGGGTGATTTGTACGGGGTTGGATCGGCGGCGGATACGGACGAGGAGTTGGGCGCCTGCTGGACGATATAATTCACGGTTGTGTTGCTGACCAGCAGAACCACCTGAGCCTGGTTGTAAAGGCGCTGCGATCCCGCCGTTGTCGAGTAGTCGTTCGTGAGGGGCATGTCGATGATGGAATGTGTGTTCGTCATGGGCAGCGCCAGTTGAAGGGTGGCGATGTTGGTGACGTAATTGGTCGGGGTGCCGGCAAAAGTGGTGTTCCAACCGCTGTTGAAATTGTAAGCGTTTCCATAACTGGCGCCGTTGTCGGTGGGTGCTGAAATTGTGCCGGACGCGGTCACCATGGTGTTAAACAGCAGGGTTGCGCTTGTGCCGACATAAATGTTCGTATTGCAGTGGACGGGCCCGTTCACGGTCATGGTGGCGCACGTGCTGAATTCCAGCAGGCCGTTGTAGAAGATGGCGTAGGTTGTGAGCGGGACAAGCGCGAGCATCACGTCCTCCTGGCAGGTGCCGATGACCGAGCTGCTTCCATTGCGCCATTGTGCATTCGACATGATGCGATAAATTGGGGCGTTGGCAGTGATTCTGCCTGGATAGGCCGCGGGGAGATTGCTCGAATAGATGCCGTTTGTAACCACGTAAGTCGCGTTGTTGTTCCCATTGCCATCTGAAAACTGAAAATTGCTCCAGAAGGAATCTTCGTTGGGATAACTCGCGCGATACCCGGTCCCCGCTGTCGCCAGATTGTTGGCAACCGTTGCGGGGCCGCCGCCGGACTGGAAGTCATATTGCATTCGGGCGAACACCTTCTCGACGGCAGCTTCAGCGGCATTTTGACACAGAATAAGCTGGTTGCTGTGGTTGTTGAGGTTCGCGACGGTATAAGTGCGATTCAAGGTGCTGGCCATGAGCAGCAGACTCACGGCGATGATGACCATCACCATCAAGAGCGCATAGCCGGAGCGGGTGCAACGTTTGAGGAAAAGTCTCGTTTTCATCGTCCTGGTGGAACATGTGGGGTAACCCTGAATTCCATTTTGTAAAAGTCGTACATGTAGCCGCTCCCGACCATCGTCAGCGGATATTGGTACTGGAGAAAGCCTAGTGTAAAATGCACCACACGCCTGTCCAACAGGTCGGTGACGGGGTTCCCGTTGAAGTCCTCGGCGGTGAACGTCAGCGCGCCGCCGTAATAGTTGGTGAGGTTGGAGGCCAGGGTGGTGGCGCCGGCGTCCCCGGTGTGAATGCGCATCAGTTTAGAGTTGCCCGGGGTGCTGGTATCAAAATAGTAAACGATGTTGGTAGTGTTGTTGGCGACGAGAAAGATTTGGATGGCGGCGCCCTGCTGCAATGAGCCATTGGAAATCGGGGTAAAAGTGCCTCCTGAATAATTGCCGACACCCCAGATTTGGGCGCTTCGCATGTCGCGCATGATTTGTCCGAAATCCCGACGCGACTGGTCGCTCGCGCCCAACTTGCTCTCGACAAGCTCGTCCTGTCGCAGGCCGAAGATCTGTCCGTAAACCAGCGCGATGACGACGTAACCAAATACAGCCATCGTGGTCATCATCTCAACGAGGGTGAGAGCCCGCATCTTTAAAGGATCTCCACCCTCCGCACATTGCCCTTTATTCTGAAGGAGTTTCATAAGCGGCCAACTCTTACAGCGTCGAATTGTCCCGATTATCCGGCGCTTCGTAGGTGCAGATGGTGTTGGTATAGAGCCTGGTCGTCGTCCCGGCTCCCGATCCCCAGGTGAACGGCCAAACCGTGTCCACCCTCACCATTTGCAATTGAACGCCGGTCAACGTGCTCGAACCGGTGTTGTAGTTGAGCATGCGAATGGTGACGTAATTGGTGGCGGTGACAAAATTTCCTCCCGACGTCGGGAGATCCAGGTAGGTACAGGTGTAACCGGTGTAGGTGTAGTTCGGCGGGTTCGTCGTGAATAGCCGAGAATTGAGGTTCAAGTTGGTGAAGTCATTCTCGGGTTTCGAAGGATCCCAGACGGCGGCCCGAGCCTGTTCGATTTGTTGGATCGCCAGTGCCTGCGCCGCGAGGGAATAGCCCGTCCACTGGGCGCGCTTTGTGGATTGCGTATAGGCCATAAACATGCCGCCATAGACGATCGCGACGATGGCGATGGCGATGACCACTTCTGCCAGTGTGAAGGCAGAGTACTGTCTCCTTGGCTCTAAAGTTTTCGATAAAGTCAGACGCATTGGTTTACGATCAGAAGCAATGGATATTCCAAACTTTTTTGCTTAATCGAGTTTCTGTTTTAGCATTTCCTCTGCCACGGCTGGGGTTTCGCCAGGTGCCGAGGCCTGGAAAACCGGGATGGCCGGCTCCACAGATACCAACGTTAAAAGTCGGTCCTTCGAGGCGTTGAGCGGGAGTTGTATTCTGGCAGATGGGTATTCCAGGTTTCTCGTCAATCGCCCTCCTGTCCTGAATCAGGGCAATAATGGCAACCTTCTCCACAGATCCGGCAGACTGCTTAAGGCGCGAAATCGTCAGGGAATCAGGTTTTGAGTCCGTTCCTGGGGATCGGCGACGGGGTCACCGAGAATCTCATCGAGGTTGTAGTGCTGAAGGGCGAGGCGCACCAGGCGCAAGTTCCGCTCGGTCACAGGGTCCTCTCCGAACATGATCTTCGCGACCACAACAGCGATCTTGTCAAATTTTTCGTTCGATTCCTTGTTCGCAATATTATCTGGATGCGAGCCATTGTTGCCGGGCGGCGCAATGAGGGCTCCGACGTCCAACGGGAGGTTGTTGGCGTCTGGAACGGTCTCAGACACGTTGCTGGTGCCTGTTTCGGTTGCAGAAGTGGCGATACTGAACGCAGGCGCACCCTCGGGGCCCGGTTCACTCAAGGGCAACGCGGCAATGGGAATGGTTGCGTCCTGCCCATTCTCCATCGCCGGCTCCATAGGAGGCTGTTCCACCATCGAGGGGGCGGCAGGTTGTGTCTGACAGACTGCGGTTTGATCGGCCTGCTTTTGCGTCGCGGGGAGTGACGGATTAATTGAGACGTCGGCCGTGGTGTGGTGAGTATCTGTATGTGGAGTGGAAGTGCGCTGAGATCGATCTCTCAGCAGATGGAGGGTTGCTTTGAGCGCGAGTTCCGAAGGAGACACCGGCTTGGTGATGAAGTCGTGACCTCCGCTCAGCACGCTTTGTTTGCGATTGTCAAAATTATTGTGGCCGGTGATGAAAATGACGGGTGTCGATTTGCAGTGAGGGATGCGGCGCAGCTTTTCGCAAAGTTCGAAGCCGGTCATATCGGGCATGTTGATGTCCAGGAAGACCAGGTCGTAATGGTTGGTTTGGAGCAGTTGCAGCGCGGCGAGAGGATCCTCGACACAATGGGCATCGAACTTGGCACGTTTGAGGGTCGTCACCATCACGTGATTGCAGACGACATCGTCATCGACGGCGAGCACTTTGACCTGGGGCATGGGTTCGGCGAGATCCGTTTCGCTGCTGGTCAGCAGGAGGTCCAGGCAGTCCACCGCCTGAGCGATGGTTTGGAGTATCGATGGTGTGACCCAGGAGGGCTTGACCATGATTTCAGAGAGCAGCGCATCGAAGGCCGCAGTAAGCAATGCGATTCGAGTGCAGCCGACGTTGGCGGCGTTGGCGCTCATGGACCGCACGCGCTGATAAAGGTTGGGCAGATGCTGCAGGCTGGCCGGGGATGAAGGCGCCTTGATGTAAGCAAGGCAATGCTCGCGGATTTTCGGAACCTCGGCGAGTGCCTCGTTCATGAATTCAGCGCATCTGCTCGGGGCCTCTTGGGGAATCGCGGGCGTCTCGGCCTCACTGTTCCCGGTTTGGGCCTGGATCGCGGGAGTGTCCGTGGGTGGGGCCTCCACCGACCCTCCGGTCGAGGCTGCAGCGAGAAGGTCCTGGATGGTTTGAAGCAGCATCGGGAAGGTGGAATCCGTCTTGACCAGGTGCCGTGTCAGACCTGTCGCAGTGATGTCCTGGGGCAGTTCACTCATGCGTGCGTTTGAGAAGACTACAACCGGCAGGGATTTCAGTCGCGGATCCGCGCGCACGAACTTAATGACATCGTCACCATTGAGTTTGGGGAGCATGATGTCGAGCACAACCAGATCGGGTGTGAACTGGGAAAGAGCCTTGAGCGCTTCCAAACCGTCTTGAGCAGTCTGGAGGTGAAAACCTTCGCGTTCGAGACGATTGCGGTACATCTGCAACGCGACCGGGTCATTCTCGACGAAAAGGATTGTCTTGACGTTCATTCTCGTTTTGCACTTTCAGGCCCAATTCGGGAATCCAAAATCCATTCCAGCACCGCCCGCATACGACTTCCCAAGTCATTGGGAGCACCGTTTATGCCACACCCTAGTGGAGGGACGGTATGGGATGTCTGCACATTGCGTGGTCGATGCCGGGGGGGTGAACCTCAATCTGTCACGGAGCACAACGCCCGAGACCCCGGGTGAGGCTCAAAAATGGACATTGCGAAAGTGGATGTGCCCGAATGGGGTCTGCAAGACCCGATGCGGTTTTTCTGCTGCAGCGGCAAATTGCTTGCGCGGAATGTCCCCTGAGACGGGCACTCAGCGAGCGTCGTCGTCCAGATGAATGGCGTGGGTGAATTTCATCTTGACCGTTTCACCCACGCGCGCGAGGAGTGACTTCTTCCTCGGTTTTTGAACGCCACCGATTGGCTCCGCCGCATGACTG
>Ga0224555_1002817_pt1 | contig 19326 bp, 17 predicted proteins | sample 714S23034metaG_FD_180687 | JGI IMG/M metagenome (GOLD analysis project Ga0224555, IMG submission 180687) | Peat soil microbial communities from Stordalen Mire, Sweden - 717 S2 30-34 | ecosystem: Environmental > Terrestrial > Soil > Wetlands > Peat | place: Sweden: Norrbotten County, Stordalen...
GAAGAATTTCCCGGAAGGGAACGCGGCAAAGCGATGGCATTTTGGAGCCTGGGCATTATCGCGGCCCCGGTGCTGGGGCCCACGTTGGGCGGCTGGATCACGGATAACTACTCGTGGCGCTGGGTCTTCTATATCAACCTGCCCATCGGAATCATCAGCCTGATCCTGATCTATCTCTTTGTGTATGACCCTTCGTATATTAAGCGCGGAGCCATGCGGTTCGATGCCTGGGGCATGGGAATTCTGGCAATCGGCATGGGCGCCCTGCAAATCATGCTGGATAAAGGGCAGGAAGACGACTGGCTCAGCTCGCGCTTTATCAAAACGCTTGCCATCACCGCGGCCGTCATGCTGACGGCATTTATATTTCGCGAATTGAAGACACCGCAGCCCCTCGTCAAGCTGTCGCTTTTCCGGCACCGATCCTTCGCGGTCGGTATCGTGATCACAACGGTGCTGGGGTTTGTGCTTTATGGCAGCCTCGTGTCTCTGCCCCTGTTCATGCAGGAGTTGCTTGGCTGGACTGCCGAAACTGCCGGCCTCTGGACGAGCCCGCGGGGGATTGCCACGGCAGTTTGCATGCCTGTAGTCGGCTACCTGCTGGGTAAGCGTTGGGACTACCGATGGATGGTGGTTCTCGGATGCCTCATAGGAAGCATGGCGTTCTTCGGCTATGCGGGAATGGACCTAAACTCTGGGACCTGGGACATTCTGGGGCACCAGATCAATCAAGGTGTAGGTCAAACGTTCATATTCCTGCCATTGACCATACTTATCATGGGCCCGATTCCGAAGGAAGATACACCCTACGCCACCAGCCTGTACAGCGTGATGCGCAATATTGGGTCCAGCATGGGAATATCCTTCGTGACCACCTTGCTGGCTCGCCGGTCGCAGTTCCATCAGGGCCGTCTTGCCGACAACATTTCGCTCTCCAATCTGCAGTTGCTGCAGGCGCAGAACCAAGCCGGGGCAATGTTCGCACAGCACGGCTCCGACGCGGTGACCTCCACGCACCAGGCTCTTGGATTCCTGTATGGCTCGTTGCAACAGCAAGCCACATTGCTCAGCTACATCGACGTGTTTCATGTGATGGCGTGGCTGTTCCTGCTGACCGCCCCTTTGGTGCTGCTGATGCGGAAGCCGAAGCTTGACCCCGATCCTTCAAAGGCAGTCCATTAGAACCAGCCCGGCCCCGCGATGCTTCCACCGATTCAACGCACTTCACCTCTGCCCATCAGCTCAAGTGTTACAGAAGGAGGCGAAATGGATCAAGCATGATGGCTGGCGGACGGTGCCCGCTTCCGCACAGTCCTATAATGAAATCACTGTCCTACTACCATGCCAACAATGAAAGCAATTCAAATCAGTGCGCCAGGATCCGATTTCGAACTGGTAAATCGGAAGATTCCCGAACCGAACGCCGGCGAGTTGTTAATCAAGGTGCAAGCATGTGGCGTCTGTCATGGCGAAGCGATTCTTAAAGGCGGGCACTTTCCAGGCCTCACGTACCCGAGAATACCGGGACACGAGGTCATCGGAACAATCAGTAAATGCGGTTCGGACGCAAGCGGCTGGCAGATCGGGCAAAGAGTGGGCGTGGGCTGGCACGGTGGCCATTGTTTCAAGTGTCCTGCCTGCCGGCGCGGGGAGTTTTCAGCCTGTAATAGCAACTTGGTAACCGGCATTACCATCGATGGCGGATACGCCGAGTATATGGTGGCTCGCAGCGAAGCTGTCGTGGATATTCCCCAGGAGCTTGATGCGGTCGAGGGCGCGCCCCTGCTTTGCGCCGGCCGCACCGTATTTGGCGCTCTCAAATACAGCGGCGCCCAAGGCGGTGACGTGGTTGCCATTCACGGCATCGGCGGATTGGGGCACCTGGCCATACAGTATTCCCGCAAGCTCGGTTTCAAGACCATCGCCATATCGAGGGGCACTGATAAAAAGGAGCTATCGCTGAAGTTAGGCGCTCACGCCTACCTCGACACCAGCTCTGGCGGCACGGCCGAAGAACTTCAAAGGATAGGCGGGGCGCGGCTAATCCTCTGTACGGCTCCGAATAGCCGGGCCATTGCGGAGCTCATCGACGGCCTGGGCAGGGATGGCAAGATCATTATTGTTTCGGCCCCGCAGGACATGATGCAGTTTCATCCGGGACTCCTGTTGAAAGGCGACCGCTCCATCGCCGGCTGGGTCAGCGGCAATATCGACGAGGCCATCCATTTCAGCTTGCTATGCGGCGCCATGCCGATGGTCGAAACGTTTCCTCTCGAACAGGCAGCAATTGCCTTCGACAAGATGATGGCAGCCAAAGTGCGCTTCAGGGCGGTACTGAAGATCGGTTGAGGACATACCATGCAAGAGCTTATGCGACTCATTGAGAGCAGGCAGTCGGCAAGGGCGCTTTTTGACCCCCAGCGAGCGATTCCGGCCGAAGATATGAAGAAAATCCTGGAAGCGGCGCGGTGGGCTCCGACGGCGCATAACATGCAGAACTTTGAGATCGTGGTGGTGGACGACAGACAACTGCTGACTGCGATCAGTGAGATAAGAACTCCTCCCAATCTCACTTTCATCCGAGAGAATTATCAACAATTGTCTTTTACTGAAGACGAATTGCGCCGCAGGAAAACCGGGATCATGGGTACTATGTTTCCTAGGTCATGGCAAACGCCCGATCCTGACCCCGAAGATATCAAGAATGAAGACAGGAGTGCTTATATGGCCACGCAGATCGTGTCGAGCTCGGCCATTCTTTTCGTGCTCTACGATCCGAGCCGTCGGGCGCCGGCCTCAGAAGGCGATTTCCTGGGCATCCTCAGCCTCGGTTGCGCGATGGAAAACATGTGGTTGATGGCCAATGCGCTCGGGATCGGCGTTCATATCGTAAGCTCGTTGTCTGGAAAGAAAGTAGCGGCGGAGATTGCGAAGCTGCTCCATGTCCCGGATAAGTTTGCCATAGCGTTTAGTATGCGATTGGGTTATCCCGTCACACCGGTTCATTACTTGCGGGTACGTCGCGACAGAGACGATTTTGTGCATCACAATGGGTTCAGGAAATAGAGTTTTAGATTGGACTGTCGCTCGCTAAAACGCCGCAGCGAGCCAGAAGCGGGAATGTTGCCGCTTAGGCGCAAGGTCCAGCTGATGTGCCGTCATGCACTACCAGCGTGCCTTTTCTGCGAGTGCAGCGGCATCCGCTTGAGACAGTTGCGGCGACATTTGCAGCAGGCATTGGGGCTGGTGCGGTGATCGGCTGGATGATGAGGCACAGGCAGCGTTGCAACTGCGCGGATGTGCGAGAGAAGGTCCAGTAATAGGTGCTGCTTGCTGAATGTCTCAAGATCTTAGGTTGCTACGCCATGCCTACGTTCAACGCAAGCCAGTAGACAATATGTGCAATTGTGAACAGCATGCACACTGCTCGGTTGTCTAGAATTCAGCGGCGATGGGTCCGATTGTTGAAATAGAAAGCCTGACACGTCGCTTCGGTGTGTTCACAGCGGTCGACTCTTTAACTATTACTGCAAATGCCGGCGAGGTGTTTGGCTTGCTCGGCTCCAACGGAGCCGGCAAGAGCACCACCATCAAGATGCTTACCACGCTCTTGCCGCCAACCTCAGGTGAGGCGCGTGTCGGCGGTTTCTCCATCACCAAAGAACCGGTTGAGGTTCGCCGAGCTATCGGTTATGTGCCGCAGGCGGTCTCGGTAGACGGCTCGCTGACCGGCTACGAGAACCTGCTCATCTTCGCCAAACTCTACGACATTCCTCACGACGAGCAAAAGGCGCGCATCCGTGAGCAACTGGAGTTCGTGGGCTTGACTGCCGAAGCAGGCCGGATGGTGGGCCAATACTCCGGCGGTATGGTCCGCCGTCTGGAAATCGCCCAGGCCACCCTGCATCGGCCACGCGTGCTGTTTCTCGATGAGCCGACCGTCGGATTGGACCCCATTGCGCGCGACGCTGTCTGGAAACATCTCGTCGATCTGCGGACCAACTACGGTACTACGCTGTTCCTGACAACCCATTACCTGGAGGATGCCGAGAGTCATTGCGATCGCATTGCGATCATGCACCTGGGCAAGTTGGCGGCGCTTGGCACTATGAAGGAGCTTGAGGCCTCGCTGGGCGTTGGGAGCCACACACTGGATGAGGTCTTTGTACACTATGCCGGCACCACCCTCGATTCAGGCGGCACCTTCCGCGACGTGTCGGCCGAACGAACAACGGAACAACGGCTTGGATAGCCCCACCATATGACGACTGCATTCATCCATCCGTTGATCAGCTTCGTCGGCAAGACGTTCGTCATCACCGAATTCGAGTTGCGCAAGCTGCGCCACGATTTCACCGAACTGATTACGCGCGCCCTCCAACCCGCGCTCTGGCTGCTCATCTTTGGCCAGGTGTTCGCGCGCAGCGGGATGATGCATACGGGCAACGTTCCCTATCTGGACTTCATTGCTCCCGGCATCCTCGCGCAAAGTGTTCTCTTCGTGGCTATCTTTTACGGCATCAATGTCATCTGGGAGCGCGACCTCGGGATCGTCCAGAAGTTTCTTGTCAGTCCAACTCCGCGCGCGGCGCTTGTGCTCGGCAAAGGCTTTTCGGCAGGTATCCGAACTCTTTCGCAGGCCATTGTCGTTTACGGCCTGTCGCTGCTGCTGGGGGTCAGGCTGAATTGGAGTCCGCTGGCGCTCGTCAACGTACTTGCCGTCGTGGTACTCGCCGCCACGCTGTTCTCCACGTTTTCGCTAATTATCGCGTGTATTGTGAAGACGCGCGAACGCTTCATGGGCGTCGGCCAGGTGCTCACCATGCCGCTGTTCTTTGCCAGCAACGCGATTTATCCCACTACCATCATGCCCGTGTGGCTCAAGGTCATTTCTCATCTGAACCCGCTGACCTACGTCGTCGATGCCCTGCGCACCTCAATGCTGGCTGGCAGTGCGAGCAGCTTCGGTCTGGGTCTCGACTATGCGGTCATCCTGGTCACCACGGTCATTCTGGTCTTGATCGGCGCGCGCTTGTATCCACAGTTGGGAGTGTAAAGCCCGGTCCGAAAAGGTATCGAAGAGATGACAACTCTTGATCCGATTATGCGGAATATCACATCGTTTGCGTTGGCTGCGATGCCTCTGGTTTCCCATGCCCAGATCAGCGTCAGTTTTGGAGCGGAGCCTGCCTGTCCCTACGGCTACTATGACTATGCGCCGTACAGCTGCAGTCCATACGGCTACTATGGGCCGCAGTGGTTTAACGGGGGCGTCTTCATCGGTGTCGGCCCGTGGTTCCATGGCTCGAACGACTTCCATGGCACTGTGAACAGCCGTTTTGACCCGAAGCATGGGTACAAGGGAAAGATGCCGAGTGTTGGCGATAAAGCGCAAACGCCAGCCAAAGCGATGCCCTTCAAGGGCAATGAAGAGCGCGATGGACGCGGCAACGTCACTGGCGGCAAGGGAAACAAGAAGTAGCTGGTTGATTTCGGTGGGGGTACTCCCCTCACCTCCCGGGGGTTGTATGTAAGTTATGTGGTTAGTAGGGGTTAGCGAGGACGAGTCGCTATGGCACCGTTCTCGCCTCTTGAAGATCCTCCGCAGACACGCGCCGCCTACATGACCAAGCGCCGATAGCATCGACCGCGCTCACTGCATCATCATGGCCGCCGCCGCGCCCGTCAAGCCCATTGACCGCTTCGCCGCCTCGCACCTCCTCAGCGAAGGCGGCAGCGTCAAGACCGCCATCGCCATGCATCTCATCGGCGTCAGCCGTCAATGTGCCGAAGCCCGCCTCGCCGTCGCCGACGGCAACCTCAGCCGAGCCCTCCACTCCGCCACGTAGCCCGCGCAGCGCATCCAACGGTATAGGCCTATGTCCGCACTGCGCACGTTCTTACTCACGCCCATCCTCCTCCTGCTCGTCCTGCTGGCGTCCACGCTGCCTGCCGGGGGCTACTCCGTCCTCACTCACGAGGAGCTCATCGACCTCACCTGGGCCGACTCCATCCAACCCCTCCTGCTCAAGCGCTACCCCAATCTCACCCCCGCCCAGCTCCGCGACGCCCGCGCCTACGCCTACGGAGGATGCGTCATTCAGGACCTCGGCTACTATCCCTTCGGTAAGCCCATCTTCTCCAACCTCCTTCACTACGTCCGCACCGGCGACTTCATCCGCGCCCTCTTCCGCGACTCCAAAGACGCCAACGACGTCGCCTTCGCCATCGGCGCGCTCTCCCACTACCTCGGCGACACCCTCGGCCACGCCGAAGTGATCAACCCCGCGGTCGGCGTCGCGTTCCCCTCGCTCGCCGCCAAATACGGCCCCAACGTCAACTACGCCGAAGGCCCGCATCAGCACGTCCGCACCGAGTTCGCCTTCGACGTTGACCAGATCGCCAATCACCGCATGGCGCCTGAAAAATACCTCAACCAAATAGGTTTTGCCGTCCCCGTCCCCCTGCTCACCCGCGCCTTCTACGACACCTACGGCCTCGACCTCGCCAAGATCGTTGGCCACAGCAATCCCAAACTCCGCGGATACCGTTACTTTGTCCGCACCCTGCTCCCGCGCGTCGCCTACGCCGAAACCCTTCTCGACCGCAAGCGCCTTCCCCCCGACGTCCCCAGCCCCGCGCTCGACGCGCTCAACCAGGACATCGCGCACCTCGCCGCCGCAAATAACTGGGCCGCCTATCGCCGCCACGCCGGAATCGGCACCCACCTCCTCGCCGGCTTCATCTTTATCGTCCCTAAAATCGGCCCACTCTCCGACCTTTCGCTCCGCGTCCCCACTCCAAAGACTGAGCAGGATTACGTCGACTCCCTCGCCCACACCGCCGCCGTCCTGCGCCAGACTCTCGCCAATGCCACCACCTCCGGCGACCTGCCCAACCAGGACCTCGACACCGGCCTCGACGTCCGGCCTGGCACCTACTCCCTCGAGGACTATACCTACGCCGATCTCCTTCACCAGATGACTCGCGACCCCGCCTCGCCCATCCCCTTCGGCATCAAGCGCGACCTCCTCGCCTACTTCGCCGACCCCGCCAAGGCCAAGTACATCCAGTCCGACCCCAAGCGACTCGCCGGCGTCCAGGCCGACCTGCCCATCCTCCAGACCATCTCCACCAAAGCCACCTACCCCGACACCGCCTTCCTCCCCGAACCCGACGCCGACAAGCCTCCGAACCCGCAACCCGCCCAACAAACTCCCACCCCAACCAAACCGCTGCCCATCCCCGCCGGCCCCGCCGCTCTGGTCCCGATCCCACCCTCCAACCCCACCTCCGCCCCACCCAAGCCCCAGCCTTAGCCTCTTGTCCGCACTGTATCGCTGTTGCCTACAGGCCCCCCGTAGCCATCCCATACAGCAAGGTCTCGACACGAGCATATTCAGACGGGATAACAAGGCCCTAGTTCGCTCTCGGACCAGGAGCAACGATTACCTCGTCTTGCCTCGCACGTTCGCGGTTACCGCGCCATGCAGGATTCTGCATGGCGTCGCCGAATTGTGTCTGCTGACGCGCGTCCCCATGGTGCGATAGAAGGCGCATAACACGGAGAGTCACTTTGAGCTTGTCTGGAAGAGCGTGGGGCGTACAAATCCGCGTGCACCACGCAAACCCTATAATCGAAAGTTCAGCGTAAGGCGCGAGACCTCCCGCTTGCGGGAGCTTTTCATTGCACTCGGAGTTCACCAGAGCTACTGCCTCGGTTCGGGCGGCAGCAAATCGACTGCGAAATTCGATAGGGACGGGAGCACCCAATGCCGCTGCACAACACCGAAGAACTCAAAGCCGGCCCCACCAGCCAGATCGAGTCCGAAGTCCTAAACGACGAGACCGCGACTTACGTGTTTCCCGCAGACAAGCATGACTCGCAGACTGTCTATCAGACCATCCACGATCAGCTCATCCTCGACGGCAACTCCCAGCAGAATCTGGCAACCTTCTGCACCACCTGGATAGAACCTGAAGTTAAGCAACTCATGGACGAGTCCGCCGACAAGAACATGATCGACAAGGATGAATATCCGCAGACCGCGGCCATCGAAGAGCGTTGCGTCCACATGCTCGCCGATCTCTGGAACTCCCCGGAAGCCGCCAGCACCATCGGCTGCTCTACGACCGGCTCCAGCGAAGCAGCCATGCTCGGCGGCCTCGCTCTGAAGTGGAACTGGCGCAAACGCCAGCGCGCCAAAGGCAAGTCCACCGATAAGCCGAACCTTATCACGGGGCCTGTGCAGGTCTGTTGGCACAAGTTCTGCCGCTACTTCGATGTCGAACTCCGCGAAGTGCCGATGGAAGGCGAGCGCCTGTTGCTCACCCCGGAAGAAGTCCTCAAGCGGTGCGATGAGAACACCATCGGCGTCATCGTCACGCTCGGCGTAACCTTCACCCTCCAGTTTGAGCCGGTCCACGAGATCAGCGTTGCGCTTGACACGCTATGCGCCGAGACCGGGCTCGACATTCCCATCCACGTCGACGGAGCCAGCGGCGCCTTCCTCGCGCCTTTCCTGCAGCCGGACCTTCTCTGGGACTTCCGTCTGCCCCGCGTTAAGTCCATCAATGCCTCCGGCCATAAGTTCGGCCTGGCACCACTCGGTGTCGGCTGGGCACTGTGGCGCGAAAAACACGACCTTCCGGACGAACTGATCTTTGATGTCAACTACCTCGGCGGCAACATGCCCACCTTCGCCCTCAACTTCTCGCGCCCCGGCGGCGAGATCATTTGCCAGTACTACAATTTTTTGCGCCTGGGCAAAGAGGGATACCGCGAGATTCAGACCGAGTGTGCTGCGCTGGGCCGCTACCTCGCGGAGGAGATTGAGCGGTTCGGTTTATTCAGGATCATCTACGATAGCCAGGGCGGAATCCCCGGCCTCTGTTGGGAACTCAAAGATCCAACATCCTCGACCTTTACTCTTTACGATCTTGCCGATCGCTTGCGGGAGCGCGGCTGGCTGGTTCCCGCCTACTCCATGCCACTCAACCGCATGGACCTCGTGATCCAGCGCATCCTCATCCGCCACGGCTTCACGCGGGAGATGGCCAACCAACTTCTCCTCGAAATGGAACGTATCCTGGATGCCTTCGCGCAGCATTCACCGGCGCGACCATCGACCCTCGCGTATGCCGGCATGGAATCAAGCGCCCATGATCATTCCGGCCGATAAGTTCTACGCCGACAACTTACGCCTTTCCGAATCCGAGTGCTAAGGCGCCTGCAAAACGTTAGCGTTCAAACGTTAGCGTTCTATCGTGACTGCCCTGCGCCGGGAGCGGGAGGGGCGCGGCTCTACCGGGCAGTTACGATAGAACCGTTTGAAGTGAGCCGCTGGCGTGGTGGATGCGGCGCGTTGCTATGGGATTTCAATCAGCCATCGCCAGTAGCCGCGCAGCTCTTCGAGCAGCGCCGGGCTAAGCGGTACATCCCGGTCGCGCCTGCCGTTGCCCTGACGCACATGCACCACCATGCGCTGGCTGTCGATGTCGGAAACCTTGAGGTGGCACATCTCGGCCCGGCGCGGCCAACGTGCGGACCGCTCCGCACTTCCTGGTGCTCGACGGTTCCTAAACGGAACCAGCACGTTGGTTGTCTGGAATCAGCTTCAGGCGAAGCATAGCGACGTTCGCCCCGAAAAGATAGCGGCCTTGCAGCGATTGATCGCCGCGGATAGCACTCACGAAACAGCCTTTGATTCTGCGCGAGCGCAGGCATGCCTGGACTGCTCTTGCTGTTGGGCTTTGACCAACGAATAACGCATGTAAAACCTCTTGTTACACGTGCAGCATTGCACAGGTCTGACGCCGAGGATGGACATCCACCAGTCAAGACCTCTGCGGTGTGCACGAAGGGCGGCATTACATTTGCAGCGCGGGCAGGAAAACGTCGACGGAAACATAGTTAGTGGCGACCTTTCATCATTCCGAGTTCAAATCTGTTGCCACTCGTACTATTTGAAACTGTCAGAAAGTACCCTCGACCGACTGGAACGCTCAGTCTTCCATTTGAGTCAGAAGCCTCGACCTTCTCGATCACGCATTCCTGACGATCCGCACGGCGACTTGGCTGAAATCCTCAAGATCTAAGGGATGGATCGCGGAAAAAGGGACGTTCTTCTCGATGATCCCTGCCCTTTTGGCGGCTTGAATGTCAGCAACCCCTTGAGCCGTATCAATCCGCACAACCGTGAAACCCCCGAAACGGCCATTGGACCAAACCAACTGATCAATGTTTGGCTTTCTCATGCGAAAATCTCCCCATCGTCGGAGCCGATACGGTAGAAGTGAGGCCAGGGCTCGGCTATTACAGTGCGTCCGGCTCAAGCCTCATTCTCAGCATCGTCGTCATCCTGCTACCGCTGAGAGCGACTTAGATCGCCAGGCACCAATACGCCGGATTCAACTACACGGGCAATGCAGGACGGCATTGCCATCCATCCTGCCGTTGCTCCGTCCGAGAACACTGCAGGTTTGAGCAGTGCAATCAATACAGCGATAAGTTTAGGAATCCCGTCGCCGTCAATCTGGTCAAAATTGATCACTTTTCAGCATGGGTCCCGGTTCCATTCACTGGCCTATGAGACGGGCTGGGGCGGGGCAGGTTCGATTACGGGGGCTGTCAGGCTAATGATAGCCGCCGGTGCTTAGGGCGTCCCCCGACCCTTGATCCGTCCGGGGATCGCACTGAAACGTGGGCGCAGCAGGATGCCTCATGGATTCAGCCAGGCTCAGGCAACCGCGTTCCGCGAGAAAAGCCGAATTGCAGACGTGGGTCTTCTGGTTCTCAGGGAGTTCCGCCCTAGCCATAGAACAGGCGACAGCCGCAAGGCACGTCCGGCAAATCGAGTCGTATGCCCCAGGGCAGCCGTCATGAACGCGGCCACTTCGTAGTCACGTTGCATGCGGGCGCTCTTGCGGTCGAGGGCATTGTCCCCACGCGTAGACCAGGAGCCGGGAGTGGCATTGTAAAAAAGGTATCTGGACGCAGGGGATGTAGGGCGGCGATGCAGTAGGGGATGCCCTGATCGGGGTAGTCGCCCCAGCCGCTAAAGTCCGCCGCGAAAGCCTTCGTCGCGGTAGTGGTGGGAACCTCGTCCTGCTGGAGAGCTGTTTCCTCGTCGTCCCAGAAGCGATTGTAGCGGTCAAGGTAGGAGCCTGCGGGGTCGGGCTGGGTCCGGAAGTCGACCACCAATACGGACAAGCTATGAGCCCTTCCGGTCTCACCGTCCACACGCTGTGGGACGTGAACGATGCCAGCACCAGCCGGCTGATGAGCGACTTTTACGCGCGCTGGGTGAAAGATCCCACTGACGGCAAAGCGGAGGCGCTGCGCCAGGCGCAACTAGCGTTGCTGCGCGGTCCGGCGGTTGCTTCTGAAAATGCAGGGAAAAGCGCGGGGCGCAGATCGAGCAGGAAACGGAACCGGTTGCGCATGCAGCCGGATACGCACATCCGTTTTACTGGGCGCCGTTTGTTCTGATGGGCAACTTTCAGTAGAACTGGCTTCCAATCGTCGCAGCGTCCGGGTAAAAGGTTCTCTACATGTTGCCAACCTTGATGTAGTAGCCGGAGCCGTCGGGAGCTGGAAGTAGGGGGCCAGCGACTTTGCCCAGCTCATGCGGCACACTCTGCCAGTTTGTCCCGAGCCCCGTTGGGGCAGGCTGATTGAAAGTAGCCTTGGCGTCCAGTGCCCGACAGGTATGTGTACGCTGCCCTGTGGCCGAACTGCCTGTAAGGTCTTGAGCAAGTTCGCGGGGCCGTTCCGTCAGCCTGCATGTCGGAGATTGCCATATCTATATAAGTTTCGCCTATTATTCGCCTATGGGCGGGGAGCGGGCATCCACGACGCGAATGAGGCTGTCAGGTCAGATCTGCTGCGCCTGCAAGGTGTCTCTTCCGCCTGACCCCAATCAGAAACCCGGGGAACGCTACTGCGCGCGGTGCGCGCCGCGCCACAGAGTGCTGATGCAGTTCATGCTGGCGAAGGACGGTTGGTCGGTGTCGTTCCTTGAAGAGGACTGTAAGACTTCCATCCGCGACAACACCGAGCAAGATTGCTCAGACGAGCGGCGATTGAGGCTTTACCCTTTGCATCTAACGTCGGATCAATTGCCGAACCCTGGCCGGGCTCGACGACGTCCTGAAGTCCAGTGAAGGAGGAAAAGGTATGTTTCACCTGCTCTGGTATGTTTCTTATCGGGCTCTTCGCGGGTCTCATCTCAAAGTCGGTAATGCACGTCCACCTGACACTCTTTTGGACGATCGTGCTCGGCATCATCGGATCGGTCCTCGGCGGCGGCGTCACCCACATGTTTTCGCGCCCGAGGAGCGAAAGATTCCATCCCGCCGGCCTCATCTTTTCCACGCTGGGCGCAATCCTGATTCTCTATATTTGCGTTAGGTTGAGGATTCATCTTCCCGAGGCCTTCTAACCCCTGCCTCCGGCGGGGCGCTCAGGTCTCGTCGATCCAAGCGTCCGAGGCACGACCACACCTTACCTTCGCTACCGCCCAACTTCTTCGGCTCCGTCAGACGTGTTCCTTCAGGGCGATTATCAACTTGCCTGCTATCTCCGACGACGAGACGTGGTAGGTGCCGGCGGCGATTGCGCGCTGTAATGCCGCTATCTTTTCGGTGCGAATGTCTCTGTCCGATAAGACCGGCGATACCATCCTGGGCGCGGAGGACTTTGTCGGCAAAGACGCGATTGCGGGGCGGCCTGTGCGCACAGCGGGTGCGAGTGCGCTGACGGATTGCCAGATGCTGCGGATTGAGAAGGACGCGACGATGCTGGCGATGGAACACGAGGTGACGCTGGCCAATGCGTTCAGCGCATACGTGCTGACGCGGAATCTGCGCTACCAGCAGGACCTGGTCGACCAGCGCTGCGATATGAGCGAGAAGCGGCTGGCGAGCCTGCTGCTGCGGCTGGCTCGCCCAGAGGCCAACGGGCCGCGCGAGATGACCATCCATAAACTCAACCAAGGTACGCTGGCGGAGATGGTGGGGACGACGCGGTCGCGGGTTTCCTTTTTCATGAACCGATTCAAAGACTCGGGCTACATTGACTACAGTTCGAAGAGCCACGCGGTGCGAGTCCGCCAGTCGCTGATGGACTCTTATACCCAATGTGAAAGTCTACTTCTGTGATCCGCAGAGCCCTTGGCAGCGTGGCACCAACGAAAACACCAACGGGCTGCTGCGACAGTACTTCCCTAAAAGAACCGACTTGTCCGGCTATTCTCAATCCGATCTCGACCAGGTAGCGCTGCGCTTAAATCAACGTCCGCGAAAGACTTTGGGGTTTGAGACTCCGGCGAGTAGACTCCGAGCCAGTGTTGCATCGACCGGTTGAGCTGGCAGCGCATTTTCGGGAAGTTCGAGGCTGCGATCCAGAATCGCGGGAGGCCAGCAACGAAAGGGAAGCGCCCATGTACAATTCCCAACTGCAGGTCATCTTCGCTTCTGAGGATCTGAACAATGGCTAAAAGGCAGACCAAAGCAGTCAGAAAGATCGAAAAAGCAGTTCGGAAGGCCGTGAAGAAGGGTGTCTCCGAGAGCGCGGTCGAGAAGGCGGTCTCGCAGGGCATCGCTGGGGGCACCAAGAAGAAACCTGCCGCCAGCGTAAAGGCGGATTTACGCGCAGCCAAGACCGCGTGAAGTTGTGTGGGGAATCTCATCCCGAACCGGCGAATTCCACGGATGCGCTGGAGGAGAGCGCGACGTCGGTACTTGGCAGTCCTGAAAAGTCGCCTTATCGGCAAAGTGCAGGAACCGCACTCGCCGGTCCCAACGTTACGGAAATCACCGTTCCCCCCCGGGCGGGCATAAAATGCCGCCCAGGAGAACCTGAACATGGGCAACACATCTCGCCTGTCAGCCCCGGATCCAGATGCTGCAATGCGTCCCCTAAAGTGGTCGTCGAAGGAAAAGACCATAGCCCGAAGAGCCTTCGATCAGGCTCTCGCGCGGGAACTGAAGACTGCCCTTCGCGAATCCAAGGACATGGCCGCCAAGATTGAGGAGCCGTCCGGCCTTTGGGAGCTGGAGCATTTTCTAGCCCAGCGCCGCAAAGAGATCGACCGCAAGTACGACTTCCGCTACTCGGTCCTTCCCTTCGTCTTCGCCAACCTCCTTCGAGATAACCGGCTGACCGAGGACGACTTGGAAGGGCTACCCCAAGACAAGCTCGATCTGATCCGCCGCATAGCGTCCATCTGAGAGTTCAGCCCCGGCTGGTATGCCAGTGCGCCATTGTCCACCCATTTCTCCGAAGTGAGCATCTGGTCCGCATCTTAAGGTCGAAGGAGTATGTCTCTCACGAGGTATTGAATGCCCGCAATGAGGAGGAAGAGGCAGGGATCATAGCTGATGCGGAGAAGTCTGGGGCCGTGACTATTTCGACCAATATGGCCGGCCGTGGAGTCGACATTCGCCTGGGAGATGGGGTGGCTGCGCTGGGGGGCTTGCAGGTCATTGGAACGAACCGACACGAGAGCCGCCGCATCGACCATCAACTGCGCGGTCGCGCCGGACGTCAAGGAGACCCCGGCGGTTCCCAATTCTTTGTCTCTCTGGAAGACGATCTGCTCGTCAAATACGGTATCGATGAGCGTTGGTCGCAAGAACTAAGAAAACGAGGTTCTCGCTTGCGGTGACTACATGCCTCAATGTATAAAGACTTCACTCGTGAGCCTGTGCGCTAGTCGCGGCCACACTTGAAGAAGAGGCTACCATCGATCAAAGGGGAATCAGGGCCAACGCGCTCAAGGATAACTGTGATGACAAAAGGGGATCAGCGCCTGACGACTCCTTCACAGAAGCCGAAACGTAAGCTCTTGACGCGGATCCTCGGCTGGGGCGCGGCGCTCATTGCCATGTTGCTATTGGGCGTGTTCGGGTTGATGGAGCGTATCGCGCATCGCCCATCGCCGGTGCGTATGACAGTCACACCCGCAGAGATCCATGCAGAAGACGTACATCTGAGGCAACTGGGCCTGATCCTCCGGGACGGCAGCTTTCTGAAGGAACATCCGTTCGAACCGCCGTGGACTTCGCACTCGCTTCTCATTCCTGAAAGTTGGCCCGAGCCGGGCATCAGGTCGCTCCTCGGCTCCCGTCACGTCCGTGCCGACTTACTGCTCGCGGATCTTGATGTGCTTGAGCCTGTTATGGAGCGTGCCTACGGAGGCTGGGACAGCGCAGCAGCTCGCGGTTGGAACTGGGATCAGTGGTTCGCAGGTTGGCGCAGACAGCTTGCTGCGCGAGACGCTGCGGAACTTTCGCTTAATGAGGCGTTTGCGCCAATGGACGCCTTGCTCGCGTTCCAACGGGACAACCATACGCAAATCCCGCTCAACCGTCGAACTAGCGATGGCTCGCAAACAGCCATCCTCGCCAGTGCGCCAGCCTCTGACTGTGAAGAGATTCGTGCGGGCGGTCGACTATTCTCTATTGCCGCCAATGATGCTGGCCAGCATGTGCGCACGGCGAAGCTATGGAAGAGTGGCGCAAAGAGCTTCACGGACGTGCACTACATCTCAATGCCGAGTTCGTACGGAACTCCCCAGGCGGTGCGCTGCGGCGAGGACTGGATCCCACTGCAACCCATCGGGGACCGACTGGGAAACCTGACTTCAATGCTGAGCGAACTGTGGGCGGAAACTCTGGGCCGCGATCAGGCTCGTGTCGAACAAATTGGTAACGGCATTGTCTACGTCCGCCTTCCACCCTTCGAGGAGCGTAACTATAGCCAGGTACCATCAGGTGGGTGGCCACAAGACCAGCCAGGTGACCGTGTGTTGGTTGTAGATATGCGCGACAATTTCGGCGGAGATGCATACTACGGCCTCGACGTGCTCAAGGGCTTGGTTGACGAAAACCGAATGGTGCACTTTGACCAGATCGGCTCGCGCGTCATCTCCTCTTGCCTCTTCGCTCCGCTGAAGTGGAACTATCCCAGCCCGAACAGCCCGACCGAGAAAAAGCGCTCGCAAGAGCTTCTTGACATCATGGCTCGGCCCTATCCCCCTGGGTGCCCCCGCACGGTGGACACCAACCCGTCCCGATGGACATACTTGCAACACCGTTTCGAGCCTAAGCCGGGGGGCATGCGCATCATCGCACTGGTCAATTCACGCTGCGGATCCGATTGCGAATTGCTCACAGAGATGCTGGCGTCCCTGCCCGAGTCGATCATAGTCGGAACCAACACCTATGGGGTCTGTCAAATGATCCAGCCTGGCTACTCGGTGTTGCCGCATACAGGGCTTCGTTACCGGATCGCACTCGGCAGAAGCGATCCGTACGGAGACAACCGTTCGGTCGACGGCTATGGGCTTGACGTCGATGTCGTGTTGCCTGATGTTGACACACTAAAGCCGGAAAAGATGATCGAGCTGGCAGAGGTAGTGGCGAAGCAATGAGATCCGGACAGGGGAACTCCTTTCCCGAGCTGCACGTTCAATCCTGACCGGAGCGGCCCGCAGATCATCCGGGAATGTCCAGGCTGATTCGCAGCTTAGCTCCCATGCCGATCGCCGCTACGATCACCCGTAGCGACCGCGCGTTACGCCCCTGCGCACCGATGAGCTTGCCAATATCACTGGGAGCTACCGCGTAGCGGAGAACCATCTCACCGGGCACGGGGACAACCTCTACAGACACGTCATCTGGTTTGTCCACCATGAGCTTGACGATGTTGGTGATTGCATCAGCAATCGCCCGTATCGATTCCATTGGCTGACCCTATCCTTACCGCCATCTACAGGAATTGTCCTCAGTTAGCCGGTGGAGCCGCATCCGAGACTGGATGAGGCGGCGTTTGCGGCGTACGGTCGGCCTTCCTCGCAGACGGATTCGGAAGCCCTTGAGCGATCGCTCGCTTTGAACTATGAGCATGCCGCTTCACTGGGGCAACAGGGGACGGAACGACTGGCACAATCACCGCCGCTGGTGGCGGAACTGGTGGACTAGCGGGCGGGCTGGACATGGTGGCCCCAATGATGGAGAACACCACGCCACCCGTCATGAACGCGATGAACAGTCTAAGGCCGCTTCCCGCCGTTGGGTGTGGAGCTACGCCAGGAAGCGGAACCGTGTTCTGCCGCAATCGGCTTGTTCGCACCGTAATATGCGCGATTGTAGAGGCCAGTACCAGGAATGGATGACGCCGCCTGCCCTTCGCGTCGGTAGCGGATGACTTTCGACGCCAAGATCAAGCAGCAAATCGGCGTAGGATCGGTATCAGCGATGCCCATCGACCTGTAATGACGTGGCGCGAATATCACGAAGCAACGAAGCATAGCGTTGAATCGCTGAGCCGAATGCGGCAGGTTCTCGACTGGGCTAATATGCCTGATCCGTTTCGTCATTACGAGGGCGTGCCGGTGCTTGATCTGCCAGCCGATCCGCCCGCCCCTGAAATGCCAGCGCTCGACGTACTTCGGGGCACCTCTGGCAGCACGCCCGTGGGCGACGGGCCGACGTTCCTCTCACAGCTCCTCTTCTACTCCGCCGCGATTAGCGCGTCCAAGCGTGTCCCGTCCACGGGATACAACTACGCGCTAAGAGTGAATCCCTCTTCCGGGAATCTGCACCCCACGGAATTCCACTTCGTCACCCGGGGGCTGAAGGGGTGGCCGGATGGGTTATATCACTACGATCCATCCAGGCACATGGCGGAACAGCGCGGGCTCGGTGATTTTGAAATGAAGCTGGCCAGCGGCTCTGCGTCGATTGTGTTCGTTTTGACCAGTATTGTGTGGCGCGAGGCGTGGAAGTACGGCGAGCGGGCATATCGATACTGCTTGCACGACATAGGGCACGCCTGGCAAGCGCTTGCACTCTCCGCCCGGGCTATCGGATGCCACAGCTCCGCAGCGGGACACTTCCTGGACGATGACGTGGCGGGGACGCTTCACCTTAACCGTGACGAGTGGCCAATGCTGATTGTCAGCCTGCACGGCAACTCCATTCCGGTGCGCGAAGCCGACACTGGCAAGACTGTCTGGTTCGGCGGGCAGGCGAACCAGCTTTCGACGGAGACGGTTGCTTACCCATTGATTGACAGCATTCACTTCGCCACGAAACAAAGCAGCATCGAGAGCAGTGGCACCTCCTTGGCAGAGTCGACGACCACTGACTTTGGTCAGATCAAGCTGACTCCTCCGGCTTCATCGACGCGCAGCTTTGGTGAGGTTACCCGCATGCGACGCTCGGCGCTCGACTTCCTGGGTGGGAAGCAATCGATGTCCTTGGCGCAGCTCTCGGCCATCCTCGCCGTCACAGCCCAGCCATTGTCGGCAGATTTTGCGGGTACGCGTTTTATCCAGCTTTTCTTGTATGCTCATCGCGTCGATGGGCTACAACCCGGCATCTACCGGTATTTGCCGGAGCGTGCCGGGTTGGAGCAGATCAAGAGTGGCGACCAGCGCGTGGCGGCGGCTGGTCTGAGCCTCGGTCAGGACCTCGCCGGTAACGCCTGCGTGGCCTTTTCGTTGATCGGCGATCTCGATCATGCCGCCCGCACCTATGGCGACCGTGGTTATCGCTATGTCCATTTTGAGGCAGGCGCTATTGGCCAAGCACTTTATCTCGCTGCTGAAGCGCTTGGACTGGGTGCAACCGGCATCGGTGCCTTCTACGATGATGAGGTGCACCGTCATCTCAACCTGGTACCCAACCAGGGGCAGGTCGTCTACCATTTTGCGATCGGTTACCCGGTCCCCGATCCGCGCGTCTCAGCATTCAATGAGCCACAAAGAATCACATGTTCGGCGGCGACATGAAGTTAGCCCTCCCCCTAGTATCCTCGACGCCTACGACTCCGGAGGCTGCGTGTACGTGTCCTGGCGCACATGGATCGTGGTGGCAGTGACTTTCCCTTCAGCTTCGCCTAGCTCTGCGTTGCTTCGAATGAATGATTGGGATGACCGGGATGGCACGAAAGGGGAATGGCCGCATACGCTGGCTACGCTCTTTGTATTGGGCATTCGAACTAACGCTTGACGGTCCAGTGACCCTCCGAAAGCAGAGCTGTTTCTCCTCGCCCTTACATCTCCACAAGAAGCCGCCCTATTGGGCGGCTTCTGTGTCATCGTCGTCGGAGGTTCCTGTTCGCCCTCTACGAACAGCTCACCGCCCCGCTTCTGGCTCCTGATCCTGCGCCACGCCGCCGTCATCGCAGGCTCAATCCTCATGGGTCAAGCCGAGTTCGGCGGACACTCGAATGGCTCGCACAAGCTGAGCTCATTGTTGCGAACGTTGCCCACACGGGGATCTACGGGAAAGCCCTTCATCTCCCCGGCATCGTAG
>Ga0224555_1002819_pt1 | contig 19313 bp, 3 predicted proteins | sample 714S23034metaG_FD_180687 | JGI IMG/M metagenome (GOLD analysis project Ga0224555, IMG submission 180687) | Peat soil microbial communities from Stordalen Mire, Sweden - 717 S2 30-34 | ecosystem: Environmental > Terrestrial > Soil > Wetlands > Peat | place: Sweden: Norrbotten County, Stordalen...
ATTTTTACGTCCTTTCCCACCCAGACATCGCGACCTATCTTGCCTTTTCTCTCTCCCTTTATATCGCAGTCTATCTCGCCGTTCAAAATATCCTCGTGCACCTGGCGGTATTCCGCAAGCGTGCCTATATCCTTCCAGTAACCCTCGCCGGTAAATCCATAAAGCCTTTCCCCCTTTGCCAGCAGGTCGGGAAAGAGCTGTTTGGAGAAATCATAATCAACGCCGGATGGTATAAATTTAAAAACCTCCGGGGAAAAAACGTATATTCCGGTATTTATTGTGTCGGAAAAAACCTCACCCCAGGATGGTTTTTCCAGGAGTTTTTTAACGCGGCCGTCCTTTTCGGTTATGACAATGCCGTAACGCAGCGGCTCCGTCGTCTTTGTAAGGACTATCGTGCCGATAGCGTTGTTCTTTTTGTGAAAATCAATTGCCTCAGCGAGGTTGAAATTGGTGAGCACATCGCCGGAGACTATGATAAAAGAATCATCTTTCATACTTTCTTTTGCCAGCGTGATGCACCCGGCGGTGCCCAGGTCGCTGTCCGAGGTTAAATAGCTGATTTTAACCCCGAAATCCGAGCCGTCCCTGAAATACCCGGAAATGACGTCAGGCTGGAAATAAAGCATCATGGTGATATCGGTGATGCCGTATTTTTTTATGAGATTGATGATGTGTTCGAGCATGGGCGTGTTCATTACCGGAGCCATTGGCTTGGGGATATTTGCGGTCAAAGGCCTCAACCGGGTTCCGAAACCGCCTGCCAGAATAATAGCTTTCATCAAACCCTCCGAATATGGTTCATGGCGCGCGGTGAATGGGCCATGATGGAATCAAAACCTTTAAATTGATTATATATTAAGGATTTTCGGAAGTCAAACAAGAAAAGGGTAAAGGCATAAAGGCAAATACCCGTCAAGTAGTGACAGAATTATTGCTCGCAATATGATTAAGCACGCACTCTATTGAACTAATAATCCCCTACGGCGCAAAAACCTGCACCCTGTTGTTATTCATGTCAACTACATATATATTTCCCGACGAATCAACTGCCACGCCAACAGGGCCGTCAAATTGCCCGTAATTTTTTCCGTATTCCCCCCATTGCGCCAGATAATTCCCGCTTGAATCAAACTTTTCAATCCTTGAATTACCACTGTCAACGACGTAAACATTGCCATTTGTGTCAACAGCAATCCCCGCAGGCCCGTTGAATTGGCCGTTTTCGGTTCCCGTGCCTCCCCATTTTAACAAAAAATTAAATGATGGATCGAATTTTTGCACCCTGTTGTTATTCATATCAGTAACATATATATCACCGTTTTGCTGAATTGCCACGGCAACGGGCACGTTAAATTTTCCATCTCCGGCCCCCAAACCACCCAATGTTTGCATGTTCGCCTGTGTGGAGTCGAGTTTTACAATTCTATTATCACCTGTATCCGCCACGTATAAATTATTATTCATATCTGTTGCGAGCCCGTTCGGATTTAAAATCAGAACACAGTTTCCCCATTGTTTAATAAATTGATTGTTGGAATCGAAAACTTCTATCCTGTTGTTGCCATTATCAGCAACATAAACATTGTTGTTGCCATCAATTGCAATTCCAAACGGTTCATCAAATTTTGATTCACCGGTTCCGCTGCTTCCCCACTGGGATAAATATTGCCCGGATGAAGTAAATTTTTCAATCCTGTTATTTTTCAAATCGCACACATATATATTATCGTTTTTATCAATTGCAATTATCACAGGATGATTAAACTGCCCATTTCCGTTGCCCGGATGCCAATAGTCTGTGCCAATAACCAGAATAGGCTGTTTCGGCGTCGGCGTTACAGTGCACGTGGCTGTCACGGTGCATGTGTCAGTTGCCGTGAACGATAGCGCTATCGTCGTCATGGTGGCATTTGGCGTATCAGTAGGCCCCGGCTGTGTCGGCCCCTGCTTTTTGCAGGAATTAAGTATTACAATAAATGAAATGATTAAAACCACGAAAACTGTTTTTTTCACTGTTTACTCCTCAATCAATTATTATATATCCCTATCTTATCAGCGCCATCTTCATTATAACCCTTTTATTCACAGTTTTCACCTCACAAATATATATTCCTTCCGCGGCTCTTTCGCCGCTGTTATTCACTCCCGGCCATGATACATAGTTTATCCCGGCTTTAACGGCCTCAATGTTTTTCTTCCATACCAGCGAGCCGTTCATGTCATAAATCCTGACGCATACATCCTCTGCCATGGCAAGGGAGAAGCGTATCGTCGTCTCCCCGCTGAACGGATTCGGGTAATTGTATGTATTGCTCTCGTTTAAATCCTCATACTGGCTTTTTGCCGTTTTCAGCCGCGTAACTGAAAGCGCTCCCATACCGCCCGGCGCATTTCCCCATATCAGCGCGCCGTCAAGGTAAACAGTCATATTGTTCCACACCGAATAATCCTGGAAAACCGTAAAACTCCAGTCATTGCCCTGGTCATAAACACTCCAGTCCGTTTTATTAAACCTCGCCTGAACCTCCGCGTATTCACCCGGATTTATGCTTCCCGCTCCCGCCGCAAAACCTATCTTTAAATACCTGTCCTGCGAACCGAAACTGCCGTCAATTATCTGACTGCTTGTAAAGTTTTCTATATGTTCCCCGGAAACCATCTTAAAGGCCGCGTCGACACATGACTGTTCGGACTGGTTTGTCCCTTCAAACTTATACCAGTATCTTATCTCAATTGCGCTTAAATCCACCGCGGAAGAACCGTTGTTGTAAATCCTGAACCACGGGTGGGGGGAATTTGTGCTTATATCATTTATGGCGTCTTTGAACTCCAGCGTTATGCCGTATGTATCCGGCGTGATTGTCGGCGTAATAGTTGCGGTTGATGTCATCGTTATTGTATTAGTCGGGGTAAAAGTCGCTGTTTTTGTCAATGTTTTTGTCGCGGACGGCGTTATTGTGCGGGTGCGTGTGCGTGTCGCCGTATAACTCGGAGTTAATGTGGCGGTTGTTGTGAGAGTCGCGCTGTTAGCTGCCGTTCCCGTGGCTGTGGATGTTGTTGTTACAGTTATGGTTGCCGTGGAAGTTTCAGCGGCGGTATTTGAAGGTGTGATATCCGGCGTTAATGTTTCCGGGGTTGCCGTGCCCGTCGCCGTAGTCTCTGCCTGCTGTGTCGCGGTGCCGTTTATAGTCATGCTTTCTATCGGCGTCACGGTGCCCGTCATTACAGCCGTTAAAGCACTGGTTTGCGTGACGCATGGCGTCATAGTGGCTGACTGCGTATTTGTCAATGTCGCTGTGATGGCGGGTGTATTCGTAAAACTTGGCGTAATTGTTGCCGTATAAGAAGGCGTTGCAGCCGCGCTTGATACCGCCGTAGGCGACGTTATAGGCCCGGCAGTGCCCGGTTCAATTCCCCATATCAATACGCCGTCATAATAGACAGTCACCTGGTTCCACACCTGAAAATTCCATGTGTTTAAATAACTCCAGTCATTGCCCTGATTGTACGCGCTCCAGTCGTTCTTGTTGAACCTGCCGTCAACCAGCAGTGAATCCCCGGGCTGTAAATACCCCGCTCCGGCGCCGAACGAAACCGACAGATACCTGTTTTGCCCGCTGCCAAAACCTCCGGTTACGATGGACGCCTCTGAAAACTGTGTCAGGTTTGTTCCCGCGTTCATCCTGCCCGCGTAATCGATTACCGCCGTTTCAGCCTGTCTGGTTCCCTCATATTCATACCAGTATCTTATCTCGATTTTACTTGCATCCAGGGTAAGCGCGCTTATATTGTCCAGCTTAAAGTCCGGTTTTGGTGAATTCGTGTTGTTATTGTTATCCCCGGATTTATATTCCAGTTGTACGGGTATTATCACATAAAGCGCAAGCGACCCGGCGTTTTCCGTATTTGAAACCATGTCAACGGAATAATAACCCAGGTTGTAAATTCCAGGTGTAAGCGTAACAGGCGACGCGTATTCGCCGAAACTTCCGCCGTTCATGCTGTAATAGGTTTTGTATATTCCCGAAGGTATTGATCCGTTATCCACCGCATTGAGTGAAAAAATACAGCTTTCCGCCGTTACTGTCAGCGCGCCCGCGGAAACCGTCACGGTATTGCCGCCGTAAACAATCGAAGCCGTGGTGGACGGCGCCCTGTCGTCAACCACAAAACGCTCCAGGTTGCTGCCATAACCTAAAAACGCCCTGTTGTTTCCAACATTGTCAACGCCGGTTGTCTCGATTGTATGCATTCCCTCCGCAAGGTATGTCACGCCAAAAGGGGCCGCGTTAATCGTGCCTGACATAAAAGTCTGCGGCGCGGATGCGTCTATTCTGTAATCTATCTCCTTTACGCCGGAGCCGCCGCCGTCAAAAATATCATTCGCGGTGATGCTAAGTTTTGAATAATTTCCGTTTATATAAACCAGCGAACCGGCCTGCGCCGTTGTTGTCAGGACCTTCGCGCTTCCGGTGTCCGCCGCCGTTACCAGTGACAGGTCATATTTAATTTCATCATCCGTCGTTTCGGTTGTATTTAGCAGGCTGTCAACCATGGCAGGCGTAAAAATATCAGACGCGGTCGTTGTCAACTCCGCGACTATCGCCGCCCTGTCCCAGCTTGTTATGTCAGCCGGGAAAGTTACGCCAACGGCTGAAACCGTCCCTGTATCCCGCCAGTATGGCGCTATAATATCCAGCACCGTATCGGGTGGATTTGTGTCCATAAACAATCCGCCGGATTTTACCGCCTCAGTGTTCCCGTTTTTGTCCGTTGACCTGAAATATACGGCCGCGGGTGTGTTTGAATACGGGCACACAAACGGCGTTGTATAATTATTGAAATACCCGGGGTCGGGATTGTTGAAATTATATCCGGTGTTATATACTCCGGAACTCTGCTCGCCGGCGGAAGACGCGTCCGACGCATTTAATTCTATCAGCGACCCGCTGTTAAAATATATGGCGCCCGATGATGCCGTATAACTGTTTCCAATTATATCAAGAACCGTCACCGGCGCGGCCGAATCCGGCATTATTGTCAGATACGACCCCGCGCCTATATTGCCGCTGCGGTCGACTCCGGCCACATAATATGTATGGCTCGTATCCGAACCAATGTCAAATCCCGTGCCTGAGAGCATGTCGGCATATGCGTTTATTGTTACCGGGCCGGCCGTTATCAGGACGTTATCCCTGTAGATATTGTATCCCGCCAGATCGCTTGCCGTGGGTGTCAGCGAATCCCAGGATAACATGTTTCCTATATAATTCAAAGCGGCCGACGGTATGTTTTGCCTGTAACCCTTCAGGTTTTTCAGCTGATCCGGCGGCCGGGTATCTATTGTAAACGTATTATGCCCTGTCCCTGTATTTCCGGCAAGGTCATATCCCAGCACTTCCACTGTTATGCTTGAATAGACGTAAGTTGCCTTAACCTGCATTACTGCGTTAAAGACATCTCCGCCGCCGGTGACAGGCGCCATTACTGATTCCCAGCCGCTTCCATTGCCCGTCAAAGCGGAAATCTTTACCTGCGGAAGTCCGGCTATAGGCTCGCTTGCATTAATTATCATATTATAATTCCCTGTTCCAAGGGGCTGGTAATTTGTAAGGCTGACGCCGAACTGCGGCCTTTTTGTATCAACGGTTATGGTTTTTGAAGCATAAACTTCCTGGCATGTATTATCACTGCACAGCGTAACCCCTGCCACGGCCTCAAGGAGCCCCTCATAATTGTCAAGTTCCGGCGGCCCGACAACATACTGGTATGTGCTCTCGCCTGTCAGGATGTTTGTCCCTGTCACCACAATATTGCTTATTTTCGCAGGGTCAACGGTCAGGGTAACGCCCGATGGATATTTATAGAGGTTAATCGACGGCAGTTCGCCCTCCAGATTGGATTTTGCCGAAATTAAAAGAGTGTCCCCGAGTTTCGCAATGTCCCTGTCGGTGGTTATGGACACAGGAGTCATGCTTGTATTGATATAAAAATATCCCTGTCCGCCTCCGGTGTTGCCGAGCATGTCAACACCGGAAAAATCAACTTCGGCCTGGCCGGATACTCCGGCAGGCACGTTTGCCGCAACGCTGAATTCAGCCATGTATTCGCTTACCGGCGCAAACATGGTCCACGGCGTATTTCCAATGGAATCCGTTACAACAACCGTATTTGACGATGCGTCAATAAGCGACGCGCTTACCTGAGCGCCGGTCATTTCATTGCCGGTTATCTGCACCCCTGCAAGGGTATATGTATTCGCGCCTATTACTATTGTCTTCCCGTTCCACCAGCTCACAGGCGGGAATGCAAGCGTCTGCCCCGGCGCCGTATTTATAAGCGTGAGGCCTGTTGTACAGTTGGTGGAAGTCGAAAGTGTTCCCGAATCATGATTGGAAGGATTCATCGGGTCAATACACGACCAGTTGGTTGTTCCATTTATAATACTGTTGACGCTTATTTCATTGGATGTATTTCCCCTCTGGTCAACAAGGGTAATCCAAAATTCATTAGACCTTGACTGATTTGACTTACTTATATCACTTGAATACGTCCCCGCCCTGTTTATATAATATGTTTTCGCAGGCAAGTTTGTTCCCGGGTAACTGAAAACCACCGCCGTTCCAGCAAGCATTGTATTTGATTCCCCGTCACACGGCATGCCGGCGTCACCCACGTTACCGAGGATTAACTGGTACGGGTCATAATCACTGTTAGTACATATTGTCGTAACGGATGTCGTACCGCTCATGTAGGGTTTTATCTGCCGGGTAAATGTCAGCGGCACTGTCCTGCCGTTTTTGTATGTCACATTCAAATCAGGCAGGGTAACACTGCCTGTAAGATTTGTACCGAGTGTTTTGGTCGATTTGATATAAATATCCACAACGCTCTGCATGCCCGCCGGATCCGGCGATGCGCTGAACTGAAACGACGGCGGGTCCATGTTTGGTATCAGCTGTACCGTGGAAAAAGAGGTCAGTTCCGTGGTAATTACATGGTTTTCTTTGTCAACCAGAGACGAGATAAGCATTAGTTCTTCCTGCGTGCCTCCCGGGGGTATGTCAAGCTTATACAGCGACAGTGTGGACTCGTCATATCCGCCGAGCTGTTTCGGATCGTATGTAATGGTCAAAACCGCGGGCTTCGGAATATTGCCTAGAGAATCCATGGCAAAATCATCGGTTCTTAAATGGTCGCCCTCCGACTCGCCCGGATTTACAGCCAGAAATGAATATATCAGGGAAGCCGGTATCAAACTGCTCTGTAAAATCGGAAGTTCATTCCTTTTCAGCGGCGTTATTGTTATGTATTTATCCTGCCTTAACGCTCCGGCCGGGAAATACAAGAACGCCTGTTCGTAGGCGTCTGTTGCCGTTCCGCCGTCCTTTGCGGTTATCTGGTGGCCTATGTTTATGACCTTTTTTGACTGGTATGCCTCAAAATCACCGCTGTTATTTACAACCACCGACAACATTATGTCATAAGCGCCTATCTTATCCTTTACCGGCAGGTACCCGAGCACGCCCTGAGCCGTCATCGTACTGCGCTTGAACTCATGATACACGTCATTTTCAGCAGAGTCGTCCATTTTATACGAAAGCGCGTAATATACGAGATTCGCCACATTTACCGTGCCGCTGATTTTAACATACGTTATGCTGTCATATGGGGTTGCCGAAGGCTCCCTTAATTTCAATGTGACCTTGTCGATATTGTAATCATCGTATGTAAGCCCAATTCCAAAATCAGAATCCGCCGTTGAAGTGGCAGAACCAAAGCTTATTTTGTACTCGTTTGTAAGTGATGTCTCGGAAACGCCTCCCGCAAGCACTATATCATTGTCATATCCGGCGCCGTCAGGATACATCGGCCCGTTTATCGTCCACCCCGATGTATGTGGCACAGAATCCGGCCCGGGGACCGCGCTGCCGGTTGCCGTCACCTGAGCGGCCTCGCTCTGGTTCGGGAAAGGGTTGATTCCGCCGCCGTATGTATTGTTTAAACTCTGGAATATATTGACTTTCTGCCCCGTCTGCGTCCCGCCCTGGTTGAAAACAACCACATTATCCCTTACCGCAACGGGTGTTGGAATGGACCAGTTCTCCGTTAAATTCTGTGCGGTTACAGTTACCCCGCAGGTGAAAACATCCTGATTCCAGCTGTTATTTGAAATATCAACAGACAGCAGAGTGTTTCCTCCGTTATCCGCAACCGCGTAATAATCAGAATATGTCACGCCTGAAACTGTAAATATATATGCTATCGATCCATTATTAACACTATTACCTATAATTTTATTTTTAGCAGCTACTACCTGATCGTCAAGGTTTATGGTCTGGCCGGGTAATATATTTGTTTTGTTGTATTGTATGTCATCCGCATGAACGCTTATTGTATTGCTAAAATAATATATCGCATTTGTGTTAAATGAATTTGTTATTCCCACGGTAAAATCCTTAATAATTTCAGTAACCGCCATTGTTGCCTTTAAACCGGCGCTTATATTAAAATTGGCGCTTTTGCCGTAGCTCAAATTTATTGTTCCCGACTGCGTCCCCTCATTTTTTTCATTTGCCGTGCCCGTGCATGTGGAACAAACAGTATCGGTTACGGAATAATAATGTTCGCCTTCAGGTATCAGTCCTCCCCCTATTCCCGTTGCAGCGGAAGTTATAGCCGCGCAACTTACATTTATTAATGGCTGTCCAGTGGCTGCGTTGTTTGGATAAAACGGATTTGAAATAACTCCGTGCTGCGGTTCATCGTTCCAGTCTGATTTATTTTGAGCCGTAAAAGTGATTGTAAAAAAATCGGAGTTCTCGCGATGAGCATAAATTATATCTTTGCCCTGTATAGCGCCCGCTACTTTCGAATAACCGGAATCGTTATTTATATCATAATATGCCATTTTTAATGCTGTCGTTTCTGATTGGATACAAACCTCACCTTCCTTCGCATTAACATTTCCGGTTATGGTATCCCCACGGTTTACAATGAAATTTCCTTCATCACTTCCAGAACCTGACTTATAGCTATTACCATTCCATGTTATTTCCCAATCTCCATTACCACATCCACTAGTGCTTGCGGTCCAGGCTAATGTCTGATTGTAAGGTACATAAAACTTAAAATTATCCGATGTATTACATCCCCAACAACTCGATGTTTTATTTAATGAAGGTTCTATTGAATGTTGATCCACCCAGTTCTCCGTCGCGTAGCCCGTCACCGTGTATGTCACGGCCATCGGCTTGTCGTACATCCCCGCCCCTGTTGCCGTGAAATCAAAGAACGGCTTCGGCTCGCCGTACGCGTCCATGGTCACTCCCGGCATATCCGTTACCTGCGACGCATCGCAGGATGTTATATATACAATATTTTCCGACACAGGATTGCCGTTTTTCACGGCAGTCATACGTATGGGTACGCCTCCGATATTTATTACCTTTCCAAGATAATCCTGCCCGTCCCAGTATATCCTGTGGTCTCCGGCCTTTAAGTCATCATCCGTTAATGTAAAATACATATAACTCGCCGGCGGCCCTCCCTGTGAAGCGCCCCACCCGGAATACAGCGTAACCGAATCGGCATCCTGATTTAAAGTGTAATCAATAGACAACTTCTCCCCGATACCCCTTACATACGTCTGCGGCGAGACCGCGAGCGTTGAGTTAAATTTAATATTTATCCCGTCAACTTCCGAAATTTCGCTGTTGCCCGCGGAATCTATGACAAAAAGTTTTATGTTCAGGTTGTTGCCTTTTATGCCGTTTATCGGGATATTCGCCAGCCAGTCGTTTGACACGCTGTCCATGCTCCTGTTTACAAGCGTCCAGTCACCGCCGTCGGCCTGTGAATATACCTCATAATACTGCATTTTTACCGGCAATGTCTGCCCGTCGCTGTCAGTGACCCCGGCGCTTCCCACGACCGTAATGTCGCCGGTTACATCCGCCTTGGCAGCAGGCGATGTGATAGCCGCTTTTATATCGTCAGTCGAGGAATATTTCCTGATCTTTATATCTTTTTCAAACGTGTCCGCTGTAACGCTGACGGTAAAATATGAATCCGGCTGGGCCGACGCGTCCCATACTGCCTGGTATTTAAGCCCCTGTATGTTCGTCCCGCTTATTTGAGCCAGCGTCACACCCGCGCTGTCTATAACCGTGAATGTCACCGGGCTGTAATCCGTGGTGTAGACATCGGCTGTGAGCGTCACAACCGAAGCAAAAGGGTTCGGATTCCCCTGCAAATTATTTATTCCCGGAGGCGTCTGGACGTGGATGTTGTTTATGGTTGCCCTGTCGAGCACCCCGGTATTTCCTGAATCATCCGTGCCAAGGATAAAAAGACGCAAATCATAATCCCCGTTTACCATTGATGCCACATCAAGATCCGCGAGCGTCCCGTCGTTTATCTGGACATTATACGCCGTTGTTGTTACCGCCCCGGCGGTCGATAACAGCGGCAGGTTTATGTACGTATAGCCTTCGTCCGGGTCGTTCGAACCCGTATCCGATATATAATTTGACGGCCTGTATCCTATCCTGTAACCCTTGAACGCCTCGGCGCCGGTCGCGGTTCCTAAAACCGCCGCTATCCCGTCCGGCCGGTTCGCCGCGCTTAACGACATCCCGTCAGCCGCGGCTATCCCGCCTATCTGCGTTATCTGCGGCACTATCCTTCCTTTCACAACAAGCGCGCTTCCGGTCGTGCTGTTGCCGAACGGGTCCATGAGCGTTATCGCCGCGCGGTAAACCCCGTCCTCCACTATACCCTGTGTTCCGTCCCGCCTTGTCCCTTTGCCGTCCCATACTATGCCGTTTAGCGGCGCGGCCAGTATATTCCTGTAGTTCACGGTTTCGTCAAAATTATAAAAGTAATATTTCGTATTGTTATATTCGTCAATATCGCCGTATTTACCGGAGTATTTAAGGGTGATGGGCTGTTTGTTTTCAATGCCGTCGTACAAATCCCTCACAACCCTCGTGGAATTGTCGGGCATGATCTTGATGTCCGCAAAAACATATTTTGATGCCGCTGTCATGGGGAATATATAAAACGCCGTGCAGGTCCTGCCCTTAGCCTCCTCCTCGGGGTCAAAAATAAACGGCGAGGCAACCGTCGGATACCGCAAAATAGGGGCGCATGAAGCCGGCAGGACAAAATATTTTCCCTTTGCCCCGGGCTGTACTGTATAAATTGTATATGTTCCCAGCGGATGCTCCGTTTTCAGCAGTTCCATTGCGGTCTTTGTCGCCCCTGTTGAATCCACCCCGTCAGTTTCCCTGTATATCCCCAGGTTCTGCGCTATTATATTTTCAGCCTTTGCCTTTTGATTGTCATAATCCGCGGCGCCGGCAAGGTCAAAATCGGCGTCAAAATTTTGTATGTAAAGGTCGTCGTCCGTGTATTTCACGGTTATTGTAAGCCCCGTTGAAGACGCGGCCAGCAGCCCGGAGTCCAGCGGCGGATAAATGCCGAATTTTGACGTCATCATGGCGTACTGGTCCGATTCAAATACGTTTACCGGCCCGCTGTTTTCCGCGTATATATTGACATATGCGGTCTGCGTCAGAGCGCCCGCCGGGACATAAACCTGGAATTTCATGTACGGGTCCGTCACTATTGTTCCCGCCGTGTTTGAAACATCAATGGGCGTGCCGATGGTAAAATGTGCCCTGTCAACCTCGGCCGTACTGCTGACATAATAGTATCCCTCGTTATCGTCGTCCACGGTCGTCCTTATGGTATATTCCCCGTACAGCCGTTTGGACCATACATCCCATGAAGTCATCACATTAAAAAGCGGTCCTGCTTCCTTATCGTTTGATATCACAATGCTGTTTGCCGTAAAGGAATTATCCCCCGCGTCGCTATTGAGCCATCCCGGCGCGTATTCGAGGCGCCATTGCCTGAAATTCATGGCGTCGGCCGCGCCCATAACCGTTACAAATGATTTTCCCGTATAAATATTCTTCAGCCTCATCTGGAACCTGCCGTCGGACGGAACCGTTGATATTATATTTCCGTTCACATCCACTATTTCAAGGTCCGGGTCCGCCGTATTGTCGGGATAAGAGACGCTGATTGCATCATTGTGCATTGAAGCGTCCACCGTAAAAATATCGCTGAGCGGCCTTTTGCCCGGATCCGCGTTAAGGTAATTTATTATGCCGCCGCCCTGCTTTAATACCTGCGAACCTATCCCGGCAATGCCGTTTGACGACACTGTCCATATAAAGGAAGAGACCGGTATTGCCCTTGAGCCTTCCTGCGGAAATGATGTCCCGTCAAGGTATGCGGTAAACTGCATGTCAACCCTGTGTCCGCCCGCGTTAATGGTCCATATCTTTACCGTATTCGCGCCGGCGTGCGGCAGGGGTATGTCAAGCGCCCAGTCAGCCTTGCCCTCTTTCCCGTCCGCAGTGGTCACAAGGGTTGTGTCGATTTTCAGCACGGTTGTGACCACTGGCCCGCTGTCCGCCTGCGCGTACACCTGCAAAAACTGCGGGAAATAATCCGCACCCCATCCTTCCGTATGCAGGACCGAGTTATTTGTCGTGACGCCGCATATTGAGCCGTTATAACTTGTCAGCGGCGATTTCGCGTTCCCGCTATAAGGATAAAATACCCCCACTTCACCGGGCTGGTCCACATTGTCGAGTATCTCACCCGGATTTAACTGCTGTCCCTTGCCGAAACTCAAAGAACCCATTACTTCATTTATCAAATCGCCGATAAAAGGCAGAAAATCAACATTTATGGGCAACGGAATATTAAAATTTGGGAAATCGCCTATTTTTAATTCTTTGAATATTGCTGTCCCTTTTTCCGCAATCGCGCTTTTTAATCCCTGTATGGCGGGATTATTACTGCCGAGCTGATTTTCAACGGTGCTGAGCAGATTGCCGTTTGAAGTATTAAAAATGCTGACAATAATGGGGCCAATATTTGCTATGCCGCTTGTTATTGGTTCCGGTATAACGTGCAAAAGCTGTAATACCTGACCGAGAGTTGACATCATCGATTCATTCACAGTAAGCGGGGAACTGCCGGAGCCGCCGCTGGCTTTCAGGGTCAAATTCTTTATCTTTGAAAGGTTGGAAGTTATGGCTGATATATCACGGTCCGCAAAATTTGTAAGCCACTTCCCACCTGATACAAGGTCATTTTTTGTCCCATCATAATTGTCTATATAAGTGGCAACCTTTGTTGCCACATCCATTACGTCATCCCACGAGATATTAATATTGTTCAGATCCGGCAGGTCCGAGTCGTTGGCACTGCACCCCATTATAGAACTTGCCAATGAACCGGAATTTATCAAATTCTTTAAACTGCTTACCGAGCTTTTTACACCGCCATATCCCGGGAAATTGCTCCCGCCCGGAAGCCTGTCAGCAATAGAATCAAGCTGTAAGTCGCTGATTCCCTTATCCAGTATCGCGTCTAATCCCCTGAAAGCGTAAGCTTTTATTGTCCCTTCGGCCCACGTCTTTACATACCCCACTGCTCCCTGCAAAAGATACTGCCCGAATCCCGGATTGGATATCATCTGAATGCCGCCTAAAAGAGCCATTCCCACGCTTACGTCTTTTGCGACCGTTTGAAAATACATGACATCGTTAATGGCGTTCTGGTCAATACCGGTGCCGCTGCTTAAAAACGCGCCGGCTATGGCAACGCTTGTAAGGTCGTCCGCGATATGGGCATTGGTTGTATTTCCGAGGCCGGTTGTGGTGTTTGAGAGAAAATCAAGAACTCCATTGCCGCCCATGCCGTCGGCGGCAATCTTCGTATTCCCGTTGCCGGTATCGCCGGGTTGTTTTATCGGCATCAATTCGTTCATAGCGCCGCTTATTCCGCTGTCAATGGCGCCGCAAAGGTTTCCCTTAGTCTGCCAGTCGCCCAAAGAGAGATTTTTTGCATTCATATTAATAAAAAGCAGTTGCGGCGGGTTTATTCCCCTGAAACCAAGAGATAACTTAAACATGCCGGCAAGGTATTTCCAGGTATCCGGTCCTTGCAGTTTATCCGGGAACCAGGCGATTTTCCACCCGCTCGTATCAAGTCCCCACTTGCACCCTTTCAAATCCGGCCGAGGCAGGTTTATATTTATTCCCGGTATTTTTACAGAGGGTATTTTAAACAGGTTTCCCAGCAACATACCCTTAAGCTGCGCGTCAAGGCAGGCAGGTATTGTTATGTTTAATTTATTTTTAAGAAAATTCGAAACGGTCATATTGGATGTGATGCCGCCCGCCACCACATCGGCGCTCTGGAGGTTCACGCTCTTTAACTGCTCGGTTTCTTCGGATGTAAGGCATTTAAAATCCAAATCCGGCAACAAATCTTTCAGCGCCCCGAGCAGGTCAAAACGGCTGAAATCGGGGATTAAGGATTTTAACAGGGTCGCCCAGTCAATGCCGAGGTCAATATCCGGCAGGGATAAAGAAACCGATGCCCCGTTTGTTACGTTAAATGCATTGGAATAGGATGTTTTTGTTGACGACGAATCATAATCGGCGGCATTAATAAATGACAATTCATGATATTCATCAGAATGTAATGTGCTTGTTATATTTGACCGCGCCGGGTCAACTATATAAAAATATCCGCTTCCCGGCGTGGCATTAATAAAAGTCTTTGTTATATCATTGTTATAGAAATTGTCGTTGTAATATTTGCTCTGCGCCGAGACGCACACCTTCAGTGTGCCCGACTCTCCTGCTTTTAATACAAGCGCTGTATCAGCCTTGGTTAAATCCGTTTTGAATACCTGTGCGTATCCCTTCGTTATATCCGGATCGGTAACCGGTTCAAGAATAAGAGGCAGGCTCTCAACTAGGGCGGTTGTGCTTACATTTTTAAGCATGACCGTATTTGCGCTTATTGCTTCCGAAAAATATAAGTACATAGTGGGATTATCCGCTATTTCAACCCCCTTCGGTATTACATTTGCGGTGCTTGAGAGCCTCACCGGTATATCCTGTCCCGCTTGAAATACCGCTTTATCCCATGCATAGTCATATGCTGTTTGTGTAGTTCCATCATTTGAAGCCGCTGTATTGCCGGCAGAATCAGCAGTGCCAACGGTTTGTATAACCTTCAACCGTTCAAGATATACCGGCTGATAATGAAATGAAAGGTTCAATATGTCCGATGCCTGCTTGGGGCTGTTTGTATCCGACGCCATTTTCATTGCTCCCCAGGCGCTCATTCCGATTTTCGTGCAATTTATCATATTATCAGCCTTTGTCACACTTGCTATATCCTCATCATAAGCCGTCTCGTGAAGATACGGTATATATTCACCAATTTCTTTTTCGCTCTTATTTGTAACATGTTTTAATCCCGTCGCCTTGTCTATAAAAGGAAATATCAAAGTTTTAAGATTTGGCACAGTTGCGTTATCAACATCTCGTATATAAGTATTATTTGCATTGGTATTATCCAGCCAATATGCCTTTATGTAATAATTAATAGTTCCGTCGCTCGCCGTCGTCGTTACGGCTATTTCGGAAAAGGCCGTATCTATCGCGGTTTTGATACTTCCGGTGCATTTCGAATAATCTTTATATGGAATAAAATATTTTTGCCCGTCGGAATAGCCGTTTACAAGTACATCGTAGTTATTACCGGCGTTTATATTTTGTTCATGAAGCAAAAGAGTATATGCGGCTATTCCTATCGCCTTATAACCCTCCTTAAATTGGGTCCCGGAGAAGTCCGCTCCGCATGTTGCTCCATACATTATTCCCTTGATATAATCCGCAACATTTACGTTTGTGGCGGCAGCCGTAGCCGGATAGTTAATGTTTGATGTGTCCGTCGGCACGGGTGTGGGCGTCCCGCCATCATTGGATATAAAAACGTCATTATCGCCGTTGGCTCCTTTAAAAATGACCGAACCTTTCGGTGCAATTACAAATTTATTATTTTTGTCAACCCCTCCCGTCTCTGTATCAGTTCCAGATTCACCGCTTAACACACTTTCGTAGCTGTTCCAGGCGCCGTTTGAAGTCCTGACTGCCGCTGTTGCCGGATTCCTGTCAAGTTTATCCTGCATCAGGCTGGTTGCATCAACCTCAATCTGATTTTCTCCAAATTCGCCTGCGTCATCGTTTATATCAAGCTGGCCGACCCACTTTGTGTATACATATCCCACATCCACTCCAATTTGATTGACCCAGCCGTTGCGAATTGCCAAAGAATTGTTAAAAAACCCGTCATTATATAAACCCTCTTCAAGAAATTTTACAGGCTGTTCCGCCCCTGTTTTCATATTTTTTACCGTTACTGTTATATCCTGCCAATCAGCTTCGTATGCCCCGGCATATGCCGCCATAGCCTTTGAAAACTCAAGCACAATGTATATTTTTCCGGGCTCCGCGCAGTTATTCAAACTCACGTTTTTTGTCCTGGTTGCGCTGTCAACATCACTCCACCCGGCGGCAAATTTTTTTATATGCGCAGGCGCTCCGTTTATCATATTATACTGGTATATTGTAACTTTTTGGAGATATGGCGGGCTAAAACGACGGGGCTGGTATCCTGTACCTCCATCACTTCGCCGTATGTCGTCATCGCTTATCCATGTAAAAGTGCAATCCTTTACTCGCGGGTCTGCATTTATAGTTCCAGCTATTCTCACCGAATTTGGTGAGGCGTCAATAACATTTGCTACGTTATTGTCTTGACTTGTTTTATTTATAAACAATCCAACATGCCCGTTTGTACCATCATTTTTTATAAATATATCACCTTCAGCAAGCTGGTCCCATGTTATGGCATCAGTAAACTGATTTGCTATTAAATCGACCGTCCCGGGATGCCATAACGCGTATGGATAATTTTGTCTCGGCAATATTGGAATTCCAACGCAGTTTTCCACAAATCCCGAACAGTCTATTCCGGTATAGTCGTGCCACTTAATACTAAATTCAATTGTATTGTCAATATTACCCGCTTTTACCCCGGCGGCCAATTTATTATTAAAAATATCTTCTGTTTCTCTTAAAGACCAAGCATACACTTCGCCTGTGTATTGGCCAGTTGCAAAAATCACGGAGCCATCAGGATTCTTTTTTATTGGTTCGCCAGCAGGAAAAAACGGATATTGAAGGTCATTGTCTGCCTCTATACCATCTGCATTTGTCGTCCGAGCATTTGCCTCGGTGCATATCCATGAGTAATCTCTATAATTTACAGCGTTATTTATTATTGTATTTCCACAATCGCAAAGCCCGCGCGTAGAATTTCCAATAAAAAATACAAAAAATAATAAGAAAGATAGATACCCTTTTTTATTAACCAACACTCCAACCCCTTGTTTTATTTCTTAGATTTTAACTTTATAACTCTGATTTGTCCTTCATACTTTTTATCCTTACTACAAACATACTGAAATAAATAAAGGCCGCCGTCTTTTGTAAAAAACTCACTGTTTTCAATGTTGCTATTTAATGGCTGTGGGTCTATTTTGCATTCATCTTTCCAGTCGTTGCCATACCAATAAACCCAGTCATTTATTTCAGCAATCAAAACGCAATTAGTCGAAACTTTATAGAAACCACTTTTTGGTCCTTTAACATCTTCAATATAAATATATTGATGTTTTTCAGAATCCTGATAACGGTCTTCTATTACGCTTATCCCATCTTCCGGTGATTCAAATTTTATATTACATCCATTTACGGTTTTCCATTTTTTTTCTTTAACTGCATTTCTTCTATTTCTTCCGGCACGCCATGGTTCATTATTCAACATGCTTGTTTTTACAGTATTATTATTGTCTATGTACATATTTGCAAAACTCATATCGCCGCCATCTATCGTCATTCTCATTTTTTTTGTATTTTTTCCTCCTATTTTATCAGGTATATTTATTGTCCCTTTTACATTACCGTTTTCATCTATTTGTTCAATATTGTTTTTCATTCCATTCCTGACATATATTTTTCCGTTCGTTGCCGCTATCTCATTCTTTAGATCTTCCACAACCCATTCTTCCTTCTCCCTGTACTCATTTCCTGCAATTTGTTCATTTACTTTTTTAATCGATTTTTTATACACATTTTTTATCGGGATATTCCTTGAATGTTTCCCGTTTTTATCAAACTCTTGTATCCTTCCGTTATATATGTCCAATATATATATATTTCCCTCCTCGTCTATGCTTGTATCATAATTTCCTTCTATTCCACCCTCCGGCATGTCCAAAAACACTCCATTGGGTGTTATGTTTTCTCCCACTACCTCTTTTGTGCCGTATTTTCCAAATGTGGCAATTTTTCCATCATATAATTCTTCATATTTTTCATATGTCGAATAATCTTTTTTGTTTTTTCTTATATACTTCTGTTCTCCCATAACTATCGGCGCTTCCAGGACCACTTTTGCCTCATACTGCTCCGGCAGTTTGCCCGCATCCACTTCCGACAGGTTTATAGTCACAGTCTTTGTTCCATCCGCCCCGATTGTGGACGTCACCCCGGGCACATCCTGCGCCGCCTGCGCGGTCGTTGTCACATCGGCAAATGCCACACCGGCCATTGCAACGGTTATTATTGCCAGTATCATTATTCCTTTTTTCATCTTTTTCACTCACCCTTCTTTTTCGTTTTCATCCACGTAAAACTCACCGGTTCGTTTATGCTCGTGTTGTTTATCCTTGTCGTTGTCTTGCTGTCGCCCTGCATTCCCGTCATTTCCGTCTCCATCTCCGACGCCATTTCATATGTTTTTCCGCTCTTTCTATCCTTCACATTCATCTTGTTTGTCACCCTGATATGCCCCGTCTTATCTCCTCCGGGATTGTACATTTCCTGCTCTTCCACCATCCCGGTTCTCATATTTATATGTTCCACCCTTTTTCCCATCATTGACTTCAACGCCTTATCCTCATTGTCCTGAAACCATTTCAACGCCCTTTTCTTGTACTCGGCCGCTCCCTGATTTTTAGGCGTCGTTGCCTCTATTTTGGCTCTCGCCTGCTCGAACTTTTCCCTGGCGTCCTGCGTTTTTTTGCTGTCATATTCCACATCCGCCGTGTCATCCCCTTTTCCAATGCCGAATATCCCCCTGCCGTTGCCTTTTTTGCCCTTTACCGATATCACGGTGTCGTTGGTTTCCAGCCTGTCTGTATCGAGCTGGGTTTTATACGTGGCGTCGCTCAAAACATCCCGTTTCATCCCCAGCGCGGCATACAGGTTGCTCCTGCCCGGCAGGCCGTTGAGCCCGCCCAAACCCGCAAGCTGCTCCACCTGAGCCTTTACATCGGCCGACGCCGTCACCTTTTGCTG
>Ga0224555_1002821_pt1 | contig 19304 bp, 12 predicted proteins | sample 714S23034metaG_FD_180687 | JGI IMG/M metagenome (GOLD analysis project Ga0224555, IMG submission 180687) | Peat soil microbial communities from Stordalen Mire, Sweden - 717 S2 30-34 | ecosystem: Environmental > Terrestrial > Soil > Wetlands > Peat | place: Sweden: Norrbotten County, Stordalen...
CCGCGGACGTATCCACATACCCGCTGAGGGTCGTGGAGGAGAGAGCGGTCAGGACCGTGTTGGTTTGAGCGCGCAAGAGTGACGGAACCGTCACGATCCCTGCGGCCGCCAGAGCTGCTGTCCATCTGTTAAACTTCATTTGGTTCCTCCAGTATAAGTTTATATTTTGTATAGATTAACTAAACATAGTCATTAGTGGCAAAAACGGTTTGCCACAGACAATCCATTTACATTAGTCGCTATGTCTATTGCAAAGTCATTTGTTTGACAATAAGTTTTTTTCAATCTTTCCAATGCCTCACCGCTGCATCCACGTCGCGCCTCAGCGTGGATTCAGAAAGAATCCACGCTCCAGCTCCGCAAGTCCTGATGGGGCTCAATCCGAGGTGATGCATCATTTTACCCACCTGTGTACCAGTGTTTTGTAATGGGTGTTGGCTTTGACACCAAGCCACATCCGAGACTCCGGCGCGGATCAAAAGACCATCCGGGTGGAATGTCTAATTGTTATTTCGATCATTATTATATCTAATATTATGTGAATAATAATACAATATATAACATATTATTACATACATCCCGCTGCCCATGTGGGCTGGCGGTGTTCCGCTCGTTTTATGTCCATCGACTGTATGAACTTGGGGCAAGTGGGATTGTGAAAGATGCGCGGTCGCCCTCAGTAATGCACGTCTGGCTTGGTTTGATTGGTTTTCGTGCCTTATGGAATAGAGTCTGCTGGGCAAAACCCGAATCATCGGCGAACGAGCTGGAATGAGCAAGCCTATGCCGGATTGAAGACGATTTGGAATTGATGCCGCTATGCCTTCATTTGTTTATGTAGCGCGGGAAACCGCCTCTGGCCGGGAGATACGGAGTTCCGTGGAGGCCGCCACGGAACAGGCAGCCATTGCCGCTCTCCTGAATCGCAATCTGCTGGTCGTCTCCATCCAGGAGAAAATCGGCAAGAAAGGCAAAACCAGCGGTGGACGGGTCGCCCTGGCCGATCAGGTGATTTTTACCCGCCAACTGGCTACCATGATTGATGCCGGCCTGGCGATGGTTCAGTGTCTTCAGGCGCTGGCGGAGCAGACCACCAACAAAGCCATGCGCGACGTGATCCATGACGTCTGCACGCGCGTTGAAGGGGGCGACAGTTTCTCCGAGGCACTGCAGAAGCACCCCAAAGTGTTCAACCGGCTGTATTATTCCATGGTATCCGCGGGTGAAAAGGGCGGTTTGCTGGCCGAGATTCTCGCCCGGCTCGCCGTTTACCTCGAAAACGCCGCCCGCCTCCGCAAGAAGGTCAAGTCGGCGATGATGTATCCGACGATCGTCAGCATTGTTGCCATTCTCATCACGAGCTTTCTGCTGGTGAAGGTGGTTCCGGTCTTTGGTGACATCTACTCCGGCTTCGGAGCCAAACTTCCCGGGCCGACATTGTTCCTCGTCAACGTCAGCACTGTCGTCAAAAAATACTTCATCCTTTTCATTCTTGGCGGCGGGGGAGCGGTTTACGCCTGGCTTTACTTCATCAAGACAAAGCCAGGGCGGCTGTTCTGGGATTCGCGCCGCATCCGGCTTCCAGTCTTCGGGATGATCGCCCACAAGATCTGCCTGGCTCGGTTCACCCGCACGTTGGCTTCGCTGATCCGTAGCGGTGTCCCCATCCTGGAGGTTCTGCAGATCGTTTCCCAAACCGTCGGCAACGTCGTCATGGAAAAGGCGATCAAGGATGCTTCGACCGACATCGAGCGCGGGGAGAGCATTTCAGCGGCCTTGAGCAAGCATCCGGTATTTCCCAACATGATCATTCGCATGATCACTGCCGGTGAGCAGACCGGCAAAATCGACGACATGCTGGAACGCATTTCGGACTTCCTGGATGAGGAAATCGAGACCACCTTGGCCGGCCTGACATCACTCATCGAGCCGATTTTGATCGTCTTCTTGGGTGTGGTCATCGGCGGCATGGTGATCTGCATGTTCCTGCCCATCTTCAAGATGGCGGAAATCGTCAACCCCCACTGATCGCCCATCGGGGCGCGCTTTCCACCGACGGGCCGGGTGGAAACGGCATGAACCCGCGGATTACGGCTGTTGAATCCGCCGCGCCTTGGAGGATGGGCACCGGGATCCTGTCACCGCAACGACGGGGTACGGGAGGAGGTTCGACTTGCCCGTCATCCTGATAATGCTTTACCCTCGCTTGGATGCCCAAAGTTCTGTTAATCGATGACGAACTGACCATGGTGCAGACGGTCAGCGAGCTGCTCCGCCAGGAGGGGCACGAGGTGTTTCCCTTCACCAACGGGCCTGCGGCGCTGGAGGCGCTCACCACCCACAGCCCCGAGCTCGTCATCACCGACCTTTACCTGGATAAGACGCGCGCCCACGGCCTTCAAATTCTCGAAAAAGCCCGCGCCCTCAACCCGCCCGCCGTCGTCATCGTGATCACCGGTTTCGGCTCGATCGAGACGGCCGTCGAGGCGATGAAAAACGGGGCCTTCGATTATCTGGAGAAGCCGTTCAAGGTGGAGGAGCTCAAGATTTGCGTCCAGCGCGCCCTTTCCTACAACGCGGCGATTTCCGAAACGGTTTTTCTGCGCAAGCAACTCAAGAAGAAATATCATTTCAGCCAGATCATCGGCAGCTCCCAGAACATGCAGGACGTGTTCAAGATGATCGAGCGGGTGGCCGGCACCGACAGCACCATCCTGGTTCTGGGTGAAAGCGGCACGGGCAAGGAGTTGGTGGCCCGGGCACTGCACTTCAACAGCCCCCGACAGCACGCGCCGTTTGTGCCGATCAACTGCAGCGCTCTGCCTGAAAACCTGCTTGAATCCGAGCTCTTCGGCCACCGGCGCGGCGCCTTCACCGGGGCCATCAACGACAAGAAGGGGCTGTTTCAGGAAGCAGACGGAGGAACGATTTTTCTCGATGAAGTCGGCTCCATGTCGCCGATGCTGCAAAGCCGCCTGCTGCGCGTTCTGCAGGATCGTGAGGTGCGACGCGTCGGTGACAACACCTCTTTCTACGTCAATGTCCGCGTCGTGGCGGCTTCGAACGAGCCCCTGGAAAAAAAGATCAAGGAGGGCACTTTTCGCGAGGACCTCTATTACCGGCTGAATGTCATTCCCATTTGCCTGCCATCGTTGCGCGAGCGGCGCGAGGACATTCCGTTGCTGGTGGCTCATTTTCTCCAAAGCAAAACCGCCTCGCGCAGCGGACTGCCGTTTCAGGTCACCCGCCAGGTGATGGAGGCTCTCTGCGCCCACGATTGGCCGGGCAATGTGCGCGAACTCGAAAACGCCATCGAACGGGCCGTGACGCTGTGCGAGGGACAAATCGTCCGGATGCGGGACCTGCCCCCGCGACTGGTTCAGAAGGCGGCTGTCTCGGGCTCCGAAGAAGAGCCGGCGGAGGCCGCTGCGCTGCCGGAAATGCCCGAAGGCGCCCTTTACCCGCTCCAGCCGGGTTCGGGCCCCGGGAATCAGCCCGCCCCGTCAGCCCGGCCCTACGAACCCTTCAAATCGTTGAAAACATTCCTGCGCGACCAGGAAGTGGTGCACCTCAACCGCGCCCTGGAATTGTCCGGGGGCGACAAGGAAAAGGCGGCCCTTCTGCTCGGAGTGAGCCTGGCGACGTTGTATCGAAAACTCGCCGATGACGATCGCGAGCCCTGATCCGCGGCTGTCGGTGCCTGCAGTTTTTATTTTCCTTTCAGCCGAAGGGTTTCTATGATGTTTCCTGACTGCGTACGGATGCAGTCGATTGAATCCGAAAGCGAACAACTATGCCATTGACACACACAAGGGAACTTTTCGCCAAAGCGCTCAAGGGGAAATACGCGTTGGGAGCTTTCAACGTCAACAATATGGAAGTGCTGCAGGCCATCATCGAGGCTTGCGAAGAGGAGAAGGCGCCGGTGATGCTCCAGATCTCGAAAGGAGCGCGCCAATACGCCAATCCCGTCTATCTCAATAAGCTCATCGAGGCGGCCGTCAGCCTTTCCAACATCCCCATCGCCGTTCACCTCGACCACGGCGATACGTTCGAGCTTTGCAAGGACTGCATCGACGAGGGGTTCACCAGCGTGATGATCGACGCCAGCCACGAACCGTTTGAGAAGAACGTCGAAATCTGCCGGAAAGTCGTCGAATACGCGCACAAACACAATTGCGTGGTCGAAGGCGAACTCGGGCACCTGGTCGGCGCGCAGTTCGACGAAGGCGAGGAGGGCGGCCATTACTCCAAAACCGGCCATTACACCCATCCTGAGGAGGCCGTGAAATTCGTCAAGGAGTCCGGCGTGGACTCCCTGGCCGTGGCCATCGGCAATTCTCATGGCGCCTACAAATTCAAGGGCGAGCAACACCTCGATCTCGAACGTCTCAAGGCCATCAAGAAGGCGCTCCTGGATGCCGGACTCGGGGATTATCCGCTCGTTCTTCACGGTGCTTCCAGCGTTCCGAAGGATTTGGTCGAGGAAATCAACAAATACGGCGGCAAACTCGGCGCGGATGCCGCCGGCGTCCCCGAGGCCGACATCGAAGCCGCGCGCCGGGTGGGATGCACGAAGGTGAACATCGATACCGATCTTCGCCTGGCCATGACCGCCGCCATGCGCAAGGTCTTCGCGGAAAGCCCGAAGGAGTTTGATCCGCGCAAGATTCTCGGCCCGGCCCGCGCCAGGGTCAAGGACCTCGTCCGGCACAAGGTCAAGACTGTCCTCTGTTGCGCCGGACACGCGTTCGATTGACCCGAAGTTCCGGGTTGCAATGCTGGTGGAGAACCCGCATCATCGCGGGCTCTGGTTCGGGGCGTAGCGTAGCCTGGTAGCGCGCTTGTTTCGGGTACAAGAGGTCGTGAGTTCGAATCTCACCGCCCCGACCATTCTTCCTTGGAGCGTGTCTGAAAATTCACTTTTCTCCTGTAGGAGCCGAGGTCACGAGGCTCAAATCTCTTGGAAACGGGCATTTGTTAACGAAAGAGTGAGCCTCCTTACGTCGTCTCCTGCATTTTGCAGACACGCTCTTGAGTGCTGGTACCCGATGCGGTGAATGAGATGCTGGAGGCCAAGGAGAAGGAGGGCGCCAGCAAGAGGGTTTTAATGCATCTATGCTGGTTGAGCACGCGTTGGGAGGTGGAATTGCGTCCGGCGGCACAAAGCACCTGGAACGTGCAGCGACTCGGCAGGGAGTTGCCAAAACCAAGAACCGACCCGTTTTCAATCGAAAACTAACCAAGCAGACGATGATTGTCAATTGTAAGAACCGACCCCTTCACGAACTTGGTGCAGCCGTCAAGGACGAGACAACCCTTTTTCCTGACGTTCAGCCCGCTTGGATCAAGGACGCCGCGGTACCGAGATCACCGCCCACCGGTGCCCCATGGCCCTAAATGTGCTTTGCTCTATCAAGTAGCTACTATTTGTTAATTAGAATAAATGTGATTCAACTATCGAAGCGATAAATACAAAATGCACTTGAGTAGGTTTCCGCGAGTGGTTTAATGGCGAGCAAATGAAACTCGCTAAAATCCTGTTGCTGGTTTTGTCCGCCTGGGCCAGTTGGTTCGGCGGTCTCAAGCCCGCGCTTGCCCAAGTGTGGACGGAGACGGGCGACCACAATGTGCCTTGGGCCTCTGTCGCTTCCTCGGCAGATGGAACCAAGTTGCTAGCAATCTGTCATGGTGACGGCACAGGAGGACTGGGTTCGATTTATGCCTCCACAGATTCGGGAATGACATGGGCACAAACCAGTGCACCCAGCAACCAATGGACATGTGTTTGCTCGTCCGCAGATGGCACAACGATAGTAGCTGCACCTCGTCCTTATACGATTCCTGCACTAATTTACGTTTCAAAAGATTCAGGAATCACCTGGACATCAAACAACACGACCAGCGCAGAATGGTACTCTGTCGCTTCCTCTGCGGATGGAACAAAACTTGTGGCAGTTGGCACTGCTGATACCGGAGATGAGGGAGTTGTTTATACTTCAACTAATTCAGGGATTACGTGGGTCTCAAACAGCCCACCAATCAATACTTCTTGCTGGAGCGCGGTCAGTTCTTCGGCTGATGGCAGTAAATTGGTGGTGGGGTCTGCTTATGGGCAAATTTGCATTTCAACCAATTGTGGCGCGACTTGGCAGCCAACTTATAACGCACTCAGCAATGCGTGGGAGTCTGTCGCTTCGTCAGCGGATGGCTGCAAGGTAGTCGCTGTTTCAGAACTCTATTGGGCCGCCGGGGGTTCGATTATTAGTTCGACAGATTCAGGGATGACTTGGACGTCAAACAATGTTCCAAGCGCGGATTGGACTTCCGTTGCCTCATCGGCAGATGGGAACAAGTTGGTGGCTGTTGTGGGAATAATTTATGTTTCGACTGACTCCGGTGCGACTTGGACACCGGACGCGTGGACATTAGGCGACTTCAGCAATGGGTTGTTGACGGTTGCCTCATCGGCTGACGGATGCAAATTGGTCGGGGTCGACGGAGGAGGAATTTATTCTTCGGCAGTCCTTGGCCCGATTTTCACGTCATATACCACGCCATCACCACAACTAAACCTCGTGTCTCTATCTACGAACCTCTTGCTTTCTTGGATTATCCCTTCGACGACTTTTCTGCTGCAACAAAGTTCCGATTTGACCAATTGGTCGATCGTGACGAATCAGTCAACGCTGAATTTCACGAACCTCCAAAATCAAGTCACACTGCCGTTGCCCTCAGGCAATAGCTTATACCGGCTCAAATCGCTCTGAACAATTGGGAGACAGACCGCCGCACTTGGACATTTAGCAGGTTCTGGCAATTCGATTCCTTTTGAAGCCTATCTTTCCCCACCCCAATCCGCTAAAGTAAATTAATTAGAATATTATTATTTTACTGTCGCCATGAAGAGATTAAAAGCCCGGTAGCACCTATAGCCGCTAGCGCCAATATTGGCGATCACAAATGGTGCAGTACTGGCTACCCCTACAACCTGGCCACCATTCGCTGATGCGACAATTGATTGCCAATACAGATTAGGTATGGGTGCAGTAGTCTGCGTCCAGGTCTGAATGAAGGGGTCGGTTCTTACAATTGACAATCATCGTCTGCTTGGTTGGTTTTCGATTGAAAACGGGTCGGTTCTTGGTTTTGGCAACTCCCTGCTGAATCGCCACTCGTTCCAGGTGCTTTGCGCCCGGCCGGATGCAATTTCACCTCCCAACGCGTCCTCAACCAGCGTGGAGGCATTAAAACCGTCTTGCTGGCGCCCTCCCCCTTCTCCCTGGCCTCCAGCATCTCCTTGACCGCATCGGGCACCAACTTGCTCGGCAGCCGGTGCGGAATCCGCTTCGCGTATTCACGCGCCGCCTCCACCACCAAACCCGATCCGCCGTGAAGGGGTCGGTTCTTACAATTGACAATCATCGTCTGCTTGGTTGGTTTTCGATTGAAAACGGGTCGGTTCTTGGTTTTGGCAACTCCCTGCTGAATCGCCACTCGTTCCAGGTGCTTTGCGCCCGGCCGGATGCAATTTCACCTCCCAACGCGTCCTCAACCAGCGTGGAGGCATTAAAACCGTCTTGCTGGCGCCCTCCCCCTTCTCCCTGGCCTCCAGCATCTCCTTGACCGCATCGGGCACCAACTTGCTCGGCAGCCGGTGCGGAATCCGCTTCGCGTATTCACGCGCCGCCTCCACCACCAAACCCGATCCGCCGGGCAATCCCCAAGCTGCCACGTATTCCTTCGCGGCGAGATCCAGCGGCACCCCGGTCGGTTCCAGCGCCTTCACGGCATGCGTGCAGGATTTCAACCCTCTTCTCTATTGCCGACCGGCTCAATCACGATGGAATGGACGCGAGGGTTTTCTGATCCAGATTGGCGTAACGTGACGACTCTCAGCGAGGTGGGCCCGCGGAACGCGTGATCAGCAGCGGCCTCGTTCTAACATTTTCTATCACGGAGGAACGTGATTCGTTTCATCTTGACTCACTTTGTGTGATCTTCCACAATTCAAGAAACCGTTGATTCCATTGGATATCGTGGGTTTCTGGGTGGATTCTCACGATTGGTCGAGAAGGTTCGAATCTCACCGCCCCGACCACTTTCCCATTTCAAATTTGAAATTTGAAATTTGAAATCTCAAAACAGCAGTCCAATCGCTGGGATCAACCCGGTCACCGCGAGCACACAGCCCGATCTGATTGTCGAGCTGCATTCCATCCTCGAGCCCCTCGACTTGACGGCGCTATTCCCGAACGGCCGGCCGCTCGAAGTGGAACTCGGCTGCGGCGACGCGTCGTTCCTGGTGAATGACGCGGAGTTGCACCTGGACCGCAATTTCATCGGCGTGGAACGATTGCTGGGACGGCTTCGCAAGCTCGACCGCAAGGGCCGTCGCGCCGGACTCGTGAACCTGCGCGGCGTGCGGATCGAATCCTCCTATTTTCTCAAATACCTCCTGCCGGCGCATTCAGCCGCCGCGCTGCATCTCTATTTCCCCGACCCCTGGCCGAAGCGGAAACATTGGAAGAAGCGGCTCGTCAACGAGCGCTTTCCCGAAATCGCACTGCGCGCGCTCGCGCCGGACGGAGTCCTCTATTTGCGGACCGACGATCGGAACTATTTCGAGCAAATGCGGGAGGTGTTTGCGGCGCACGCCGCATTCCGGCCGGTGGAAACTCCCGCGGACCTCGCCGGGTTGCTGACCGATTTCGAGCGGGAGTTCCAAAAGCGCGGCGTCCAAACCCTGCGAGCGGCGTACCGGCGGGGATGAAGGGCCCCGCCCGCGCGCATTCGGCGGGAACCGCTCACACATCGATCACCGGCCCGTTGCCACCCCGATCCGGACCCGGCGGGCGGGGGCCCCGCCGGAATTCGAATCGAGAGCTGCCTTTTCCGGTGAATGAATTCAGCACCATGGAAACGATGCTGATCACCAGCGATCCCCAAAACGCGGCCCAAAAGCCGTCCACCTGAAAATGCGTCTGAAGGACGATGCCGACGAGGTAGAGCAGCAGGGCATTGATCACCAGCATGAACAGGCCGAGGGTGAAAATCAGCAGCGGGAGCGCCAGGAGCATGATGATAGGCCGGATGAAAGCGTTGAGAACGCCCAGCACCAGCGACGTGATAAACGGCGTCAGCAGGCTCTTGTCTTTGAAGTGAATGCCGGGGACGGTATAAACCGCGACCAGCACCGCGAGGGTGTTGATCAGCCAGCTTTGGATGAATTTTTTCACTTTCTCAGCGGCCTCGCTCGCGGAACTGTTTCCAGTCGCAAGGCCGAGTCAAGATGAGACAGCCCGCGGGCAAATACAAGAGAACAAAGCGCCCGAAACCTCCGTGCGACGCACCCGTTAAGATTACTTCGTCAGGCTTCCTTGCCGCTCATCCGCCCGTTTCAACGAGCAGAAAGCGGGATCCGATCTTGTTGCCAAGCTCAAGCTTCTTCACACTCGCGGGGACCAGGCAGAATTGACCCGGATGCAGATCAACCGCCGTGGTCCCGTCGGTCACGCGCACCCGGTTTTCCAGGACGGCCACGATCCGGAGCCGGGGCTGCGTGAAGACCAGAGACTCCTGCGAGAGCGCGCGGAACAGGTCGGCCTTGAACAGAGCGTGTCTGGCCAGGGGCCGGATCTTGAAACGGCCCGCGGTGGAAAACTGGGTGTCCACGAGCGAAGGCTCGAAATCAGTGAAATCAATGCTCGCGAGCGATTGCGCGATGTGCAGTTCGCGCGGCTTGCCGTCCAGCCCGACGCGATTCCAGTCGAAAACGCGATAGGTCGTGTCGGAATTCTGCTGGATTTCAAAGAGGACGAGGCCTGCGCCAATGGCATGAACGCGGCCGCTCGGCAGAAACATCGCGTCGCCGGCCTTGACCGGCACGCGATGAAAGCATCCGGCCGCATCCCCCATCTGAATTTTCCGCTCGAAATCCTGTCGTGTGACACCGCGCTTCAGGCCGACATACAATTCGGCCGCCGGCGCGGCCCGAACGATGTACCACATCTCGGTTTTCGGTTCGCCGCCCAATTCGGCGGCTTTCTGCGGCGGCGGATGGACCTGAAGCGAGAGTTTGTCCTGCGCATCGAGGATTTTGATCAACAGCGGGAACCGGCCGTTCTGCGAGGCCGCGCCGCCGAGCAGGTCGCGCTCATGATGTTCCATGAGCCAGCGCAGGTTTTTGCCCGCGAGCGGACCATTGGCGATCACACTCTCATCGCCGGGGCGGTCGGAGATCTCCCAGGATTCGCCGATGGGGATTCCGGGCGGCAGCGATTTCCGGTAAAGTGTTTCCAGGTTTCGGCCACCCCAGACCCGTTCCTTGAAAAGAGGATGAAATGTCAGCGGATAGAGCACGGTTCAACCCGGGAGCCGGTCAGGCCGCACTCCCAGCGTTCGCCGGAGAAAGCTGCTCCGGGGCGGGATCGCCAGCCCCTTTCGTTTGGTCGGATTCGACGGAAGCCGGCATTTTCTCGAGAACGTGGCCGTAGGCGCGGAATTTTTGATACCGCGTTTTCAGCCGGTCGGCGACGGACAGCTTGAGCACTTCCCGCAGGTGGCTGAGGAGATGTACCTGGAGGTTCTGCGCCATCGTTTCCGGGTCCGTATGGGCGCCGCCGACAGGTTCCGGAACGATTTCATCCACCAGGCCGAGTTCCAGGAGGTCCTTGGCCGTGATTTTCAGGGCCTCGGCGGCTTTCGATGCGGCCGACCGGTCTTTCCAGAGGATGGCTGCGCAGCCTTCCGGGCTGATGACGGAGTAATACGCGTTCTCGAGGATCAACACCCGGTCTGCCACGCCGATGCCCATCGCGCCGCCCGAGCCGCCTTCGCCGATGACCGTCGCGATGATGGGAACCTGGAGGAGCATCATCTCGCGCAGATTCACGGCGATGGCTTCCGCAATGTGCCGTTCCTCCGCGCCGATGCCCGGGTAAGCGCCCGCCGTGTCGATCAACACAATGATCGGCAGGCCGAACTTGTCCGCCAGCTTCATCAACCGAAGCGCTTTGCGGTACCCTTCGGGATGAGCGGAACCGAAGTTGCGCAAAATGTTCTCCTTCGTGTCGCGCCCCTTTTGCGTGCCGATCACCACCACCCTGTGTTCCCCCAGGCGCGCCAAGCCGCCAACCACCGCCCGGTCCTCGGCAAACAGCCGGTCGCCATGCAGTTCCAAAAAACCGGCAAAGGCGGACCGGATATAGTCGAGTGTATAAGGCCGCTTCGGATGCCGCGCCAGTTGCACCCTCTGCCAGGCGTTCAGATTGGAGAAAATCTGGCGGCGCGTTTCCTCGATTTTGCGTTCGATTTGCTGAATCTGGTCCTCGAAACTGATGTCGAGCGAGTGCGTTTCGGGATGTTTCCTCAACTCCACAATCTTGTTCTGCAGTTCAACAATCGGCTTCTCGAAGTCGAGCTGGTGTTTCATCTGATGTGAAGATTAGACCTTAAACGGAGGGCAGGCAACGCCGAATTCGGCCGCCACGCGAGCCCGGGTGTATCCAAAGAGCCTTTTGCACGATCGACGCCCCAAATCCCACGCGTACACTCAAAGAGCCGGACAATTGCCCGGCCCTTTGTGGTGACGAGGTTTAAACGCCTTCACCAAAGGCGCTCAGAAGGGTAATGCGGCCAACTATTTGCACGCTGTCCGAACCGCATTACAAGCAAAACCTCTATACTAACCCTAAACGGACAGCGAAATCTTCGCTTGTTAATACAGATACTCCAAGTGCCCGATTTGTTCAAAATTATTTTATTCCTTCGCAAATCTCTTGCTAAATCACAAGTTATTATAATATAGCATGTTGCTTCGATTTAAGGCACGGAGGCATCCTGCCGGGCTAACGAGTGCCGGTTTTTCAGGTCAAGGCGACTTTTGAAAACAGTTTCATGGGGCATCCGCGGTTTGCAGGAGTGATCCGGAGACCTCGGTCGGGGCGAAATCCCGCGCGATGGCGCCGGGTTCCTCCCCCGCATGTTGTTTGGCGATCAGGACGTAAATCGAAGGAATCACCAGCAGCGTGAACACGGTGCCGATCGACATTCCGGCGACGATCACGATGCCGATGGAATTTCGGGCGGCGGCGCCAGCCCCGGTCACCAGCGTGAGCGGGAAATGGCCTGCGACGGTGGCGACGCTGGTCATGAGGACGGGGCGAAGGCGCACGAGGGCGGCCTGGCGCACGGCCTGGAGCTTGGTGAGGCCGGTGCGCTGGAGTTCGTTGGCGAACTGGACGATCAGGATGCCGTTTTTCGAGACCAGCCCGACGAGCGTGACGAGGCCGACTCGCGAATAAATATTCAGCGTGGTGGTCCAGCCGTTGGTGAAAAAGGGAGTATTTGGGTCGGGCATCTTCAGAAAGCAGAACAACAACGCGCCGAACATGGCCAGCGGCACCGAGCCGAGCAGGATGATCAGCGGATCGCGGAAGCTGTTGAACTGCGCCGCCAGCACCAGGAAAATCAGGATCAACGCCAGCGCCAGGGCGGGCAGGAACTTGCTGCCTTCCACGCGCAACTGGCGCGATTCTCCCGTGTAGTTCACCGAGTAACCCTGGGGCAGGATCTTGGCGGATTCCTGCTCCAGGAAACCCAGCGCCTCGTTCAGCGGGCGAATCGCCACGGCGCTGAGCTTCACGGCGTTGAGCTGCTGGAACCGGTTGAGCGCGCGCGGCTGGGTCGTGCGCTTCAACGTCGCAAACGTGCTCAGCGGCACCAACCCGCCGTTGGGGCCTTTGACGTAGGTGTTCCGAAGCTGGCCGGGGTTGAGACGGTCGAGACGCTGGACTTGCGGAATGACTTTATAACTCCGGCCCTCGAAATTGAAGCGGTTGACAAAATTGCCGCCCACCAGCGCCGACAGGTCGGAGCCGACGGTCGTCATGTCCAGACCCAGAGCGGCCACCTTGTCCCGATCCAGCACCAGCTCCACCTGAGGCTGATCGATTTTGGTGTCGAGGATCGGTGGAAACGCGAACATCCCGCTCTCGGCCGCCTTTTGCTGCAGCGCCTCGGCGAACTTCAAAATCTGCGCCGGCTCCGCCGTCGAACAGATAAGGAACTCCACCGGGTAATCCCCGCCGCCAGGCAACGACGACGGCGTGACCGCGTAGGTTCTAATTCCCGGGACGCTGTTGACCTTCATCTGCGCCGCGGATGCGATCTGGAATACCGTGCGCTTCCGTTCGCCCCAGGGCTTGAGCACGAGACCGGAAATGCCATTGTCAGGAAAGGTGATCTGGAATGTCTGAAGAGCCTCGGGCACGCTCATCAACTCTCGGTTGATCGCGTCCGTATAGAACGTCGTCTGGTCGATCGTCGCGTCGCCTGCCGCTTCCGAGATGGCCAGAACAAACCCCTGGTCTTCGATCGGCGCGAGTTCTTTCGACGACATCAGGTACAGCGGGATCGTCAGCAGGCCCAGCCCGATCCAGAGGACGTAAACCGCCGGCCGTGCCGACAGCGTCGCATCCAGCACCCGCGCGTACCCGCGGCGGAGGCGGTCGAAACCGCGGTTGATGCGGCCGGTCAAGCCGTGTTCCTCGCGCCCGGGGTCGAGCAGCTTCGAGGACATGAAGGGCGAAAGGGTCAGGGCGACGATGCCGGAGATGAATACGGCGCCGGCCAGGGTGAATGCGAACTCACGGAACAATGAGCCGGTGAGGCCGCCCTGGAGGCCGATGGGCGTATAGACCGCCGCCAGGGTGAGCGTCATGGCGATGATCGGGCCGACCAGCTCGCGGGCGCCCAGCAATGCCGCGCGCCGGGGCGTCTGACCCTCGCGGATGTGGCGCTCGACGTTCTCGACGATGACGATGGCGTCGTCCACGACGAGTCCAACGGAGAGGACGATGGCGAGCAAGGTCAACAAATTGAGCGTGAACCCGAGGATCTGCATCAGGAACACGGCGCCGATGAGCGATACCGGAATGGCCACCACCGGTACCAGCACCGAACGGACCGAGCCGAGGAACAGGAAAATCACGATGCACACGATCAGCAACGTCTCGCTTAATGTCTTCAATACTTCATGGATGGCATCCTCGATATAGATCGTCGCGTCGTAGGCGACATTGCCGTTGAGGCCGGAGGGCAGTTGTTTCCGGATGGCCGCCATCTCGACACGCACGCGCTTGATCACGTCCAGGGTGTTCGCGTTCGGTAATACCCAGACGCCCATGAACACGGCCCCTTGACCGCTGAAGCGGACTTCCGAATCGTAATCTTCAGCGCCCAACACCACGTCCGCCACGTCGCTCAGCCGGACGAGATGGTCGCCCGATCGCCGGATCACAAGGTTGCGAAACTCCTCGACGGAACGCAGGTCCGTGTTGGCCGTCAGGTTCACCTGCACCAGCGCTCCCTTGGTCTGGCCCACGGCCGCGAGGAAATTGTTGGCCGCAAGCTCCTGCCGGACCTGGTCGGGACTGATGTTCAGGGCCGTCATCCGGTCCGGCTTGAGCCAGATGCGCATGGCAAACGTGCGCCCGCCCAGAATGTCCGCCCGCTGCACGCCCTCGATCGCGGCCAGGCGGGGCTGCACCACGCGAACGAGATAATCCGTGATCTGGTTCGCCTCGAGGATGTCCGAACTGAAACTCAGGTAAGCGGAGGCAAATTGGGACTCGGCCGATTCGATGTTGATGACCGGTACCTGGGCTTCCGGCGGCAGATCGTTTCGGACCTGGTCCACCTTCGAGCTGATTTCGGAGAGCGCCTTGTTGGCGTCGTAATTCAACTTGAGCCGGATGGTGATGGTGGACAGCCCCAGCTTGCTGCTCGATTGGATGTAATCGATCCCGTCGGCGGCGGCGATGGCCCGCTCAAGCGGCGACGTAATGAATCCGCGCACCAGATCGGCGCTTGCTCCCACATACACCGTCGTGACGGTCACCGCCGCGTTCTCATTGCGCGGATACTGCCGGACGTTGAGCGACCGGATGGATTGCAACCCGGCGATCAGAATCACCAGGTTCACCACCAGGGCCAGCACCGGTCGGCGGATAAACAGATCCGTGAAGGACTTCATGCGAATTTCAACAGATCAGATCACCTCTCCGGCGGATGCGGCGCCTCGGCGGCCTTTGGCGCCAGGTCATTGTGTTCGACAACGACCATCCCGTTGTGCAGTTTGAACAGGCCGGAATTGACGACGCGTTCGCCGGGTTTGACACCCGTTTCCACGCACACGAAATCGCCGCGCGTGCGGCTTGTGCGGATAAATTGCTGGCGCACGACCAGTCGCGGGCTGGCATTATTGGTGGCGGCTTCCGGCTCGATCACATAAACCGAGTCGCCATACGGGGCGCTGAGCACCGAGGTGGCGGGGATCACGAGCACGGCTTGGTCCGTTGGCAGGAGAACTTCCACCCGCGCAAACATGCCGGGCCGCAGGAGCTGGTCCGTATTGTCGAGCGTGGCCTGCAGCCCAACGCTTCTCGTGGAAGGGTCGAGATCCGGATTGATCGCCGTCAGCGTGCCCTCGAATTTCCGGTCCGGGTAGGTGTCGGTCGCGACGCGCACGCGCATCCCCGTCTTGAGCCGCGCCAGCTCCTGCTGCGGCATCGAGAAATTCACATACACCGGCGAAAGGGACTGGAGCGAGACGACGGGTTTCCCCGTGTCCAGGTACTCGCCGAGATTCACCATCCGGATCCCCAGCCTTCCGTCAAACGGCGCGCGGAGGGTCTTCTTGCCAATGGCGGCGCGAATGGCATCGGCATCCGCCTGGTCCTGTTTCAAGGTCGCTTCCGCCTGGTCCAGGTCGGACTGCGACACGGTATTGTCCGCCCGGAGCCGACGCAGCCGGAGAGCGTTCAGGCGGGCAAGCTCGACCTGCGCCTCGATGGCGCGAAGTTGCGCCTCTTCCGATGACGTATCCAGGCGCACCAGCAGATCGCCCCTGGCCACGGCGGCGCCGGATTGGAACGCGATTTCGCTCACGGTGCCGGCGATTTCGGGAGTGACAGTCACTCCCTGGACTGCGGCGATGGAACCGATGGCATCGAGTGTGTCCTGCCATTGCTCGACGTGCGCAACGGCGGAGGAGACCGATTCAGGAGGCACCGCGTACGCCAGCCCGGTGGCGATCATCTTTCGAATCTCGAGCACCTTCACGCCTGCAAGGCCGCCAACGACCAGCAACAGGACAAACAACGCGGCAACGGTTTTTCGTTTCATACGTGCGTCCACCCTTCAGAATTTCCCCGGGGATCCGGCATTTCGCTTCCTGGCGGCGCCGGCCAGGAACAGTCCGACGATCCGATTCGCCGTCCTGCGATCGAGCCGGCAGGTGGGAGTGACCAGGTGCGCCATTAAATGGACGTTGGCTTGGCCGTAAAAGCCGAACGCCATCTCCCGGCTGCCAAACCTGCCGTCCAGCTCCCCGTTCTGCAGCGCCCGTTTCATCAGGGTGTGGATGAACTCGAAATTCCGCTCGCAGCGGTCCAGATAGCGCAGCTTCTTCGGCAGCTCGCCGGGCGAAGCAAACATCGTGGCCAGCGCAATTCTCATCAGTTCCCGGTTCTCCCGGAAATAATCGAACAGCACGGCCAGAATTTCAACCAGCTGGCCCCGGATCGTTTTGGAGCGGGCCGCCGCTCCGCACAGCAGCTCAAATTCCTTGTCGTGCGCCTCGCTGACCAGCGCCTGGAAGAGCCCCGCCTTGTCCTTGAAATGATAGTAGAGCGCCGGTTTGGAGACGCGCGCGTCGTCCACAATCTGCTGGACGGACGCGGCGGCGTAGCCGCTGTTCGCAAAATGCCTGAGCGCGGCGCGCAAAATATGCTGCCGCGTCTTCGAGTGGCTGACAATGGCTGCCATTAACTTACCGAACGGTAGGTAGTATCCGCCCGGCTGTCAAATGATTTTTTCGCGGGCCGCGCCGGCCGCCGCGGCCGGGCGCAGCTTGGCACTGCCCCCGATCGCAACCAGGCCGGAGCGCGGCGTTTAGAGCCAGCGTGAAAAGCCGGAAGGGTAGCACGGGCCACTGGCCCGTCCCCGTCCGGCGACCCGCCGGACGGAATGGAGAGGGATGTTCCAGTTGAAATTCAGGCCAAAGTGTCCCCTGTCGTCAAGCTCTTCCGGTCGGCGAGTCGCCGATCGGAACGGGCGGGTCGCCCGTATCCTGTTCCAGAGACAGTCACTGAATGCCGTAGCGTCGGGGGCAATGTCAAATTGCCCCCGCCACGGCCCGGCTTATCCCGGGGGATTGCCCCCCGACGACGGGCGGCCGGTTCGAGCGAGCTTGGAGTTTCGCACCCCGTAGCAGAGATAAATCACGATCCCGATGAGGAACCAGACGACCAGCCGGATCCAGGTCATCAGCGGCAGGGAAAGCATGAGCGCAAGCGCCGAAAGGGCGCCCATCGGCCCGACGAACCAGACCCAGGGAGTCTTGAATTTCCGCGGCAGATCCGGCTCGCGCAACCGCAGCACGACGACGCCGACCGACACGATGATGAAGGCGAGCAACGTGCCGATGTTGCACAGGTTTCCGGCGTCCCGAACCGGCAGCACCGCGCCAAAGAATGCCACCACAATCCCCGTGGCGATCGTGATGATCCAGGGCGTTCTGAAGCGCGGATGAACCCGGCCCACAATCGGAGGCAACAGCCCGTCCCTGGACATCGACCAAAACACCCGCGTCTGTCCCAGCATCATCACGAGGATGACCGAGGAAAGCCCGGCGATCGCGCCCAGCTTGATGACGCGGGCCATCCAGCCCATGGCCGCATGATCCGCCGCCAGGGCGATCGGCTCCGGCACGTCCAGTTGCTGGTAAGGAACGACACCGGTGGCAATTCCCGAGACCAAAATGTAAAGAACCGTGCAGACCACCAAGGAGCCGATGATGCCGACGGGCATGTCGCGCTGGGGATTCTTTGCCTCCTGCGCCGCGGTGCTCACCGCGTCGAACCCGATGTAGGCGAAAAACACGAGGCTGGCGCCCCTCATCACGCCCGACCATCCAAAGTTTCCCCACTTCCCGGTGTTGGGCGGAATGAAAGGATGCCAGTTTGCCGGATGGATTGCCCGGATCGCGCCGACAATAAAGAGCAGCACGACTGCAATCTTGGCGAAAACGATCAGATTATTGAACCCTGCCGATTCCTTGATCCCGATGACCAGCAGGGTGGTGACAAGGGCAACGATGATGACGGCGGGCAGGTTGAAAACGGCGGTGACCTGTTGCAGCGTGGCCGGGTCTGTGCCGGCGGCCCGGATTTGTTCCGCCAACCCGGCGCCCAAAGCGGTCCAGCCCGCTGTCATTTTCAAAGCCGGGGCCAAGGCGGCAGGGATGTCAATCAGGTGCGTGCCCCGGGCCGCGGCGAGCTCCGGAGGAACCTGAATCCCAAAGTCCCGAAGGAATGAAACCACGTAACCGGACCATCCCACCGACACGGCGATGGCTCCGACCGCGTATTCGAGGGCAAGGTCCCATCCAATGATCCAGGCGAAAAGCTCGCCGAGTGTTGCATAGCCGTAGGTGTAAGCGCTGCCGGACATCGGCACCAGCGAGGCAAATTCAGAGTAACAAAGCGCCGCAAAGGTCGAGACGACGCCCGCCAGGATGAATGAGAGAACCACCGCCGGTCCGGCATTCTGAGCGGCCGCCGTTCCTGTCAAAACAAAAATGCCCGTTCCGATGATGGCGCCGATCCCGAGCGTGGTGAGATTGAGCGGCCCGAGCACCCGATGAAGACTGTTGTCCGTCAGCGCCTCCTCTTGCAGGTCGGTGATGCTCTTGCGTCGGAACAAATTCATAGCTTACGGCATTGACGGGCGATCTGGTTTGCTGGCCCCGCTTATTGAGCCACACGCATCGGGAAGTCAAGCAAATGCCGGGCGCCGCCTCCTGTAGCCGCCAATATGAATTGGCGGACTTGTCCCGCGATGGCGAAATCCGCCGTTTCACAACGGCGGTTACGAAGGAAACGGGGGCCGGCTCACCGAGAATTCGCTTTTCGCGGCCTCCACAAAAAGTAAACCGGCACGCCGGCAAGCACGATCAGCAGCCCGGGCCACGTCGTCTCGGTCTTGTACAGCAGCAGCACGAGCATGATGACGCTGGCTCCGACGATATAGACCGCGGGCAGCACCGGATAGCCGAACGCGCGGTACGGGCGGTCGGCATCGGGCTGGGTGCGGCGAAGCACAAAAATCCCAATGATCGTGAGGACGTAAAAAATCAGCACCGCGAAGACGACATAATCCAGGAGATTGCTGTACAGGTTCCCATATTGCTCGGCATGCTTCACGGGATCCAGCAGCGGCGCGCCGGACGCGTCGCGCAA
>Ga0224555_1002822_pt1 | contig 19298 bp, 12 predicted proteins | sample 714S23034metaG_FD_180687 | JGI IMG/M metagenome (GOLD analysis project Ga0224555, IMG submission 180687) | Peat soil microbial communities from Stordalen Mire, Sweden - 717 S2 30-34 | ecosystem: Environmental > Terrestrial > Soil > Wetlands > Peat | place: Sweden: Norrbotten County, Stordalen...
GTTCAGTTGGCCCGCGTCCCGCAACGCCCGCACCAGCCCGTGGTGCGCTTCCATCTGTGTCTCACCGTTGTCAGCACCAGCGGCAATGGCGGCTCGAAACTCGATGGCTGCTTCCGCAGGCCGTCCTTCAGCCAGCAGGTCGAGCCCGCGCTGGGAATGCGATTCGGCAGTGGGAGGAGTCGTCACGGCTATCTTTAGAATAATGGTTGAGACTGCCTGTTGATTTCGGCGCATTCCGGGAGGGCACAATGAAGAGTCATACGGAGTATCTGGTTTTCGAGACGAAGAAGCGGCGTGAGATGGTCCACATCACCGGCCAGGTGGAACAGATTGTCGTCCGCAGCGGCGTCAAGGACGGCCTGTGCTTTGTTTCACCCATGCACATCACGGCTGCCGTCTACGTCAACGACCTCGAGAGCGGGCTGATCGAAGACATCGGGAAGTGGCTTGAGGAACTGGCGCCCGCCAGGCCCGATTACAAGCATCATCAGACCGGAGAAGACAACGGGGATGCGCATCTGAAGTCGCTGCTGCTGCACCATGAGACCACGCTGCCGGTAACCAACGGGAAGCTGGACCTTGGGACCTGGCAGCGCGTCTTTTATGCCGAGTTCGACGGCCAGCGCCGCAAACGGGTCATCGTGAAAGTGCTGGGTATTGAATAGCGGAGTTAGCCGCACTCCGCTAACCCAGCCAACAACGCTAACTTCGCTCAGTTGTCATCCGTGACCCTGCGCCAGCCGCCGGAAGAACGTGGCGATTCTGGCACAGAGAAGTCAATCTTGCTTCGGGGCAGAACCACCAGATCGACCCGGCGGTTTTCTGCGCGGCCGCCAGCTGAGTCATTGCTTGCCACGGGGTGGAACTCGGCGTAGCCGGCAGCTGAGAGCCGCTCCGGCGCGATGGCTTTCAATTCGAGGACGAGCCGCGCAATACGGGTGGCGCGGGCCGACGATAACTCCCAGTTGGAGTCGAACTCATCATTGTGTATCGGAATGTTGTCGGTGTGTCCTTCAATCCGAAGGTCATACGGGCTGCGGCCCAATGTACCCGCCACCTGTCGCAGTGTCGCCAGCGTTTCCGGTCGAGGCGCCGCGGATCCTGAGTCGAAGAACCCGGCCTCGCGCAGGCTGATGACCAGTCCGTCCCTGCCCATCTGAATCGAAACGGTGTGCTGGGCGATCTGGTTGGAGAGCTTCTGCTCCAGCTCCCGCCGTATCCCGTTCAAGTCTTCCTTCACCCTGGCCGGGGAAAGCACATCTTCGCCCATCACGATATTCATCGGAATGACCGGCTTGTCTATGCCGTTGGTCGCGCTGTTGGCCCCGCTTTGCGCGCGGCCGGAGTTGGCAAAGATGCCCAGCGTGCGGAATGCCGAGTCGATCGCCTCCGAAACCTGCACCTGCTTCTTCTGGTCCGCCTTCGAGGCAGCGTAGAGCACAACAAAGAACGCAAAAAGCAATGTAATGAAGTCCGCATACGACACCAGCCAGCGATCGCGCGAGTCCTGGCGTCTGCGGTTGCGCCGGATCATGCCGCGCGCCCCTTCTTGTCCCGCCCCTTCATGTCCCGCGGAGCCTCGTCGAGAAACCCCGCCAGCTTCACTTCAAGCATGCGCGGGTTAATGCCTTCGAGGATTGAGATCACGCCTTCCAGCATCATCTCGCGGCGCTGGTGCTCGTCGTGCATGCGTATGCGCATCTTGCCGGCAAACGGCAGAAAAAACAGGTTGGCGATCCCCACGCCGTAAATCGTAGCGACAAAGGCCACGGCGATCCCGCGTCCCACCTCCTGAATGTTGTCCAGGTGCTGCATCACCTGAATCAGCCCCAGCACCGCGCCGAGTATGCCGATGGTGGGCGAGAAACCTCCCGCCGACTCGAAAACCGCCGGAAGCCGTTCTTCGCTCTCCGCGGTGCAGTCCAGGCTGACACGCATGATGTTGCGCAGTTCTGTCGGCTCGGTGCCGTCGACCGCCAGCATCAGAGCCTGTTTCAGAAATGGATTCTCGATGGACTGAAGATCGGCGTCCAGCGATACAACCCCGTTGCGCCGGGCCTTGTTGGCAAAGGCAACCAGTTGCCGGACGAGCTGTTCATTTTGCTTGCTGGGCGCGGCAAACACATGCGCCAGGCTGCGGAATGCGGCCATCACCGTCCCCAGCGGGAACTGCAGCAGCACCGCGCCCATGGTGCCGCCAAATACAATCAGCGCAGCGGTCGGCTGCAGAATCTGGCCCAGGTTGCCGCCCTCGATCAGCAGTCCGGCTACGATGCCGGCGACAGCCAGAAAGACTCCGCCGATACTCCCCTTGTCCATGGACCGCTCCTCTGCAATTAGGGTGCGAAGACGCCGTTTCTCCCTGCCATCGGCGAAGCACCGCCGCTCCGCTCCGGCAGGCGGCTGTCTTCTATCAGTGGCCGGGGACCGGATTGTTGCGCGCCTGCATCGGGACGGCGTTGGGCTCCCCCCCAACGTCGAGGCTTGCAATCGAGACCACCCGCTGCAAATCGCCATAGGCCGGCAGGTGCCTGGCCACGCGCGCCAGCAACCTTGCCCGGTAGATAAGCACGCGCTCGGAAACCTCCGCGCAGCTTTCACGCACAATCAGCTTCTCTCCGCCGATCAACGTGAGCATCGTGTCCGGCGATGCCTCGGCGGTCTTGATCAGATCGCTGTTGAGCACAATGGGAGCGCCGTTGAGCCGTGTGAGTTCTATCATCGCCGCCATGACTCCTTATGTTGGTGTTATCGGCGATAGACGTGAAATGTTAAAGAATTAGAACGAAAGGGTGATAAGTGTCCTCCGTGGGACACAAAGCATAACCTCATAAAGTCCATAACTCCCACGCCGAAGAAGGGGCAAGATGCGGCGGTTACTTATCCGGCTGCAGCAACCCAGGGTTAACCAAAACAATCGGGGGCGCTGCCGGAAGGGAATCGCAAATCCACGCATCCCACAAGGAGAACCCCATGTCCCTGGGTGTCTTGAATAATCTCTCCGCGATGTATGCGGAAAACAACCTGAATAACACCACTAACAGCCTGAACACCGTGCTGCAGCAGTTGTCTTCCGGTTCGAAGATCAACTCCGGCGCGGACGATGCCGCCGGCCTTTCGCTGGTGGATGGTCTTCAGGCCAACTCCGTTGCTCTTGCCCAGTCGCAAACCAACGCCCAGGAGGGTGTCGGACTGCTGCAAGTGGCCGACGGCGCATTATCGCAAGTGACAAGCCTGCTTAACCGGGCCGTGACGCTGGCTACCGAAGCCTCGAACGGCACCCTCAACTCTTCGCAGGATACGGCTGCGAACCAGGAATATCAGTCGATTCTCTCGGAAATCAATAACATCGGCACCACCACCACTTACAACGACACATCGGTATTCGGCCAGGCAGCCACGAACATCTATACCGGCGACTCTTCCACCGCAGGCGCGTCCATCGACTCCCTGAATATCAGCTCGCTCTCCTCGTCCAACGTGGGAGACACCGGCGGCGTAATGGCGTACAGCAACGGCCAGAGCAGCGTATTCCTGAACCTCTCGACGAGCACGCAAAATGCGCAATCCACCGATACGCTGAACAGCGCGGGCACTTCCACGCTGGACGTGAGCTACCTGGTAAAAGGCGCCGACGGCGCTTCAACCCCGGCTACCACTTCGATCACCGTAGGCGGCACCAACGCCCAACCCAATACCGCCCAGGGGATGATCAACGCCATCAACAATGCGGGCCTTGGCCTGACGGCCACCTTCTCCACGGCGGCCCAGTCGGGAGCTGCGGTTGGTGGCACGGAAACAGGAATTCAGATCAGCGGCGGCATCATCTCAGTTGGCGTCGATCCGAACACAGCCAGCACCGGCGGCACGCTGAATCCGAGCGAAATCACCAGCGGCGACCTGGCCCTGGGACAAGTCATCAGCGTGAATTCCGGAAGCACAAACGTGGCCACCTTCACGACCACGTCCAGTAACGACACACTCGACCAGATTGCCGCGCAGATCAATGCCGGCACCGGACATACCGGAGGGTCGGCAACTGCCGGCATGGTTACGGCCACCGTCGTTTATAACAGCGCGGGCCAGGAGACCAGTCTGCAGTTGAACGATGGTTCCAATGCAGGCGGCGCCTTGACAGTCACCGCGACTCCCACCACCATCGCCCCCAGTGCGTTGACCTCGCTGACGACAGTGAGTGCGGCGAATAGCCCCGTGAACGTGAATTTCTCGACAGGCGGTGCTGGTTCCGCAGGGCAGTATGCTGTTGCGACTCTGGCTATCCCTGGTGGAACCGCCGACAACAATCCGGCGACTAACAATCTCACCGGCAGCATCGAGATCATGAACGGTGGAAACGTTACAACCTTCCACCTGAACGATTCCTCCGGTGACTCCAATACCGCCACCAATGTCTATATCACTGCCGGCAACTCGTCGCTGAATGGCCTTGCTGCGGCGATCCAGGGCAGTCTGGGTCTGGGAGCTACAACAACCGCATCGGCCACGACCTCCGGCATCACGATTACGTCCACCCAGGCCGGCACCGCCATCAGCACAGTGGGCACGCCGACGTTGGCGGCCACACTGGGCGCCGGAGTCACCAGCAACGTTGGAGGCCTTCTGGCGTCATCGGGTACAGATGGATCGACATCATTGTCCATGGTCGGCGACGTGAACGGCTTTAGCGGCACCGGCCTTGATGCACTTGCCACAGGCACCCAATTGGTGCTGACGAATGGAAGCGGTTCTGCATATACCTTCACCATGGGGACGGTCGCGGCTGGTGCCGGAACGACAACCGAAACTACGGGCGGCCTGACCACTGGCGCGCTGCTGACCGCAATCAATAGCACGACCGCAACCTCCGGTATGAGCGCTGCAATCACCGGCGGCAAGATCGTGATCAGCTCGAACCAGGTGAATACCTCGATCACGGCGGTCAGCACTTTGACCGGTCTCGGCGCGGGATTCAGTCAAACTGGCAGTGGCGTGGCCCCGACGATAGCGAACCAGAGCGCCGTTACTCTCACGACAGGCGTTGGAGCACCAGCTACCGGGCAGGGATCACTGACCGGTGCCGGCACTACGCTCACCGGCGATTTCTCCGTCAGCAACAACGGCAACACGACGGACTTCATCATGAGCACGGGCGCCGGCGTGGCGCTGGGCGGCGGGAGCCAGACCCTCTCGGGAGCCAACTCCAACATGGCAGGCCTGATGGCAGCCATCAATGCAGATGCCGGACTGGATCTGAATGCCACATTGAACCAGACGGCCGGCGGCGCAGTCAGCGGTCTGACATTGACGGCAACCAACGGCGCGGCCGCTGCGGTTACTACTGGTGGCGCAGGATTGGCTGAGGCTGGTTCGCTGGCCTTTACGACTCCAGTTGAGGGCGGAAGCGGCCAGGCACAGTCTGCGTTGCTGGCTCTTCAGAACAGCGGCGTGCTGGCTCAGGGCGGAACGATTGCCGAGGATGGCACTGTGACCGGCTCGATCAGCATTACCACCACAACCGGCGGCCACACGGTGACCGACACCTTCAACATGGGCAGCGACGCTGCGGGCACCACGGGCACCGCGACGGTGAACGGAGTTTATAACGTTGCCACCAACAAGCTGAGCGACCTTATGGCCGCGGTCAACCAAGCGGGCACGGACAACCTTGACCTCACAGCGACCCAGGATGCGGGTACCGGCGGCATCTTCCTGCAATCGAAGTCGCTCAGCGACACGGGTATGGGAGCAACCTCGAACACGCTTTCGACTTCGTTGAATTACACGGCTTCGTCAGCCTCGGCGGTTACTTACACGCCGGCGGTCGTGGTAGACACCAATGGCGGAGTCAACAACGCCAACGATTTGCTTGAAAATGGAGCGATGATCGTTCTCACCGGCCCGACTGGCCCAGCGACAACCTTCGTGGTGGGAGGGAATTCTGGGGTCAATACAATTGGTGTGGGCATGTTTGGCGGTCAGGCGACGCTCGGCCAACTGGCTACCGCAATCGCCGGCGCCGGTCTGGATTTGAACGCCACGGCGGGCACAGGGGGACTGACGATCACTTCGACGGCAGCCAATGGCGCCGGGACAATTACTGTCGGTACCAATACCCTGAAGGACGATTACAGCACCGGCACTCCGGTCGTTACCGCCGGATCGGGCCCAACCACGGCTACCAGCGGATCCGCCTCGATCAACACCGGGGCGGGAATGTCCACCGCCGGCACCGATGCACTGGGCGGCAGCCTCGTTCTGCAAAATGGCAGCGGAACGGCGGTCACCTTCAACCTGAACAACACTACCACGCCCAACACTAGCTCGGAAGTTTACCTGACAACCGGGGCCAACTCCACGACAACCGGCCTGATGAACGCGATCAATGCCAAGACTGCTCTGGGAATCACGGCATCGATCAACTCAACGACAGGCGCGCTGCAACTGCAGTCCAACACCACGGGCACAGCCATCACTGCCACCAGCAGCCTGACCGATGCCACCAATGCGTCTGCTCTCACCGGCGGCGCGGCGGGAAACCAGAACGTTTATTCGAAAGCCACCATCTCGCTCGCGGATTCGGTTGGTGCAGTACACAACTCGTTGGGCAACACCTCCAACCCTCTCACCGGCAACATCTCCATTACCGCCAACGGCAACACGATCGACTTCATCATGGGCGGCACTGGCGCCAGCAACGTCAGCAACCTTACGAGTGGCAGCGGGACGGTAACTCTTTCCGCGAACAACTCCACGGTCGCCGGCCTGAAGAGCGCGATTGTTAACGAAGGCGCCTCGCTGAACGTTTCTGTCGGCGTAAGCAGCGGCACGAACGGGCTCACCGGGGACGATCTTCTGTTGACGTCGAACGTGGCAAACGGCACCACAATCACCTCCGTCTCCTCCGCCGGCAGCCTGCAGGACACGCTGGGGAACGCGGCCGCGACCGCAAACCTGGGCAGCTTTGCCAGCGCCAGCGACATTGTGTCCGGGAATGTGGACTACACGTATGGCACCAACGAAATGAACCTCGGGACCATTGCGGCAAATAAGGACGTCACGCAGTTGGTGAACTTCATCAACACGGGTTCCTACGGCTCCGCGACAACGCTTAGCACCGGGCCGGACGTCAACCACGTCCATGCCTCGCTGGCGAGCGGCGCCAACGGCTATCAGACAATCAACCTGACCTCGGACGTCTATGGCTCCAGCGGTGACCTCACCAACGGTGGAACCACGGGGACGTCACTCACTGACCACCCGACTGCTGCAACACTGACCTACTTTTCCAACAACCCGTACAACGTTGGCGTCTCCAACGTGGCGACCAGCGGAGTCTACGATTCTTCAATCGCTTCGGAGTCGCATCCGGCCGGCACCAGCGCTGCCTACGCCAGTCTTTCGGCTAGCAGGGGCACCTCGGCCGGCATCGCGACCATCAGCTACTCCGACGGCGCAGGCCAATCCCTCAGCGCAACCGATCTGTCCAACCAGACAGACGCGGAAACATCCCTGACAGCCCTTAACAAGTCCATTACCGATGTCGCCGCCCAGGATGGCTACATCGGCGCCCAGATCAACACGCTGAACGCGGTCAGCTCCGTGCTCAGCACACAGCAGGAGAACGTCGTCTCGGCGCAGAATGCGGTGCAGGCCACCGACTATGCTTCCGCAACCTCCAACATGTCCAAGTACGAAATCCTCAGCCAGACCGGCATCTCCGCCCTGGCCCAGGCCAACAGCATGTCGCAGGAAGTTACCAAGCTGCTGCAGTAATCCCGGGGCCCCCGGCGACGGGTCTTTGTCGCTCGGGTGGAGTAACCTCGGCGTTAAGCCGCTCACCAAAGAAGGGCGTCCACACGGGCGCCCTTCTTTGCGATTCGGCAAGACATTTGCCGCATTCGCCATGAAGTTTTTCCAATCCATCCGGCCTCCGGCTGGCTTTCCGGCTGCTTCAATTCCCACGGGAGCGTGCAATGGGTACTGTAGGACTGAATTTCGGCTCGCCAACCAGCGGCGCCGGGTTCGACGTCAGCTCGACCGTCGCCTCGATCGTCAGTAACCTCCAAAACGTGGAGACGCCCTGGAAGACCCAACTGACCTCCTTGCAGAGCCAGGATACGGTCATCTCCAGCATCGGGACGCTGTTCTCAAAACTATCCAATGACATGAGCTCCCTCACCGACCTCGAAGGCATCCTGTCCGAGAAGGAGGGCTCGAGTTCCGACCTTAACGTGCTCTCGCTCACCGCGGCCGACTCAACCGCCATTGCGGGAACCCACACGGTCGAGGTAAAGAGCCTGGCCACAACCTCCTCAGGCTACCTGGCCGAGATTGCCGACGCCTCCGACACCTTGTCCGGTTCTATTACGCTCCAGGTCGGCGGCGGCGCGGCCCTCCCCATCAGCGTGCCGGCGAGCGGCAGCGGGAACAACAATCTCGCAGGTCTTGCCAGCGCCATCAACTCATCCGCTGTCGGCGTTACGGCCAGCGTCCTGACCGATGCGACGGGTTCCCGGCTGAGCCTGGTTTCCGGTACCTCGGGCGCGGATGGCAACATCGCCGTCAGCTCCAATTCCATCGTCGACACCACCAACAATCTCGCCTACACCGGCACGCCCGGCACCAGCTCCGCCAACTCAACCGGCACGCTTACCGGAATCGCCGAAAACGACACGCTCGCCGGCTCCATCACCATCCAGGTGGGCGGCGGCACGGCGCTGACTGTACCCGTGGGCACGTCCAGCAACACCCTGTCCACGTTGGCCGAGGCCATCAACAACACCGCCAAGATCGGCGTCAACGCTTTGGTTGTCCAGAACAGCGATAACACCTACAGCCTTTCGCTGACATCCAGCACCCCTGGAACCGCCGGCACGCTCAACGTCACTTCCAGCATCGTCGACACCGCAACCCCCGCCAGCACATCGCTCGGCTATACCTCGCCGGTCACCGGCGCAAATGCCCAACTGACCGTCGATGGCGTCAGCCTCACCAGCGCCTCCAACACGGTGGCCAACCTGATCCCCGGCGTGACCTTCCAGTTGCTGGCTCCCAGTGCGACGGAATCGGATAACTCGCTGGAACAGGTGCAGGTGGTCATCGGCAACGACAACACCGACGTCGAGAGCACGGTGAATCAATTCGTCTCCGACTACAACTCCCTGATCGGCGCCATGAATACGCAGGAAGGCGACGACACTTCGGGAAATCCCGAGCCCCTTTTTGGCTCTCCGACGCTTTCATTGCTCCAGCAGCAGTTGCTCGACGGCCTCAACGCGCAAAACCCGAACGGCTATCTCACGCCGGTTACCAACAACCTCAACACCACGCTGTCCGGTTCCATCACCCTCCAAATGGGCAGCGGCACTCCGGCAAACTTCATCGTAAGCTCGTCCGACAACACGCTCTCCGGGTTGGCCGGCGTCATCAATCTGGCCAACATGGGCGTCAGTGCAACTGTCGTCGAAAACAGCGATGGCACGTCCGATCTGGCGTTCCAGTCGCAAACCGCAGGATCCAGCGGAGCGCTGTCAGTCACTTCCAATTTGCAAGCAATCAGCGGCACAATGCTCACCTATGGGAATACCGATCCATTTACCACCACCACCCCGGATGAAGGACTGATCGGCGGAGGCCCGGGAAGTGATGTTCTCACCGGTTCGTTGACCGTTCAAGTGGGAAGCGGAACAGCGGCCACTATTGCGGTTCCCTCGGGGGATGCCACGCTGGCAGGCCTGGCCGGCGCAATCAACGACGCCAACCTGGGCGTGACAGCTACTCCGGTCGAGAGTAGCAATGGAGCCTGGTCGATCTCGCTGGTTTCCGGCGTCGTCGGCTCCGCCGGAGCACTGTCGATCACATCGAACATTCTCGACACCACCAACACCACTACGACCAACCTGAATTACACCAGTTCATCCGACATCGGCAGCCTGACCGGGCTGGGAATCAGCGTGAACAACGATGGCTCGGTGACCTTCGACGCCACCTCTCTTGATTCGGTCCTGAATGCCGATTATTCCAGTGTGGTGGGCTTCTTTCAAAACTCGAACGGCTGGGGCCAGGCTTTCTCCGCCATGCTGACCAACGCCGGCACTGGGTCCGCTACCGGCATTCTTTCACTGGCCTCCGGTTCGAACAGCAACATCGAATCCACTCTGAATGCCGACATCTCCAAAGAGAACAGCCTGATTTCCGCGCAACAAACGAGCCTGACAGCGGAACTGAACAGCGCCAACGAGATCATGCAGGAGCTGCCCTCGCAAATTCAGGGAGTCAACGAACTCTACTCGGCAATCACCGGCTACAACCAGAATACCAACGGCTAAGGAGCCGTCCCGCAGATGGGAAGTTATCAGCAGCACGCATTGGACAGCGCTTCGGCAGTGGATCTGGTCGTTGCGCTCTATGATGGCATTCTCCGCTTTCTCTACGCCGCCAGTGCGGCTGTCGAACGCGGCGACCAGGAAGGCCGTCGCGCCGCCGTCAAGCGGGCCCTGGACATCATCATTCACCTGCAGGCACGCCTGCGCATGGATGTGGGCGGCCGGCCGGCGCAGGCGCTCAGCGAATTCTACGCATCCGTCTTCGCGCAGATTCTTCAGGCTTCCCAATCGGCCTCAGTGCAGAAATTCGACCACGCGATCGATTGCGTGAAAAACGTGCGCGACGCCTGGCGCCAGGTGGCCAAAGATCCCGAGGTTAATCCCGCTCCGCTTCAGGTCGCCTCAAAGGTCTCACAAAGGAACCAGTCCGAATTCCAAGCCGACGAATACAGTTCCGCGGGCCACTCCAATTGGAATGCCTGAACCGGTGCGCCCCCTGGGCACAACATTTTTGTTCCTGTCGCCAGCATAGGACGGAAGAAGCCGGGTACCCCAGGTCTCGCTTTTGAGACCTGGGAAAGCATAAACTGCATGTCCGGTGCCCTATCCTTGCGCCTTTTTCCTGGCGCAAGGGCAACCAAGCCCGTGCGCGCGAATAGCGAGCTCCCGCCCCACCGCGGGTGGCCCGCCCCCACGGCAAGTGGTGGTCAGCTCGCCACTGTCAATTCTTCTTCCAGCTGCTGCTTTTGGTAGAGGCTGGCGTAGTACCCGTCGAGCGCCAGCAATTCGTCGTGGCGGCCCAACTCCACCACCCGGCCATCCACCAGCACGGCAATCTGGTCGGCGTTGCGCACCGTTGACACCCGGTGAGAGATCAGGATGGTGGTGGAGGCGGACGTATAGCTCCGCAACCCTCCCAGAATTCGTTCCTCGGTATAGGTGTCCACGCTGGCCAATGCGTCGTCGAGAATTAGAATCGCCGGCCGGCGCAGCAGTGCGCGGGCAATGGCGGCGCGCTGTTTCTGCCCGCCCGAAAGCGTCGTCCCCCGCTCCCCCACCATGGTCTCAAAGCCCTTGGGAAACTCCTCAAACTCCTGGCGAATATGCGCAGTCTCCGCTGCCTCCAGCAGTTCATCCGTGCTGGCACACGGCGCGCCGAAGGCAAGGTTTTCCCGGATCGTGTCGCTGAACAAAACGGTCTCCTGGGGCACCATGCCGATGTTGTGCCGCAGTACCGCCAGCGGATACTCGCGCACCTGCCGCCCATCCACCAGCAGCGACCCCTCCGGCGCCTCAAAGAGCCGCGGAATCAAATTCGCCAATGTCGACTTGCCCGAGCCGGTCGGACCAACGATCGCCAGGCTCGATCCGGCCGGAATCTTGAGCGAAATGTCCCGCAGAACCGCAGTCTCTCCATAGCTGAAGTTCAGGTTCCGGAACTCGATTTCCCCGCTCAACACAGCATCGGCCTTGATCGCCGGGTCGGCCAGGCTGTCATCAATGGCAGGTTCAGCCTGCAACAACTCATCGATGCGCTGCACAGACGCTGTGCCCCGCTGAAAGAGATTCACCACCCAGCCCACGGCGATGATCGGCCATGTGAGCAGGATCATGTAGGTGTAGAACGCAAAAAAACCGCCTGGGGAAATCTGCTTTGCGAGGACTTCGTGCCCGCCTACCAGCAGCGTGATCACCATCGAGACGCCCAGAATGAACTCCAGCGTCGGCCACAGCATGCCCATCAGTTGAACCAGCCGAAGCGACCGTGCGATGTAGAGCCGGTTGAGCTTCTCAAACAGCCCGATCTGCGACTCCTCTCGCGCAAAGGCGCGAATCAGCCGCGCTCCGGAGTAGTTTTCCTGGGCCTGCGAAGAGATTTCGGAGAAGCTGGCCTGAATTCGCTCGAACCGGTCGTGAATTCGGTGGCCCAGATACTGCACCACAATGCTGGCCAGCGGCATCGGAGCGAGAGCGACCAGCGTCAGCCATGGGCTCAGGTGCAGCAGGAAATACAACGCGAAAATAGTGAAGAAGACGGTATTTGCGCTGTACATCAGCGCCGGCCCCAGTAGCATGCGGACGGCATTCAGGTCGTTGGTCATGCGCGCCATCACGTCGCCGGTGCGATAGTGCTGGTAGAAGCCCGAGTCCTGCTTTTCAAGATGCCGGAACAGGTCGTTGCGGATGTCGAACTCAATCTCCCGCGAGATGCCGATCAGAATCCACCGCTGCGCGTAGAGAAAAATGCCCTTCGTGATCGAGATCGCAACCAGTAGCGCCGCGAATCCCAGAATCGCCTTGTGGTCGGCCAGATGCCTTTGCAATCTGTCGACCGCCAGCCCCAGCACCCTGGGAAACTGCACCGACGCCGCATTGGTAGCGATACAGGAGAGGGTCCCCCAAACGTATCCCCAGCGGTAGCGTCGCATGTAGACGAAGAGGGGCCGCAGTTCGCGAAGCATAGCCCTATTGTAAGGGGCAAGGCGTGCGAAAGGCGCGGACCCCGAGTATTAGAAATGCGCTGTCATCCTGAGCGGAGTTTGACGCGCTGTGGCGTCAAACGGAGTCGAAAGCCCGCCCTGAGCGTAGTCGAAGGGGACCTGCGGTTGCGCTGCGGCGTTTCTACTAAGAACTTTAGGGACAGGTCGCCTACGTCGGCGTTCTCAGCAGCAAATACCCGCCGGTCAGTCCGAACAGAATATCCGGCGACCATGCCGCCAGCGCCGCGGGCAGATAGTTGTGGTTGCCCATCGCCCCAAAAAGGCTATCGGCCACAAAGTAGGTGAGCGCCACAAAAATCGCCACCGCAATCCCGGTCAGCGAGCCGCGACGGCCCATGGAGAGCGCGAAGGGAATCGCCAGCACCGCCATCACAATCGCGATCAGCGGGTAAGCCAGCTTGTGCCACAGCGCCACGCGCAGCACCATCGTGTCAAACCCGCTCTGGCGCAGGTCGCTGATGTAGTGATCGAGCTGGCCGAAGTTCATCTCCTGCGATTGCAGGCTTTCCTTCTTGAAGTAGCCAGGTTCCTCGTGCAACTCGGCGAATGAAGTCCTTTCAAATTCGTGATAGCCATCCGGTTTCACGGCTCCGCCTTCAAAATCCCGCTCCCAGCCGTCCCGAAAAACCCACGAGTTCGATCTTTCATTCCAGACGGCGCGCGAAGCAAAAATCCGCCGCGAAAGCGCAAACGTGGCCGGATCGAACTCAAATACCGACAGATTCGCGAATTCGTCGCGGACGGGATCGAAAAACTCATAGTAGAAAATGCGCCCCGGCTCACCGGCGCGCGGCTGGCCGAAGATCCAGTTGTGCTCCGGGTGCAGCACCGTCTGCGGCGGCCGGCCCTTGATGATATTGCGCAGCGCCTCCTGCTTGCGATTGGCCTGGGGAAGGTAGTACTCGTCGAAGAGGAACAGGCTCACCGACAAAATCGCGGCAATCGCGACGACCGGAACCACCAGTCGGTATAAGCTGATGCCGGTGGCCTTCATGGCGATCAGCTCGCTGTTGCGGTTGAGCACGCCAAAGGTCACCAGCACCGCAATCAAGACCGCCAGTGGCGCAATCTGGTAGAGCATGTCGGGCGTCAGGTTGACCAGGTATTCACCGACCGTTGAAAGCGGAATATGGTTCTTCAGGATGTCGCTTACCAGGTCGAAGAAGGTGAAGACCAGCATCAGCACCACAAACCCGATCAGCACCAGCAGGAACATCTTCAGGAACTCGAGCACCACGTACTCGTCCAGAATGCGCGGAAACGCGTTCCGCGCCTTGGCGCGCTGGGGGTGCGGCTGCAACCGGCTCATCCATCTCGCAAGCGGCCCTTTACTCAGCTTGACCGCAACAGCGGCCTCGGATTTGGGAGCCCGCGACGCCCAACTCGTAATCGCATTCAGAACCCGCCCGCCGCTGGCCATCTGCCACAGCAGAAATGCGCCGGCTGTGGCAAACAATATGTTGGCCAGCCAGATCGCCAGAAAGACCGGGATTTTGTCCTGCCGCCCCAGCGCGGTCCCGATCAGCGAAAGCGAGTAATAGACCACCACCAGCGCAATCGTAAATACCCACGCCGCGCTTTTTCCGCCGCGCCGCGAAGCTACACCCAGCGGAACGCCCACCAGCATCAGCACCAGGCACGCCGCGGGGTAGGCGAACCGGTTATTCAATTCAATCAGGAACCGCTTCGGATCGGGACCGCGTGTGCGCTCGATCAACGCAGCCATCGGCAATGCATAGATCGACGTGTCCATCCGCCCCAGTTGAATCGAGCTCTGCTGGCTGAGGGCCAGGGGCAGGTCGGTGGTCTCAAAATTTGAGATGTTGTACTGCAGAGGCTGGCCGGCCACGGTCTCATGCCGTGACCCGTTGCGCAGCCGCATCAGCAGCTCCTGCGAGCTGTCGTTCACCACCGTCGCCGAGGCCGCCGTCGTGATCTGCGGGTTCGATGGGTCCGTGACGTCGGCCATGAACACCTGCCGCCAGTTCGATGCGCCCGATCCCGCGCGCACGTCCTGCACGTAGAGAACAATATTCTTGAACTCCTCGTAGAACACGCCGCGCTGAATCTCATACGAGGCCTGCGAGGTTTCCAGCTCCTGCTGCATCTCCAGGATCGCCTGGTTGGCGCGCGGCGCCACGTAGATCGAGTTGCCCAGCCCAATCAGCGTGCCGCCCACCGCCACAATCGAAGACACGCGCACAAAGTAGCCGATCCCCAGCCCCGAAGCGCGCATGGCGATGATCTCGCTGTCCGAAGCCAACCGGCTCAGCCCCAGCAACACCCCCACCAGCACCGCCATCGGAATGGTGACCTTGAAGGTGTTGGGCAGCGTGAACAGCAGAATCTCCATCACATTCGTAAAGGTGGAGCTGTTGCGCACCACCACATCCAGAATGTGTGGCATGTCGTGCATGAAGAGAATGAAGGTGAAGAGCGCGCACCCAATGAGCGTGTGGGAAAGAATTTCGCCGAGAATGTATCGGGTCAGGATGCGCACAGAATAGCTCTAGCGATAGTCTACCGTTTCCGCGCCAACTGTGCGGAACCAAGCTCTAGTAGCGTGACGATCAAAGTAAACCTGTGGCGTGGAACAAAGGCGGGTGCCCCATCCTTGCGCTTTTTTCCTGGCGCAAGGGTGGGAAGGAACAAAGCTGGTTTAGGGATACCCGGGTCCCGCTCGTGGGGCGAGGGAAAACATGAACTAAATCGGCTGCCATCCACGCAATCTCAAACTATTCCCCAGCACGCACACCGAACTAAGCGCCATCGCCGCTGCCGCCAGCCACGGCGTCAGCAGAATATGAAACGCCGGATACAGCAGCCCCGCCGCCAGCGGAATCCCAAGCACGTTATACCCCACGGCCCAAGCCAGGTTCTGCCGCATCACCCGCAGCGTTTCCCGCGCCAAATTCAGCGCCGCCGGAATCGCCGCAGGCTGCGCCCTCAGCAGCAGCACATCCCCAGCTTCCTGCGCCAGGTCCGCGCCCGTGCCCATCGCAATCCCCGCGTCCGCCTGCGCCAGCGCGGCAGCGTCGTTGATGCCATCGCCCACCATCGCTACCTTGAGCCCGGTCTGCTGCAACGAGCGAATACGCTCCAGCTTCCCAGCAGGATCGAGCCCAGCCTGCACTTCGTCAATGCCCGCCTGCCGCGCAATCGGCATCGCCGCCACCACCAGGTCCCCAGTCAGCATCAGCACCCGCAGCCCACCGTGCTTCGAAGGAATCCGCTTCAGCGCCGCCACCGCCTCCGCTGCGTCGGGCCGCAACGCGTCGCGCGCATCGAAGTAGCCAACCGGCAGATGATTCAACGCCATCCACAGCCGCGTCACCCCTGGCTCTGAAGGCGCAACGTCCTTCGGCACCGGAATATAAAACTCATGAAACAGCGCCTCGTTCCCCAGCACGCAATCGTAACCATCAACCTTCGCCGTCAATCCGCGTCCGGGCAGATTCTGCACATCCTCAGCAGCTCCCAACGTCAGCCCAAGCGCCTGCGCCTTGTCCACAATGGCATGCGCCAAAGGATGATTCGACCGCACTTCCACTGCCGCCGCCATCCGCAGCAGTTCGTTTTCCTCATGCCCCATCAGCGGATGAATCCCCATCAGCACCGGCCGTCCCACGGTCAGCGTGCCAGTCTTGTCCATCACCACCACATCCAGATGCGCCAGCCGCTCCAGCGCCTCGCCGCCTTTGAACAGCACTCCAAGCTGCGCCCCTCGTCCCACAGCCACCGTCAGCGCGGCGGGCACAGCCAGCCCCATGGCGCAGGGGCAGGCAATCACCAGCACGGCAACCGTGTTAGCCAGCGCCAGGGTGAGCGAATGACCGACAATAAGCCACACAACAAAAGTGAGCGCAGCAAGCCCCAGCACCACCGGAACAAAGATGGCGCTGGCGCGATCGGCCAGCCGCTCCATCGGTGCCCGCGAGCTCTGCGCCTGCTCCACCATCCGCGTAATCTGCGCCAGCACTGTCGCCTCGCCCAGCGACTCGGCCTTGCAAGTGACCGCGCCGTCGTAATTGAGCGATCCGGCCAAAACCTTTCCACCCACCTCGCGCGGCAGCGGCGTCGGTTCGCCGGTCAGCATCGACTCGTCCACCGTGGTGCGCCCTTCCGTAATCGTCGCGTCCACCGGGAACCGTTCGCCCGGCAGCACCAGAATGCCGTCGCCCGGCCGAATCTCCTCAAGCGCCACAACCGCCTCAACTCCATCTCGAACCCGCCGCGCTGTCGCCGGCCGCAGCCGCGAAAGGGAATCGAGCGCCGCCAGTGCACGCCGTTTCGCGCGCGCCTCAAGCGCCTTGCCCATCAGCAGAAATCCAATAATCAGCAGCACCGCGTCGAAATAAACCTGGCGCCCAATCCCCGGCCAGATCGTCGCATACGCTGAATAGGCAAACGCCACGCCCGTTCCCAGGCTCACCAGCGTGTTCATGTTGGTGGTTCCGTGGCGCAGCCCGCTCAGTGCGCTCGCATAAATCCCGCGCCCCGCCCAGCCCATGACGATTGCCGTCAGAATCAGCAGAAACCAACGCAGGAAATCCTGCGGCAGCGCATAAAGCCACGGCAGCACGCGCATCATCCCCTGGTCTATCGAGCCCTGATCTATCGAGCCGCGACCCATCGCGCCCATCTCGGCGCCCAGCGGCATCGCCAGCAGCATCGCCAAAGCTCCGGCGGCCAGCGTCACCCACGCCCTCCGCTCCGATTCACCACCATGTTCTTCGCTGTGCTTTTCTGAATCGCCCGCTCTCGGCAGCACCGCATCGTAGCCCGCTCCGCGAATCGCATCGACCAGCGCTTGCGGCCCTGCAATCGCCGGGTCGAAGACCACGCTCGCCCGATGCGCCATCAAATCCACGTGCGCCGATTCCACGCCCGCCGTCGCCTGCAGAGCTTCCTCCACGTGATGCTGGCACGACGCGCACGTCATCCCCAGCACCGGCAGCGTCAGCGATTCTGTTTGCGGCGTTAGCGGCTTTGCCTCAGTAGTAGCCACTTACTGCTCCAGCCGCGCGTTATAGCCTGCCTTCGCCAGCGCTGCAATCGCGATATCGACCTGCGCCGACTGCTCAATGCGGTTGTCGTAACTGATCCGCGCCGCGCCCAGCCGCACTTCCTCCACCTTCGCGCCTTCTACTGAGGCCAGAGCCTGGCCGACGCGCTTGACACACGAGCCGCAGTGCATTCCATCGATCCGCAATGTGAATTCCGCCATAATTGTTCACCCGGTAGTATTCGATGATAGCCCGCGCTCTAAGGATGCGGATGCCGCGTTTTAAACATCAAAGCTCACGGATGCCTTGCGCGCCCGCCCGGTCAACGCATTATCGTAAAGGTGCTTGCAACTCAGGGAGAACCATGCAGCGAGAATATCCAGAAACACCGCTGGTCGGCGTCGGAGCCGTGGTGGTCGACGCCGGCCGCGTTCTTCTCGTGCGCCGCGGAACCGAACCGCTTCGTGGCGAGTGGTCGCTGCCCGGCGGCTTGCTTGAGGTGGGCGAGCCGCTCACTGCCGGCGTAATCCGCGAAGTGCGTGAAGAGACCGGCCTGATCGTCGAGCCCCTCGAGTTGATCGAACTTCTCGACCGCATTCACCGCGTGGCAGACCGCGTCCGCTACCATTACGTCATCGCGGATTATCTCTGCCGCGTCACCGGTGGCGAATTGCTTGCAGCTTCTGATGCGGATGCCGTCCGCTGGGTCGAGCGAGCCGAGTGGAACAGCCACAGCGCGCTTAAACTGGATCCCGTAACAGTCCGTGTGATTGAAACAGCCTGGCAGCGTGCGAAAACTCTGCTATCCGAAAGGCAGGTCCCCCGATGACGCTCGTTCGAAAGCTGCTCTGGATAGGCGGCACGCTGGCATGGATTGTGCTGCTTGCCGTTGCCGGCTTCTGGTTTCGTCCAGTCAGCTACTTCAATGAAGGGGCGTACTTCCACGAGTGCCTCACAGGCGTCGCGAGCCACTCAATCACCCTCGCCGGCCATCGCGTTCACTACCTCGTGGAAGGCCCTTCCGGCGGCCCCGTCGTCGTCCTCGTCCACGGCCTCGGCGGCAGCGCGGAAGATTGGCGCAGCCTCGCTCCATATCTCGTCAAAGCCGGCTTCCGCGTCTACATTCCCGATCTGCCAGGCTATGGACGCAGCGAAAAGCCTGCGGATTTTTCCTATTCCATCCCCGATCAGGCCGCCATTGTGGTCGGCTTCCTCGACGCGCTGGGCTTGAAACAGGTCGACCTCGGCGGCTGGTCCATGGGCGGCTGGATCGTGCAGCGCGTCGCCTTTGACCATCCAGACCGCGTCCGTCGCCTCATGCTGTTTGACAGCGCCGGCATCTACGAGAAACCCGCCTGGGATACAAACCTTTTCACGCCCAAAACACCGGCGGAACTCGACCAGCTCAACGCGCTGCTGACGCCGCATCCCCAGCCGATCCCCGCCTTCGTCGCTCGCGACATTCT
>Ga0224555_1002825_pt1 | contig 19282 bp, 10 predicted proteins | sample 714S23034metaG_FD_180687 | JGI IMG/M metagenome (GOLD analysis project Ga0224555, IMG submission 180687) | Peat soil microbial communities from Stordalen Mire, Sweden - 717 S2 30-34 | ecosystem: Environmental > Terrestrial > Soil > Wetlands > Peat | place: Sweden: Norrbotten County, Stordalen...
AAGTTGCTCAAACGCACGTTGCCGCGCTGCACCGGCAATGCATCCTTGATCCGCTCATACTGCGCTTCCGTGATCTCCATCCACAAACATTAACACAGATTAGCCGTAGTGTGAACACGCCCTAGTCGAGGATGTGTCACCGTTGTAATTGCGGCGGCCTCTGTGTTTTACGCCGGGATGCTAGTGCTCTCACTTCAGGCAGGATGGATCAACCGATTAATGACAACGCGGGCCCTACGATGGGTGGGCAGGATTAGCTAGGGAGTTTATGTCTACCAACTGTTATTTGACGGATTTTACGTGTGGGTTGCGATGCATCTCTTACCGTCCGGAAACAGTTTTCAAACGACTGCAACGCAGATAGTCTGCACATGGGCTGGCTCTATTATTTTTGCCTGGCATCCTACAAGTTCTTTGAATCTCCAATCCTAAGATTGCGACATCATTTTTCAACAAGTTGACTATCTCTGTGGAATCAATTCGTACAGCCGCCGACTGGATGAAAATTGACCGATAGAATCTCGTCTCCAAAGGCAGTACCGAGCAGCCTGATGCACGCGCCGTACTCCTCAAACAGCGAAACGCTCACTCCATCAGATGGAGCTAAGAACACGTGTTCCCCCGGTTCCGCGATTATCGATTCCCATGGCTGAATCCTCGCACCTGTGAACTCATGAAGATGATGTGTGAGGATGAAACCTGTATCCGAATTCATTACACGCAGTTCCTGTGTGCGGGAATATAGGAGAACGAACCGAGAACGAACATCGGCATCCGTCTCGTAGTAATTCGCGTCGAAGAATGCGGAGTCAAATTCGCCATCATAAAGAGGCTGCTTCGGGTAAGATATTAAAGCCGCTTTGAGGTCGCTACGCGAGTTTTGGATCTCGTCTAGACGGTTGTCGAGAATGTGATCCACGCCTGAGACACAAAAGGCTACGAACATGACCCCCAGGACCACTCTTGCATTCCTTCCGTTCCTAACGAAACGTGATAGTCCGACAGCTACAAGCGGAGTAATGCCTACGACGTATCCAAGATTGTGGTTTGGCTCGTAAGCATGTGTCACGAAGAAGCCCAATAGGTAGCCAAACACAGGTATGGCTACCAGTCCTGCGAGCAGTGAGGCGTCTGCTTGCGGCAGGGGAGGATGCTCGCTGCGCCATCGAAAGGTAATTCCACAAATTGCGGTTGCAACTCCAATCAGGACTATGGTCAGAACTCCGTAGAAGATCAGGCGTCCGGCGAAACCATGTCTTGATACGCCATTTGACAGAAGCCAAACATACATCCATCCAATCCGCCGCGGAGTAAGAAGATCTGCGGGAAAGTAATAGTGCCGACGGAACTGGGCAGCTGCTTTCATAAATGGGATTGCCCCACAGTAGCCCGCAATGCCCACAAAAATCGAGCCCAACACCGGAAGGTCAGCACGCTTCCGCTGAAAGCATCGAAAGCCCTCCGCAATTAGGAACGGAACAACCAATAATGTGCCCGTGTAGTTCAAATTGAGGATCAGTGCAAGCGACGCGGCCAATGCTATCAAAGCGCCCGTTCGATTTGAGTCCCGATGAACTGCTGTCTGCCAACTTACCATTGCAAGAGCTAATAGCCCCAGCATCATGCCGTATGGTCGCCCTTGAAATGAATAAGGAAAGACCTCAGTGAGCGAGGGGAACAAAAGTGCGACCAAACCGGCACGCGCACCCGCGAGTCGCCAAACAAAAACGAACAGGCAAATCTCCATCAGCAGATAGCCAAGCAGTGACGGCAACCTTATCGAGAATGCATTAGCTCCAGCGACGAGCATAAGAACGTGTACTAGAGCGTGATACGCAAGGGGATCAAGAGAGAGTGGAGAAAATTGCTGAATATGCACAACCTGACGGATGGTGGAAGCCCTATCGGTCCATAGTTCAAAGAACTCGTCGATCTCAATCATTTTGTAGTGCGAGCAGACAAGCGACACTGCCGTGGACAGTGCAAGAAAGCCGCCGATTGCCAGCGCAACGGTGCGGTTCTCCAACTTGCGCTTCGACTGAAAATTCACGAAACCAGACCCCTTGCCAATCACGACTCTATCGAAACCGTATCAGCCGAACATCAACACTGTGTCTCGTCAAAGATATCAGGCAGACTCACTGAGTGCGGTGACATGGAAACGCTGTCGTGTTCGGCGAACCAGAAGCCGATTGCAGGCGGCCGCAATGCACCCCATCAAAAGCACTTACCGACAGCCATTCTCAACGGCTCTGAAAGCCGGCCGGGGTGATGCGTCTTGGGCGTCGGCTGGCGAAATCTGCGACGGCGGGGTGCGAAGAGCTGGGACAAGTACCACCGATAAGCACTCGCCTATCCGCAGTCTGGCACTCCACCGATCATCATCGGACCATTCTTTCGGGGGCCTCATCACCGAGATATTGCTGGATCGCGGCAATGGGTCGGCGGAGTTGCCATCGCTCCGGCTCCAGTCAAGGCATATTCTTACTGCCACTCTCGACTTTGAAGGTCTCTGTTCCCGCGTTGCGGAACCCCGCCAACAATCACCGGGCCGTAGCTCTGACTCCAGTTCAGCAGGTTCGTGACTGTAGTCGATTTTGTAACGGTCAAAGCACCCAAAAGCCACAAGGATCAACAGGTCTGGGCGAAGAAACGGTAAGTTATTCTATATAAATCACTTATTTTCACTCAATTTCAACAGATTTCCATAAGCGGTGTGACCTGTTTTGGGAGCAGAGGGTCGTCAGTTCGAATCTGACCGCCCCGACCAATGATTCAAACACTTAGCGCCGTTCGCGCATCCCCTCGAAAATGCACTGTAGCGGATACTGTAGCGGGTGGCTGCTTTTTTCTGAGCTTCGGTCGCCAGTCTTGTTTTGCTTTTGCCGTTGGCTAGCTTTGCTTGGCAGCGCGGCACCAACGAAAATACCAACGGGCTGCTGCGACAGTACTTCCCTAAAAGAACCGACTTGTCCGGCTATTCTCAATCCGATCTCGACCAGGTAGCGCTGCGCTTAAATCAACGTCCGCGAAAGACTTTGGGGTTTGAGACTCCGGCGAGTAGACTCCGAGCCAGTGTTGCATCGATCCATTGAGACCGCCCGCATTTTCGGGCGCTTCAAGAAACCTCAGCCGAAGAATCTCTGGAAGAGCCCTTTCCGTGACCGCTCATTAGGGGCTGATGCGGTTGGCGCTTGAGGGGTGGGGTGAATGACCCGCGATGGGGGTTTGGGATAGCGTTAAATGGTCAGCTGGGGTTTGGGTTGGTGCGAGCCGTGGAGGGTAGGCGGCGGAAGGCGGCGGCGATGAGGATGACGATGCGGAGAGTGGGGGGAGTGAGGTGGGTGGTGGTGCCTGCGGCGTTGCTGCTTGGTTGGGGAGCGATGGCGGTGACACAGGATGCGACGCAACCGGCATCGGAGGAGACGATTACGCTGCCGGCGCCGGTGCATAGCGTGCGGGCAGCGCACAGGGTGGCGGCCACGATCGAGGCCGAGCAGCCGAACTTTCCGGCGGAGATTATGCGCACCAGCCAAAGCGACAACGACTGGCTGCAGATGGCGCGGGTGACAAGCCGCACCGCGATGGAGATCACGTCGGTGAAGGTGGGATGGGCGTACGCGCTGCCGCGAGGACTGGAGTTTCACCAGAGTGACGCGCTTGCGCCGCCGGGTGGCGGCATTTCGCAGGGCGGCGCGTACGAGACGGGAGACCAGCAGGTTGCGCCGCGCGCGGACGCGCTCTACTTGGTGGCATTTGTGGAACAGGTAACGCTAAAAAACGCGATGGTGTTGAATGCCGACCACGCGAAGATTGCGGCATTCTATAAGGATTGCTGCACCGGGCCGAATGCCGGCAAGGTGCCGCAGCCCCCGTCGGGGCGGGTGCAGCCGAATATGCCCGGAGGCGCGCTGCCTCTGGCCTGGCAGCCGACGCCCAACCTGAAGCCGATTACCTTTGACGTGGTGTCATTCCGGCAGGTGAAGTCGGATGAAGCTTTGCCCCAGAGGCCGCGCGCGCAACGGGAGTTTCCGCCGGACGGCGATTTTATTTCGTATCACTCCTCGACCATCGACAGCCTGCTGAGGTTTGCGTACGAAGGTGGGAGGCCCAGCTACTTCACCATCTCAGGCGAGCCGGAGTGGGTGAAAAACGATCTCTACAACTTCACGGCGAAGGTAGCGCCGGAGGACGTGACCGCCTGGAAGAATATGCAGCTGATCGACCAGCGCTACATGGTGCAGCGGGCGCTGGAAGAAGTGCTGAAGCTGAAGGCGCACGACGACACTTCGGCGCACCCGGTCTACGAGTTGCAGGTTGCCAAGGGCGGACCGAAGCTGATGGACTACCACGCGGGAGACACGGTGACCCCTGCGAATCCCGGAGCCAAGGCGATTTCGGGGCACGTGCTGGGCTGGCTCAGTCGGTTCAACCTGGTAGGCCAAGACGCGACAATGACCGACCTGGTGGATTTGCTGAACCGGCCGGGGGGGGCGGGGCGGGTGGTGATCAACAAGACGGGGCTGACCGGCACCTACGACTTTTCGTTGCTGATTCCGCGCAGGATGCTGCCGGATCAGATAAAGCAGGCTGCGGAGGACGCAGGCGTGCCGACGGTATTTGAAGGGCTGAAGCAGCTGGGCTTGCAGTTAGTGCCGGCGAAGGGACCGGTCCAGGGAATTGTGGTGGACCATATCGAGCGGGCACCCACTCCATTTTGACTAGCGAATTATTGGCTCCTTGAAACGGGGTTTGAAACGGGGTTATAGGCAAGTTCAACTCTGCAACCGCAATCAACCGAATGCAAGACCTATCCAAGGCAGGTCGACATCCATGAGTTGGAACTCCTGTCCGCTTCCTCGATGGCCTTGATCTCGCGATCGGCACGCCGGACCTCGGCGCGCTCACGGACAGCGTTCCTGTGGCCTCTACTAACTTGGGATCAGGGGTCGCCGAAACCGCCGCCTGGCGATTGCAAGTGTTCCTCGGTGATGACGACCGTGTAGCGCCGACGGAGCTTCATTCCGGCCGCCCCCAACAGGGTGCGGATGGACTTGGCATTCCGCCCTTGCTTGCCGATCAGCTTGCCGGTGTGATCCGGAGGCGCGCCGATGGTGAAAGTCGCGCCGTCCTCAGTTGCGGAGGTCTTGACCGTGAGGAATTCGGGCCGGTCAATCAGGGCACTAGCGAATTATTGGCTCCTTGAAACGGGGTTTGAAACGGGGTTATAGGCAAGTTCAACTCTGCAACCGCAATCAACCGAATGCAAGACCTATCCAAGGCAGGTCGACATCCATGAGTTGGAACTCCTGTCCGCTTCCTCGATGGCCTTGATCTCGCGATCGGCACGCCGGACCTCGGCGCGCTCACGGACAGCGTTCCTGTGGCCTCTACTAACTTGGGATCAGGGGTCGCCGAAACCGCCGCCTGGCGATTGCAAGTGTTCCTCGGTGATGACGACCGTGTAGCGCCGACGGAGCTTCATTCCGGCCGCCCCCAACAGGGTGCGGATGGACTTGGCATTCCGCCCTTGCTTGCCGATCAGCTTGCCGGTGTGATCCGGAGGCGCGCCGATGGTGAAAGTCGCGCCGTCCTCAGTTGCGGAGGTCTTGACCGTGAGGAATTCGGGCCGGTCAATCAGGGCACTGACAATCTTGTGCAGCAATTGGGAGACCGGCACATCTCTTGGGTCGGACAATGGCGATACTCCTCCGTCGAGATCCGGTGGACAACATGATTATCAGGCCTCACCTTCGGGTGGGGCCATTTTCCTCTTGGGATCGACTGCTCTAACGCTGATTGCACGATCCGTGCGGTAATCGAAAGTGTGCCAGAAGTGTGCCAGGTGTGTGCCACTTCAGGGCCTCTTTTGCCCCATAATGGCGACGATCCGGCCCTATTGGAGCCGGTCGCGAGGGGCTGATTCTGTGTCGTAAGTCTATTGGAATGATTGTTTTGATGGTGGACGCGGAAGGAATTGAACCTTCAACCTGTCGATTAAGAGTCGAGGCCTGTGGAGCATAATCACCAATATCCATGCGGCTTTCAGAAAGTGAGTATGCCCAAAGTATGCCCAATGTCATGTCGCGGATCTGGCGGCTGCTGCCGCCGCCGCAGCCTCGTTCCGGCGGTTCATTACGGCAGTCAGCTGGTCAACCTGCTGATGCTGGTAGGGCTCCATGCTCAGGACGGACGCATGGCCCATGGCCTTCATCACCGCGAAGGTGTTGCCTGTCTCACGCAGGGCTGTGGTGCCGAAGGTATGCCGGCTCAGGTATGGCACCAGCTTGGAGTCCAGTCCGCCGCGGATGCAGGCGTCCTTGAAGCTGTGCTGAATCGAGTTCAGGTGACCAGCTTTGCTGCCACTGGTGCGAGCAGGGAAGAGCCAGCCTGGCCAGCGTGGCCCGGCCAGCCGCCCGGAACCCGAGAATTGCAGTACTGTTTCGATCTGGCAGAGTAGGCGCGGTGGCCAGAGTGAATTGGTCGGGGGGAACTGAAATCCACCAGAGATGAGATCCCTCGAGTGTACGGACTGCCTTATTACTCGAATTGACTCGTCAACGCGACTCAGACTTCAAATTAAGATTCCGCACCAGCCTGTGCAGGTACTTCGGATGAATACCGAGCAGTCTCGCAGCGCCGGGAAAGTTTCCCTCTGCTTCCCGCAGCGCACTGCGAATCAGTTCTTTCTTTGTCTCGTTGAGAACATCGTAATATCGAGCTCCAGCCACGCCGGCGGGCTGCTCCTCGAGTATGCCCACCGGTAGATCCTCCGGCAGAATCTCTCCCGTCAGGCCCAGTACGATGGCGTGCTCGATTGCATTCTCCAGTTCGCGAACGTTGCCGGGCCAGCTATAGCCGATTAATAACGCCCGCGCCTCCGCAGAGATGCCCTTGAACGGTCGCTGATTCTTTTCTGCATAATTCGCCGCGAAGTACAAGGCCAGAAGAGGGATGTCGTCGCGGTGTTCGCGCAAAGGTGGCACGGTCACGGAGACGACATTAAGCCGGTAATAGAGATCCTGGCGAAACTCGCCCGACTTGATTGCCTCTTCAAGGTTCTTGTTGGTCGAGGCCAGGACCCGAGCTTTGAATGGGACGGAATGGGTGCTTCCGACTCGCTCGAACTCTCTTTGTTGCAGCACTCGAAGCAACTTTGCCTGCATCGCTGGAGCAAGTTCTCCGATCTCATCGAGGAGCAATGTACCGTCGACGGCCGCCTCAAGCCGTCCCTTCTTCATACCGACGGCGCCGGTAAATGCGCCTTTCTCGTAGCCGAAGAGTTCGCTTTCGAGCAGTGTCTCCGGGATTGCCGCACAGTTAATGGCGATGAAGGGGCGATCACTTCGTGGGCTGTTCTGATGGATGCTGCGTGCGACGACTTCCTTGCCGGTGCCACTTTCTCCCCGGATAAGGACGGTAGAATCGCTTTGCGCAACACGGGAGATGAACTCTTCTAACTGTTGGATCTGCCGGCTCTCGCCGACGAGCTTACGGGTTGGGTTTAGCTCGCCTTTCAATCGGCGGTTCTCAGAACGCAAGGCATCCAGCGCCATTACATTTTCGATGGTGACAGCAGCAATTCGCGAAACTGAGTCGAGGAAATGAATGTGGTCTTCGCGAAATGGGGGAGCAGGATTTCGCGAGGTCAGATAAATCACACCGATCGTACTTTCTATGGCCACCAGCGGCAGGCAAAGAACATTCTCCTCTTCGGTCGAATCCGAAGCGGCGCTCGTAAAGACGGCTGCATGCTCCCATATTGCGCGTAAGACGAGCGGCCGTTGAATTTCGATCGCGTGATCAGCGCCATGTTGCCGGCTCCAGCTGCAGATTGAGTGCGGCTCTTCATCCGGGTCGGCCATCAGGACAACGGCTCCTTCCTCAGCGGGAATCACTTCGAAGATAAGCCGCAGGAGTTCCCGTTGCAGAGCCTGGGAGTCTCGGATTGAGTTGATGGCGTTGCTGATTTTGAACAGCGCGGCTAGATCACGCGCCATCCGTCCGACTTCTATGCCGAAGCTGGGCAGCACGGCTGGATTGTCGATGCGAATCGTACGCAGTTCCGAGGCCGAAGGCAGATCACTGAGGTGAAGTTTGGAAGCGCTCACCAGTTCGCCTTCGTGGACGAGGAAGACAAGTTCGGACCTACCGACACGAATTGTATCGCCATGTTCGATGACCTTGCGCCGTATCGGAATTCCATTCACAAACGTACCGTTGTGGCTGTCCAGATCGACGACTTCAAATTGTTCACCCGATTGCTGAACTCTGCAATGCGTCCGCGAAACTGCGGCATCCATCAGGCAGATGTTGTTCGATTTGTCGCGGCCAATCGAGAGTTCGCCCTGGACCAGAAGTTGCGTGGTCCCTGTCAGCAAGCCCGAGATGGCGAGCAGCCGCGCCTCCATGAGAGCCTCCGGTGCCTCACAGTGTAGCTGAGTTGAACAAGACTCACGGATTGGGTGGGGATATCGATCGAACGCGGACCCGAACAGATACTCCAGGGTATCCATTCAGATACCGTTCGGACGCGCGTAGCCCTCTGGAATTAATCGTTGTCGATTCAGTTCGACAACCTATCTCGTTGGAAACACGAAGGCACGAGCCAAGGGCTGGGACCCCTGCAATCCCAGACCGGTTTTGGCCCTGCGAGTGCAATATCTCCAGGCATAGGCGCCTCTCGAGAGAAAGTATTCGGGGGGGGCCAGGGGCCCAGAAGAAGGTAACTGAAAGGAGATCGTCATGAAACGCATTCTCGCAATCGCCCTCGTCCTCGCGTCCACTCTCGTCGTCGCCGGCACATCCTCCGCCCAGGAACACCGGGTCAAGGCAACGGTGCCGTTCAGCTTCACGGTCGGAGACCGCACCCTGCCAGCAGGCACCTACACGATCGGTTCCTCCGCGAATTCTCCCGATGTGCTCGTACTGAGGAACCTGGTGAAAGATATCAAGGTCGTCACCACGGGCCGGTCCAATCAAAGCAATCCGCAAGGAATCGACGCGCTGGTGTTCCACATGTACGGCGGCCACTACTTCCTAAGCCAGATTCGCTCCGAAGGAGCCTCGATGAATATCGACTTCTCGGCTACCAAGGCGGAGAAGAGGGCCTGGACTCAAGTCACCTGGACTCAATCCAAATTGGCGGAGCCTATTGTCAATGCTCCCGTCTTGATCGCGCTCAATCAATAATCTACGAGCGTCTTTGCACCACACCGACCCGGAGACAACTGTCTCCGGGTCTATCTTGCGCTTGGGCCTTTCTGCTCGATCCGCCCGAGGACTATTCTCGTGTTGTGTAGCCGGAGCCTTTGGGCACCCGGCTTTCTTGCCAATTGACGGAACACGGAGGCGCAGGTCACCTTGGACATAACGGAATCCCCACAGACTCAGGCGCTCTGCATGGAGCTCGTCGACGGGTCGAGCCGCCGGATTGTCGTCATCAATCGGTTTCCCTTTGTGATCGGGCGTTCCCCGGATTGCAACCTGGCGCTTTCCCAGTCCTATGTTTCGCGCAGCCACGCTACGGTCACGCACGAAGGTGCGCAATTTGTCCTTGAAGACACACAGAGTCGGCGCGGAACATTTGTGAACGGCGAGCAGGTAACCAGGCGCACGCTCCAGCCTGGAGACAGAATTCAGTTCGGGTCCCTTGAAGGCCCGCAGCTCCGGTTTGCGTCCCAAGACAGGCACACAGCCACCGGACCGAACATCCTCTCGCAGTTGCAGGGAATCAGCGCGCGGCACTCGGACCTGGAAAAGCTGCGTTGGTTTCTGCAGGCTGCCCGGGAGCTGAACAGCGCGGGACAGGTGGACCGGGTGCTGGCCTCGCTGCTGGAGACCACGCTGGCGCTGGCCAAAGTGGAGCGCGGATATGTCTTTCTTGCGGACGACAGGGGAGCGCTGAAACTCGCGCTGGGCATGGATGCTGCAGGAAAAGTGCTGACCGGCGCTCCCACCGTATCGCGCACCGTGCTGCGCCAGGCGACCCGCGGCACGGACCAGTTCATCGTGACCGATACATTGACTGCCACGGGTGAGGTTCCGGAGAGCATCGTCGCCTACGACATCCACACCATCATTTGCATTCCGCTGCGCAGGACCCGGCAGACGCGCCACGCCGAGAGCGCTGAAGATGCCGCTGGCCGCCAGGTGTTCGGGGCGCTCTATCTCGAAAGCCGCGTTCAGCCCGGCGGCCTCTCCGACGTTGACCATGATCTGATGAGGACGATCGCGCGGGAGGCTGCCGCCCTGGTTGACAATGCGCAACTGGCAGCCATCGAGGACCAGGCGCGCAAGCAGCAGGAAGAGCTGCAGATTGCCGCCCGCATTCAGCAGGGATTGATGGCGGTGCAGATTCCGGCTTTCCCTTTCGCCGGCGTACTCGGGCACAGCATTGCGTGCAGCGCCGTCGGCGGCGACTTCTTCGACGTCATCTCCGGCGAAGATACGTTGAACGTGGCGCTGGTGGATGTTTCGGGCAAGGGGATTTCGGCTGCCATTCTGGCTTCGACCTTGCAGGGCATGCTGCACGTTCAGTTGGAAGCCGGGCAACCGCTCGACGCGATTGCCGCCGCGACCAACCGATATCTGTGCAGGAAATCCGTCGGAAAGTACGCAACCATGCTGCTGCTGCGGCTCTACCGGGACGGCCGGCTCGAGTACCTCAACTGCGGCCACGTGATGCCGAGGCTCTGTTCGGATGCCGGAGTCTCCCGGCTGGAGATGACCAATGTCCCCGTGGGCCTGCTTGACGGGGCCGAATATACGGTAGGCAACGTCACTTTTCGACCCGGCTGGCGGGTCATTCTGGTGAGCGACGGCATCACCGAAGCCGAAAACGCGCAGGGTGAATCCTTCGGGGACGAGCGGCTCGATTCCGCTTCCCTCTGCTCGGACCTACCCGGCGTGCTGCAGCAGATGGCCGACTTTTGCGCTGGGAATCCCGCCAACGACGACTGCACCATCGTCGAGGTGGTTTTCACTGGACCTGCCGGTGACGATGCCGGCCGCGCGGCGACCTAGCACTACGGCTTGAGAGCCTGAGCCCTCACGCGTCGCGGCGTCGGCTGCAAGAGGAGAATCTCGGGATATTCAATCCCGGTGATTCAGGTTTGCGCCTGCCTGAGCGTGCGTGGCCACTCTCCGGGAGGCCTACTTGGGCTGTCCGTGCATCGGCTTGTAACGCCACAAGGATGAGCTGGTCCGCAGGCCAGTCGCGGCAATACGTCCGTCGCTCGTCCAACCCGGGCCGAAGAGATCGCCGGCGAATCCTGTTGGGATCAGGGTAAAGGTCTTCCGCGATGGGTCGATCATGCCGACGAGATAAAACCACGAATCGAGCGATTCTACCTCAACGAGGATCCGTCCGGACGCGTCGACCGCGGCTGGCGACAACGGAGACCCCGTGAGGGTGTACTGCGGGGGAATCGCGAGAATTTCGGCTGGCCCTCCGGCTAACGGGATGCGGACCAGCGGTCGAGGCACAGCCCGCGTGCGCACGATGTAGAGGTACTTGCCGGCGGGGTCGATGGCGAGCGATGCGCCTTTCGTCACGGGAACTGGTTTTGCCCCGTCATCCTCATCGGTACCGATCGTATACACCTCTTGACCGTCGCTAAAGTAAAGCCTGCGGCCGTCGGGCGCGGCGGTGATCGAGAACACCGACGAGGCGTCGAAGCGGAAGCGTTTGATGATTCGCCCGTCGCGGAGCGTGGCTATCGCAATGTTCTTCGCGCCCTCTGAACCCAGCAGGAAAGCGACTGAACCGGTTCCGATCTTTGCGGCGGGCAAGGAGCTTTCTTCCGAAGACTCCAGCAGGTTTTGCGATCCAAGGCCAACGCGGAAGACATTCAGCCGCCGTTTCCCGCTTTCGAAACGATCGATAAGAAACGAATCCGTCCCCAGCGGAACCATATACGCGATGGCAGTGACTGCTGTTTCCGAAACAGCCTTTGCCGCAGGATCGAACCGGAGAATAGAAGTGGGCCGGACCATGTAGTCGAAGTAGATGGTTCCATCGCGCGTGGCATCGATCCCGAAGACACTCCACGGCATGGGGAACGAGATCAGCGGACGGGGCACGCCGTTGCCTGAAATCGGCACCGCCGCAATTTCCCAAACGTCGCCAACGGAGTTGATGAGCAGCGCGGAGCGGCTGTCGGGTGACACGCCTACAGCGCTTTCGTTTTGCACGAACTGAGCGTTCAAGGGCTGGCTGCGGAGCGACTGCAAATCGAGCACATACCAGCGCGGTGGGGCAAGCGGCTGGTCAGCGGGCGTACCGTGGTACACGACATGGCGCCCATCGCGAAAAGTCTGCATCAGTGAGTCGGGACCATCTTCTCCCGCGAAGGCCGGGAGTTCCTGGAGCTTTCCGGAGTCGGCCCAAAACCGGTAGAGGCGGAAGTGCTCCGAGGGGTCGATCCGGACCACGATGAGACTGCCGTCCGGCAGCGCGTGCGGGCTCTGCGCGGCTTCCAGCAGGAGCCGCGGCTCGCCGCCGAGCGGAGAAATCTCATAAACGCCGTGTGGCCCGCTGCCCCAGACGCGGTCGAAGTAGATGCGGCTCCCGTCGGGCGCCCAGCTCGCCTGCATCTCCATGCCGTCGGCGCGGTCATGGGTCAGCACGGTCCAGCTTCCCGAGTCCGGATCCATGACCGCCAGTTGCGTCTGTCCGTCGACGATGGCCGAGAAGGCCAGCAAGTGCCCGTCGGGGGAGACGGCCGGGGCCATCGCAATGCCAGGCCCCCCGAGGTTGGTGCCCGTCCACTGGGGAACGTGCGCGCGGCGGTTGACAAGCCACCATCCAATTGCGATCCCGCCCGCCAGCAGAACGAGGGCGGCAGCGGCCATCACGACGCGCCGCTTGGTGATTCGGCGGGCTGGAGCGATGCTGTGGGCTCCGGACTGGCCCACAGTCATGTGGTCGCGAATCTGGCACAACTCTTGAAACAGATCCCGGGTCGAATCGTACCGCTGCTCCGGGTCCTTCGCCAGGCACCGTTCGACGGTCCAGCGCAGCGCCGCCGGGATCGTTGGCGGCAGCGGCTCGGCATCCTCGTGAATGATCGCCGTCATCGTTTCGGCAGCAGTCGGACGCCGGAATGCTGTCCGCCCGGTAAGCATCTCGTAGACCACCAGGCCAAACGAGAACTGGTCAGTGCGGAAGTCTACCTTCTGTCCCCGCGCCTGCTCCGGACTCATATAGGAAGCGGTGCCCGCGATCGACCCCGGAGCGCTCAGCGTGAAAGATGCGGTTTCAGCATCTTCGCCTCCGTCCAACGCTCGCGTCGCAATCCCAAAGTCGAGGATCTTCACCCGGCCATTGCGGCTCATCATGACATTCGCCGGCTTCAGGTCACGATGAATAAAGCCCGCCTTGTGCGCCGCCGCCAGACCATCGGCCATCTGAACGGCCGCATCCAGCACCTTGCGCACATCGTCGGGACTGCCGACTGGCGCGCCGTCGACATACTCCATCACGATGTAGTCGTCACCGACATCGTAGATCTGGGCCACGTTTGGATGGTTCAGCGCGGCAATCGCGCGTGCCTCGCGCTCGACCCGCTGGGAGAACTGTGCGTTTGGGAACTTGATCGCTACCGTGCGGCGCAACCGTGTATCGTGGGCCTTCCAAACCTCGCCCATGCCGCCCGTCCCGAGAGGGGCAAGCAGTTCATAAGGCCCGAGTCGTTCTCCCTTTGCCCGCATGGTCTGTCTTTCCTAGCGAATAGCGGGATGGCTGAGTATACGCCGCGGGCGCGGCACAAGTAGCACAAATCGCCCCCTCGCCCCCTCGCAGGAGAATGTACCGTTCCATAGTCGGGTAACCCCAACGACGGCGCGGTGACGATGCCGGCCGTAACACAACTTAAATCCCCGAACGCTGCGATTCTGGGCGGCGATTTGCGGCCAAGACTCCGGGAAAAGTATTGCGTTCCTATGCTGTTTTGTGGAGTATTATGGCCGCGTCATGCCATTAGCGGCAAAGACTCGACTGGGGCCGTACGAGATCATCGCCCCGCTCGGTGCCGGCGGGATGGGCGAGGTCTTCCGTGCGAAGGACACACGTCTGGACCGGACTGTTGCCATCAAGATATGCAGGGGCCGGTTCACCGAGCGCTTCGAGCGCGAGGCGCGGGCCATCTCCAGTCTGAACCACCCGCACATCTGCGCGCTCTATGACATCGGCCGCGAGAACTCGACCGACTTCCTGGTGATGGAGTATCTCGAAGGCGAGAGCCTGGAAGCCCGCCTGCGCAAGGGTCCTCTGCCGATCGAAGAAGCGCTCGAAATCGCGATCCAGATCGCCAGCGCGCTGGATGCCGCGCACCGCCGGGGAATGGTGCACCGCGACCTGAAGCCGGGCAACGTGATGCTGACGCGCAGCGGAGCAAAGCTGCTGGATTTCGGGCTGGCGAAGATGAGGCAGACGATCGATCTCTCCGGGACGGACTCGACGCTTACGGCGCGGCGTCCGATCACGGTGGAGGGGACGATCCTCGGCACGCTGCAGTACATGGCGCCGGAGCAGCTCGAAGGCAAGGAGGCCGACGCCCGCTCGGACATCTTCTCCTTTGGCGTGATGCTGTATGAGAGCATCACGGGGCGCAAGGTCTTCGCCGGCTCCAGCCAGGCGAGCCTGATCGCCGCAGTGATGTCCGCGAATCCGCCGCCGGTCTCGACCATCCAGCCGATGGCCTCGCCGGCGCTGGACCGGGTTGTGCGAAGATGTTTGGCGAAGTCGCCGGACGACCGGTGGCAGAGCGCTGGCGACCTCCTCAGTGAGTTGGAATGGATTGCGGAAGCGGGCTCCGAGGCTGGGATGTCCGCGCCCGCCGCGGCGAAGCGTCGCAGCCGCGAGCGCATGTGGCAGCTTGTGGCTGGCTTGGCTGCGGTGCTGCTGGTCGCATCGCTGGCTTGGATTGCGTTCCATCCGCGCACCGAGGCTGCCCCACCCGCAATGGTGGAGTTCCAGATCTCGGTTCCGGACAAGCTGAACTTCACCCAATATGACCCGCCGGTGGTGTCGCCCGACGGCCAACGCATTGCCTTTACCGCGTTAGACAGCGTATCCGGCATCCAACGGCTCTTCGTTCGACCCCTGAATGCGGCCACTGCGACAGAGATTCCTGTTTCAGGTTCTTCCCCCTATTACCCTTTCTGGTCGCCGGACTCGCAGCAGATTGCATTCCACTCCGCAGGAACCTTGCAGAGAGTGGATCTTTCGGGGGGACCGCCCGTCACCATCTGTGGCGATTGCAATGTGTTTTATGGCGGCACATGGAATCGCGACGGGGTGATCCTCTACGAAAACGGCACAACTAGAATCCTGTCCCGCGTCTCTGCGGCCGGGGGCGATGCCAAACCGCTTCGGCCTCTGGCGCAGGGCGAAACTGCTCAGGTTTGGCCAGAGTTTCTTCCCGATGGAAAGCATTACCTGTATCTGTCTCTGGGCATAACGCCCGATCGACAGGGCATCTACGTTGCATCGCTCGATTCCAACGATCGCACGTTTATCGTGGCCACCAATACCAACGCCGCATATCTCCAGTCCGGTCAACTGCTGTTTACCCGCGGCAGCGTGCTGATGGCCCAGTCCTTCGATCTTCAGAGTCTGAAGCTGTCGGGCGACCCGCGTTCGGTCGCGGACCACATCGAACTGGAATCAGGGCGGGCGGGCCAAGCCCCGAGCGCCACCTTCGCTGCCTCTCCCAGCGGCGTGCTGGCGTGGCGCCACACCAAACCAACTCCGTCTTCCCTCCAGTGGTTCGATCGCAACGGCAAGAAGCTGGCCACCGTAGGCGATCCGGCGGACTACTCAAACCCCGGCCTCTCGCCCGACGATAGCAAACTGGCAGTCTGCATCCGCGATCCGCAGACAGGGACGCGCGACATCTGGATCTTCGATCTGGTGCGCGGCGGCAAGACGCGCCTGACCTTCGATCCCGCCGACGATATCGACCCCATCTGGTCGCCGGATGGGACCCGGATCGCCTTTACGTCGGACCGTTCCGGGCAGCGAAATATCTATTGGAAGCTGGCCGACGGCTCCGGCCCGGAAGAGCTATTGGTGGGGGGCAAGGAAGGTCAGGAAAACGTAGAAGACTGGTCGCGGGACGGCAAATATCTTATCTACAACTACGTTGCCGGGAGCCATGCGGTTCTCCGCGTCCTGCCTCTGGCCGGCGACCGCAAGCCTGTGACCTATCTGGATACCGCGTTCTACACCCAGCAGAGTCAATTCTCTCCCAATGGCAGGTGGGTCGCCTATTATTCCAACGAATCCGGAACGAAGGAAGTCTATGTGCAGGGGTTCTCGCTGGACCCGTCGCAGTCGCGCGGCAAATGGCAAATCTCCACAGCGGGAGGGCAGCTGCCCCGATGGCGCCGCGACGGCAAAGAGCTTTACTACTACTTCGGCACGCAATACTTTGCCGTGGACGTAAAGACCGATGGGCCGTCCTTCCAGGCAGGGGTCCCCAGACCGCTGTTCGAAGCGCATGCGGAGGGCAGCACCGGCAACACCTACGTCGTCACCAGCGACGGCCAGCGCTTCCTGGTGCTCGCAGCTACCGACGACAAGACGCCGAGTGCGCCGATTGAAGTGCTGCTGAACTGGCGCTAGCGGACCGCGCGGCCACTGCGTTGAGGAGACTGATTCCGGAACCTTTCCGAACGGTCTCGGCGGGGGCAGCGTCAGTTGGCGATAACAGGCCCTCCCGACTGACTATCAGGCCTGATCCTTGGGGACAGGGTTTTTCCTGCAAGGCGGGTGGAGTGTGACCAAAGTGTGACCAACGGAGGCCGATAGATGAGTGTTTCATAGTGGACCGGAAAGGAATCAAACCTGCAACCTGCGATAGCTGATGTATGCCTAAAGTGTGCCCAACTGGGGCCGACAATGGCAACGATCCGGCCCAAGGTTAGGCTGCCATGGTTTGCCTCTTATGTGCTTAGAATGAGATGTTTAGCTGGAGAGCCTGCGAGGATTGAAGCTGAGACCAGTCGATTAAGAACCAGCAGGTGGCTTTGAAGTGGTCCCTCTAAGTTTTTGATAAGAAATGGTGGACGCGGAAGGAATTGAACCTTCAACCTGTCGATTAAGAGTCGAATGCTCTGCCAGTTGAGCTACGCGTCCGCTGTGTTGCGGCCTCTCTGGGGGAGGGGCGATCCTGCGACGGAGCCCGGTTTTCGAGGCCTCTTGCGCGCAACCACCTTGAAAAGAATAGCACAGGTTGGTTCGGGAAAATGGCTTCGCGGAAGCGCCCGCCGAATGATTCTTCAGTCGACGAAATCGACCGTTGCCCGGGTGGGAATGATGCCGCGGTCGTACCCCATCTCAAGCAGCTTGCGGATGGCTTCGCGGCCGTCTTCACCGTAGTTCAGGGTGCGGTCGTTGACGTACATGCCGACGAACTGGTTGGCGAGCGCGGGGTCGAGGTCGCGAGCAAACTGCATGGCGTAGGAGAGCGCCTCGTCGCGGTGGTCGAGGGCGTGCTGGATGCTGTCGCGCAGTGCGTTGGTGGTGATGCGCATGGTCTCTTCGCCTAAAGAGCGGCGGATGGCGTTGCCGCCCAGAGGCAGGGGAAGGCCGGTCTGCTCGCGCCACCACTGGCCGAGGTCGAGCGCCTTGAGCAGGCCGTTGTTGCCGTAGGTGAGCTGGCCTTCATGGATGATGAGGCCGGCGTCGAACTCGCCCGCAACGACGGCGGGAATGATCCTGTCGAAGGGGACGGTGGCGGTCTCGACTTCGGGCGCGAAGAGTTTGAGCGTGAGGAAAGCGGTGGTAAGTGTGCCGGGCACGGCGATGCGCGTTCTCTTGATGTCCGCGAGCGAGAGCTTGCGCGGCGAGACCACCATGGGGCCGTAGCCCTCGCCCACCGATCCGCCGCAGGCCATCAGGGTGTAGTTGTCCTGCAGATAGGGATACGCGTGGAAGGAGATGGCGGTGACGTCGTAAAAGGCCTCGTGGATGGCGCGCTGATTGAGGGTCTCGATGTCGGTGAGGGTGTGGCTGAACTTGAAGCCCGGGACCCGCACCTTATTGGTGGCCAGCCCGTAGAACATGAAGGCGTCGTCGGAGTCGGGGCTGTGGGCGATGGAGATTTCCTGGATGGCGGTGCTGGTCGCTGTCATGTCTTTGGCTGTTCCTCGGGAAAAGTGATGCAGTGAATAGGGAAGTGGAATTCAGGAGCGATGCTGGATCGGGAATGTGGATTGCATGGGCTGTCCCTTCGATGGGCGCTGAAGGCGGTCGTTCAGCGGCGCGATTCAAGTAGCAGTGCATTAGCAGAGAACGTGATGGTGAAAGGGTCCCCGTGCGACAAAGCAATATGACAAGACTAAGGATACCAAGCGGCGGGGAATTGTGCGCCGGGTGCCCGAGCACAGACACGGAGACGACTTCAAGAGCGGCTTGCTCAGTACGAACTTGATTCCTCCCGTGCATGCATTTGGGTTTGGCCTTGACGCGGGCGATGGCTGACTCTCAACTGGAAAAATGGAAGTGAAGCCTGCAATTTTGGCGAGGCCGGGTCGTTTCGCGTCTCTGCGTGCGGCCTGCGGGGCCGTCTCCATCGGGCGGCGGAAGGCTGCGACGCTGGCTGCTGCGGCACTCGCCCTGGCGGTTGGATATCACGTTGTCTTCGGGGCGAACGGGCTGACGGTGTTTGAGCAGAAGCGGCACGAGACCCACCAGCTAAACCAAGAGATGCAGGTACTGCAACGCGAGAACGACCAGTTGCAGGGCCACGTGGACCGGCTTCAGAACGATCCGAATGCGATCGAGCACCAGGCGCGCGAACAGCTGCACTATACGCGTCCGGGCGAGGTCATCTACGCTCTGCCGGGCAAGTGAACGCGGCGCTTTGCGCGTCCCCAACGAAGCTCAATCCGTTTGCGCCGCCGGCAAAGTGACCGTAACTTCGGTGCCCGTTCCCACTACGCTCTGAATCCGGATGGCGCCATTCGATCGCTCCACCATGGCCTTGCAGATCGAGAGCCCGAGCCCCGCACCGCCGCTGGTGCGGCTGCGCGAACTGTCGGCTAACCGTTATTTTGGACCGAGCAGGACCTGGAAGCCGACGTAGGCAATCCAACTGGGCTGGCTGTTGCTGGCGGAGACGGTCTGGAAGCATCGAAAGAATTCAATCTAGAGCATTTTCCGTTTTACTGTAGACCATTTAGAGCGAGCCTGAACCAAGCGTGAGCGTTGGCGGGGGTGATGTGTGGGAGAGCCTCGGTGATGGCCTGATCGAGAGTTTCCTTGCTTCGAGCC
>Ga0224555_1002827_pt1 | contig 19267 bp, 16 predicted proteins | sample 714S23034metaG_FD_180687 | JGI IMG/M metagenome (GOLD analysis project Ga0224555, IMG submission 180687) | Peat soil microbial communities from Stordalen Mire, Sweden - 717 S2 30-34 | ecosystem: Environmental > Terrestrial > Soil > Wetlands > Peat | place: Sweden: Norrbotten County, Stordalen...
AATTTGAAGCGATTTTACTCAAACGCACAACGAGGCAACGGGAACGACAATTGCTCAAACGCACGTCGAAGAAACCGGAACAATCATTGGCTCTCTATGCAAACTCCCGGTCACAAAAGAGCCCTGGCCAAAGCCAGGGCTCGTAGCGACCACCCATATCTTATTGGACGACCGATGCGACCTTGTGAAGCTCTGCGGTGTTCTCCGTGTGTTTGGTAAAAACGATGTAAATCTTCGTGTCAGCGGGCACGGACACCACAACGCGACTATTGGCGTTCAAGCTCATCATCTCCGTGTCGCCTGCTGTCCCGATGTTTTCGGCCAACCGTTCCCGCAGCATGTCGCTTTCGGAAAACGCGGCGCTTGAATTGTTGCCGGCCACCTCGGCAAGCACAGAGCCAATGCCAGAAGCCGCGCGAACCAGGAAGTTCTTACCAGTGTTTTTCCCGTGGACATTGCCTTTGATCGGTCCGAGATCAAGCCCTGTGCCCACGGCCTCGATCTTCACCCTGGCGCCGTCCAGCAATTCAACCTCCTCAAACTTCACGCTGACCAGCCCGCTGCGATCTGCCTGTTGAAGCGATCCATAGACCCGCGCGCCAGCGGGTAGAACGATTTTGTCGCCGATCGCGTAGGTGTACTCGACCACGGCCACAACCGGCGTCAGCACTGCACTTGAGATCTGCGTTTCAAGCTTCGCCTCGATCCGTGTCCCAGGCGTGAGATCGAGTCGCGGCGTCGCATCGACACTGGCGCTCGTATTTGAAAGCGTCCCGCCTGAACTCTGCGACACGCTTCGCACAAAGACGAGCGATGGCTCCTTCAATGCGTTCTGCTGCTGTGTCTGTGCAGCGGTTTGATTCGATGCTTCGCCATATGGCGCAGGATCTTCCCACTTCTGTTGCGTATCCTCGAACGTCGGCACACTGGCCAACGTGCGCCCTGCTCGTGGCTTTGCCGCAGCACTATTGTCCGCTGCAACTGAGCTTGATTGGGGAGCAGTTGAACCAGTCAAAGCGCGCGTCCGCCGGATGTCGCCCGGACCAAGTTGGCCGGCCGCATTGTCTGGCGCCGCGGTACGCACGGTATCCATAACAGGCGTGACGCTTCCCTTGGCTGGCTTTGTTTCGGCTTGTTTCTGTTGCTGCGACTGTGGCTTTGCCGCAATCTGTTTTTTGGGCGTATGGCCAGCAATTGCCGTAATGATGAAGAAGAGGACCGCAACCGCAAGCCCGCCGCCAAGAAGAAGCAGTTTGCCTTTGCTCAATCCCTCCGAGCCGCTTTTGTTAGCTCGCGTTGCAAATGCTGACGAGCCTTTCAATGGCTGTTCTTGATTGATCTCGACTCCTTGCGATACGCCCTGCTCCACAGCGCCTTCAGTCGGAGCAGTCGAGCCAATGGTGCTGTTTCCGATGCTGTCGTTGATGCTCATAGTCGATTGCCCCTTTCTACTGGCGGTCCGCTGAAATCGGCGGAGTGAATGGAAGTCGGATCAGAATCGGCCGGTCGATCTGATCTGCTTGCGCGATCTGCAGGAAGAGTTGTTCGGTGGACTGTTTGAAGTTGGGCCGGTCGAAGACGGCTACGCCGTCGGCGCGCGCTCCCGCTTCAAGCCGCGTCGTGCTGAGCTTGTAATCGCGAATCTCCATCTGGTCGGATAGAATGCCTTTGCTTTTTTTCGTCTTTTTCTTCACTGGTTTGCGTCCGGCGATTTGAATCTGTGGAGGTACGATCTCGACCGAGGCATCCGAGTTATTGAAGATCGAGTAAGCAACGACCGTCTCGTTCTTCCATTGCCTGATACCGCCAACGGATGTTTCTATCTGGCGGCCCTCCCACTTCGTCCACGCTGGAGCATTGATTTGCGTTTGTACCGCGAACACCTCGTCGAGTTCCGACCTGGGCGCATCGACGGCACCTGAAGGTCGCTCCGCAGCGCGCGAACTCGGCCTCCGTTCATGACCTTTTTCCGTATTCTTCTGCGCTATCGGTCCAGACGTATCGCCAGCCACAAGGAAACTGCGCGTCGTGCGGTACTCGATCAGGAAGTCAACCGGGGTTGTGTCGCTTGCCGCGCTCGCGCCCGCGCTGATCAACTCAATCGTCACGTGCTGGCCGGATTTGGTTGCGATCAGCAGATTCGATTGTGCCGGTTCCTTGGTGATTGGCTTAACGTAGACATACTGCGGCTCGCCCTCGTTGTGTTCTGCCTTGAATGCGCCTGGGCTACCCAGGATCACGGACGTGACATCCTCTGGCATCCGGATCGACGACTCGAACTCCGGGCGCAAATGCAGGATCGTCACCTCTCGTGGATCAATCGTGAGTGTGGCGACCCGCGCCAGAACGGCATGATCCGCCGCGAATAACCGCAATGGAATGAAGAGTGCTGCTGTAAGCAGCGCATAAAACCTCATTGCACCTACCTCCTTTGCGGCCTTTTCGCCGCTCGTTTGCGCATCGTGTATCTCAGCCGAACGGCCTCGACGTAGACCACAACATCCGGGTTGCTGTAGTTCAATTGCTTTTGTAATACCCAGCGATCACCCGCATAGTAAGCTGCTGCCACCATACGCAGATCGCCATGAAACTCCCACATCAGCGTCGTCACATAGCGCGTACCTGCTGCGATGTTTTCTTCGACATCAAATGGATGAATGGCTCCGTATCGCCGCGCCGTCGCCGGCATCAGTTGCATCAGTCCCATCGCACCCTTGTCCGAGACGGCCCGTGGATTCCAGCGCGACTCAACGTCAATCAGTGCAGCGATCAACTCCGGCTGAACACGATAATGGGCCGCGTATCGGCGAACGCATCGTTCCGCCTCAGATGCGTCGGGCTGCGCGCGAGCACGGGGCAGCATGGCAAAGAGCAGAAGAACGAGCAGAAGGATTCTCTTTGTCATTCCGTCGCCTCCGGAACTGTGAGTTTGGCGGCAAACCGTGCTCCATCATCAAGCAGGCTTTTGAATCCCTCGCGCAGCAACAGATGACGCCGGTCTTTTTCCGTCTTCGCCAGGAACGGAAGCAGTACGTCGCGCAGGTCTTCCGTCACGTGGTCCGTACCAAGCAGGCGAAGCGCATTGGCGAAGTCGATCATCTCCGAGACCGACGGCGGCTTTTCGAGGGAATAGTTGCGGAACGAGAGCGCGATGCCCGCCATCTCCCGATGAAATCTCTCATCGGCATCGGGCGTGCGACTGGCGATGATCTCTGCCTCGCGGCTTGGCGTCGGATGCTCCACGCGCACGTACAAGCTGCGCCGCCGAATGGGATCTCCCAGTCTGCGTTCCTCGTTGCTCGTCAGCACTACGAAGGGAATGCTCTTTGCTTCGACAGTGCCAAACTCAGGAATCGACAACTGCCAGGCCGAGAGGATCTCAAGCAACATCGCCTCAAAACCCTCATCCACCTTGTCCAGTTCGTCAATCAGCAAAACGCACGGCCGTTCGCATTCAAGCGCCCGCATCAGTGGACCCGCCCGGAAAAAGTCACGCCCCTTGAGGCTCGCCTGCACGCTCTGCCAATCCCCGTGCTCGCCCCTCGCAAACTCCATGTAGAGCCGCTGCAACCCTTCGTCGAACTTCCCAATGGCCTGGTCCTCGGTCACGCCGCGATAGCACTGCAACCGCTCGATATGCGTCCCAGCGGCCTTGGCGACCGACACAGCCAGCTGGGTCTTGCCCGACCCAGCCGGCCCTTCAAGCAGCAACGGCTTCTGCATCCTGGCCGCCAGATACACGACCTTGATCATCACCGGATCGATGAAGTACCCAGTAGCCGTCAGCTTCGCTGTAAGCTCCACCATTGAATCGAACACAGACTCCCTCCCACGGGTGGCTGTAAAAGATTCAGCGCCTTCCGGTTCGACCACAACGAAGACACGCTCAATTCAATCTCCCACCCGGAGTTCCAATTGCGATTGAAGAGTGCTCTCGTTCTCGAACTCGGTCAAATGCGCCCGTTACGTGCGGTTTGACTTCTCCGCCAAACGCAGAAAAATCCAAGCACAAAGATGGATTTGACCGAAAACCTGAACTGGTCCAATATGCCGCAAATCGACGGCCATTTTGGCCGACCCTGCGGCTGGAGGAAAAAACTGTATGTCTACGATGTCGGTAAACAGAATCACAAATGTGAATGCCAACTCGCCGGCAATTCAAGTTCACGGCTTTCTGGTAGAGGAACGACTGCTGAATGCCCGCGAAGTCGCGGCAAAACTTGGAGTTTCCGAGCGGTTTATTCGGGATCACACAACCCGTCGCTGGCCGAGAATCCCCGGAGTCAAGCTGGGGAAACTTGTCCGGTACCGCGTTTGCGACGTGGACCTCTTCATGGCAGAACTCCACAACCATGCCTCTTCCCAACGGTCCCCTTATCGTGTATGAATGAATTGTTCTCCACGACCAGGACCAGAAGCAGAAATCGGAGAATGAAATGGCAATGAAGTATCAGCAGGGCACCGTCTACCTGCAAGGGCAGAAGGTGAAGAAGTGGTACGGGAAGTACCTCGTCTACGGGCACGATCAGGAAGGGAAGGAGGTTCGCAGACACCGCAACATCGCCATCTGCCCCAAGGCGAATACGCCTAAGTGGAAGGCGGAGCAGTTGTTGCGGGAGTTGATCCTGAAGGAGTGCAACGGCGTCGGCCCGGTTCCGACACTGCAGCCGGATGATTCAGTGACGTTCCGTTGGTTCGTCCATGAGCGGTACATCCCGATGCGGCAGGGCAAGTGGAGTCCGGCCTACCGAAAAACAAACACCTATCACATCGAGCATTACATGATCGGGCAGTTTGGCGATCTTCCGCTCCGCAAACTGGATACCTTTGGAATCCAGGTCTGGCTGAACGGAATGGCGGACAAGAACTATTCGCAAGCCTCGGTTCGCCAATGTTTCACCAACATCCGCGCGATTACGCACATGGCCAAGAAACAGAAATATCTGGCCGAAGATCCGGGAGAAGACGTGACCATGCCTCAGACCAAGCCGATAATCAGGCCCGTGATCTCGCGGGAGCAGATTCAGGCGCTTCTTGGGGCCATCGAGGATGTGCACGATCTTTGCCTGCTGCATATCGGTATCTTCTGTGGACCGCGTGCCAGCGAGGTCTTGGGGCTGCAATGGAAGTCCTGGACCGGAGAGGCGCTGATGCCATACGGCACGGCGTACGACGGGCAGTTCTACCCAGGGCGATTCAAGACAAAGCAAAGCAAGGCTGCGATTCCGGTTCCAGAACTGGTCAGGCCGGTCATCGAAGCCTGGCGGCGTATCTGTTCCGACGCCTCGCCGGAGGCTCTGATGTTTCCCACCTTTGGGCGCGGGAAGCGGCAGGGGCAAGCGGTGCCGCGTTCGAGCAGGAACTTTCTCGAATGGCGCATTCGCCCCATCTCCCGGAAACTCGGCATCCCGGATCGCCTCGTCACCTTCCAGGTGTTGCGGCGGACGCTGGGAACCGACATGCAGAAGCACGGGACGCTCAAGGACACGCAGAGCATCCTGCGCCATGCCAGCATCCAGACGACCGGAGACGTGTACGTTCAGAGGATCGATCAGAGCGTGATTGAGGCTATGAACTCGCGCACCTCAGCGGTACTCGAAGACTGGAAGGCTCCGGTTAAAGAATTGGGGCTGAAAGGGAGGAATCTGAGGGGTCTTGAGGTAATTCGGCGAAGTTCGGCGAAGCCGGAAGAGGAGGTTGCTGTAAGTGCTTGATTCTATGGTGGACGCGGTAGGAATCGAACCTACAACCTGTCGGTTAAGAGCCGAATGCTCTGCCAGTTGAGCTACGCGTCCATAGGTGATTTCAAAACCGCGCGGCAGGATGGCATTTGCACGGTTCCGCGGAAGCTGAAAAAACTCCTCCCGCACCTTGAAAAATATAACACAATCCACACTCGGATTCCAAAGAACACTACGCGCTCGCGCAATTCGCAGTGGTGCATGGTTTCGGGCCCGGAGTATGCTTAACCCATGATTCCGCGTTGTTTGCGCTTCCCCTTTTTGTTTTTGCCGGCGACGCTTGTGTTCGGAGTCGTCCTGTCACATTCAGAGCAGCCAACCGGCGTGCAGGGGCAGGCTCTTGCTGCGCTGGTGGTTGAGGGACTGGGGCGCGGCACGGTTGCCCTGGATGGCCCATGGCAGTTCCACACCGGCGACGACCCGGCCTGAACCCGCGAAGCCGGCCGTTTGATTCAAGCGCGCAATTTTAATTGCTTCTGAGTTCGATGCGCGGGCATCGTCGCCGCTATGGCAATATGTGAAGCGAAGCCGCTAATCGCCCTCGCTGAACCGGTAACCGATATGCGAGTCTGTCAGCAGGTATTTGGGGTTGGCGGGGTCTTCCTCGATCTTGATTCGGATTTGCCGGATGAACGTGCGCAGATATTCCAGCTCATTGCCATACTCCGGGCCCCACACGGAGCGCAGCAGTTTGGCGTGAGGAATCGGCCTTCCCGCATTCGCCATAAGAAAATGCAGCAACTCAAATTGTTTTGGCGTCAGGTGCACCGCGCGGCCCTTCTTTTCCACCAGGTGGCGGCCGGGATCGAGCAGGATGTCGCCAATCACGATGGCCGCATCGGTGTCTTCGACAACCTTGTTGCGGCGGACTGCGGCACGAAGCCGGGCAGTCAGCTCGCGCAATTGAAAGGGCTTGGTGATGTAGTCGTCGGCGCCGGCGTCGAGCGCATCCACTTTGCGGTCCTCGCTTTCCTGTACCGTCAGCATCAGAATCGGCAGCCGTGGCGAGGCCTTGCGCATGATCCGGCAAACCTCGATGCCGCCCATTCCCGGCATATTGATGTCCAGCAGCACGGCGTCGAACTGCGCCGTGCGCACTAGCGCCAGCGCCTCTTCGCCGCGCGCGGCTTCAACGATGTCATAGCCGAAATTCCCAAGAATGGTGCGCAACGAAAGCCGGATTGAGCGTTCGTCATCCACAATGAGCAGGCGGCCTGATTCCGGATTCATTGTCTTGACCCTCCATCCTGAGGTATCGAAAGAAAGAATGTTGTTCCTTCATTTGCGTTGCTGATTACCCACACATGGCCGCGGTGAGCCTCGGCGGCCATTTTTACCGTCGATAACCCGATGCCTGTCCCGGCAGCCAGGTGCATCGTTCCCTCGCTGCGAAAGAAACGCTGAAATATCTTGTCCCGGTCGGAGATAGGAATCGCGGGTCCGAAGTTATGAACCGAGATAAGTACTTCCGAGTGGCTTTCCCTGGCTTCCACCTTTACCGCGGTGCCGACAAAGGAGTACTTGGCGGCGTTATCCAGATACTGGGTCAGCGCCATCGAGAGCAAATCGCGGTCGCCGCGAATGGTAAGTGTGGGATTCGGAACCGAGACCTCGACCGGATGGCCCGACATGCGCCCGCGCTGCTCTTCGAGTGCAGTCGACACAAGCTCCTCGAGGACAATCTCGTCCTTGGCAACGTTCAACTCCTGCGCCTCCAGCTTTGCCGTCTGCAGCAGCCGCGTGCTCAAGAGGCTCAGTTGGCTTAACTCGTCCTCAATCAGCGCCACCAAATCCTGTTGCGGTTGGTTCAGAGCACCCACTTCGCCCAACCCCGCGTTAGCGGCCTGGATGGCGGTGAGCGGCGTCTTTACCGCGTGAGCCAGCGAATCCAATACCGCGGCGCGCAGCCGTTCGGCCTGGTGCGCCGCCGCAATCTGGCTTTCCTTCTCGAACGAAACGCAACGGTCCAGCGTAATCGCGGTCAGCGACGCCAGCGCATCGGCGACCAGCGGCCCCAGATTGCCCCGTATTGCGATCGCGCCGATTGAGTCGGCGCCGACCCTCAATAGCCTTCGCGATGTATGAGCCGCGTTGTCTTCGTCGTCGATCTGCGCCAGAAAACATTCCTTCGCCAACTCCCGTTCGTCCGCACCCCACACGCCCGCCATGTCGCACAAGCCGGAGTTCGCGTCGAAGATAGCCACCGCCTCCGCTGAAAAAATGCGTTGAATCAAGTGCGTCAACTGTGGCCCGGGCGCCTGATGCAGGTTGATAAGCAGCGTGCTCCGGCCCAACTCGTACAACTGCTCCATCGACGTCCGCTGCAGGATCGCTTCGCGCGAGTTCAGACGCTCGCGCGATGAAAGCCGGCTTACCAGAAGAGCGCTGATCTCGAAGGCTCCCAGCGCAACCCAGTCCTGGGGATCGGCTACGGTGAATTGCAAAAGCGGCGGATAAAAGAAGTAGTCCAGGCAGGCGCATGCCAGGATCGACACTACCGAGGCCTGCCAGAACCCGCACAGGATCGCCTCGCATACCACCACCAGCAGAAATAGAAAGCCGACCGGCGCCGGGTTGAAGTGAAGCTCGTAACCGGCAAAAGTCAGCAGCGCAACTACCCAGCACCCCATCAGGCTCTCGCCGGCGAACTGCAGCCGGCTCACGTGATTCCGCTCTCCAAGGATTTCCGATATCTTCATGGCGCCAAGGCTTGACGTTTCCGGTGTGCGTCTAGGAAGAGAATATCTAGAGGGGCATCAGCAAAACATAAATAATTTACAAAGAAATAGCGGGGATGAGTTGTGGATCGCTTTTCGGATCCAGTTCCCCATCCCCGCCCTTGTGCTGCGCAACGCCTTTGCGGCGTATTGATTACTTGGCGCTCGTTGAAAGGCTCTCATAGTGCGCGGCCTGGGCGCTCATCTGCTGTGCCTGTGACGTGAAGTACTCGTAACGATTCCGTGACGAGTCCATCGGGCGAGGATACTTGGCCGCCGATCCGGAAACGTTCTGGCTGCGTTGCTCCCATTCGGTCTTCTCTGACTGCGCCTTCTCTGCAAAGACCACCTGGCGCGCGTGAAAATAGCTCGCCAGCATCTGGTACTGTGCTACCGTGTGCGCACTGCGGAGCATCTGTTCAGCCTGGGCATGGCTGATGCCCGCGTTCATAGAATTCTGCGCGCGCGCGAGACCTGCGCTAACCGTAATTGCCGCTATTGCTGCTAAGACCTGAATCTTGCGAGTCATGGCGATTTCCTCCTCCATTTAGAGCATGGGGCTTAAAACGTGAATGAAGCATGAAGAATTAGCTGGATTTGTATAAGGTGTCCCCATATTTTATGAGGTACTTATGACTTACGTAGAAGCGCGCCTGCCCTGTCCTGTTGCATCCCTTGTTCAACTTACTTAAGCCGCTGAAGGCCGTTAAGAGAGCCTAATGCGGCAATACAGTTACTCGCGCTTCGGCCACAAACCCCAAAAACCGTCGCGCCAGCTCATGGATGCGCTGATCCTGGCGGCGGCGGACTGCGTCCTTGGGCAGCAACTCCGAACCGACGCCGATGGCGGAGGAGCCGGCCCGAATAAAATCGACAGCCGTATTTTGGTTCACGCCGCCGGCGGCGATAAGCAAGACCTGCGGCAACGGCAATTTCAGCGAACGGATGTACTGATCTCCTCCCATGGGCGCGGCCGGGAAGATCTTCACATAATCGGCGCCGGCCTTCCACGCGGAGATCACTTCGGTGGGCGTTAGCGCGCCCGGAATCGCGACAATATTGCTTCTCAGCGCAAAGCTGACGACTTCTGGAACCAGGCCGGTGCTGGTGAGGAATTTGGCCCCTGCGTCGACGCATTTCCGCGCAGTCTCTGTATCCAGCACGGTTCCGGCGCCGACAATCATGTCGGGCAGACGCAGCGCCAGTTGCTTGATGACGCCGATCGCGCCGGGAGTGGTCATGGTGATCTCCGCGATGGGAATGCCGGCCTGGTAAAGCGTTTCGGCGGCAAACAGGGCATCGGCGGCACTGCCCACACGGACTCCGGGGAGAATTCCAATTTCTTCGATGCGAGCTTTCGCTTCATCCCTGGTCATGAATGATTCCTGTTCTCACTTGAATTTCGGCCGCCCTCTATTGAATTGCCTCGCTTCCGACGGCAAGATTCAGTTGCCCGGAGGCGGTAAGATAATCACCGATCAGCTGCACGTAGGCCAGTTGCACCTGGCGGTAGTCGCTCTGCGCATTCAGAAAATCCATCAGCGATGCGCCGCCGTGCTGGTAGGCAAAAGTCACTGTATCACGCACGCGCAGGGCCTGGTCGTTGTATTTCGCCTTGTACGGCTTGAGCAGCTCGATGTTGCTCTGGACTTCGACGTAGGCCGTGTCTACGTCGCTGAAAACCTGGGCGCGCGTAGCCTCGCTGGCCTGCCGGCTGCGTTCGATATCGATCTCGGTACGCTTCTTCTCGCCCTGGTTGCGGTCGAAGATGCGCAGCGGAATGTTCACGCTGAGGCCCAGCGTCTGAGGCGCGTCAGGGTTGTTGTTCGACGAGTTCCAGGTGTACCACGCGCTGTAAGTGGGGTCGGTGGAACCGTTCGATACGGCCAGCTTGTGGTTCGTTTCCGACTGCTGGATGGTTTGCATTGCCGCCCGCAGATCGGGCCGCGCGCTGAGCGCCATCTGGCGGAAATCGTCCAGCGGCCGGAGCGTGTCGGAGAAATCGAACGGCCCGCTGACGTCGAACTGTTCCACCGGGGTGCGGTCGTTCAGCAGTTGCAGCAACTGGATCTTGGCCGTGCGCAGGTTGACGATCGCGGTTTGAATCTCGGCTTCATATTGCACCCGCAGCAGCTCGATGCGATCGAGATCGATCTGGGCAATGTCGCCGGCCTTGAAGCGGGCGCGGCTGATCTCGATGATGTGGTCGTAGTACTCGAGATCTGCCTTCGCCAGATCGAATACGGTCTTGGCTTCGAGCGTCTGCACGAAGGCCGAGCGCAGCGTGAACTCCATATTGCGCTTCAGGTCTTCGTGCTGAGACTGGGTGATGTGCGTGCCTTCCTGGGCGCTCTCCAGGCGCAGTTCGCGCTTGTGATCGCGCTCGTGAAGATAGCTGACGGTGGGCACGACAAACGTGCCCCGTAACGGCACGTATGCTCCGTCATGGGGAGCAATCTGCGTGCCGTCGACGGTCAGGCCCGCCTGCGGGTTGGGCCGCAGATAGGCTGTAATCTCCTCGGCCTTCATCTCGTCCACGTTGTCGGCATCGGCCTTGAGAGCGGGGTTTGAGGTTTCAAACCTCGCCTTGACCTGGTCCCAGGTGAGGCCTGGCTGCGACTGCGCCGCGCCGGATGCCAGCGAACCCATCCACAGGGCGCAGATTGCAATGCACGCTCTGTTGCGCTTGCCACCGCTGAGTGCGAGACCGATTTGGGCAGTCTTAGTATTCAAAGGACGCCTTCCCTTCCGGTTCCGGCAGCGTGTCACCCTCTCGCGCGAACCAGACATACAAAGTGGGCAGCAGAAAGATGCTCAACACGAGAGCTGCCACGAGTCCCCCCACAATGACAATGGCAAATGGGCGCTGCGTGTCGGAGCCAATGGCGTGGGACGTCGCCGCCGGAAGAAGTCCCAAAGTAGCTACCAGCATCGTCATCATGATCGGCCGCAGCCGCAAGACTGCGCCCTCGACAGCGGCATCTGCAACGGTATAGCCACGAACTCTCAATTGGTTGATGTATTCAAGCATGATGACGCCCGTCTGGACCGAGACGCCGAACAGCGCCAGGAAGCCGACACCGGAAGATACGCTGAAGTATGTGCCAGTCACAAGGAGAGCGAGCAAGCCTCCAACGGGAGCCATGGCCACGTTGGCGAGAATCAGCAGCGCCCATTTGAAAGAACGAAACATGGCGTAGAGAATGATGAAGATCAAAAAGATGGTCAGGGGCACGATGAGGGCCAGCCTGCTTTCGGCTCGCTTTTCGCTATCGTATTCTCCCGACCATTCGAGGTGATAGCCACGAGGTAGTTGCACATTCTTGGCGATCTTGTCGATGGATTCGCGGACCGTGGTGCCCAGATCGCGCCCGCGAACCTCAAAGCGTATGGCCACGTACCGGGAACCGTCTTCTCTGTAAATGTCGTAAGCGTCATCGTGAACCTGGGTTTTGGTCACCTGGGCCAGCGAGACGCGCCCACCCGAGGGAGAGAGCAGTCGAATATTCTGGATAGCCTCCTTGGTATCGCGGTACGGTTTCTGATAGCGCACGACCACGTTGTAGACGGCCTCTCCCTGCAACACCTGGCTGACCGGATTACCGCCGACGGCGGTCTGAATCGCATCTTGAACATCGGCCACATTGATGCCGTAGCGCGCAGCTGCCTGACGGTCGACGGTGAGATCGATATTCGGCTGGCCCGTATCGCGTTGAATTCCCAAATCATGGACACCGTCGATATTGGCCATAACATCTTTGATCTGTTCGCCCTTTTTCTCGAGAACGTCCAGGTCCGGCCCGTATAATTTGGCGCACAGTCCGCCTTTCGTGCCGGTCATCGTTTCATCCACGTTGTCCTCAATGGGCTGGGAGAAATTCCAGAAAGCCCCTGGGTGTTTCTCCAGTTCGCGATCCATCGCGGCGATCAGCTCCTCTTTCCTCTGATGAAAGACGGGCCGCCATTGCTCCTTGGGCTTCAAGTCGACGAAATATTCCGTGTTGCCGAATCCTCCCGTGTCGGTTCCATCGTCGGGCGCGCCAGCTTGCGAGACGACCTTGGTGACCTCGGGGAACGAGGCGAAGATATAACGGGATTGCTGGGTGAAGCGCGTGCCTTCCGTCTCGCCTACGCTGTTGGCCATCGCACCGCGCGCCCAAATGGCGCCTTCGTCCAGGTGGGGCAGGAACTCCGAGCCAATGACGCCGCTGAACGCCAAGAAAAGGGCTACGGCCAACGAAGCCACGCCAACGCCGACTACAATCACGCGGTTCTTGACAGCCCAGCGCAAGCTGCTCCGGTAGCGCCTGGTGAGAAACGTCAGGACCGGATTGTGCCACTCCTTGACGCCGTTCCGGAAGAAGATGGCGCAAAGCACCGGCGCGATCAGGATCGAAAAAGTCATGGCCCCGAGTAGTGCGAAGGCAACGGTCCAGGCCATGGGCCGGAACAAACGCCCTTCGACTCGCTGCAGCGTGAAGATCGGCATGTAGGCGGTGATGATGATGGCGATGGCGAAGAAAACCGGCCGTTGGACCTCGTGACACGCCTCCCGGATCATCTCCGCAGGCGTCTTGGCGCCCATAGTTGTGTTACCAGCGTTCGCGGCGCCCCTGTGCGAGAGATGGCGAATGATGTTCTCTACCATCACCACTGCGCCATCCACAACCATTCCGAAATCGAGCGCGCCAAGTGAAATCAGGTTTGCGGGGATATGGCTCAAATTCAGGAAGATTGAGGCGAACAACAGTGAAAACGGTATCGTCACCGCAACGATCAAGGCCGCGCGAACATTGCCGAGGAAAAGAAGCAGGATGATCGTAACCAGGATCATCCCCTCGCCTAGGTTGTGCAGCACCGTGTGCAACGTGTAGTGAAGCAGATCGCTGCGGTCCAGCATGGGAATGACTTTCACACCCTCGGGCAGGATGTGGTTGTTGAGCTCGTCCACCTTTTGGTGAATCCCGTCGAGTGTAGGGCCTTCTTCGGCCCCCTTGCGCATCAGCACGCCGCCCTGAATCACGTCGGGCTCATCGACAATGATCCCGTCCGCACGATGATCGGCTCTGGCCATGTGCCCCAGCCGAATTTTGGGGCCCCATTCGACCACCGCGATGTCCTTTACGCGAACTGGAGCTCCATTTGAAGCCGTCAGCACGGTGTTCTCGATATCCTGCACATTGCGGTAAAGGCCGAGTGCGCGGACGTTCAGTTGCTGCGAGCCCTCTTCGACGAAACTGCCGCCGGCGTTCACGTTGTTGATGGCCAACTGGTTTTCAACCTGGCTGATGCTCAAGCCGTAGGAGATGAGCTTATTCGGGTCGACGCGCACCTGGTATTCGCGCGCGGTGCCGCCGAAGTCGCTCACGTCAACGACGTTCGGAACTTTCCTGAATTCCTTGTACAGAGTCCAGTCTTCGATGCTCCTCAAATTCATCAGGTCATACGCCGGATTCGTGCTCCGGATTGTGTACCAGTAGATCTGGCCCGTCATGCTCCAGTCCGTTCCAATTTGAGGCAGCACGCCCGCCGGCACATTGACCTGCGTGAGCCTTTCGAGCACTTTCTGGCGGTTCCAGTCATTGACCGATTGGTCGTCGAATATCAGCGTAATCAGGGAAAGACCAAAAATCGATTCCGACCGCACCGTAGTCAGATGCGGAATCCCAAACACCTGAATTTCGACGGGAACCGATACTTGCTGTTCCATTTCTTCGGCGGAATGTCCGGGCCACTGGCTGATGATGTTCACGTAATTATCGGCAATGTCCGGATAGGCCTCTACGGGCATGTTGTGAAACGACACCGCCCCCCAGCCGAGCAATAGCAACCCTATCGCCAGCACCACGTATCGATTACTGAGAGCAAAATCTACGAGATTGCGAATCATGGTTTCTTCCTTGGGTCCAGGAGCTGGGCGTTATTCGTTGTCGATCGCATTTTCGAGATTGATCGCGTTTGTCACGATCTGCTGGCCCGGCTGCAACCCGGACAGAACCTCCTGCATCTGGTCCGGCAACTGTTCGCCGCTGACCACCTCAACCCGCTTGAACTTCTCTTGCAAAGGGATGAAGACCCAATCGCGGTCGTGCAGATGCACGATCGCGGACGCCGGGACAGCCGCGTAGGTCCGCTTCTCCTTGCCGAACAAAGTGGCCGTGGCGAACATGCCCGGCCGCATCATCTCGCCCGGATTGGCCACTTCAATACGGACCTTCGTTGTGCGGATATTCGGATCGAGAATCGAGCCGATGTTGCTGATCGTGCCTTTGAGAACTTTGTCCGGATAGGCATTCAGCTTGATGTCGGCGGGTTGCCCGACGCGCACGTTGGCCATGTCGCTTTCGTAGACGTCACAGACGATCCACACCGTGGTCAGGTCCGAAATAGTGAAAGGGTTCGGCGTAGAGTAGGCCTGCACGGCCGCCCCGATCGCCACTTCCTGATCGGTGATCACGCCGGAAACCGGGGCGTGGATATCCACAATTCCCTTCGGATCGTCGGGATCGCTGCCGAGCAGGCGAAGATGCTCAGTGGAGGTATCGAGGGTTGTTTTGGCGTCGTCCTCGGCGTCTTGCGCCACCTCCAGGTCTCCCAGTGCTATGGCCCCGTGCTCGTACAGTTGCTTCGCTCGATCCAATTGCTTGCGCGCAAGCAGCTCGTCGGAGACGGCCTTGCGGTAGGCGTCGAAGCCTCCCGAAATGTCGTCGCTGCGAATACGCAGCAGGAGTTGGCCCTTCTTCACTGCGTCGCCGAGGCGGGCGCGGATGTCCACAATGCGGCCGGAGGCAAGCGAAATGACCGGAACAGTTCGCGATATGTCTGGAAATACGCTTCCGGTCACGAATAATTGCGACGGGGCCTGGTATTGGGTCGATGTTGCGACCGGATACAACTCCGGATGATCGACCGCGAAAAAGGAGACGTCCACTCCGGAAACCACCTTGGCCGGTGGCGGCGCCTCTGCGTCCGCGTTGACCTTATCGCTCTTGCAGCCGCTGAGAGTGAGAAATACGCCCAACACCACCGGCAGCAGCGCCAATCCCATAACTTTGCTTTTCATCATGATTCCTGCACCCCCTTGTGCCTTCCGGCCATCTGGACATCCAGATAACTTCAAATAGCGGCAGCGGTTGTTAACATGGCCGGATTGTGAAACAAGTCCCTTTCTGCGGCCACTGTGCATTGCTGCGCACAGCAACTGCAGGAAGTAAACCTGCCTGGAGTTTGATCGAATGAGAGGAGTGGATCAGGCCGCGGGAGGCGGGCGATTCTGAATGGAGGAGAGAGCGTGAACCTTCACAGTCGGGACAAGGAGGCTACCCGGCACAGTAAAGCGAAACGTGTCGAAAGGAAGCTCCGCGGCAAGCGTGGGAGTCGATGCCACGACCGGATGAAGTGGGGCGTGCGCATGCGCGCCTAAATCATCCTCGCGCTGGAAACAGCGTGTCTCGGCAGGATTCTGTGCCATCGCCATGTCGTCATACATCGTGATGACACCAAACATGATGAAGAGAACTAATGCCAGGGAGACGAATTGCGCCGAGCGTCCCGGGCCCTCGCGCCGCGCATGGCGCACCCACAGCCAGCACATCGCTGTGGCCATCGCCATCCAGCCGAGATTGAGGGTCAACTCCATCAGTGATTACCCTTGCATTCCACTTTCATTCTGGCGAACATGTGTCGGCACTTATGCGCTGGTGAGTAGCGGCTACGCGGAAGTTACGGATGATCTTGAGCAGCACCGGGACTGCATGAGACCCCGGTGCTGCCCGGTTGAGGCATTGTGGAACTGTTTTAGAACCTCACCATGATCGCGCCCGTGACGACGGTCTGGTTGGTGCGCAGATCGGGCCACCAGATCGCGCTGGAGCCCGCGCCCGCGCCGCCGCAGGAATATTCTGCCTGGGCCAGACCGGTGGCAAACCCCGGCAAGTTCGGCAAGTAGCCCACTCCGGCTGGAGAGCCGCTGGCGCAGGCATACTGGGACGGAGATCCGTTGTTCCCGCCGGGAGGCGTGATGCCGCCGCGGCCGGTCCAGTATGGCGTGTCGGAGTAACGGTAGCCGGACTCAAGACGGAACGTAATGAACTGGCTGGGCATGTAATCGAGCGTGATGGTGCCATCGTGCATTTGAGCGCGGTCGCCGGCATTCTCCGTATAGTACGGGGTGCCGGTGACAGCCGTGGCGCCGTCGATGGGAGGCAGCAATGTCAGGTAGCGGCCGGGATTGTTCATCTCGCCGCCGCCCAGCGTCATCGCGAAGAGATTCTTGTCCCACCAGAATCGCAAATAGCTCATCCAACCGATGAACATCTGCTTGGGCCTGCCATCCTTGCTGCTGTGGCAGTTCACGCCGCCAGAGTAAGTGTCGGCTGTACCCATTTCAGGCGAGAGGCCCTTCGGGTTGTAGTATCCGGCCGCGGGACCGCCGCCGTATTCGCAGCCGGCATCGCCGGTGATCGTCCAGGCGATCTGATCCAAGTATTTCTTTGGATTGTTGTAGAACCTTTGCTGCACACTGTAGTCGGCGTGGACACGCGAGCGTCCGGGATAGCCGGCGTCGTCCTCGCCCATTCCATAGTCGTTGAAAACAATGTCCGTGTTCGGATTGGGACGCCATAGAATTTGTCCGCCCAACCCGCCGTGGCCGTTGTAGCGGCCATAGGATTGCCAGCCGTTGATAATCCACGGCTCGATCTTGAGCTTGGTTGTCGGAAAATACTGGATGCGAAGACCGTTGAAGAACCACGGCGTGTTAGAGGAGACAAACGAGGGCTGGTAGGTCCAGTTGTCGAAGTTATAGTAGCTGAACAGGCCGATGTAAGAAACAAAGATGCCTGCATCCACGTTCAGGCCGTGGGCAACATCCCAGTGATAGCCGCCCCACCCCTCGGAGATGTATTTGTAGGCGTCGGCCAGATCCCACTGGCCGCGATTGACGCTGCCGTCATTACGCGGGGTCGTGGTCGCGAACATGCCATCCATGAAGAGAATTCGCCCGCGCACGTTGTCGATGCGGATGTCGCCGCCGATGCTGACTTGCTCCAGTTGGAATTCGTCGGAACGAAAAGTTTCCGTCGATCCGCCCAGTGAGTCATCGTCCGGGTGGTTCATGTCCAGCGAGTAGTTTGCGTCGGCGCGGAACTCCGGCGTGAAGTACTTGGTGGCCATGGGGCTGTCGGTCTGGTGCCCGTTGCTGTTAAGCCAGGTCCAGTCGCCGGGAAATGGCGCATCCTTGGTGGTTCTCTCCGCGCTGATCTCCGGGGTCGGCGGCGCGGCTGGGGCAACGGCCTGCGGGTTCACGGTTTGCCCCGCGCCTGGCGCCGATGCATCCGGAGTTGCGGAATGCAGCATTGCCGCGCCGTTTGCGCTCACCAGTTCTTTTTCAGCGGCAGTCAGCGCGGCGGCATCGTTCCGGCTTTCAACAGCGGCCGCACTGTTTTCCTTTACTTCTGTTTCCAATTGCTCGATGCGGTTCTTGAGCAGCGCAATCTCCTGCTCCACGGTGAGATGCGTCTCCGGCTGGGCGGCATTCGATGTCCCGGTGGCCACCGTAGCTTTTGTATTTGGATCCGCGGGCGGATCGGAGTTAGCTACCAGCACCGGCTTGGCAGCAGCCGTTTGCGTTGGAGCGGCTGCGGCCGTCTGCGCATGTCCTGCAGTACACATACCGGCGGCGATTGCCGCCAGCGTCATGGCATTCCAAAAGACACCTCTCATGTTTACCTCTCGCTTTCCGCGGGAAATCGGTGGATGAGTGAAGTGATCGAAAGTGAAGACAGCAATCATGTGATGGATACACTCCGGCTGACCGTCGCGCCGCCGGCTTGTAACTTGCGGTCGAAACTTGGTAAGACTCCCTGCAGCCGCGGCCTGTTTAACCCAGCGCCCCGGTTACATGTTCCATTGCAACTGACTTGCCGTTAGGGAACCATAAAGCATCTGTAGGATGTTCATAAGTTGTTTTACTTAAAACTCACTTATGAACGCGGATAAGTCCATTTTTGAGACAAGACTCTCCCGTACGCGGATCGAGTGTGAAAAAACAACTCGACTTTCTGCGCTGGCCTATATTGTGGTGACGGCCTCTTGCTTGTGAGCGGGGGCGCTGCCGTGCGTACAAAGCTGCGCAGCACTCCCTTGAACCTGGAAAACAACAGCGGTGTTGAACTCAGGATGAAATGGGGCGAATAAAGAAGGCATGAACACGGAGGAAGATTCATCCGGTTTTGCCTGGAGCGGAATGAAAGCAACAGCGCCCATCGCGAGGAAACATTGCAAGCAACTTTGCTTTGAGGCCGGCAGGAATCGGTATCCGTTTTCACTGCCGCAACGTACCCGTTGCCGAATTGCCGGCGGAGCGTGCACGGCATCCCGGTAATCCTGGTGGAGGGCGCCCTTCAGCTTCAGGATCCACCGATTTATGTCGTTAACGCCGTCCGATTCCGATTCTCAGGACTATTTGCTCCAGAGCGCGCAGGATCCATCTCCGCGGCGTCAATACCAGCGGATTTGAGGACGCAGCCCAGTATCTTCCGGTTATCTCTTTTAGACGCCGTGGTATGCTCAACGACAGAACACAGGAGCATTGCCAATTGCCGCGCCATGATCGCCCCTAAGTCATCATCGCCGCCGCGGCCCCGCCAGGTGGTTCAAATCGGGGTGATCGGTCATCGGCCCAACCGTTTATCGCCGGAGATAGCGGTTGGCCTGCCGCGACAGTGCGAACGGGTTCTGACCGCGATCTCCCAGTTGGCGGCTGAAGCCAACGATCCTCTGCTTCATGCGCCGGGAGCACCCCTTCTT
>Ga0224555_1002829_pt1 | contig 19262 bp, 16 predicted proteins | sample 714S23034metaG_FD_180687 | JGI IMG/M metagenome (GOLD analysis project Ga0224555, IMG submission 180687) | Peat soil microbial communities from Stordalen Mire, Sweden - 717 S2 30-34 | ecosystem: Environmental > Terrestrial > Soil > Wetlands > Peat | place: Sweden: Norrbotten County, Stordalen...
GGGGCGGCCAATCTTGGCCGCAGCCGCCTTTTCAGGCGGCCAGGGCCGGCTGAAAGCCGGCTGCGGGCAGAATGCCCGCCCCACAAGATCCAAGCTGGTTGTCACTCTATTATGCGAGACTCAATAGCATAGCTGACCCCGCACGATTCACAATGACGCAATTGATTTCAAATCCTAAGCCCATCGCAGGAGGCCCGGTGGCGCCAACCGGCACCCCGATCCACGTCCTTTATCTCATCGATGTCCTGTGGGGGCTCGGGGGCGCCGAAGGAGTGTTGCTGCGCATCCCGGGGCTGCTGCCGAAGGATCGCTACCGCTGCACCATCGGCACGTTCCGGCTGCGGCCGGAGTCGCCGGTTTTCGACCAGCTTCCCTGCCCCGTACGGGAGTTTCCAGTCAGCCGGGTCTTCGGCATGGGAGCGCTGCGGGCGGCGCTCGATCTCAGGCGATTCATCCGTTCGGAGCGCGTCCAGATCGTCCACACTTTCTTCGAATCGGCGGACCTGCTAGGCGGTCTGGTGGCAAAGCTAAGCGGCGTTCCCGTGGTGATATCCAGCCGCCGCGACATGGGCATTCTGCGCTCCACCAGGCACCGCATCGCCTACCGCCTGATGAGCTCGCTGTTTAACCAGGTGCAGGCCGTTTCCGGAGCGGTTCGCGAGCAGACCATCCGGGCCGACCGCATCGACCCGGATAAAGTGGTCACCATTCCAAATGGAATCGAAATCGAAAAGTTGGCCGCCGCCGACGGGGCCGCCGCCTTGCACCATTTGCTCGGTCTGGAAGACGATTCACCCCTCATCGTCAGCGTGGGTCACATCCGGCGCGTGAAGGGCTTCGACGTGCTGCTGCGCGCGGCCGCGGAAGTTTGCCGGGTTTATCCCAAGGCCACTTTCCTGATTGTGGGCACCGTCCAGGAACCCGACTGCGACCGCGATTTGCGGGAACTGGTCCGCCAACTCGATCTGGAGCGCAACGTGCGCTTCCTGGGCAAACTGGAGAACGAGAGTGTGTGGTCGCTGTTGAAGTTGTGCGATGTGTTTTGCCAGCCTTCCCGCAGCGAGGGTATGTCCAACGCGCTGCTGGAAGCCATGGGCTGCGGCCTTCCTTGTGTGGCCACCGCCGTCGGAGGCACGCCCGAGGTTCTGGAGGATGGGCGAACCGGCTACATTGTCCCCAGCGAGGATTACCATGCGGCGGCCAATCGGATCATGGCGCTGCTGGGCGATCCCGAAGGCGCGCGGCAGATGGGCCTGCTGGCGCGGCGCGTGGTCGAGGAGCGCTTCTCGGCGCAAAGCATGATCCGCAGCATGGTCGGGATGTATGACCAACTTCTGGGAGGACGCCGGTAATGCCGGCACTGTCGGAGATGGATTTGGCGATCGCCGGGAGCCCGGTGAATGTTCGTTTGCACCGCGAGGTGCAAGCGATCCGCACGCTGGCCGAACTCGACCGCATTGCCTCCGGCTGGGAACGGCTGGCGGCGGATCGCAATCCTGTGTCGGATTTTGCGTACGCGCGCGCATGGGCCGCGGGGCTTGACGGCGCCCAGCGGCTGTTCGTACTGACGGCCGGCAACGCTGAGGATTTGGCGATCGCGCCCCTGGTGATCAACCGCGGCGGAGCAGGATGGCTGACTCTGCTGGCGGCGGAAATGTACGAGGTTCTCGATTTCCTGGGTGCGGATGAAAGGGCTGTCGCGGAATTGGCGCGCGCCATCGTGCGCACGGGGCGTCCTCTCTACTTGAAACGCGTTCCCGCCGGCGCGCCGGTGGTCGCAGCCATCGAAGCCGCCTATCGCGGACGCGGCGTCGTGCGGCGGCGGCCCGCCGGCGGATCGCCATGGATTCCACTGGACGCATCCTGGACCGCACCCGAGATGCGGCTGGAGGCCGGACGCCGTTCGGATCTGCGCCGCGCCATGCGCCTGGCGGAGAAGATGGGCGCGGTGGAAACCGCCATCGTCACTCCCACGCGCGCGCAGTTGCCGCAACTTGTCGAGGAAACCTTTCAGGTGGAAGCGGCCGGGTGGAAGGGCGCGCATGGCACGGCCCTGGCGGCCGATCCCGTGCGCGGGGCTTTCTTCAGGCGCTATCTGGAGCAGGCCTGTGCCCAAGGCACGCTGCGGATGTGCCTGTTGCGTATTGGCGGGCGGGCGGCCGCCGCGCAGATCGCGATCGAAAGTGGCAGCCGGTTTGACTTGCTGCGCGCGGGCTACGACGAGCAGTTTTCGCGCTGCTCGCCGGGCATGCTGCTCACCGCGGAAAGCATCCGCTATGCCGCGCGCCGCGGCCTGCGCGCCTACGAATTCAACGGCAATGTCGAGCCATGGACAAAAGTCTGGACCCAGCACGAGCACGCCTGCTGTTCCCTGTGCGCCTATCCTTTCAGCCCGCGCGGCGCATGGGCGCTGTGGACGGACGGCGGGCGGGCGGCGGTGCGCAAGCTGCGGAGCAGGTTCAGGCCATGATTGCCTCCCCCTGGATGCCGCTGCTGCGAAAGGCCGCACGGAGTTATGTGGCGGGGCCTGAGCTGCGGGACGCTCTACGCCTGGCGCAGGAATTCGCGGCGCGGGGCGTGCCAGCCTCCACGCTTTGCTTTTGGGATGCCCAGGACGACATCCCCCGGCACGTCGCCGACATGTACCTGGCAACCGTGCGGGCCATCCAGGGCGCGCGCCTGGACTCTTATGTGTCGGTCAAAGCGCCATCGCTGGCGTTCGACGCCGGACTGGTCGCGGAAATTGCGGAAGCCGCGCGCGCGGCAGGAACTTGCGTTCACTTCGACTCGCTCGGAGCGGAGACGGCCGACGCTACCTTCGGGCTGATCGAGCGCGCGCGCGTGCACCAGGCGCAGCTCGGCTGCACCATTCCGGGGCGGTGGCGCCGCAGTCCGCGCGACGCCCAAACGGCCGCTCAGATGGGCCTGCGTGTGCGGGTGGTCAAAGGCCAGTGGCCCGATCCGGGCGCGGCTGTCGATCCGCGCGCCGGTTTTCTGGGCGTGGTCGACGCACTCGCGGGCGGCGCGACGCCTGTGGCCGTGGCCACGCATGAGCCGGTGTTGGCGGCCGCCGCCATTCAAAAGCTGCAATCCGCCGGCACTCCGTGCGAACTGGAATTGCTCTATGGACTGCCCAGCCGCGCGGTCCTGAAGGTGGCTCGCGAGCTGGCCGTTAAGGTGCGTTATTATCTGCCCTACGGCCACGCCTGGCTGCCCTACGCGCTCGGTCAAGCGCGGCGCGATCCGCGCATCCTGTGGTGGGTGCTGCGGGACGCTGCCAGAAACTAGTGTTGGGCGTGGCGCAGACGATCGTTGTTTGTCGTCTGCGCACCGTGCTCGAACTCGGCAGGCCACGAAAAACGATGGCCTGCACACTGCACTAGCCTCATGATAGCCATGGCCACCGGAACTCAACAAACCGACGCGCCCGACCGCACCGTGGCCGAAGAACGCTTTTACGAAGCCTACCATTGGTGCCTCAATCCCATGCTGAGTTTGCGGGATCTGCTGCAACACCTCGGCGAGGAGATTGAAAGCTATCGGGCGAACGGCGCCGCGGGCTGGCAGGGCGAAGAGCGCCGCATCAATCTATATCTGTTTGGCTGCGCCATCGCTTGCACGCTCGACGATCATCTGGCTGGCCAGCCTTGGAGTCTGGACGCCGTGGCGCGGCGATTTCCGTCGGCGCGGACGGCGATCCGCGCCACCGAAGCCCTGCTCGATGCCCGCCGTGGCGCGCGTGCTGCAGCGTGGCGCAGCCAATGGACCGGATGCGTGGATGCCGCTTGTGAACTTCTGCTCGGCGGCGACGACGGCGCGCGGTTCTGCGAACAGGCGCGCCTTTGGATCGCGGCCGCGGGCGGCGCGCTCGGCGAAGCCGCCGGTGGTGAGCGCATGCGAATTCCGGAAGCGTTCCGCTGTCAGGATCTCACCCACCAGGATGTCTGCGCGATGGTGCGCCTGTGCCTGTCCGCGCTGCCGGAAAAGGATCGGCCGATTGCCATCGTTGGGCCGCGGACGGCGGGGGCGTATTTCGCGCCGCTCGCGGCAGCCCGGCTGCGCGCGCTCGGTTACACGCGCGTGACCTGGCTCACCGTGCGTCCCAAGAACGGCCTGTCGCGCGCCGAGGCCCGTGCGATCTCCGCGGCGCTGCGCGTCCGCGCGCGTGTGTTGATCGTCGACGATCATCCGAACTCGGGCCACACCCTGCGCTTGTTGCTGGGCGCACTGCGCGGCCTGGGGGCCGCTTCGGCCGACATGATCGTCGCGCTTCCCGGCCACCCTTCCATTCCCAACTTCACCGTCGCCGAGGAAGCCGCCCGCGGCGTGCGCTTCTTCGTGCTGCCGCCTGAGCAGCGCTACAAGGCGCGGCTGCTCGAGCGCTCGGTAGAAAGCGATGCGATTGCCGCACTGAACGCCCAATTCGCCTCGCACTACTCCGACGGTTTCCAGGTGCGCCTCAAGCGGGTGCTGGAATCGGACACCGGGCGCGTGATGGCCAAGAGCGTCGGCTGGGGTTGGCTGGGATATCACGCGTGGCTGGCCGGCGTCGCGCTGGAGGGATTTGTTCCGAAGACGCTTGGCCTGCGCAACGGCATTCTGTACTCTGAATATGTGGATTCACAGGCTGAAGCCTGTGCCACCTCACAGGCTGAAGCCTGTGCTACCTACGTTGCGCGGCGCGTGAAAACGCTCGGGCTGCACGAAGACCCCGCGTTTGCCAGTCCCGGATATCGGTGGTGCGGCTGGGACGACCTTGCCGCCACTCTCAGCCGCGTCTACGGCCCTTACCTGGGACCATTGAAGAAGCGCGCTATCCGGCGCAGGCTCAAGGCCTACGTTGCGCCAAACCCCACCCTGGTCGACGGCCGCATGAAACCCGCGGACTGGGTATGCTCCGGCGGCAAGCTGCTGAAGACGGATTTCGAACATCACAACTTTGGCGGCGGCGAACCCGACATCGTGGATCCCGCCTGGGACTTGGCCTCCGCCATCTTTGAATTCAAGCTTTCGCTCGACGGCGAGCGGGACCTGCTCGAAGCGTATATGGCGGAGACCGCGGATACGGGCATCGCGGAGCGCCTGTTGCTGTACAAGATTCTGTACGCCATGAATGCACTGCGCGCGGCGAAATACTGGATCGCCCGCAGACCCAACGATGCACGCCGCGAGGATTGGAACCGGCAGTTCATCGCCACGCGCAGCTTTGCGGCTTTCCACGTGGCCCGCTATTGTGGCCGCAACTTGGGCCCAGCGCCGGCCGCATGGGAACGGCGGCTCTGTTTCCTCGATCTGGATGGCGTGCTGGATTGGGGTCTGCTGGGATTTCCGCACTCCACGCCGTGCGGCGTCGCCGCCTTGCAACTGTTCCAGCGCAGCGGATTCTCGGTGGTGCTGAATACCGCGCGCAGTCTGGAGCACGTGCGCGAGTATTGCCGCGCCTACCGGCTGCCAGGCGGCGTCGCCGAACTGGGCAGCGTCTTCTGGGACGCGGTCCGCGATTGGGAGGTGCCTTTGATCGATGCGGAGGCCGTCACCCAAATCGAAAGACTGCGCGCGGAGATCCAAGACCTCCCGGGGGCTTTCATCGACCCGGAGAATCGGTATTCGATCCGCGCTTATCGCTTTCAGGACGGATCGATGCGGCCGTTGCGGACCGCGGAAGTCGCGGCGGTTCTGGATCGTTCCGGCTGCGACCGGCTGACATTCGTCGAGAGCGGTGCGGACACCTACATCGTGCAGAAAGGCGCCGGAAAGGGTGCGGCGCTGACGAGCGTGAAAGCCTATCTGGGCTGCTCCGGCGAACCAGTGGCGGCCATCGGCGATTCCGGTCCGGACGTGGAGATGCTGCGCGCGGCGGATATCGCCTACGCGCCGGCAAATGCCTCGCGTGAAGTCCGCGCGCTAATTGCTGGCGGCGAATGCCGGCTCGCCAGCCGGCCGTTGCAAGCGGGCCTGTTGGAAGCGGCCATCGAACTGTGCCGCGCCGCGGGACACAGGGCGGGCGACGCCGCGCCCAGCCATGACGCGGAACCCGCTTCGTTGTTGGATGAGCTGTTGCATGTGCCGGACAGGCGCCCAGTGGAGCGGATTCTCGGCGCGCTGCGCTGGCGGGGGCTCTGAATGACGGCCACTCTACCTGCCACCTGCGAAGGCCTCGGCTCCATCGACGAGTCGGTCCATGGCGCATGGATCGCCACTGCCGCGGAGTTCGCTCAGCTCGGCGCGGAGTGGGACACCCTGTTTCAACGCGCAAACCCGGAAAACATCTTCTTGAGTTTCGGGTGGATGTCCACCTGGTGGAAACACTTCGGCAAGGGCCAACTGGCGGTGATCGCCGTACGCGATTCGGACGGGCGGCTGGTCGCCGTGGCGCCTTTCCACGTCGCGCATTCGTCCGCGGGACTGGGCGCGCGCCGTCTTGGTTTCCTGGCGGATGAGCACGTGGGGTCGGACTATCTGAACGTTTTAGCCGACGCCCGATGTGGGGCGGCGGCGGTGGAAGAGATCGCGCGGATGTTGTTTGCGCATCATGATCTCTGGGACTATATCGAACTGCGCGACACCGCGGATTCGCCGCTAATGGCCGCCTTCGCCGCCGGGCTGCTCAGCCGCGGAATGTGCGTCTTCGAGACCAGCCGCCGTGCCTGCCGCTACATTCCGTTGCCGCCCACCTTCGAGAAATACCTGGCTGGAATCGGCGCCAGCCTGAGGGCCAATTACCGGCGCCGGTGGCGCGCGCTGCAGCACAAACATCAAGGGGAATGCCTGGCCATTTCCGACGCTGCCGGCTTGGAACGGCACTTCCCTACTTTGATTGCGTTGCACCGCATGCGGTTCGCAGAACGAGTGGAGGAAAGCGCATTCCTGGCGGCGGGAGTCCCCCAGTTTCACTTGGAGGCGATGCGGGTTCTGGCGGCGGGAGGGTTCGTCAGGCTGTTCGTGCTCACGGCCGGCGGTGAAGCCGTCGCGGCGCTTTATGGCTTCTGTGTAGGACAGACGTTTCAGTTTTACCAGTGTGGGATGCACACCGGGTGGCTCCGCCAGGGTGTCGGGCAGGTCCTGATTGGCAACGCCATCGAGCACAGCATCGCCGGCGGGCAGGGTACCTTCGATTTCCTGCGCGGCGACGAATCCTACAAGGCGCAGTGGGCGGATAGCTGCCACGAGAACATCACGCTACGCTTCTTCGACCAGCGTCCAGCCAGCATCGCCGCGCGGTGGAGTCTGCGGATATCCGCGGCTCTGCGCAGCGCCGCGCACAGCTTGAGAACGCGGTTGGCCGGCGCGCCGCGGACATAGCGCGTCCGGCTTGCAGGGCGGCATCGCTGGCTATTGAGGCTCGCATAATACAAGTGACAGCAACTGAATCTTCGCAGTCTGGCGCCGATTTTTCGTGGGGCAGGCCCTCGGCCTGCGGCGGCCTCTCAGGCCGCCTCTTCGGTTGCGGCTATGCTGCCCAAGATCGGCCGCCCCACATCAGCCCCGATGCAAAGTCAAGCTGCCAGCCAGCTGCCAGCCTGCCCCACATTGCTTTTGCCGGCGCTTCTTGAGACACTCTGACCAAACGCAATGAGTCGCAATCTCGCGGAGTACTATCACTGGGAGGAAGCGGACCGGGGCATCCGGATATACATGTACTCCGGAATGGCCGACCGCCTGCAGGTGGAAGTCTCCGGCACAACCGAAGCCGGCGGAATCCTGCTGGGCCGCACCGAACAGGATCGGGGAACGCCGATTGTCTTCATCGACGACTTCGTGCCGGTGCCGTGTTCCTACCGCGCCGGACCGCTCTACGATGTTTCCAGCGAGGATAGCGTCAATCTGGAGGCTGCGCTGTTACGGACGGCGCTGGCAGGGTGCGAATCGCCCGATGCGGCAGCCGTCGTCGGGTATTACCGCAGCCACATGCGCGACGGTCTGTCGCTCACCTCCGCCGACCTGCTGACCATCGACAGCTACTTCCAGGCGCCAGCCAGCGTGTTCTTGCTGGTCAAAGCCGTGGCGGGCAGTAAAGCCTGCACGGCTGGTTTCTTCTTCTGGGAAGACGGCCACATCCAATCCGAATTCAGCTCGCTGGAGGTGGCCCTCGGACGCACGCCGTCTTTGTCGCCTCCACCCGCCGCGCTGGCTGCCGAGCCGGATCGAGAGACGGCGGAATCGGTGCCTGCTCCGGACGACGATCTGCCCGCCGAACTGGCAGAGTTGTTCCGCAAAGCGGCCCTGCCCCAGCCTGCCGATGCTCCGGCCCCGGAACCTGCGCCACGCACCGAACAGCCCGTGGTGATGGCTGCCGCGCCCGTGCGACGCGGCAAGACTCCGCCCCGCTGGGCAGGTCTGCTGCTGAGAGGCGCCACGATCCTGATTGCCAGCGCGGCGCTGGTGATCTCGGTGGTGACTTATCTGGGCGCGCCACGGCCTCCGCGCGAACAGGCGGCCGACTCCCTGCCCGCCATTCCGATGCTGGGATTGCAGGTCGAGCGAACTCCCCCGGACCTGCTGGTGATTTGGAACCGGAATTCGCGCGAAATCGTAGCGGCGCGGCGCGCCACGCTCACCATTCGCGACGGCGGAGTCCGGAAAACGCTGGACCTCGACAAGACCCAACTCGCCCTCGGCAGCACGCTCTACACGCCCGTCACCGACGATATCCAGTTCAGTCTCGAGGTGTATGGGCCGGACGACGGGAGTGTTTCGCAATCGATTCGGGCCCCGCGCGGCGGGACGCGGTAGGGCGCGCCGAGCCGCGACGAATGGTGGGGCAGGCTCTCAGCCTGCTTGGGGCTCTCAGCCCCGCTTTCGCGAGCGAAGCTCGCGTGAAGCTCGCGTCAGCGGGGTAGACGATCCACAAGAATCGTCGCGGCGCGCGACGAAGGCCGGTAAGATAGGTGATGTGAAAACCGCGCTGGTCCTTTCCGCCGGAGGCATGTTCGGCGCCTACCAGGCGGGTGTGTGGAAAGCCCTCCAACCCGTCTTCCGCCCCGACGTGGTGATCGGCTGCTCGGTAGGCTCCATCAACGGCTGGGCCATTGCCTCGGATATCCCGGGCGACGAGTTGATCCGCACCTGGCTCGACCCGCGTTGCGCGACCCTGATGACTCCGCGCGTGCCATGGCGGCCCTGGCGCGCCATCTTCGACCCCGGCCCGCTCCAGCAGATGGTCCAGGAACTCACTTCCACTTACACGCCGCACGCGGCGTTCGCGGTGGCCGTCACGCGATTGCCGCAGTTGCGCCTTGAAATCGTCCAGACGCCCGATCTCACTTGGCGGCACGTCATGGCCTCGTGCGCCGTACCGCTCGCATATCCTCCGGTGCGCATCGATGGGCATCTCTATTGCGATGGCGGCCTGCTCAGCGTCATGCCGGTGTGGGCCGTCCAGCGGTTCGGCATCACCCATGCGATTGCCGTCAACGTGCTGCCCAGCTTACCGTTGAACGCGGTGCGGGCGGCCGTCCGCATGGCGCGCCTGCTGGCCCCGCGCGAGCCGCAAGTGACTGGCGTAGAGGTGCTCCGATTGGGGCCTGAGAGGGCGCTCGGCGAGCTGCACGATGCGCTCACCTGGGACGAAGCCAACGCGCGGCGCTGGATCGACCGCGGCCAGGCGGACGCTGAAGCGCTCATCCACAGCCCACAATTTGCACTATTTCCAGCCAGTTCGGGCCGTTTCGTTTAAAATAGGCTATTCTATGGCGATGTATCGGGTCTACCGGATGAAAGATGCGCCGCGCCAGCAGTTCCGCTGGGCGCCGCACGTGGCCGGCGCGGCCAGCGTGAGAGCCAAGGATTACGAGCCTGGCGGCGAAGTCCAGGCCGATAGCGAGTACGATGCCTGGAGCCGTTTGCGCGCCTCCGAGCGCCCGCTGGATGTGGGCGACTTGCTCGAAACCGAAGGCGGCGCGTTGCGCATTTGCAAGTACGTGGGATTCGAAGCGGCAAGCTGGGCCATCCAGGAACCGAGATCCGCGGCGCAGATCCCGCCCGAGCAGCCGGCGCAGCCGGTGCACATCTGAGAGGAGCACATGAGGGAGCCGCGATTAGGCGACATCATCGACGACTATTGCGTCAAGTGCAAGCGCATCATGAACCATGCGGTGGTGTCCTTGCTGAACGGCGAGCCCGCCAAAGTTCGCTGCCGGACGTGCCACAACGATCACGACTACCGGCACGAACAGCCGCCTCCGCCCAAGGTGGACACACGCAAACAGGCGTTGTTCAACGAGGTGCTGGCCAAGGTCGCACCGGGTAGCGCGATCGGCTCTGTCGCGCCTGAGCCTTTTCTGGAAGATCCTCTGGAAGAAGTCTTCCCCGGCGAAGAACCGGCCGAGGAAGCCATGCCCGAACAGGCCGCGCCCGAAGAAGCCGCGCCCGAAGAGGCCCCACCCATTCCAGCGGTAAGACAGAAGGCCAAGCCAAGAATGGCGAAGGCTGCGCCGAAGACGAAGGCGAAAACCGCCGCCAAGGCCAAAGCCAAGGCCCGCAAGTAGCGCGTGTTGTGGTTTTGGTTCTTCGCAGGACCGGCCCTGGCCCTCGCATTCCTCTCTCTCCGCGGTGAGCGAAAGCGCGCCGCATACGTAGCCGGACAGCTTGCGGAAGCGTCGCGCCCGGACCTGGGCGCAGACCTGCCCCCGGCCACCGTCATCGTTCCGGTGAAAGGCGGCGACCCCGGCCTGCGCGAGAATCTGGCCGCGCTGGCCGCGCAGGATTACCCCGATTATGAATTGATCGTGGTCGCGCATTGCGCCGCCGATATACCTGCCGGCGTGCTTCCGGCGCGCGTCCGCGTGGTGCTGGCCCACGCGGAGGAGTCCGGCACCGGCGCGAAGGTGCTGAACCTGCGGACCGGCGTGCGTTTCGCGCGGAAGGACTCGGCGTTATTCGCGTTCGCGGATTCCGACGGGCGCGTTTCGCGGACCTGGCTCCGCGCGCTGGCGTCGCCGCTGGCCGACAGGCGGGTGGGCGCCACGACCGGATATCGCTGGTACGCGCCCGAGCCGCCCGATTTCTGGTCGCTCCTGCGCAGCGTGTGGGATGCGGTGATCGGAGGGACCTTCGGGCCTGGCTCGAACGCCTTCGCCTGGGGCGGATCGATGGCCATCCGCAGCCAAACATTTCATGCCATTCGCGTTCCCGACTTCTGGCGGGGCACGGTCAGCGACGACTACGCGCTGAGCGACGCCGTCCATCGCGCCGGCCTGCGCATCGTCTTCGCGCCCGGAGCTATGGCCGTCTCCGCGGGCCGCACCAGCGGCCGTGAATTCCTGGCCTGGGCGCGCCGCCAGCTCACCATCACGCGCGTCTATCGCCCGCGGCTCTGGTGGACCGCTCTGGCGGCGCATCTCTTCTATTGCGGCGGCATGGCGGCGGCCATCGTGGCGTCCATCCACGGCAGCCGCGGCGCAGAGTGGGTGCTGCTCGCACAGCTTTCACCGGGCATGCTCAAGGGCGCCAATCGCGCCACGTTGGCCAAGGCCGAACTTCCCGGCTGCAAAGCATGGTTCGACCGGCACGCCTGGGTCCATACACTGTGGGTGCCGCTGGGAACCTGGATCTGGCTGATCGTGCTGGTAGCGTCGGCGTTCGGGAACCGGATCGAGTGGCGCGGCAAACGGTATCGGTTGAAGAACGTCCGTCCACCGTCCTGAAACTGCCTCTATACTGGAGTGAGTCGAATGACGCCCACCACCAGTTTCGGCGCGGTCGAAAGGGTGAAAGGCGGAGACTACGACGCGTTCGCCGCGCTCTTCGCGAAGTATCGCCGGCGGCTCGCCGCCCTGCTGCGTTATAAAGCCGGTCCCGCGTTACTCGCCACGGTCGAAGTAGACGATCTGCTGCAGGAAACCTTCCTGCAGGCTTTCCGCGATATCAAGCGCTTCGACTATCAGGCGCCCGGCAGCTTCTGGAACTGGCTGGCTTCGATCGCGGGTCACGTGGCGCAGGACGCCGCTCGTTTCCAGGGCCGCCAGAAGCGCGCGGGCGACGTCGTGCGCTTCCGTTCCGCCAGCAATCCGAATGGCCCCGATCCGGTGGATGCCAAGACTCCCACGCTGCTGCTGTCGGAGAAGGAAGCCGTCGCGGCTCTCTTCGAGCGGCTGGAAGCGCTGCCGCCGGATTACCGCGAGGCGATCCTTCTGGCCAAGATCGAAGGTCTATCGACGGCTGAGATTGCCGCCCGCATGGGCAAAACGCGCGAGGCCGCGGCGCTGCTGCTGCATCGCGCGCTCAAGCGATTTCGTGCGCTGGCGGGAGAGCCGTAATGCCGTCCGCGCCGGACAAAGAAGAACTGCTGGCGCAGGCGCTGGCCGATTTCCTCGACCGCCAGGCGCGCGACGAGGCCCCCGGCGTCGATGGCTTCTGCCGCGAACATCCGGAGATCGCCGATGAGCTGCGGCCCCAGCTTGAAACGCTAGCCGAAATCGACCGCGCCGTCGGTCTGTCCGAGCCGCCGCCACCGGCCCCTCATCCGGCGAAACTTTCCGGCTACCAGATCCTCGGCGAGATCGGATCGGGTGGCATGGGGCGCGTGTTCCTGGCCATGGACGAGCGGCTCGGCCGCAAAGTTGCCATCAAGACCCTGAACGCGCGCTATGCCGATAACCCGGTCCTGCGCGCCCGCTTCATGCACGAAGCGCGCGCCATGGCGCAGGTCACGCACCCGAACATCGCGCGCATTTACGCGCTCGGCCCGGATGGCGAGCCGCCCCACTTCGTCATGGAGTTCGTGGAAGGCGCCGCGCTCACCGCCGCCGCGCACGCGCTCACGCTGCGGCAAAAAGTGGAGCTGATGCGCAAGGTGGCCCTGGCCGTGGGCTTTCTGAACGGGCGCCAGGTGGTTCACCGCGACCTGAAACCGGGCAACATCCTGGTGGGTCCCGACCTCGAGCCGAAGCTGCTCGATTTCGGGCTGGCGCTGCACCTCTCCGGGAACGAGGCGCGCCTCACCCTGCACGGCGAAATCATGGGCACGCCGGATTACTTCTCCCCGGAGCAGGCCCGTGCAGACGCGCCACTCGATGCGCGCAGCGATGTCTTCTCGCTGGGCGTCATCTGCTATGAGCTGCTCACCGGTTCCCTGCCCTTTCGCGCGGAGACGCTGGGCGGCCAGGTGCAGTCCATCTGCGAAGACGATCCCGTGCTGCCGCGGCGCATCGACAGCGAGATTCCCGGCGATCTGCAAAACGTCTGCATGAAGGCGCTCGAAAAGGCGCCGGCCGCCCGCTACAACTCGGCCTTCGAAATGGCGGCTGACCTGGAACGCTTTCTGGCCGGAGATGCGGTACTCGCCGCGCCCGCCGCCTACGCGCGCCTGATGACCGGCAAGATCGCGCAACATCTGCGCGAGTTGGACGGCTGGAAGCAGGACCAGATCCTTTCCGACTCGGAATACGATTCCTTCCGCAAGTGCTACGACCGGCTGGTGGAGCGCGAAGACGCCTGGATCATGGAAGTCCGCCGGCTGTCGCTGCCGCAGGTGAGTTTGTATCTGGGCGCGTGGATTCTGGTGGTGGGCGCGGCGCTGATCGTATTGTTCCGATACGCGGGGCTGAGCGGAACGCCGGCCGTGCTGGTGGCTGCGGCGGCGACTGCGCCCACCGCCTGGATCGGCATTCGCTGCTGGAAGCTCGATCAGCGCCGCATCGCCGTGGCCTTCCTGCTGGCCTTCTGCCTGCTGCTGCCCATCGCCCTGCTGGTCGCCATGGGCGAATATGGCGTGTTCCGCGGATTCACCCAGGGCCGCAAGAATCTGGAGCTTTTCTCGAATTTCGAAAGCTTCAAGATGACCACCAACGCGCAATTATGGTGGGCGATCCTGCTCTCGCTGCCGGCCTACTATTGGCTGCGCCGCTTCACGCGTGCATCCGTGTTCTCGCTGGTGTTCGCCGTGATGGCCGCGCTCTGGTGCCTGGCCTGCCTGCTGCGATTGGGCATGTTGGACTGGATCGACAAGGACCCCGGCAGACCGTACTTCTACCTGCTCCCCTGCGCGGCGCTGTTCTTCGCCATCGCCCTGGCGTTGGAGCGTCTGCGGCTGGCCAACGATTCGCGGTATTTCTATCCGATCGCGGTCGCCTTCACGCTGGCGGCGCTGACCGGTGTGGCCACCTATCATGAACCCTACGCCAACTGGCTGAAGAGCGTGGCTCCGTGGACCCGCGGCCAGATCGAATATCTATTCATGGCGAACGCGGGAATCTACTTTGCGCTGCAGATTGCGTGCGAGGGTGTCCGGTCGCCGCAGATGCGCTCGGTAGCCAAATCGTTCCGCTTCGTGATACCCGGCCACGTGATGACGTCGCTGCTGCTGCTGGGTCTGGCCGCATCGGATCGCTGGGAGAAGGCTCCGGCGAACGCGGGCATGCGCCTGGAAGCGCGTTTGCTGGAGGCGCTCCTGCCGGTTGTGGCTTGCGTATTCGTGCTGGGCAGCATTCCCAAACAGATGAAGAATTTTTTCGCCAGCGGCATGCTGTTCCTGGCCATCGGCCTGGTGCGCCTGCAGCAGGATTTCTTCAAAGACCGCGCCTGGTGGCCGATCGGCCTGTTGCTCACCGGCCTGCTGCTGATGGCCGCCGCCGCCCGTTACGCTCCCCTCAAGATGGCTCTTAAACGATGGAGGGCGGGCTTTAGCCGGCGCGGGGCTTAAGCCCCGCTATTTGGGCCCAACTGCAATTTCCGCCCGCCAATGTCGCTATCCCGTAGTGAAAGGAGTTTCAACATGCGATTCACACTATGGCTGGCGGTACTGGCGGGCGTCGCGGCGATGACCGGCTGCGCGCCCGCGGTCGCAATCCACCCGCTCTACACCACGCAGAATCTCGCTTCCGACCTGCCGCTGGAAGGAACCTGGTCGGAGAAGGATGGTGCGATCTGGAAGATCGAGAAATCGGGGGACGGGTACACCGTCGATTCCGCGGACGGGACGAAATACGCGGTCCACTTGCTGCGCTTGCAGGAATACGAATTCGTGGACGTGGCCTCCAAGTCCGATCCGGAGGTCGGCGTCGCGGGCCACTTGTTCGCCAAGATCCGCATGTCCGGCGACGAACTATACGTCTCCCCGATCGACGAGACCTGGCTGAAGCGCATGGTGGAGGCCGGCCAGGCGCCGCAATCCACCATGGGCGAGGGACAGCAGATCGTGCTGACGGCCCCCACCAGCGAGTTGCAGAAGTTCGTCCTGCTGCATGCGGCCGACCCGGACGCCTGGGACGCCGACGATGACGCATTGCATCGTGTCCATTAGCGGGTATAATTGCGGATATGGCAAAAAGCAGGGATAAAGGCAACAAAGAAGTCAAGAAGCCCAAGAAGAAGAAGTAGGCGAATGGGCGCCGGGCACTCCAGCGCGGCGCCCACAACCCGACAGCCATAGCCTGCAGCCCAGAGGAGTCCCATGCGTACAGAATGGATAGCCGAACGCCAGAACGACGCAGTCCGCACGCAGATGCACTATGCGCGGCGAGGCGTCGTTACCGGTGAGATGCAGCACGTCGCGCGGTGCGAAAGCCTGGCGCCCGAATTCATCCGCTCCGAGGTGGCGCGCGGACGTATGATCGTCCCCGCCAACATCCGCCACACCAACCTGGAGCCCATGTGCATCGGCGTCGGATCGAAGTGCAAAATCAACTCCAACATCGGCAACTCGGCGGTGACCTCTAATATCGATGAAGAGCTGGAAAAGCTGCGCTACTCGGTGAAATACGGCGCCGATACCGTGATGGATCTTTCCACCGGCGGCGACATCCCGCGCATCCGCCAGGCCATCATCGACGCATCGCCGGTGCCCATCGGCACCGTGCCGATTTACGAAGCGCTCTCGCGTGTGCGCCGCCTGGAAGACCTGAGCGCCTCGCTGATGCTGGAAGTGATCCACGAGCAGGCCGAGCAGGGCGTGGACTACATGACCATTCACGCCGGCGTGCTGGTGCAACACATCCCGCTGGCCGCGCGCCGCGTCACCGGCATCGTCAGCCGCGGCGGCTCCATCCTGGCCGAGTGGATGGTGAAGAATCATCGCCAGAACATGCTGTACGAGAGCTTCGACGAGATCTGCAAGATCTTCCAGAAGTACGACGTCAGCTTCTCGCTGGGCGACGGCTTGCGCCCCGGATCGGTGGCCGACGCCAGCGACGCCGCGCAGTTCGCCGAGCTGAAGACGCTGGGCGAGCTGACCAAACGCGCCTGGGAATACGACGTGCAGGTGATGATTGAAGGTCCCGGCCACATCCCCATGGACCAGATCCAGATGCAGGTGGAGAAGGAAAAGGAGATGTGCTACGAGGCGCCCTTCTACACGCTGGGTCCGCTGGTGACGGACTTCGCGCCGGGCTACGACCACATTACATCGGCGATCGGCGCGGCCATGATCGGCTGGTACGGCGCGTCGATGCTGTGCTACGTCACGCCCAAGGAGCACCTGGGCCTCCCCAACCGCGACGACGTGAAGGCCGGCATCATCGCGTATAAAATCGCCGCGCACGCCGCCGACATCGCGCGCCACCGTCCGGGCGCCCGCGACCGCGACGACGAACTATCGCGCGCGCGCTACCGCTTCGACTGGAACCGCCAGTTCGAGCTGTCGCTCGACCCTGAGACGGCCCGCTCCATGCACGATGAGACGCTGCCGGACGAAGGCTTCAAGGACGCGCACTTCTGTTCCATGTGCGGGCCGAAGTTCTGTTCGATGAATATCTCGGCAAAGGTGGAGGAGTTTACCGCGGAAGAGGCGGACGCGGTGCTGAGCGATAACCTGGTGAACATCTCCGGCAACGACTGACCCTGGAGGGCGGGCTTTGGCCCGCGCGGGGCTTAAGCCCCGCTTCACCGCGCGCCATATGAAAAAGAAACCACAACAGGCAGAGGACGACAACGTCCGGCCGGAATACGATCTCACCAAGCTCGGACCGGGAGTTCGCGGCAAGTACTTCCGGCAGGCGACCGCCGGAACTAACCTCGTGCTAATAGAACCAGACCTTGCAGAAGTGTTTCCAGACGGCGACTCTGTGAATCGGGCGTTGCGGATTCTAGCCGAGGCCGCGGCAGCCGTGAAACGGCGGACGGATCGGCGGCGAGGAGCCCAGTAAGTCTCGGGCCGCCGAGGTGATCCTGAGGGCCCAAGGGAATCTGGCAGGCAGAACCCGGCGATCCTCGAACAAGCCCTGGCGGAACGTGGCCAATACAAGCCTCCCGTCCGACCGAATCCCGGGCACGGTACAATCAGGCCATGACCAAACAGTTGGAAGTCGTGTACGAGTCCGGCGTTCTCCGCCCTCTCGAACCGCTTCCATTCGCGGAACGGCAGCACCTGGTCGTGACGGTGACAGACGAACTCCGCCCCAACTCGGCGTTCAACGCCCGCGAGCGCGAACAGGAGTGGCTGCGATTGAACGGTCCGCGCTACGCCGGGCAATGGGTGGCGATCGAAGGGGATAAGCTGGTCAGTCACGGCGCGAACGCCAAAGCCGTTCTGCAACAAGCCCGAGCGGCGGGCGTTCAGCAACCTCTTCTAATGCACATTCCGAAGGAGACTCCGCTCCCGTTCGGGGGTTGGTAGGAGTTGGCCTTCCGCATCAGCTTCGCCAAGCGGCATTCCTACGCCGGGCCCGGCGACACGATCAGCGTACCCGTTGTGCTGCGTTCCCGGCGAAGAAACGATCGACCTGGTCGCGAATCTAGACACAGGAGCGGCTTATTGCCTGTTCGAACGAAGCTACGCCGAGGCTTTGGGCCTCAACGTCGAGCGGGGCGTTCCGATGAGCTTCTCGACGGCAAACAGCCGTTTCGAGGCCTACGGTCATGAAGTCGCGATTAGCACGCTCGATATAGAAGTTTACTCAATGGTGTTCTTCTTTGCCGACGCGAACATCGTGAAGAATGTGCTGGGCCGGCATGGTTGGCTGGATCGCCTGAATGTCGGTATCGTGGACCGCGATCGACTTCTCTACGCCGGGGCCTACGACATCCTTCCGGAATAGCCGCGAAACACCCGAACCCGCCTCCCCGCTACTTTTCCTTCAACTCGCCCTTCATGTGCTTCAGCCCGGCTTTCAAATCGTCAGTGGCGTCCGCCAGCCCCGTCGTGTCGTAGATCACGTGCGGGGTAAAGAAGGCGATCAACTCCGTCCGGCTGGTATTTCTCGACTTGGAGCCGAAAGCCGCGCCCAGCACCGGAATCCGCTGCAGGAAGGGAATTCCAGTGGACGAATCCGTAGAGGTCTCCTGGATGATTCCGCCGATGGCGATGGTGTCGCCGTCCTGCACCGTGATCTGCGTCTGAAAGCTGCGATTGGAGAACGAGTCCGACTGAATGCCGGTGCTGCTTGGCGGAACTGCGCCGCTCACCTGCTGATTGATCAGCATGGTAACGATACCGCTGGAGTTGACGCGCGCACTGACCACCAGGGTCACGCCCGTGCTGACATTGGAGATATTGTTGGCGAACAGGGTATTGCCACCGGATTGCACTCCCGAGGCCACCGAGGAACTCAGCGTGGGCACGCTGGTCCCTACGTTCATCACCGCGGGGATGCTGTCGGTGGCGATTAACGACGGCTCGTTGATGGTTCTGGCTTTGCCGGTACTCTCGAGCGCCGTCAGCGCCGCCAGCAATTCCCGGCTGTGCCCCACCAGAAAGCCACCCGTCAAATTCAGCCCGGAACTCAGAGCCGTCCCGATAAAACCGCCGGCTTGACCCGCCGCGCTGGTACCGCTGGGGAGCGCCGCGCCCTTGGCTTGCAGGTAGGAATTCACGCCGTACTGGAGGCTGCCGGTCAAGTCCACTTCGATGATCTTGGCCTCCACCAGAATCTGCCGCGGAGGCACATCCAACTGCAGCAGCAGCCGCGAAATCTGTTCCCATTCCTCGGGGGTCGACTGCACCAGCAGCGTGTTGTCGAATGGATTCGGGATGATGCGCGGGCCCTTGACATTGGAAACTCCCGCGCCGGTAGCGCCCAGATACGTGCCAGTCTGGTCGGCCGAAGCTCCCGCCGTCCCACCTGCCACGGTTCCTGTCTGCGCCCCGGAGGCGCCCCCCATCATGCTCGCCAAGGGGCTCATGCCGCCTTGGGTTCCACCGAACCCGCCATAGCCTGCACCCCCCATGCCACCATAGCCACCGCCGCCGTAACCGCCCATGCCACCATAACCACCGCCGCCGTAACCTCCGCCGCCATAACCGCCGCCGTAACCGCCGCCGCCGTAACCGCCCCCCCCAAAACCACCGCCGCCCATGCCGCCAACGCCCGGCGACATATTGCTCATCA
>Ga0224555_1002831_pt1 | contig 19252 bp, 17 predicted proteins | sample 714S23034metaG_FD_180687 | JGI IMG/M metagenome (GOLD analysis project Ga0224555, IMG submission 180687) | Peat soil microbial communities from Stordalen Mire, Sweden - 717 S2 30-34 | ecosystem: Environmental > Terrestrial > Soil > Wetlands > Peat | place: Sweden: Norrbotten County, Stordalen...
TCGCCACGCGATACGAAAAATCAAAAGCCTGCTTCAAAGCTCTCGTCGCCCTCGCCTGCGCATGGTTGCACCTGAAACTATATGTCGATACGGCCTAGATCCCTCAAAATTGACCACTGCCCAACTTTCCGCCAATGAAACGAGACCTGGGGCACTCGGCACTGTGTAATAAGATCGTCGTCATGAGCGCCGCAAGAGTTTCACGTTGACGCCATGACCGGATTGCGAGAAAGCCATGATAGGTGACGGTAAGCCGAGGCGGAACATCATGCGCAGCATGGCATTTCGCGCCTTTATTGCTCAGGGAAAGTTCATGGTACCGAGTCCTAACAGTAAAAGTTTCTTTCTTGCAGGTCTATTGGACATTGCATTTGAACAACACCGTGCGCTCTGTCTATTGCTGATGTATGGGATGTCTAGCAGTGCCTTTGCACTGTTACGCACTTTCATCGAGACCAGTTATCGTGCCATCTGGCTACAAACCTGCGCGCCCGAAAAGACTGTCAAGAAAATCACTGAAACGACAGGTGATGGATTTCCAGACATCTCCCGCATCATTACCGACCTAGTGAACAAAAGCGGTATACACGAATTTAGAACTCACCTCCCTAACCTTAGCCTCTTGAATGATTTCACCCATACTGGCAGCATTCAGATTGTCCGGCGCTTTCAGATGGTTCACAAAAAGTCCAGTTGCTTCGAGCAGGACGTGTTGATTTGCTTAGGCCACGCCGACCATGTATTGCTCATCTTGGCGTTGCTCTTCTACGGTACGTACGGGGAGAACCCTCACGTTCAAGAAATACAAGCGAGATTCATGGCTCTACTCGGGTCCTATGAAATTCCAGAGAGTATTTAGCTCTGACATCCCCCATTAGTGTAACGTCTGCCCAAACTCTGGATTGCAATGATTACGATTGATGAGGGCGGTTGTGCGTCGGCGTGCCTGTTCGCAGAACGATATACTTGGGGTGTGGAGAAGACTTTTTATATCGAGACGTTTGGATGCCAGATGAATGCCCATGACTCGGAGAAGGTCATTGGGACGCTGGAGCATGAGGGGTACATGCGGGTGCGGGATGAGGCCGACGCGGGGCTGATCCTGTACAACACCTGCTCGATCCGCGACAAGGCGGAGCAGAAGGTCTTCCACCGGCTGAATGAGTACAAGCGGCTGCAGGGCGAGGGGAAGCGGTTCGCCGTGCTGGGGTGCGTGGCGCAGCAGGAGGGCGAAAAGATATTTGAGAAGGCGCCGTATGTGTCGATTGTGTCGGGGTCGGCGAGCTACCGACGGCTGCCCGAGATGCTGGCGCGGCTGGAGGCGGGCGAGCGGCGGATTACGGGGCTCGACGACCGCGAGACCGAGGAGACGTTCGACACGGAGTTTACCGCGCGGACGAACCCGCATCGCGGGTACATCACGATTGTGGAGGGATGCGACAAGTTCTGCGCCTACTGCGTGGTGCCGTATACGCGGGGCAGGGAGCGTTCGCGCGCGTCGGACTCGGTGATGGCGGAGGCGCGGCGGATGGTGGATGCGGGATATACGGAGATTCAACTGCTGGGGCAGAATGTGAACTCGTACTGCGACCCGACGGGGAAGCTGACGTTTGCGGAACTGCTGGCGGCGGTGGGCGGCGTGGGGGGGATTCGGCGGGTGCGGTTCATGACCTCGCATCCGAGGGACTTTACGCGGGAGATTGTGGCGGCCATCGACGCGGTGCCTACGCTGTGCGATCATGTGCATCTGCCGGTGCAGTCGGGGTCGACGCGGGTGCTGGCGGCGATGAACCGCGAGTATACGCGGGAGTGGTATCTGGAACGGATTGCGTGGATCAAGGCTGCAAGGCGTGAGATCAGCATGACGAGCGACATTATTGTCGGGTTCCCGGGCGAGACGGAGGCGGAGCTGGAGGAGACGGCGACGCTGCTGGAGGAGGTTGGGTACGACGCGGTGTTCTGCTTCAAGTACTCGCCGCGGCCGAATACGCCGGCGATTGCGATGGCGGACTCGATTGCGGAGGAAGAGAAGTCGCGGCGGCTGCAGATGCTGATGGAGCGGCAGCGGGAGATTCAGCGCAAGAACTATGCGCGGCACCTGGGGCAGGCGATGGAGGTGATGGTGGAGGGGCACAACGCGGCGCGCGGACAGGTGGTGGGACGCAGCTCGCAGAACAAGACGGTGAACTTTACGGTGGGGCAGCTTATACTTCCGGCGGTGGGGAGCTACAGAATGGTACGAATTACGGAGACGTTTCCCAATAGCCTGGTGGGCGAGGCTGTGGATGGTTGAGGGAGGTGGGGCGATGAAGACGGCGAGTGAACGCAGGGAGCAAGCGGTGGCGATGGCCGAGGTGGAGATGCAGATCCGCGGGCTGATGATCGATCCGCTGACGAACATGCCGGTGGTGGTGCTGAAGGACGTGGCGAGCGACCTGGTGCTGCCGATCTGGGTGGGGATCTTCGAGGCCAATGCGATTCAGGAAGAGTTGGAAAAGATTGCGCGGCCAAGACCGATGACGCATGACCTGCTGCGCAACCTGGCGCGCGGGCTGAATGCGGTGGTGCAGAAGGTGGTGGTGAGCGAGCTGCGAGACGATACGTATCTGGCGGTGATCTGGATGGAGCAGGAGGGGGAGATGGTGGCGATCGACGCGCGACCGTCGGATGCGATCGCGCTGGCGTTGCGCTGGGACTGCCCGGTCTACGTCAGCCGGACGGTGCTGGAGAACGCCAAGCAGGTGGCCGAAGGGCCGCAGAATGCGAGCGGAGAAGAGATGCGGCGCTGGCTGGAAAACCTGAACGACGACGACATGGGGCGGTACAAGATGTAGTGCTCAGTTGCGGGTTACAGGTTGCAGGTTGTTAGTTATTACCGCTTCTCCACCAGATGAGTGGCAGATTCAATACAGACCAACTGCAAATGGCCTTTCCTCTCCGGCGTGAATGGGCATACCACAAAATCTCCAAAAATATCATCAAGGTTAGAATCGAATTTCAGGTTTTGAGGAAAAATTGGATCGTCATAGAGCATCGGGCCACCCGTTACGCCGAGCATCCGCTTCGTTCCTACCGGCCAGAGGTACATAGTCACTGTATCGGCTCCTATGCTTACCCTCCCATGAATAGAGAAGCATGCAGCAACAACCTTGGGATTCTCTTTGCATTTGGGAGTGGCTGCGAATGCAGGAATCGCAATTACGAGCAATACCAATAGTTTCTTCATACCTAAAAACTCCTCAACGCATTCTAGACCAGTTCGGTGGGGTCTGGGGGAATGCCGGTGAGGGAGTGGAGGAGGCGGTCCCACTGGTCGCCGTAGCGGTCCCATCCGCCGATCTGCTGGACGCGGGCGAGGGCAGCGGCGGAGAGTTGCTGCTGGAGGTCGGGATTGTCGGCTAGCTGCTGGAGGCGGAGGGCGAGGGCGCCGGTGTCGCGGTCGGGAATAATGAAGCCTTCGACTCCGTCGGTGAAGAGGTCTTCGGCGCCGGTGGCGGCGGTGGCGACGACCGGGCATCCGCAGGCCATGGCCTGGCCCTGGACGAGGGCGAGGCCCTCCTCGACGCTGGGAAGGACGAGGACGTGGCTGCGGGACATGAGGCGGGCGAGCTCGGGCTGGGAAATTGATCCGGTAAAGGTTACATTCTCGGTGGGGAGGGTGGCGAGGAGCGGGCGGAGGTCGTTCTGCACGCTGCCGGCGAGGGTGAGGTGTTTGCGCGGATGGCGCAGGCGGGCAAAGGCTTCGAGGAGGTAAGGGATTCCTTTGCGCAGGCTGATCTGGCCGGCGAAGAGGACCTGGAAGGAGTCGGTGGGGGGTGGTTCGGTTGGAGTGAACTTGTCGAGGCGGACGCCGTAGGGGATGACGTGGACTTTTTCTGGAGCGATGCCCATGGCGATAAAGGAGCGGCGGGCTACGTTGGAGGGGACGGTGATGGCGTCGGCGAGGGCGTAGATGGCCTCTTCGCGGCGGACGATGTGGGCGGGCGGCGCGGTGTAGGGGAGACGCCAGCGGCGATGCTCCTCGGCCATGACTTCGAACTGGAACCGCTGGTGGGTTGAGCCGCGGTCGCAGATGAACTTGCCGCCGCGCGACTGGACCAGCGGGCCGGTGGTGAGGCCGGCGCCGGAGATGGCGATGAGAGCGTCGCAGGGTTCGATGCGGCGGCGGAGCCATGCGTCGAAGGTGTCGGAGCCCCACTGGTTGAAGCGGCCTTCCAGCGCGGCGGGGTAGAAGCCGGTTTGGCGGAGCAGGTAATCGGTGGTGTGGATGAGAGGAAAGGTGCGGACGAACTCGCGGGGCAGGCCCTCGCGCTTGAGCCGCGCCCAGGGCCAGGTGGAGTAGATGCGGCGCAGATGGTTGCGCCGATGGAGCTGGTGCGCAAGCTCAAAATGGTGGAAGACGCCAAAGACGGCCTGTGTGATCTGCATGGAAATCTGAGGCAATACTAGCAGACGGGATTGAGTGCGCCAGAGCATTTCCCGTAATGGTGTAGATCGTCGCGCAACAAGCAAAAGCAGATTCCTCCGCATCGCTGCGGAATGACAAAAAAATCGGTCTATAGCAATTCAGGAAATGCTCTATCGAGGCGGAAGGCGTATCGGTACAATCGTGGGGCGATCGCAATCGCGGAAGGATGAGAATGCTGGCTCGTGTGTTGCTGACTGCCGAGAGGGCGCTGCGAAGGACAAGGGAGATTGTTCCGCAGCATGTGAGGCAGGTGCTACTGCTCGAATACATGCTTCCGCTGGGATGCGTGGTGCATCTGACGCCGGTCTTCGAGGCGATGAAGCGCGCGCGGCCAGAGATAGAGATTGCGGTGGCGACGCGTGGGTTGGGCTTGCATGTGCTGCGTCACTCGCGGTTTGTCGACCACCTGATCGAGACGGCGGATCCGACGACGAATCTGATTGGCGCGGTGCGTGACCTGCGCAAGAAGCTGCGGAGGCGCGGGGTTCGACCGGATTGCGTGCTGACGGGCGCGTCCGACCAGCGAACGAAGATCGCGCTGATGGGGCTGCTGGGGGCGAGTGGGTGGCGCGGTGGGTTCACACAGACGCCGGCGCTCTATCAGAGGCCGCTGGCGAATGACTTCCAGCTTAGTTTGATCGGAAATAATCTGCGGCTGGCGAACCTGGTTGGGTGCGATGTTGCGGACCGGATTGAGCCGCGCGTCTTCTTCTCGGAGAGTGACGCGACAACGGCGAAGGCTCTGCTTGGCGCGGCGAATCCCGAGAGCAGGCCGGTGGTGGTGATGGTGACCCAGACGAGCGGCGGACAGAGTACAGGCTGGCATACGGAGCGATTCGTCGAGGTGATTCGCCATGCGGCGCACGAGCGTGGGCTTGCCGTGGTATATGTGGGAACGGCGGCGGAAGCGGCGGCGATCGATGCGATTCTCGAGGCTGCGGGCGGGCTGGGTGCGTCGATTGCCGGGAAGACAACGGTGAGCGAACTGGCTGCGGTGCTGGCCGTGAGCGACTTTGCGGTGACGCTGGATACCGGGACAATGCACGTCGGGCGAGCGGTGGGCGTGCCGATGGTGGTGCTGGGGCCTTCGTGGCAGAAGCCGCTGGAGTGGATGCCGCTGGGGGTGGAGAACGTCAGACTTCTGCGCGGAGAGGACCGTGTGGGCGCGCCGGAGGGGTACCGGCTGGATGAGGTATCGGCCGAGGGCGTGATTGCGGCGCTGGAAGAGTTGATGGCGATCTATCCGGCAACGGAAGAGGCGCGGGCGCGGCGGTTGCAGGCCGGGCTGTCGGAGATCGACCACCTGGCTGCACGATAGATCGGCGACTTGATTGGTAGATCGTCAGAGAAGTCGATCTACAGATAGTGGGCCAATCAAAGTTTGAGGGGCCGTTCTACGCGGCTTGCCTCATCGTTGCGCGAGCGCGTCCAGCGAGGTGAAGAACTCGGGGAAGGAGATGGCGGCGGCTTCCGCGCCGTGGATTTCGCTGTCGCCTGTGGCGCGCAGGGCGGCGATGGCGAATGCCATGGCGATGCGGTGGTCGGAGCCTGAGTCGATGGATGCGCCGTGGAGGGTTTGGTTGCCGGGGATCTCGAGGCCGTCGGGGTTCTCGGTGAAGTTGGCTCCCATGGCGCGGAGATTTTTGGCGACGAGAGCGATGCGGTCGGACTCCTTGACGCGAAGTTCCTGCGCGTCGCGGAGGATGAGGCCATTGGCGGTGAACGGAGCGATGGCGGCGAGGACGGGAAGCTCGTCGATGAGCTGCGCGGTGAGGGGGCCGTCGATGAGGAAGGGAGTGGTAGCGGCGGCGGGAGCGCGGTTGGCTGGCGCGGAGTTCATTTGGATGGTGCCGATGAGCTCGCCATGGCGCTCTTCGACGGCGAGGACTTTGATCTTGCCGCCGAGGGCGGCGATGACGTCGAGCAGAGCGGCGCGGGTGGGGTTCATGCCGAGCGAATCGAGGACGAGGTTGGAGTCTGGGAAGAGAAGGGCGGCGCAGAGGAAGAATGCGGCGGAGGAGATGTCTCCGGGGACGGTGGCGTCGATGGCGTGGAGGCGCTGGCCGCCGGGGATGGAGAGGCGGGCGGGTTGGTCGGGGACGCGGGCGTAGGTTCGGGTGAGGGTGGCACCGAAGGCAAGCAGTGCGTGCTCGGTGTGGTCGCGGGTGAGGATGGATTCGGAGAGGCTGGTGGTGCCTTCGGCTTGCAGGCCGGCGAAGAGGACGGCGGTCTTGACCTGGGCGGAGGGGATGGGGGTGGTGAAGTCGATGGCGCGGAGTGGAGTGCCGTGGATGGTGATGGGCGCGTGTCCCTGCTGGTCTCCTTCGCGAAGGGTTAGATAAAGTTTTGCTCCCATCTGGATGAGAGGATTACGGATGCGCTCCATTGGGCGGAGGGTGAGGGAGGGGTCGCCGGTGAGGGTGAAGGTGTGAGGATGGGACGCGATGAGGCCCGTCAACATGCGCATCGTCGAGCCGGAGTTGCCGCAGTCGAGGAGCGCGGCGGGCTGGCGGAAGGAGCCGGAGACGCCGGTGATCTCGATGGTGCCGTCTGGATTGTGGAGGACGCGAGCGCCGAGGGCTTCCATGCAGGCGAGCGAGGAGTGGGGGTCGGCCCCGGTGGAGAAGTTGGAGAGGCGCGAGGTGCCTTCGGCGAGGCCGGCGAGCATGGCGTAGCGATGCGAGATGGACTTGTCGCCGGGGACGGTGAGGGAGCCTTGCAGGGAGCGGGCGGGGCGGATGAGTTGCGTGGACATTCGTGTATCAGTGTAACGCGGCGAGGGTTGGGCGCACGGCGAGAACAGAAGCAGATTCCTTCCTCTTCGACTTCGCTCAGGGTGCGGAATGACAAACAAGAGAGGCTGGTGGATTCTTCAGGAGGCGTTGGGGGTGGGGGCGGCGGGGGATTTGGCGGCGAACTCGGCGAGGATTTTGACGCTGGCGGAGGCGCCGATGCGGGAGGCACCAGCGTGCAGCATGGCGCTGGCATCGGCCAGCGAACGGATGCCGCCGGAGGCCTTGACTCCGGCGCGGGCGCCGACTACGCCGCGCATCAAGGTGATGTCGTCGACGATAGCGCCGCCGGTGGAGAAGCCGGTGGAGGTCTTGATGAAGTCGGCGCCGGCGGCGAGGGCGAGCTCGGAGGCGCGGAGCTTCTCCTCGAAGGTGAGCAGGCAGGTCTCCAGGATGACTTTGACGATGGCCCCACTGGCGTGGGCGAGATCGACGATGGCGCGAATCTCCTGCTTGATGGCGTCGTAGTCCGGTTTGGTGGCGGACTTGAGCAGGCCGATGTTGAGCACCATGTCGAGGTCGTGCGCTCCGAGCTTGAGGACGCGGGCGGCCTCGTCGCGCTTGGAGGCGGCGAGCGATGCGCCGAGAGGAAAGGCGAGGACGACTCCGACCGGGATACCGGTTCCGGCGAGGGTTTCGACGGCGCAGGGGACCCATGCGGGGTTGACCATGGCGCAGGCGAAGCGGTGCTCGGCGGCCTCGTGGCAGAGGCGGATGACCTGGGCGCGTGTGGCTTCGGGCTTGAGCAGGGTGTGATCGAGGACGGCGGCCAGCGCGGCAGGGGAAGAGAGAGCGCGCGCGGCGAAGGCGGCGGCGTCGAAGGGTGCGGGGACGGCGATCTTGAGGCTGGGGGGGGTGGAGGTGGCGACGCTGCTCATGAAGCTCCTTGGGGCGGATGGTTCTCGCCCGCACTGTTCTATCATAGGCCGGTTGCGACTGGCTTAACCTGGATGCACCGTTCCCGGTTGGCCACTCACCCTGCGATGCAGGCGCCGCAGGGAACCGTCTCAATTGAGTTGAAATGTTATGCCAGGGTGGTTGCGGCAAGAGTAAAATCTGGCCTTCGCGGGAATGATATTCTGCGTTGCTGCCAGGCTTGGCGTTGGTACGATGGGCCGGACGGCAGAACTTTCTGGAGGGTGACGATGAAAATTCAGACGAAGCGGATTGGTTGCGCACTGTTGATGGGAGTGCTGCCACTGCTGGTTGCATGTGAGCGGCATAGCAAGAGTGAACGCTTTTACCTGGTTACGACAAGCGTCAAGCATCCGTACTGGCAGTCGGCGTGGGCTGGGTTTCAGAAGGCCGCGGATGAGTATGGAGTGACGGTGGATATGCGTGGGCCCGATGGGTTCGATCCGCAGGCCGAGGTGAGTGCATTCCGGGAGACGGTGGCGCTGAAGCCATCGGGGATCCTGGTGCAGGTGGGCAATGAGGCGTTGATGCGGCCGGAGATCGATGCGGCAGCGGCGGCGGGGATTCCCGTGATTACGATCGACTCGGACGCGCCGCAGAGCCACCGGTTGTTCTTTATCGGGACGAACAACCTTCAGGCGGGGCGGCTGGGAGGAGCGCGTGTGGCCGCGCAGTTGAAGGGTAAAGGCAACGTGGTCTTCTTTACGATCGCGGGGCAGCCGAACCTGGAGGAGCGGCTGAAGGGCTATAAGGATGCGTTTGCGGAGTTTCCTGGGATCAAGGTGGCGGACGTGTTCGACATGAAGGGCGACTCCGGCCTGGCCATGGACCAGGCGAGGGAGTATCTGGCGAGGACGGGGGCGGCGAAGGTGGATGCGGTGGTCTGCCTGGAGTCGACGTCGGGAAGTGACGTTGGCGAGGCCTTCAAGCGGGCAGGAGCCACGGGGACCCTGCTGGTGGCAATGGATGTGGCTGCGGCCACGTTGAACCTGGTGAAGGATGGGACGATCGACTCAACCATCGCGCAGAAGCCGTTCACCATGGGGTTGCTGGGGCTGAAGGAGCTGGACGATGTGTATCACTATCCGGTGAAGCCGCTGGTACAAGACTACGCGCTGGACCCGGATGCTCCGTTTCCGGCGTTCATCGATACCGGGGTGACGCTGGTGGACAAGAGCAATGTGGACGCGATTCTGAACCATGAGAGCGGGACGGCTGGCGGGAGTCAATAGGGGGATTGCCGGGCTGCAAGGGTGAGTGGGGCAGAGGCGGATGACCTGGGCGCGGGTGGCTTCGGGCTTGAGCAGGGTGTGATCGAGGACGGCGGCCAGCGCGGCAGGGGAAGAGAGAGCGCGCGCGGCGAAGGCGGCGGCGTCGAAGGGCGCGGGGACGGCGATCTTGAGGCTGGGGGGGTGGAGGTGGCGACGCTGCTCATGAAGCTCCTTGGGGCGGATGGTTCTCGCCCGCACTGTTCTATCATAGGCCGGTTGCGACTGGCTTAACCTGGATGCACCGTACCCGGTTGGCCACTCAGCCTGCCATGCAGGCGCCACGCGGAAGGGTCTCAATTAAGTTGAAATACCAAGCCATGGCTGATGTGATTGGAGTAGTATTTTGCCCACGCGGAAAACATATTTTTTTTGCCGCCAGATTTAGCGGTAGGTAGTACGATGCGCAGGGCGGCAGTTACTTCTGGGAGGATGACGATGAAAATTTTGCGGTTTGTTGGGCGGCAGCGGCACAGCAAGAGCGAGCGTTTTTACATGATTGCGACCGCCATCAAGATTACGTACTTTCAGTCGGCCTGGGCAGGGTTCTCCAAGGCCGCGGAGAAGTATGGGGTCACGGCGGAATTGCATGGGCCAGGTGGGTTTGATCCGCGGGCCGAGGCGACTGAATTCCGGGCGGTGGTGGCGCTGCGTCCTTCGGGGATCCTGGTGCAAGTGGTCAATAGGGCAATGATGGTGCCGGAGATCGATGCGGCGATCGCGGCGGGGATTCCGGTGATTACGTTCGACTCGGATGCGCCGACAAGCCACCGATTGTTCTTTATTGGGACGAACAACCGGGTGGCGGGACTTTTAGGGGGAAAGCGGGTTGCGACGAAGTTGAATGGCAAGGGCAATGTGGTCTTCTTTACGATCGCGGGGCAGCTGAACATGGAGGAGCGGCTGAAGGGCTATAAGGAAGCGTTTGACGGCTATCCGGGGATCAATGTGGTGGATGTGTTCGACATGAAGGGCGACTCTAGCCTGGCCATGCACAAGGCGGAGGAGTATCTGGCCAGGACTGGGCCGGCAAAGATCGATGCTATGGTTTGCCTGGAGGCAACGACGGGAATGGACGTCGGCGAGGCCTTCAAGCGCGTAGGGGCCAAGGGAACCCTGCTGATGGGAATGGATGCGGATGTAGGTACGTTGAACCTGGTGAAGGATGGGACGATCGACGCAACCATCGCGCAGAAGCCTTACACGATGGCGTTTCTGGGGCTGAAGGCACTGGACGAGGCGTATCACTATCCAGTGAGGCCGCTGGGGCGGGACTACAGGCTGGACCCGTTCTCTCCGTTTCCCGCGTTTGTCGATACCGGGGTGACGCTGGTGGACCAGAGCAATGTGGACGCGGTCCTGAAGAATGAGAACTGGACGGATGTTGTGCCTCAGTAGGCGGGAATTGTGCGGCAGCAAGGGCGAGTGGGACTGCGAGCATTGTTTCGGAGGTGATGAACGGCAAGCGCGAGCTGAACAAGGAGCAGATTCGGCGGCTGAGCGAGCGGTTCCGGGTGTTGCCGGAGGTATTCTTGTGAAGTTTAACGCCCTCAGTGGGAGGGGTTGGAGGGGTAGAGGCGGATGTCGGGGACGTTGCGGTAGATCTCGGCGAAGTCCATTCCGTAGCCGATGACGAACTCGTTGGGGATCTGGAACCCGACGTAGTCGGCCTCGATGGGGACGAGGCGGCGGCTGGGCTTGTCCAGACAGGTGGCGATCTTGAGCGAGGCGGGCTTGTGCTGGAGCATGAGGCCGCGCAGATAGCTGAGGGTGAGGCCGGTGTCGAGGATGTCCTCGACCAGGATGACGTGGCGTCCCTCGATGGGGTTGTCGATGTCCTTGATGAGCTTGACGGCGCCGGAGCTGACGCGGGCGCGGCCGTAGCTGGAGACGGCGACGAAGTCGAATGTGTTGTCGACGGAGATGGCGCGTGCGAGATCGGAGAGGAAGATGGCCGCGCCCTTGAGCACGCCGACCAGAACGATGGGCAGGCCGGTTTTCTGGCCCTCGTAGTCGGCGGTGATCTGGCGGCCCATGGCGGCGACGCGATCGGCGATCTGGGCGGAGGTGAAGAGGACGTCCATCCCGGAGGCGGGCGGAAAGACGGCAGGAGCGACGGGGGGAACCAGGCTGGGAGGCATACGGACTAGGGTAGCGTATGCGCGGGTGAATGGTCGAGGGCGGAGTGCAATTCGGTGTAAATCATGTTGGCAGATATACTTTGAGAGGAAGCGAGGATTATGTATCCCTATCTGCCTGCGATTGGACCGTTTCACCTGCCGTTCCACCTGCTGAACCTGACCTTCGGGCCATGGCAGGCGGGGACCTTCGGGCTGCTGTTGTGGCTGGCGGCGGTGGCGGCGACGATTGTGCTGTACAAGAACTTCGCGCGCAACGGCGTGGACGCGGACGCGATCAACGTGGCTGCGCTGGTGGTGGTGGCGGGCGTGATCGGCGCGAAGGCGTGGCATGAGTTGCAAAATGTGCGCGAGTTGCAATACGCGTTGCGCGCGATTGGCGCGCCGGGATGGCAGCGTCCGATGCAGGTTGCGGTGGGGTTTCTGGGCTGGTTCCGCGACGGGTTTGCGTGGTTCGGCGGAATGCTGGCGGCCATTGCGGTGCTGATGATTCAGGGGCACGGGACGCGCTTCAAGGGGCCGGGGTGGAAGTCCATCGTGGATCCCGGGCCGGTGTTGGGCGCGCGGTTGGGAGCGGTACGAATGCTGGACCTGGCTGCACCGGCTACGGCGCTGGGCTACGGAGTGGGGCGCATCGGGTGCCTGCTGGCGGGCGACGGCGACTATGGCATCAACACAACGCTGCCGTGGGGCGTGCATATGGCGAAGAATGCGCTGGTGCCGCCGATCCCTGCCAACGCGCTGGTGCAGCCGACGCCGATCTACGAGCTGCTGTTCTCGATTGCGGTCTTCTGGCTGCTGTGGAAGCTGGGCGAGCGGGCGCGGCCGGTGGGCTGGTTGACCGGAGTTTATCTGGCGCTGAGCGGGGCGGGGCGGTTCCTGGTGGAGTTTGTGCGCATCAACCCGAAGCTCTACTTCCACCATACGCTGAGCAACGCGCAGGTGGCTGCGGCGGCGAGCGCGATTGTGGGGTTGATTGCGATGGCGGCGGCGCAGAAGACGCGGGTGCCGTGGACGCCGAAGCCGGCCGCGGAGCCGGGGAACTGACACTGGCGGAGCGTGATGGGCATGGCGCGAAGCGCTGGCGCACGGTATCCTCCTGCTATGCCGAAGACAGACCAGGAGCCGCATCTACTCGCGCTGGATGGACTGCGCGGCTTTGCCATCCTGTCGGTCCTCTGCTACCACCTGTTCGTGGTCGGCAGCCTGCAGCCAACCGGCATCGGCAAGGTGCTATTGCCGGTGGCAAAGATGGGTTGGTCGGGGGTGGATCTATTCTTCGTGCTCTCCGGTTTTCTGATCACGGGCATCCTGCTCAACGCGCGCACGGCAACCAACTATTACCGGGTCTTCTATGCGCGGCGCGTGCTGCGGATATTTCCGGTCTACTATCTGGCGGTGGCCCTGGTGTTCTGGGTGGTGGTCCCGCTGCAACATCATGGGGGGTTCTTCGCGCTGCACCCGGCGGGATATTTTGGGCCGCGTGAACAGCTCTGGTACTGGGTGAACCTATCGAACTTCCGCACGGCCTTCTACCCCCTGATGATCCCCATGCTGAGCCCGTTCTGGAGCCTCTCCATCGAGGAGCAGTTCTACATTGTGTGGCCGGCGGTGGTGCGCAAGCTGCGCCTGCGGTCGCTGATGATCTTCTGCCTGGCCGGGATGGCGCTCACGGCGGTGCTGCGGAACCTGCCCTGGGTCCAGCACTGGAACAGTATTTATCCCAACCTGATCTACCGGATGACGCCGCTGCATATGGATGGGCTGCTCTGCGGCGGCGTGGTGGCGATCCTGCTGCCCTTGTACGGGGAGAGCCGGATGGCGCGGAAGCTGTTTGCCGGGCTGTTCTGGGGATCGTTTGCCGCGCTGGTGGTTCTGGCGCGCAACCCGGATGCGCCGGCAATGACGCGCGTTGGGTTCTCCGTTCTGGCGCTCTTTGGGGGATCGCTGATCTGGCTATGCGCCGCGCGAATGGGAAGCAAGACCGCGCGCACTATTTTCTCGATCAAGCCGCTGGTGCGACTGGGGAAGTACAGCTACTTCATCTACGTCTTTCACATCCCGATGTTCATCTATGTGCCTATAATCGGGCGGCATTTTCTGCGCGGAACCAATATGACGGTCCATCCCTACCTGTTCCATATAGCGTTGGCGAGCCTGTCGTTCGCGTTTACCTACGCCGGCGCGGCGCTCTCCTCGAGGTTCTTCGAGGGGCCAATCCTGCGCCAGAAACGCTTCTTCCGGTTCCGGTTTGCATCGCAGGAGGGAATCGATCCGACCCATGCGGAGCAGCAGGGCGCAGCGATGGCCCAACCGGGAACGGCCAACCCGGCTCCGTGATCTCCGGTATAAGTAATGAGGCGAATTAACCTGCCGAATGGTTGTGAGGGTTGAAGCATGGCTGCACAGTCCAACAGCGAACCGCCGGGTGAGTCGAGAGTGGAGGGCGGCGTCCGCGGGTTGCTGCGCGTGTTGCTGATTGTGGCGCTGCTGGCCGCATTCGCCTTCATGGTGGTGCGGAGCCTGCACTGGCCGCTGCTGGCCGACGCGCAGGTGATGCGCTATGCGAACTTCCTGATCGACCATGGCTTCGCTCCCTACCGCGACATCCTGGACATCAATATGCCGGGGACGTACTTCTCCGACCGCGCGGCGGTGTTTCTGTTCGGCACGAGCGATCTGGGATGGCGCATGTACGACATCTTCCTGATGGTGTCGGCGACGGTGGGGATGATCGCGATTGCGTGGCCCACCGACTGGCTGGCAGGACTCTTCGGCGGCGTACTGTTTGCCCTGCTGCATGCCGCGGACGGGCCGACCGGGACCGGGGAGCGGGACCTGTTCATCACGGTGCTGATGATTGTCGGCTACGCCTTCCTGTTTTATTCCGTGCGTCGAGGCAGGCCGGGCTGGATGGTCTTTCTCGGGTTCTGCATGGGGATGGCGGCGACGGTGAAGCCGACCACTGCTTCGCTGGGCTTTCTTCTGCTGGCAATGGCGGGAGTGGTGCTGCACAAGCGGCGCATGCGCGCGATGCCGACCATGCTGTATGGACTGTTGGGAGCGGGCGCGGCGGCGGCGATCTTCTTCGGATTCCTGCTGCGCCACCACTCGCTGGCGGCTTTCATCGAGATCACCCGAAGCATTACCGCCTACTATGCCAGACTGGACCGGGTTGGTTGGGTGACCTTGGTGCGCGAGATGGTGCCGCGTCCCATGCGGCTGCTGTTCCCGATCGGGATTGCGCTGGCCGTGATGAACCGAAGAGAGTGGAACTGGGAGCGGTGGGCATTGATGCTGGGCGTTGCCATGGGAGCCTTCTCCTACTTCCTGCAAGGCAAGGGGTTCACCCATCATCGCTACGAGCTGATGGCGTTCAGCCTGCTGTGGTTCGCCATCGAGTTCTCGATTGCGGCCAGACGACGGGGCGCGGCGCGCTGGCTGGCGCTGGCCGGCGTCGCGGTGGGGATGGCGGTGGTTGTGCCCAAGTGCCTGATGCAGATTCAACATGCCACCTACGCCAAGCTATTCAGCTTTACCACCGATGCCGAGGCCGATCTGCGCAGGATCGGCGTGGACCGGCTGCAGGGCAGGGTGCAGTGCCTGGATATGACGGACGGCTGCCTGAACGCGCTCTACCGCCTGGGGCTGGTGCAGAACACCGGGGTGATGGGAGATACGCTCTTCTTCTCGGCGGACAACGCGTCGCCGATTGTGCAGCACTACCGCAAGCTCTACTGGGACCACCTGCAGGTGGATCCGCCGGACGTCTTCCTGATGAGCAACGAACTCTTCCTCGATGCGCCGACCTTCGACAAGGTGCAGCGCTGGCCGCCGTTCGCCGAGTACCTGGCGGAGCACTACGACCTCTACTGCGAACGCCGGATGGACGAAAAATTCGCGTACCGCATCTATGTGCGCAAAGGCAGCTTCGCCGACCGGCCGGGACTGTAGGTTGGGGGGATTGGACGGGTCGGGCGCGATCCCTCTTACAGGATGGATTGCGATGGGTAGCCCGCCCATGACGATAAAGCCGTCATGAATGGGGCGCCCGGCAGCTTGACGCTACAGACAAAATGCGTGGATTCTTCCCCCATCCTCTTCGCGTGCGCTCAGGGGCAGAATGACAAAAAAATCGAGAAGGGGAGAAAATCTGCGAAAAAACTGCTTGACATAGAGAACTCTATAATGCAGAGTAGTTCGTGGAGGGAAGAGATTATGGCGAACTTCGAGGCGGAAGACGGGACGACGCGCGACGATCTGGTGCAGCGCGTGGCGCTGATGGAGGAGATGATTACCGAGGGACGGAAGTCCACCGTGCGTTATGGATGGATCTTCGTTCTATGGGGGGCTGATCGATCTGGCGCCGGTTGGCTGGCAGTTGGCCATGCCGCATTCGCGCTGGGTGATGAACTGGAGCTGGCCGATTGCCATTGCCTGTGGAGTTGCGATTCAGTTCATCGTAATGGCGATTCTGCGTCGCAGGAGCGGTGTCGTCTGCAGTAGCAATATGCGGGGGCGAAGCATGTCTGCGGTTTGGACCATGATGGGAGTCACTGCGATTCTCTACTTCGCGGGCGCGATGATTGCGCACAAGACATGGCAGATCTCGTTTATCGCTGCGATGCTGATGTTCGTCGGCATGGCTCATGGGACCAGCGCGATGATTCTGCGCTGGTGGGCGCAGGGGCTGGTGGCGGGTGTGTGGTTGGCGGGCGGCGTCGCTATGTTCTTTGTACCGGGGGATTATTGGGTGGCGATCTTCGTCCCGGAGATGTGCTTCGGCATGATCGGCTTCGGGCTGTATGCGATGTGGCTGGAGCGGCATGACGCGGGAATGGTGCAGACCCATGCCTGAGCTGCCGGAACTCGATCCCGTGGTGCACGGAAAGCTGCGGCTGGCGGTGCTGTCGCTGCTGGTGGGCGTGGAGGAGGCTGACTTCACCTGGCTGCGCGATAAGACCGGATCGACCGACGGCAACCTGGGCGCGCAGATGATGAAGCTGGAGGAGGCAGGCTACGTTGCGATGGAGAAACACTTCGCGGGACGCAAGCCGCAGACGCTGTATCGCATGACGGCGGCGGGGCGAAAGGCGCTGGCGAAGTATGTGGCGGCGTTGAAGCGATTGCTGGGCGGGGCACTGTAGCTCAATCGTTTACTCAGGGTGAACTGTGTCGCGCTCTGAACAAAAAGCGGGGATTCTTCGTAGCTCGGAATGACATTTCATTCTTGGCCTATGGCAATCATGAAACGGCTCTATAACAGGGAGGGAAGATGCGAAATCGATTTGGATTGATGTTGATGGCAGGCGCGCTGATGGCGACAGGCGTGGCCTTTGCGCAGACGAATTCCAGTGTGCAAGCATCTCCTGCTGCGCAGGCCGCGCCCGGCAACCTTGCGTTCGATGTGGCGTCGGTGCGGCCGTCCCCCGCGCCGGACCAGGCGGAGATGCTGGCTGGCCTGACGGCGGGCAAGCTACCGAATTGGGTTCGTATCGATGGGTCGCGAGCGACGTTCCACTACGAGTCGCTGAAGGACTTGATTATGTACGCCTACAAGATGCCGCAATATGTGATTAGCGGGCCGGAGTGGCTGGTGACGGACCGGTTCGACATTGCGGCGAGACTGCCGGACGGAGCGACGAAGGACGATGTGCCGGAGATGTTGCGGGCGCTGCTGAAAGAGCGGTTCAATCTGACGACGCACAGCGAGATGCAGGAGCAGCCGGTGCTGGGGCTGGTGGTTGGCAAGAGCGGGCCGAAGCTGAAGGAGTCTACCGCGACGCCCGAAGCGCTCGACGAGAACGCGCCGCTGAAGCCTGGCGAGTCAAAGATGGACACTCCGAACGGGCCGATTCGCCTGATGAAGAACGCGGACGGATCGACGACCTACAACATGGGGGCGAGGGGAAGCTTCACGCTGAAGTTCGTCGATGAGACCCGCTCGATGCACATGGAGGCAAGCACAATCAGCATGAAGGGTTTCGTCATGATGATGACGACGCTGGGCGCCGGACAGGGACGCCAGATTGTCGACATGACCGGACTGACGGGCATGTATCAGGCGGCGGTTGACTTTTCCGTGATGGACCTGATGTCGAGCCTGAGCGCCCAAGGCATCGATATTCCGAGTCGTCCCGGCGGCGGTTCGTCCGGCTCAGAGGCTACCGATCCAGAGGGCGGGGCGACGGTTGCCGCGGCGCTCGACAAGCTTGGACTGAAGCTGGAGAAGAGCAGGGCGAAGGTGGATCGGCTGGTGGTGGACCATGTGGAGAAGAGTCCCACGGAAAACTGAGGGAAAGGCTGCGTGCCATATGATGACCGCGGCAACCGCTCGGCTGTTGCGGCGGGCTAGTCTGACGGATCTTTGGGGAGGAGGCTGCGCTGCACGCGGCTGTGCTTCTGGCCGTAGGTGAAGTAGACGATCAGCCCGATGATGAGCCAGACGATCAATCGTGTCCAGTTCATCCATCCCAACTTCACCATCATGTAGCCGTTGAAGAGGACGCCGAGGATGGGCACCACGGGAACCCACGGGGTGCGGAATGGGCGCGCCTTGCCCGGATCGGTGCGGCGCAGAACGAGGATGGAGATGCAGACGATGACGAAGGCAAGCAGGGTGCCGATGTTGACCATCTTGCCGATGTCGTCGATGGGGGTGAGCGCGCCGACGACTCCGGCGAGCGTTCCCACCAGAAATGTGTTTTTGAAGGGCGTGCGGAACCTGGGATGAATCTCGGCGAAGGGCTTCCTGGGTAGAAGGCCATCGTTGGCCATGGCGTAGAGGACGCGGGTCTGGCCGAGGAGCATCACGAGCATGACGCTGGTGAGGCCTGCGAGCGCGCCCATGGTGATGATGTCGCTGGCCCAGGGAAGTCCGCGATCGAAGAAGGCGCGCGCGATGGGGGCTTCGATGTTGATCTGCTGCCACGGAACCATTCCGGTGAGCACGGCGGCCACTCCGATGTAGAGCACGGTGCAGATAATCAGGGAAAGAATGATTCCGATGGGCAGATCGCGCTGCGGGTTCTTAGCCTCCTGCGCGGTGGTCGATACCGCGTCGAAGCCAATGTAGGCGAAGAAAATATAGGCCGCGCCCGCGCCGATGCCGGAGAAACCGTACGGGGCAAAGGTGTGCCAGGAGGTACCCCAGTTGGCCGGATGCACATAGTGCGAGCCAAGGCCAAGCACAAAAAGCACCACCGCGACCTTGAGGGCCACGATGCCGGTGTTGAACTTTGCCGACTCCTGAATGCCGATGGCAAGCACCGTTGTGACCGCGAGAGCAATGAGGAACGCGGGAAGGTTGATGCCGATCTCATGGCCGAAGAGGACGGGCGCGGCAAGCACAACGTGTGCCTGCGCCATCATGGCGGCGGTGGGCGCGGCCTTGAGGACGCCGAGCTGTGCAATGTACTCCTGCGTGCCCGGGATGAGGGACGGATAGCTGGACGCCATCGCTTGACGGCTGACCATCTCGACCGCCTTGCTCAGCGCGGTCCAGTGATCGTAGGCAAGCCACAAGGGAAATTTGATGCGAAAGATCTCCAGCATCTCGACGAAGTAGTTGGACCAGCCGGAGCTGACGGTGCTGGCTCCCATGGCGTACTCCAGCGTGAGGTCCCAGCCGATGATCCAGGCGATCAGCTCGCCGAGGGTGGCGTATGCGTA
>Ga0224555_1002832_pt1 | contig 19248 bp, 18 predicted proteins | sample 714S23034metaG_FD_180687 | JGI IMG/M metagenome (GOLD analysis project Ga0224555, IMG submission 180687) | Peat soil microbial communities from Stordalen Mire, Sweden - 717 S2 30-34 | ecosystem: Environmental > Terrestrial > Soil > Wetlands > Peat | place: Sweden: Norrbotten County, Stordalen...
AGTCCGCCTCAGTCAACCAAAGCAACTCAGATGCCAACCTGCCATTTTCATCCTAAAAGCTCGTCTTTTTTCTCTAATTTTTCCACCGATTTTCGTTGTGTTAGCAACGAAAAACCTCGAATATCCGAAAAAATGAGGGCAACCAGCCAAAATCCTAAAGCTGCACGAATTACATCTTCGCTCTATTGGCGTTGCGCTTTCAGGCTCGTTTGTCCATCATATTTGTGACAAACGGCTTGCAGACGGATTATGGAATTTCACTTTTTGTGCCCATCTTGCAGTCAAAGGCTCAAGGCTGATGAAGAAATCGCCGGAAGGCTGGTTGATTGTCCGCATTGTGGAACTGAGCTTTCAGTCCCTCAGCCGCACAATTCCGTCCAGGACACACAACCTGAAATTTTAGCAGCACCGAGCAGAGACCCGGCGTTTGTTGATCCCAATCCAAATGGAAAATTGACCTGTCCCGTCTGTTGGCTGCGTTTTGACAGGGGCAACATAATGCACATCGCGGTGCATGATTCCCTTCGCGGCGACCCGGTTCTCGGGGAAGATGCCCAACAACGTTTTCTGGCGACCCGCTTCAACAATGCGGACCAGGCGCTCGACGCCATGGGTTTGCCCTGCTCACAAATCGCCTGTCCACACTGCCGCAGGAAATTGCCCCCAAGTTTTCTTGACATGCCCCACCACATCATTTCCCTCGTGGGAGACCAAAGCGCAGGCAAATCATATTACTTGAGTGTCCTGACCAAGATTCTGCCGGCTACATTGTTTCGTGAGTTCGGCATAGTTTTCCAGGACAGCGACCCCACGGGCAATGCCCCGGTTAACGATATGCGGAAAGCGTTGTTTGGCGCTCAAACCCCCGCACAGGCAAAATTGGCCAAAACAGTGTTTGAGGGGGCGATGTATGAACGCCTGCCGCGACAGGGCAGAATGGTGGCGTTGCCGCGACCGTTCGTTTACACCTTGTCTCCGAAGGAAAAACCTGGTGACCGATGCGCGGTTATTTTCTACGACAATGCTGGAGAACATTTTCAGCCGGGCGTCAATATAGTAGAGCAGCCCGGCGCACAGCATGTGGCTTCAGCCGCTGGAATCATGTATCTTTTCGATCCGTTCAACAGCCCTGAGTTTCGCCGCGATCTCCGGGATACGAAGGACCCTCAAATCGAAAAGCCGGTCGTGGATCAACAGGACATAATCCTGGCCGAGATGCGGGCACGTATTCAAATGATCCGCAATCTGCGTTCCGGCGAAACCATCCAGACGCCGGTTGCTTTTATCGTTGGCAAGTGTGACGTGTGGCTGCATTTGCTGAATGGAACGCCTCCACAAAGCCCGCTTCGAGATCGAAAAATCGACATGTCCGCAGTCAAAGAGAACTCCGCGCAGGTTCGAGAGCTTTTGTATCGTCTATGTCCATCAGTGGTGGCCAACGCGGAAGCTTTGAGCCAGAATGTCACATTCTTCGCAGCCAGCTCGTTTGGCCATACTCCTCTTAAAATTGGACCGGGAGAATACGTCCCCGACCCAGCCAAACTCCAGCCAGCCTTCGTCGAGGTGCCGCTGCTTTGGATTTTGTCGCATGTCTGTCCGGCGTTATTCGACAATTTCATAAAAGGCCCCACTTAAACCTCTGAACAGTTCGCCAAGTCCCGCCATGCCACAACAACTCATATACACCAGCGCGCCACAGGGACTGGCTGCCGGGCGTTCGGGCCACTGCACCGTTGCGCGGAGTGCGGCGATGCGGGAACCGCTGGTCCTTCGTTTGGAGCAATTGAGTTATTACCAGCACTTGTCCCTCAGTGGGGGAAAGGAACGTCCGATTTTCGCTTATCGGGTCATTGACATTCGGGGGGCGCGATTTCATGTCTTGAGCCGGATTCAAGATGCGGGGCTGGACTTTACAGGGCGCACCAACTTTATCGCCCATCATTTGGTTCTTGCAGCCGAAGATTTCCGCCAGTTCCCCATACCTCCCATAATTCTACGAGATTGGCCAGGTTGGGTAAAATCGTGGACGCGAGAACCCACCCTGTTGGACAGCGAAGATTGGTCGGGCCTCGCATCGCTCGGCAACAAATCCTCAGTACCGGCACGTACCTGGCAGCGTGTGACCGGCGATTCCGCGAACGGCTATGGATTGTTGGAAGCACGCGCGGGAGCGACTTTCCGCGTCGATGACCAGACGAATGAAACAGTTTTGGGCTTATTCGCAGAAAGCATCGAACTCCTGGAGGTGAGGGATGCGCGCCGGGATTTTCGCACCGCTGCCTTGCAATACACTTTTACGACCTCCATGCAGGAGCAGGATAACCCATCGGATTTTCGATGGCGCTGCATTCATTTCGACAATCCAGCGGCAAATCGGCTTGCCGCGCCAGATTGTCGTGCGCTTTCTGCCGTGCGCGCAGCAAAATGGACTGCGGAGGAAGCTGCCTTCGCCAACGATGGCAGAAACGCACCGAAATTTCTAATAGAACCCCAGGATGTTCAGATTATCGAAGGCCAAGAAGCTCGCTTTCAAGCAAAAGCAGAAGGAATCCCGCATCCAACCTACCAATGGTATTCGGTTGATCGAACCGACAACGGACAACCTTTGACGGATGCAACAAATCCAGAACTCGCGCTTTCAAATTCAACTCTTGGTAAGTTCCGCTACGTGGTGCGGGTCAGTAATAGCGCGGGCGACGCCGTAAGCAGAACGGCGACGCTTTCCGTCGAGCAAAAGCCTCGCTTGGCGCAAGCCAACCTTGCCAGCCAGGGCCGCCCATTTGCGCCCGGCCATCAAAAAACAGAATCTGACATCGAACGGCAACGCAAGCAGCTTCAATCGGAGGAGGCAGAGAATCGCTTTCGTCGGAAACAGCGACTAAAGAGATCAATCTCGATTGCGGTCTTAATCGTCACCACATTTATCGTCGCGTTAGTTTGCTTCATTTTCGTGAATCCGAAGTATCATTCGACTCTTGAAAAGCTTGCAGGAAAATTGCCGTTTATCAGGGTGCATACTCTGTCCGACCTGACCAATCAGTCTCCTTCCACCAATCAATCTCTCACCATAGCCCAAGGTGACATATCGCCAGTGCATATCATGGGCACGAACAAGGACGATTCTTCCACAAATGTGCAGCGGGAATTGGCTGCAACCAACTCAAACGAAGGGCGTGGGATGGAGTGGGGACTTCCACCCGGATGGACAAACGCTGCAATCGGAATCGTTCCAATCAAGAGAGCGGAGTTTCCAACCACCAACCGATTCGATTTGGAAGCAGTGGCGAGCGGATTCGCATCAAATTCTGACAACGTTTTTTTTACTTATAGCACGAATGATGAAGGAGAATTTCGAGTTCAGCTCAAAAAATGGCCGCCGACGGACAGCACCGTAGGAATTATGATGCGACAATCGCTGGATAGCAACTCTCCATTCTTGTTTATTGGGACATCGAGCAACCACATCGTTTCTTACAGCCGCGACACGGAGCGCAAGTACAGGGACCGCACAACAAATTCTCGTGCGGAAAAACTTCCATTGAGTCTGTGGTTTAACGTCGGCGCAAATGGAGATGTTACGGCACGTTGGGAATCTGGTGTTGCTAAACCTGGCTGGAAACTGCGATTTTCGCAAAATAAGCCCTTGATAGGATTTGCAGTGCTGGGGAGCACAAACGGAGGGACCGCCCAATTTTTCTATGCACCGACTCCAACAATGGCAATCAAAACCAAATGACACTATTGGAAACAGAACGGCTAGTCCGTAAAATTTCTGAGTTGCTGAAGCACGAGGGCAATTCAGTCGTCGCGCCCAAGTTGGCCGAGGATTTCGCCGCCGCCTGTTATGCGGTCAATCTTCGCCTCCAACAATGCGAGGCGATGATTAAAGCTGGAGATCGCCAGCAGGCCATTCAATTGGCGGAAACCGCGCCCAATCTCCTCGACATGGTGACCGTGCTGGAATTCGGCGGCTCAGATAACTGGCGGGGATATTGCCACCAGAATTCCCTCCCCGCCGCCGACAGAATAGATGCTCGGTCTGTTGCCGCGTTGAACGAATGTTACGCGCAAGGCATCTCCACGGATCACCCTCTCTACGCGACTTACCGTGATGCGGTTCTCGGCCGCAATTACGAGGACGCCTTAAAGGCCCTTCAAAGCATCACGCGCCTCAATCCTACAGACGCGAACGCGGCGTCGGAGTTAGAGAGGCTTGACTCCAAAGTGCTTGCCGCGAGGTTGGAATATCTTGGCTATTTATTGGAACGGCGAGACACCACCGCGGTCATGGCGGAGATAGAGAGAATCGAAAACTTCGGTTTCAAGAATCAGCCAGGCGGGGACATTTGGCGAAAGACGCAGATTATTCGCTGCGAGAGTTTGCTTAAGGAAGTTTCCGCACATAAAGATTCATCCAGGTGGATGGACGGACTAGCCAAACTTGATTTCATTCACAAACTGAAAAACGACTTTAAGCTGGATTTTTCGGCAGACTTAGAGAAGCAGCTTGGTATTCTTGACTCATGGGCACGCGCGGAACAGGGAAAGGCCAAACAGGAACGGGAGTTTCAATCTAATCTCTCTGAGTTGCGTTATCGGATAGTCCAGAGCGAAGAAAAAGATACGTCTGCCCGGTATGTTAAACTCCCGGAACTTCGAGGTGACTATGAGGCGTTGCACAAAGTTTGGCGCTCATTGGAGGGATTTACTCATCCGATACCTGAAGAGGCCACGGCAGGCTTTCGCAAGCGTTCAGCGTTGCTTGAAGGAGAAATTGCAAGGAGAACAACCATTCAGCACCGGATTATCATTTCCGCTGTCGTCGTTGTACTGGTTGTTGGGGGATCGCTGGCATGGTTTGTCAGCCGACAGATGAAGGCTCGCGATTTTGCCGGCCAGCTTCAAACCGCCATCGCTCAGAGGCAATGTCATACTGCCGAAAAGTTGATTGAACGACTGCACACACAGGAACGGACTTTGCTGTCGTCGGCGCGGCTCAATAGCGCGGTTGCCGATGCTGAAAGCTTTGTTGGCCGGGAACATGCCTTGTTGGCTGGATTTGAGACCGCATTCGCCAAGCTGCCTCAACAACTCAGGGGAGAAGCTAACAGTGCCCGGTTGGCCGACCTTTCCGGCGAACTCGCGTCGGCCCGTAATTCCTTGGCCGCGCTCGCCCCGGACGTTCGGGGCGAAAATGAGCCGCGCTTGCAAACATTTGAGACGCAGTGGCAAAAATATCTCGCCGACAGCAGTTCAACCGTAAATGATTCGTTGAATCAATGGATCACGGAGGCGGAGAAGCAGTCCGAACAACTTGACTATCGGGCGTCTTTGGAAACCTCGACGGCGCAAATTGCCGCTCTTGCCGCCCTCGTTCAAAAGATTGGCGAGCGCGAGTCCGGCCTGACAAATTACCTGGCCTTGCGTGCTGATCTTCTCCAGCGCTCCGCCATTGTCCATGAAAAATTCGACGCATACGACCGCGAGCTTCGCAAGATAACTGATGGCATGGCGGCCTTGCAAAAAGCTCACAGTACCAAAGAGTTTTCGGAAGGCATCGCTCTAGTCGCTTCGTCGGAATTCTCGACTTCATCCAATGTCAAGGCGGCGTCCGCGATTCAATCGCTGAATCCTAGTCAGGAAGCGATTTTGCGCGTTTTGCTTGGAGCGACAAACGCGGGCACTTGGTCTTACATCCAGAAGGCACAAAATTCAGACTTTGTTCCCGAAGTAATGATGCCTGCCGAGCGAACGCTTTTCCAGCAATTGAATGATGACCCGGCTGTTGGCACTACTCATGCGCATTATCGGTTCCAACTTGACGCCGATGGAGCAAGAAATGTCGAATGGATTACGGCTGGCGTACTCAACGATACTGGAGGTTGGAAACAAATCAAAGCGTGGGAACCTTCGTCGTATTCATCCAGCGCCGTGTTTACCGATCACAGCTATGGATATTTCGATGGGAAATGTAGATTGTCGCCGACGGCATTGGTCTATCGCCTCATTGATCTTGGAGATATGAAGGATACCGAGTGCTTCTATTCTTGTGGCTTGCAAAACGTGGTGCATGGCAACGACGCTTATGCCAAGCCGATGCTTGGCGTCTTGGATGCGATCAAAGATTCACATCAGGGATCACCAATTTTTCGGGCGTGGTTATTCATCAAGTTAATTGACCTTATGCGACTACAGCCGGATGCGTGGGGACTTACGTTTTGCCCGGCCGTCAGTATGGATGAGGCCCAAATCAAAAAGACTTTAGGCGATCAACTGAATAGCGGAGACTGGTTTGTTGACGCAAAGGCCAGCACCTATGGGGCAAAGATGGAACAGTTTTTTGGTTCGACCAAATCGGTTTCTTACGTGAAACAGGCAGTCGGCCTACTGACCCTGGCGCAAGCGGTTTCTAAGAATGGGCTTGCCTATGTTGGCTTCATTGATTTGAACGGCAAACCCAATTTCATACAAAACCCTCCTGCGGTTGAATTGTGGGGATATAGTGCTGCGCTACAGCAGCCGGTTTTGTTGGAATTCAACATTGGGACGAATACGATGCTCCGTGAAGCCGCCATGCCGCTCTCGCCGATGTTCGTCTTGGCAAGTCCTCGTAGCGAGTATTTCTCTCAAGCTGGTTTAAATGCCGCTGACCCTTGTTTCCGCAGTGTTTTGCCACCGCTTTTTCAACAAATGGCAAACCATTCACCATGAACAGCCCAAGTGAGCCATTGAAAAGCGACCTTATAGCGGGCGAAGGCGTATCGTTTCTCATACGCTGGAGGGGCACGCAACAAGGGCCTTACTCGATGAGGCTGATTGAAAAGAAGCTGGCGGCTAACGAAATTGGTCTGCTACACGAGATTCTGCACAACGCCAAATGGATCACGATTCGTGACTTTCTCGCCAAACGTGAAGCAAGCCTTCGCGCCCAGCGTCAAGCGCAAGAAGAACATGATCTTCGCGCGAAGGACGAACAACAACGACGAGAGCAAGAGGAATCAGCGAGGGCTGCGCGAGAACAGGAGGAACGGTTGCAGTTGCAGGCTAAAATCCTCGTTGAGGAGCGTAGAAAGAGAGATTTTCCACCACGAGAGGAAGAGTCGGGAGTACGCTGCCCAATGTGCAATTCAACGCAAATCGCTGGCCACAAACAGGGCTTCGATGTCGGCAGAGCAGTGGTCGGTGACCTGCTTCTTGGACCATTGGGATTACTTGGTGGAATGATAGGAAAAGACCGAGTCAAGATCACATGCCTCAAATGCGGGCACGTCTTTGAACCTGGTCAGTCACGGTAATGTCTATGAATGACTCTGGCGAACCATTGAGCACCGCTTCCGGTAGCGACGAAGGCGCATCTTTTCTCGTGCGTTGGCGCGGCAGACAGGAGGGACCTTATTCAGTGGAAATAATCCAAAAGAAACTGTCCGCCAACGAAATTGGCCTTCTCCATGAGGTTTTGCAGAACGGCCAATGGATCACTATTCGAGATTACCTAGCCGAGCAACAAGTAGCAATCCGCGCTCAACTTCAAGCACGGGAGGAAGCAGAACGCCGCGAACAGCAGGAGGCTGAACGTCAGGCGCGAGAACTTGAGGCGCAGCAGCGTTCAGCGGCACTTGCGGAAGAGAAGCGGAGGAACGATTTGCTTGAATTGGCGAACCAACGCTCGCTACAGCGGGAAGACCACGCAACATCCTCGCCGCAGGCTACCGCACGAAAAGGCTCATCGGCTTCACGCACCTTTGGGGCGCTTTTTATCATGGCTGGTCTGGCTATCGGCGCTTACTTTTTCTTGGCATTTGACACTTCGGTTGAAAGTGGCGCGGGACGAGTCGTTAATCTTGGTCTGATGGCGGATCGTCAAAATGGGATTATTGTTGGCATTGGTCTTGCGATTGTTGGCGCAATCACATTGGCACTCGGCTCGCGCAGTAGAAGGTGAACTCGGACTTATCCTACCCATATGGCTCAATTCCCAATTATATCCAAACCGGCGACCGAAAAGCCGGATGTCCTCGCGTGGACACAAAGCGACGTCGAAAACCGTTTCGGATTCAAAGGCGCTCGCTACACGAGCGTGAATCATGGCTTCGCCTTTCTCATAGGTGCTTTGCTCGCCGGAATTCTCTACGCCCTGATGATCTTCGTCTTTATACGTCTGCCGGTAATTTCAAAGGTCGCCACTATGTTCATGCGTCCTACTAATCAATTCGCTGTGATTCCGGCGACAGTCTTTTTCTTTTGGGGCGTCGCCATCCTCGCGTTGAAGGGAAGGAAGGTACAATTTCAAGAACTCGCACTACAATTATCCGCCGTTCCAGCCCAGCCCGAATTTATCCTTACTGAAACAACAGCCGCCACAGTCCTGGCTCGTGTCCATGCGTTGGTTGACAATCCGCGTCATTTCATATTGCTCAACCGCATTGACCGTGCCTTGTCCAATTTTAAGAATATCGGCCAAGTGAATGACGTGTCATCAATTTTACGCGCACAAGCAGAGAACGACGAAGACCAAGTCGCATCCAGCTATGTGGTGGTCAATGGGTTGGTTTGGGGCATTCCAGTGCTTGGGTTCATTGGCACGGTGCTGGGATTGAGTTTAGCCATCGGAAGGTTCACATCGACACTCCAGGCGGCTGGCGACCTTGATCTGATTCGCAGTTCACTCCAGGGCGTCACCAGCGGTCTTGCCACCGCCTTCGAGACAACCCTGATTGCACTTTCATTCACGCTCATGCTGCAATTAGGGATCACATTTCACCAGAAGCGCGAGATGGCTTTTCTCGATGAATGCAACGATTACTGCCATTCGCACATCGTTTCAAAATTGCGGTTGGTTGAGCGCCCACAATCCGTGACAACCCCAATCGTCACCGAAGCCAAATCATGAGCGTACGGCTCAGAACATTGGATTCCAAGATCAGCTTCTTCGCTTTTGCGGACATTATCACGGCCGTCAGTGGGATGCTCATTTTCATCACTTTGTTGCTGGCCACGGACTTGGGCCGGCCAAGCAAAAAAAGCCGATCCGACGCTGCCGACCGGGAGCTTCAACAACAACTTGACGAATCGCTTCGTCAGCAACTGGAAACGGATGCGAAAAATCGGCAGTTGCAGGTATTACTTTCCGCCGCTGAGGCTGCCCCTGCCTTGGAAAAGATCGAGGCCGATGTTGCGAATTTGCGTTCACGATTAACGGATGAGCAGAAAAAGCAATCCGCCATCACTGCACAAATGTCAAAGAGCGCATCAGCCCTCCAAGCGCGGGACGCCGCGCTTGGCCTGACTGATCTGAAAGCAACAATCCAGCGGACAACGCAGGAAGCAGAATCCATTGCCCGTCAGGAAACGAAGGCCCGAAAGGAGATGGAAGGCTTGGAGCAGGAGTTATCCGCTGTCCAAGGCCGCCTCTTGAAACTTCGTGAGCGGGACGGCAAAATATGGCTCATCCCGGACAAGAGCAACTCAACCAAGGAACCGATTCTCGTCACCGTGGCGCGTACAAGCGCGACGGCCGAAGCATTTGACCACCCCGAACAGCGCCAACAGTGGGACGCCACGCGCGCTCAGTCATCTTTTGAGGGGTATCTTCGCAATGCGAAGGCGCTAAACCAATATATAGTGTTTCTTGTCAGACCTTCGGGAATTCAACTTTTTCAGGAACTGCTTAAATCCGCTCGTAACAAGGGGTTTGAAGTCGGCTTCGATGCCTTGGAAGAAAATCAGGATGTTCACTTTTCGACGCCCCCGCCAATTGACGAACCGATTCCTGCCGCTGATGTTTCGTCCTCCAGGCCAAACCCTGTGGCAAATGGGACGAATGCCAGCACTCCCTCTACAGCGAACATCCCTCCGTCGGTCGGCACGCCCGTCGCAACAAATAATCCGCCGACTTCGACGCACGCATTGCCTCCAAGTCCGGCCAAAAGTTGGTGGCAAAGATTTTTAACCTGGCTCGGCCTTAAATAAGATGAACCTGCGACGAAAAGGCCCACCTGATAGCCTCTACATGCTGTTGGATACAATGTGTAACGCTTTCGGCGGAATTATCCTTCTGGCAGTGCTGGTGACCTTGCTTACAAGCACTGAACGGCAAACCCGCGCCGCGGCATCCTCTGATAGCCAGGAAATGCTCCAACGGCGTTTGGCCCTTGCCAAGACAAACCTACAGCAATCCTTGCAACTATTAGCCTCACTTCAATCAAAGGCTAGTGACGAGCGATGGAAATCGCAAATTGCGTTGCTTACTACCCGCAAAGAACTCCAAGATGCCGTTCAACACGCGCATGACATGGTGGAGTTGAGTACTCAGGACCTTGATTCAGCTAACGCCGCTGACCCCGCTGAACGCCTAAAATTTCTCAATGCACAGCTTGCTGCGGCACAGGCCCACAAACTTGGGTTTCAAAACAGTCTAACGGCTACCGTCGAAAACAATACACGTCTCATCCAACGACTTCAAGCTCTAAATCGTGAGGCGACAGTCAAATACAATGAATCTGTGCGTTCGCTCCGGCTTCCAAAGGAGCACGATACGGGCAAGCGCGTCATGTATATCATTGTCCAATACGGCTCCGTCTATCCTTGCCGCAATTCCGACTTTAGTCGAAACGAAAACTCCATTAACTGGACTTCAAATCTCGGCGGTGAGACGGCCAATCCAATTCGCGGCAAGGGCATTGACTTGACTCGTAATCCGCGCGAACTTGAAATTTATTTCGCTGGTCAATCCAAAGATTCCGTTTATATGGCCTTCTGTGTTTTCGAGGATTCGTTTCCAGTGTTTTTAAAGGCCAAACAGATGGCCGTTGCCAGTGGACTTTCATACGGCTGGGAGCCGTTCCGAAACGATGATGGCCATGTGTCATTTGGGGAAAATGGACACACGCCCAACCCTCAATGATTCCCCCTCGACTGTTCTTTTTTGCCCGCTGTAACTCATTTCTACGTGCATCTGATCCTGTTAGTTGTTTGACAAAAGTTAAGTACATGCTCTAGGCATGCCACCGCGATGAGCGCTTGGACGACTTGAGATCGAAAGGTAAATTTGCGGCACTTCGAAACTCTCGGGCCCGGAAGAACAAAACCTCTGGGAATCCCCTTGCGCGGGGTGCGGGTGATCTGGAAAGAAACTCCGGAAGGACTACTTCTCCGGCCAGGTCCGCACAGCCATGACTAGCTTGCCGCCGTCAGTGATGCGGAAGGCATCCCCACCATGGCTCGCCGGACGAGCTTTGCTGCAGGTGAAAGCAACGCCGAACTCCAAAAATGGGAGTTTCCTGATCTTTAACAGCTTTCCAAGCTCTTTGATGAACTTTACTGGAATGGCGTCCACACTGGCATTTTGTTCACCATAAACGTAGAGCTCATTCTCCTTCGGGGAGAATTCGACGGAGAGGGCTGATTCCTCGTGCGTCATGGTCAAGGCTTCGCCGTCGTCGATCTTCTCGGCCTTCTTGATCCCCATGCTTTTCACATCCCCATGCTTTTCACCAGGGCGTTGAACTCCTTTTCAGAGCACTTGATCGTTTCTTCGGCCGTAAACGTCGTGTAATAGTCCGGCATATTTATTTGTTTGGTGAATTTCCGGACATCGGTGGCCGCGGAGGCTAGTAAAACACGGGCTTTTCATGAGTCGGGACAGCTACTTCAACAAGCTCTCTCCCGTCATCTCGTCCCTGGCCTTGCTGGCGGCGCGCCTCTTCCTGGACTTCATCCAGTGGGCGGAACCTCTCCGCGTTGAACCCACGCTCAGGGAAGGGCGGCTCGTTCGAGCGAGGATTGTTGAGGCCGATGAGGTAGATGCAGACTTCGCCGGGCGACCCTGCGGGGCTCACTCCGATTTTCACCTCGCGGATGACATAAACCACATCCTTTTTGGGGAACGCGATGTAAAACTTGGCGATGTCCGGGTCGAACCGGTCATTCACGCACACGACTTTCTGTCCGACGATCATGCGGTCATTTTACCGGCCGATGCCGGCCTCGGTCAAGCTCAGAGCGTGCTCTGCAAGGAGCGCGCCAGCCATTGCGGCAGCTGTTTCTACGGGAACGGCATTGCCAATTTGCTTCACCTTTTCCCCCTTGTTTTTGCCGGTGAAAACGTAGTCCGCTGGGAAGCTCATGCCGGCCGCGAGCTCGTGTGGTTGGAGCATACGCAAAAGGATGTCCATCTCCGCAACCGTCTTCTTCGTCCCAGTATCCATCAGCCGGCAGCGGTCATCTTCAAGGACAGCCTCTATGGTGCCTTCGATCTCGACGTTGTTCATCCTGGTCACCCGAGGCTCGACTAGCGCCAGCTCGCCTCGGTTGGCTCCCGTAATAGTGGGAGTGGGCCTGTCCAGCGAATGACAGCGCCGATTGCTCCCCTGATGGGTGGTGTGAATTAAGAATGGTTGTATTAGAGCTGCGTGAAACCCTCCTGCCGTGATGGTGGGCAGAGGGTCGTCCAACGACCTGGCACTGCTGCGGATGTGGCTTGGACTTGTGCCTCGGAGCTGGATCAGAAATGGCTGCGGATTTAGGTGGCTGAACTTCTTGACCCCGTAGAGAACCCTAAGCAAGGTAGTCGGCTTGAGCGGCCTCTTCCGGCCAAAGATGCTGTTTCCCGCCAAATTCCAGTCGATGATTTCGCGCGCTGCTCGCCAAGGCAGCTTATCTGGCGGGCAGTTGTCCGGATCGGCATGCGAGGAGTCTGGCCAGATGACCACCTTATCCTTGCGGCACAGAATGATAAGGCGCTGCCTCAGCGTCGGATCCCCGTAATCCGCGCAGTTTATAATGCGCCAGTCGACGTTGTAATTGAGAGATCGGAGGGAATTGATGAACGCATCGAAGATTCGTCCTTTTTTCTCCTTGATGGGTCGGCCGTGCTCGTCAAGGGGTCCCCAGGTCAGGAGTTCAGGCACGTTTTCGATCATGATGTTCTCCGTCGGCACTGCCTCCGCCCATCTGAGTACGTGCCAGGCCGTCGCACGCGACTGGTCGCTGCATGGTTTTCCACCGCGGGCAGACGAGTGATGCGTGCATTCCGGCGACGCGGCCAACAGATGAAGTCTTTTAACTTGTTTGCGGGGATCAATGCTATCCAGGGACTCGCAGAGATGCCGCACGTGGGGATGATTCAAGCTGTGCGTTGCGATTGCTGAAGGCCAGTGGTTTATGGCCAGGAGTTGCATGTTCCTCCGAAGCAAAAATCCCGCCTTCAAAATTCCTGTTGACGTTCCCCCAGCGCCGCAAAAAAGGTCCGTCACCAAGAGCGGATCATCGTCTGGCTCTAGCTGCTCATGGTTGAAACGAGTAGAGAATGGAGTTCCGTTCTGCTCGATCAAACTGCATGATTCCGTCGTGATATTCACTCGGCTTTTTGTTCGCCGCGCATGTGTTGAGGGCTGGTGTAAAACTTGGGTTGCGCAGCTCTGCGATGAAGATTGACCTGTGTTCAGCGGATTGCGCGCAAGTCCAGAGAGGCAAGTCACGGATGGAAATAGGGTGTCCCAAACGGCGCTCACGAGCTTTCTGCTTCACCAGGTGACTCACTTGGGAATCGGGGGCATCCTGCAACACAAGCAAAACCCGTTGGTTGGAGGTCCAGGCCTGACCTGAAGAAGAGCAGGGAGGTCTCTCTTTTCATTACAGATCAACTCAGCCACCCGGCGAAACCATGTTTCCTTTCCTGCCGGCAAAGAGTGGAGGGTGGAATGAAAGTCAGTTTCTTAACGTCTTCGTTCTCGGCGTTTCATATTGGAATGCTGACTCTCGGCAGGAATCCTGCACCCGGCGCCTGGGCCTGTTTCGTTCTTCGACCACGTAGACTTCCGGATTTAAACCGCGGTGCTGGGCCTGTTGAAACAGCTGCAAGGCGTGGCGCTGGTCGGCGACAGTCCCTTTCTACTCGATGGGGCAGGGGAGGCGTCCCTCGGTGATGCTCCCGCAATTATTCACTTCGAGCGGTTCGATCAGGGCCTCGGCTTTGTGGGGTTCTTTGTGACACCTTCCGAGTAAGATGGCTCGGCGCCGCCGTTTGGAACCCATTGCGCGACCTGCTGGAGACACTCAAATATCTTCTCGAGCATTTCCAAACGCTTTGGTTCTTGCTTTCTCTTCATATTATTGCGGTTGATCTGCTGGCCTGTCGTCTGTTTCTGGCGTCTCCAAAAGCGTTTTCAACTGCTGAATTCGAACTTGGGTGGTCTGACTTTCAACTTTGAGTTGCTGTAGATTATCGGAAAGGAGACTTCGGAGCAAGGCGCTCATTCCCTGCCGGAATACCTTGGGGAGTTGCGCCTTCGATGCCCTCTTGATGCCGTAAACCCACAGCAGGCGATCTTCGGCCTCGTCCCACGTCGTGCAGTTGCGGAAGTCGTTCCACCACTCCCTCGCCTGTGCCGGCCGGGAAAACAGGCTGTCGAAGCACTGTCGCAGCATATCGATACGCCCCTGTTCAATGGCGCCGAGGGACAGCCCTAAAGATGCATCGAGGCGGTATCCCGGGTTGAGACCGGGATCAAAGAATGTCGCGGACGATATGGCGCCACACTTCATATTTAAAAGATTCGTTTTGCGTCATTCAATCTCCCAAACCTGCGTAGCAAAGATGGAGTTGGCTTCTGTCCATAGCCTGTGCCACCCCATATCCCGGTTCAGGGGCGTAAAGCGCGGTGGTCGTCGTATTCCCGGCTGGAAAGCGATGGCTGAGCAGGTCGTCGATGTTGATGTACTGGCTTCTCCCGGTCGAGGCTATTCGTATCTCGACCTCCTCCTTCAACATCTCTTCGTTGTCCTCTTCGTCCAGGATGCGGTCGATCCCTTTGGCGATCTTGGAAAAGTCGTCTTCTGTCAGATATTGAGTTCCAACCCAGCCGTTTTTGACCCACTTCCATCCCAACTCGCGCATCACGGCCTCGCGCGGTTCAGAGTATTCAAACGCAGCCGACAGCAGCCGGATGGATTGCTCAGGGTGGGCGCAATCAGCTTGAAGCCGTTCCAAGACGTCTGGCATGCTGTAGCACCCGATAGTTTTTATAAGCTCTTCTCGGAATACAGAACCATCGCATAGCGAATCGGATTCCCCGTTCCACCCAAGTTCCATCAATATGACATACCGGATATATTGCAAGGCGTGAGTGCGATGATCCGTGTCGCCGTATGTTCCATCGGCGTACCAAACGTCAGTATCCACAATCCAATATTCGCCTCGTATCATATCCCCGTCCGCGGAACCATTCATCCATCTTCTCATTACTGGCTTTCCTTCTTTCACCTCGCGGTTGAATTCATCCAGATGGGGCTGGAAACGACGCCGGTGCCCTTGCACTCGGCGCATTTGCAGGTCACCGTGATCGTAGATTCCGGGGTGATTTTCACTCAGGGCTCTCTTTCTTTGATTGCCCGCTGTCGCGCCACTTGAGCGCCCACTCCAAATCCTTCAGCTGGATGCTGTTTCCTTCGCTCAGGTGCAGCAGCGTGGCCAGTTTAACGAGCTGCCGGATATCGCGCCCAGACAATTTGTGCTTCTTGGTCAACGCGCGCGCGACGTCATCAGTGATGGGCAGCTTCTGCAGCTTGCTTTGGTCGCGGCAGATGGCGAAGCGGCCTTCCTCATCGGGGTAATCATATTTCAAATGCACCATAGCCCGCGAGTAAATCGCGTCGTCGATGGTCGTGCCTTGGTTGGTGGTCAGGAAGCAGATGCCGTCCAGAGATTCCAGAAGCCGAAGGAACACCCCCACGATCGCATTTTGGACGATGTCTTCTCCGCGCTTGCGCACGTAGACGTCGGCCTCGTTGATGAGCAGGATGGCGTTCCATCGCCTGGCACGAAGCAGCGCTTTGCGCAGGCTCTTTTCGACTTCCGCCGGCTGGATACCAAGCTGCGCGCACTGAACTTCGTACAGCGGACGCTCGTTTTGCTCAGCGAAGACCTGGGCGCTCAACGTCTTCCCCAGGCCTGGGTCGCCTCTTATGATTATGAGGCACCCTCCGGTCTTGCCATTGATGACGTCCTTGTCGGAGAGATGTATCCCTTCCCGGAGGACCTCCAGGAGTCGCTTTTCTTCCTTGGGCAGCACCAACAGTTTTCCAATATCGGTTTGGTACTTATAGGGCGCGATGTCGGCGATGTGGACGATTACCTCTTCGTGAGCTTGCAAATCGTACATGTAAACGATCGGATGCTCGGGGAGAAAGATGGCCTCGTCCCCTTTTTCGGTCGACGTTTCCTGGTCGTAGTCGGCCTGTTCTTCCCAAAAGGATGCATCAGCCTGAAGGTCGTCTTTCGATGGGCTAGCAATGCTGGTGTGGTCCATGACCAATTGGGCCGGACGCTCTGGATCGACAGGAACATGATATACCTCAGGCTGCCAGCTGTTTTCCGATTCCCTGGTCTGTACCCATCCGACTGCGGTGAACTGTTCTCCTGTTTTCTTCGTATACTTATGAAAAAGATCGAGGTGTTCTTGGAACTCAGCGTTAAGTTCCTGGGTCTCGGTGCGAATGCCGGCATCCTCCAAAATATGGGCTATCGTTTTCCCTCGAATATCGCAGTTGTGGAAATATGTTTTTTCTTCTGTTCGTTCTCCCAGCAGGACGGCAGCCATTTCCAAGTCCACACTGGGCAGCCCGTAGCGGGTGGGGCTGCTTTCTTTGATCCGTTCCACAAAGTACGGAGCCCAACGCCTCAGTTCTTTGTCGAACCTGTAAACCCACTTGTTGGGCAACTCCTTGAGCAACAACGTTAAAGCGTCCTTGAAGGCCCCCAAAGTCTGAACTTTTGTGCCCTTGGGATCCTTGGCGATGTCCAAGAGGCTCTTCAGCTGGCGCTGCAGGCGCTTCAGCTCCGGGGGTTTATCCTGCTGCCCCTGGCAGGCCAGGAATAAGGCCTGTCGGTCTTTTTCGCTGATGTGTCGGTGCTCAACCTCCAGGAACATCTGCGTCGTGCGCTTGGACGACTGCGTGAGTTCTTTATTTTCCAAAGTGCAATTCTTCAGCAGGGTAACTGGTATCTTTAAAGTCATGGCTTGTGTTTGATTCTCTACTGAGATTGATACGCTGCTTTAGATCGTCACCGGTCTTCCGGTCCGGTTTGCTCTGGTGATTGCCTTCAGGCTGGCCTGCTGTCTTGCTGTGTGCTTTGGCAATTCAATTTTCTGGGCATTTTTCTCATTGCCAATCTCGATGTGGGAGCAAGCGGCCGTGTTGTTCATCAGCATCTCAACTAGTGATGGTAGAATGCTGAGGGGCTTGGGGAAAAGAGTGGCATTGCCGATGGATGCATCGAGTAGCAGGTCCGTGCCAAGAAATTTAACCTCCCCAAGTGGTCGAAGGCATACATAAAATCGTTTAGCAGGAATAGCAGTGGAATGGGCTGTGGGGCAAATAACTCCGGCCCTTGCAAAAAGTTGTTTGCCTTCCTTGGCAACAATGGAGATGGCAAATCCCACTTCACGGAATCGGGTGGTTTTCACTGTTCGTCCATTGGCGCACTGTCGGACTGTAATTGTTTCATTCATGTACTTTGTTTTGCGACCTTATGGCTGGTCTTTGATCTTAGTGAATGTGATGGTAGGGATGCAGTCTGTTTAGAAAGCGTGATGCGTTGCCCAAGACTGGAGATTACACATCAATAGCTTCTTGTGGCAAATCCACCTGTGCAATTCGGATTTTTGGTCAATACTGCCTGAGAATCAACTACTTCAGAGAACAACGGCAGTACTTGTGGAATATGGTGAATCCTCCTGTATTGGGCGTGCAATAGTATTGCGTTGCTATGGTCAATTCCCCCGCCCGACATACGGTCATGACTCGAAAATGTTTTCGGTTTGCGATGCGGTTTTATGACGAATCGTCTTTTTGCTCATTCACCGAGGGTTGAAGTTCGCTCATATTGTCAATTCCTTCCCGCCCTTCTTGCTTGCTTACCCAAGTCCACCCTCGCCAAGATTGGCGAAATCCCCGCCCGATCGTGGCCAGGCCATGGGACGCAAAGCATCTGATGGACGATTTGTACTTGCCGGTGGTCCAGATGACGGCATCAGGGTCGAAGAGGCTTTCGTTCTCGTACACGAAGCGGGTAATGTTTTGCACGAGCCAGACCCGGTTGTCCGGGGATCGGACGAAGAACTCAGCGGCCCGGCCGTGGCGTGGGCTGAAACGCCGGCTTCTGGGGGAGGTTCGTATCCTGCCGGTGTTTGCCATGGAGATCTTCTCCCCTCGCTCTTTGGATTTGACGGCTCTCAGCCACTCCTCCGGGTTCACGAAGTTTTGTGGCCGGTGACCGCTGGCCTTGTGGTGCCGGCCCAGTAGTACCCTGACACACTTTACAGAACAGCAGATCGTTTCGGCGCGCGCCGCGGTGAAAGGGGTTTTACAGACGGGGCAGGTTTTGGCGTGGATCTTCTTTTTGGAGAGGCGCTTGCCCAGCCTGACGCAGGCCGGGCACCTCTTGCGCCAGAGGTCGTGTCGGGCAACGCGGAAGGGATTGGAACAGGTTTCGCACTGGAGCGTGGCTCGCTTGGCCAGCTTGGCCGCCGCGATCTTGGCACCCCTGGCTTTGAGGACCTCTCTAGTCATCGGTTTGTGGCGTCGCTTCACCTTCGTCTGAAATGGGGCGGGATCAGGGGTGTGGTTGAGGGAGTCAAAGCCCTGGTCTGTGTTTTGCTGAGCCAACATGTCATGATTTTAGTCCATTCTTCTTGGAATTGCTGGAGATCCCTTCCGTACCTTATTTGACCGCATGAGCTTTTTTTGAACTCACTGTGTTGAATTCGTGCCCAGCCTTTGAGATGCCATGGCAATACTCTGATCAACGACGGTTCATGGAAGCCAAAGCCGCGTGGGTTGTGAAACGCCACGGCCTCCGCCTCCTGCCGGACGTGCATGATCTCCTGTGCCCGATGCTATATCTTCTGGGTACTTGAGCACACGTTTCCAGATCCTGCGCGGTGTTTAAGCAGGACTGGGCGACTGCCCTAAATTGATCGACAATGGCTTGGCGCTTCGAGGTCATGCAGGAACGCGAAAGCGGGCTAAGACTCGGCGGCGTGTTTTGAGCCAGTTCTTGGGTGAACGCATGGGTAAATCCGTGATGTCTGCTCCATTGCGTTCGGATCCGAGCACCTTCCGCAACAGCCGAAATACCCCTTGGGAGGTGACATTGCCTGTCAGGTACTTCGTCTTCGGGTAGATTTTTGGAAGGCAACGCAGAAACTCACGCAGGAGGGCCTCTCCCAACCCCTGGCGTTGATAAAC
>Ga0224555_1002833_pt1 | contig 19246 bp, 20 predicted proteins | sample 714S23034metaG_FD_180687 | JGI IMG/M metagenome (GOLD analysis project Ga0224555, IMG submission 180687) | Peat soil microbial communities from Stordalen Mire, Sweden - 717 S2 30-34 | ecosystem: Environmental > Terrestrial > Soil > Wetlands > Peat | place: Sweden: Norrbotten County, Stordalen...
CGGTTCCATCATGGGCGCGCGCTATCAAGGATGCAGTCGTCATGGTCATGGTCTAGGTCTTTCCCGTCTCGCCCTGGTGGGATCGTGGGCTACAGCAGGTGTCTCACCTCAGCCTGACAGACAGGGGACCGGCACGTCGTGCTCGGCGGCGAAGGCCTTCACCTCTCGACGGAAACGGTTGCCGATCTTCTCGAGCAGCGCTGGCGACGGGACCGGGAAGCCGAGATGTCCGGTGAGGAAGGTGACCACCTGACCACTTACTTGCAGATTGGGGACGTAGGCGTTGAGCAGCAGGCGGTCGATGCAGTCGATCGCCAGACTGACGTGACCGTCGAGCACGTCGTTGATGTTCACGACACTTGTCATGCGCAACGCGATAGCGCATGAGGGACGGCTCTGCCGGCCCGACTACCTCAACGTTCAGTGCGGTCGCGCCGGGAGGAGGCCGGGAGGGGGGCCTGTCCCCCTCCCGCTAATTCACAGAACCTAAGTCCGCCTGCTGCTTCAAGCGGTACTTCGTGCATGATGTGAAAGCAGTCGGTGTAGCTGATCGGGCGCTCTGAACTCATCCACCACTCGAGTGCCTCACTTTGCTGGGAGTCCCCAAACATCAGAAACACCGTCCACCCCATCGGCCGGGGTGGTGGGAAGACCAACCCCTCCTCGAATCGCAGGTCCGGGTTAGTTGGAGTCACAAGTTGCTTGTCGATGCCGAAGGCACGAGCGATGCCTACACAACCTCTGACGGAGGCGCACTCGACAGATGTCGGCGTCCTCGATGTGGCACCTAGAACACCCGCACCGACACCGATGACAAGAATGACCGCTGCCGTCAGAATAAGAAAGCCACGCACGTCGCTCAAGTGTAGGGAGCTGAGTAGAGCTGCCTCGAAGACAAGTGGAGCCACCGAGGTGACCTTGCAGCCGCTCACGGCCAGTCGCAGATCCTAGAAGTCGGTCCTCCAACGCGAACCCCCACGCATCGCGCTCTAGCGACCGGGAGCTTCCGGTAGAGGCCGTTACCGCGACAGTCCGCTTCAAGTGACATTCCGGGACTCTGGCAGTGACTACGCTCCAGCCACCTGACCGGCGTCGGAGCGACAATCTCATTGCCGAAGTGCCACCGCCCCGCTGTTATGTGTCGCGTCGTTTGGTGCGCGATCGCTAAACGCGTAACGCCGACTGTGCGTACGACAGCGGCGACACAATTCCACGGTGTCCGCGTCGTTATGTCGCGTCGCGACTGGCAGCCCGCTCGTCGCTCACGCGTCGCGGGTCAGGACCATCCGGTAGGCCAATGCGACGAGGCCGGCGGCCAATACGATGAACACTCCCGTCTCGATTCCCTGGAAGGCCCAGAACCGATTCGCCGGCTGGTAGGTGAGCAGAGTGCCATTCGGTCCGACATATGCAGGATTCGAAAGCAACCAGGCGCCAGCCGGTAGTCCTTGAGCGAGGGAAACCACTCTGGACACCGGGCTCATGAAGTGCGGCCGGACAAGTACGGCGATCACTACGCGCACGGCGACGAACGCTGCCAAGGTCGTCGCCATGGCAGGAAGGACTCGCCGGAACATCGAGCCCACGGCAATGCCGAGCACGACGGCAAACACCGAATACGCCAGGGGCACGATCCCTTGGATGTCGAACGGACCGGGGCCCAGCCGGGAACGACCGAGCGAGACCTCAGCGAGACTCCACCACGTGACGACTGCCGTGACTGCCGCACCCCACACCGCTGCAGCGAGGATCGCCCACATCAGATTGCTTCTCAACCAGCGGCGACGCGTCACACCTTGGGTCCACGCGAGGCCGTTCGTACCATCCTCGAACTCCTTGGCGAGAAGCGGCGCACCCCAGAACAGTCCGAGCAGCAGCGGCATGACGATGGTGACGTAGACGATCGCCTCGATGGCATGGTTGTCGCTCTTCGGGAGGATCAACAGCACGACGGTGAGGACGATCAAGGCACCCCCGGCGACGAGCAGCTGGTTGCGGTGCAGGCGCCACATCAGGTAGTTCATTGCGCGCGCCCGAGCTCGACCAGCTGACCGCCAGCCTGCGCTTCCTCTTGTTCCATGTAGGCGAGGACGATGTCCTCCAACCCCACCTCGGTCACCTCCCAGGACGGATCGAGGACCGGACCGTCCACTCGAACGAGAAGGCGCGTCTGCCGAGCCGTCTCGGTCGCCTTGACGACCGTGAGGCCGGGTTCGATCTCGTTCGCAGCCCGGCGCGGACCCACCAGCGTGCGATGTTCGGCGAGCATCTCGTCGATGTCGCCGCAGAGCTGAGTTCGCGAAGCGGCGAGAAGGATCAAGTGATCACAGACCCGCTCGAGATCGTGGAGCAGGTGCGACGACACGACGACTGAGAGACCCTCGTCGGCGACGGCCGCGGTGAGGGACGCTAAGAACTCTCGACGGGCCAACGGGTCCAACGCGGCCATCGGCTCGTCGAGCAGCAGGAGCTGGGGCCGCTTAGCCAAGACCAGGCTCAGTCCGACCTGGGCGCGCTGACCACCCGAGAACGTCGCGACCGGTCGGTTCGTCGGGATCCTCAATGCAGCGAGTCGTGCCCGGGCGGCAGCGGCATCCCAGTCGCGATTGAGGCGCGCGCCGATCTCCAGGTGATCGTCGGCGCTGAGCTGCTTGTAGAGGGGCACGTCTTGGGCCAGGTATCCGATGCTCGCCAAGAACTCCTCGCTCTGTTGAGGTACTCGGCCGAACACCTCGGCTTCACCCGCACTCGGGGCACACAGCCCGACAAGGAGCTTGAGCAAGGTCGTCTTTCCCGCCCCGTTCGGGCCGACCAACGCTGTGACATGACCCCGCGGCACGGACACCGAGAAGTCCTGCAGTCCCCAGTTGGAGCCGTAGCGCTTGCCCAACCCGGTCGTGTGGATCGCCGGGACGTCGCGCACGTTCACGCTGTTCTCTCAACGCGCGAGCCGGACAGCGTTGCGCGCAGCATGGCCTCGATGGACTCGTCGTCCAGACCCTCGTCCCGCGCCGACTGCACCCACCGTTCGAGCCTTCGGGCCAAGCGTGCCTGGGTGTCGGGCGGTGGGCCTGAAGGACGCCGAGAGACAAACGTGCCCACACCTTGGCGGCCTTCCACGAGGCCTTCGTGTTCGAGCTGCCAGTAGGCCTTCATCACCGTGTTGGGGTTGATGGCCACCTCGGCCACCACCTCTTTCACCGTCGGCAGCTTGTCGCCAACGTCCAATATCCCCATCCGGATGGCCTGCTTGACCTGCTGTGCCAGCTGCAGATACGCGGGCACTCCGGAGTCCGGGTTCAGCTGGAAGCTGATCGATTGTCTCAGTACTTCTCTACTCATCTAGAGAACTCTAGAAGTGCGTGCTCCGAGAAGTCAAGCGCGTTGGCGATTGGCACGAGGAGCTGGGGCAACGTCTGAACCCCCTGTGCCGGAGCTATCGGAACAGGTGCAGAACCTCCCATCTGCGTGGCCCGACAATTCGCTGAGTGACTACACGAGGAGGCGCATATCAGACGGGTAGGTATCGGACTCGCCGACGCAGAACAACACTCGCCAACTTCCGAAGTAGGCGCCGCCGCGACACCGGCTTCGAGTGACATTCCGTGACTCTGGCAGTTGCGAGGCTGACCTCGCCCGGACGCATCCACGACGAGCCGCCGCCGATGAGCGCAGGGGCCGAGATCCCATGATGACGAGCCCGAAACGGGGGACGGCGCTCTCCCACCGGCGGCAGCGGCAAGGCCGCTGCCGAATGGATCCGATATGTCTCCAGGAGTTGAGTCTCGTCAAGGGAAGGCAGCACGCTCGGGAGCCGCTCGGCCAGTATGGTCTTGCCCGAGCCTGGCGGCACCGACAGGAGAAGGTGGTGGCCCCCCGGCCGCGGCGACCTCGATGGCGAGACGCCCCATCGGCTGGCCCCGGACCTCCGCGAGGTCAAGTGGCCCGGTACGGCCCTGCCGCGCGCTCGGTCGGCGGTGGCGGCTCCCGGCAACTCGCCCGACTGTGCCGGTCCCGGCGAGATCGCCCTCAAGCCGGGCCAGGCGATCCGTCCCGACAGGGCGTCGACGAGCTCCCGGAGCGACCGCGCCGTGCGCACTGCCGGCCGCCCTACGAGCAGCGCCTCGGGGATACAAGCCGGCGGCACGACCACGGTCGGCGCGCTGAGCGCATCGGTGAGCGGGAGAGCGCCGGGGACCGGATGGATCGTGCCGTCGAAGCCGAGCTCTCCGACGAACCCACAGCCGGCGACCGCTGCTGAATCGATCTCGCCGGTCGCGACAGGCAGCCCGATGGCGATCGGAAGGTCGAGACTGGAGCCCGTCTTGCGAACACCCGACGGCGCCAAGTTGACCGTCACTCGCCGCATCGGCCACGGGAGCCCACTCGAGAGCAGGGAGGCGCGGACCCGGTCCCGTGCCTCCCGGCAGGCGGCGTCGGGCAGCCCGACGACCGTGAAGCCGGGCAGTCCGTTGGAAACGTGCACCTCGACGAGGACGGGACGGCCTCTGACACCGAGCAGGGTGGCAGATGGGATGGAGGCGATCATGAGCGGGCTCCCGGCAGGGCGGCTGTCTGTCTGCGGAACGCCCAAGAGATGGCGCGCTCGATATCTCGTCTGATCGGACGCTACCGGCGGGGTATGTCACTCCTCACGGCCCACCGGGAGGATGAAGGTCTCCACTGCGGAGGTGACCCTCCTCGATCTCGTCGCGCGGCCGCGGCGCGGAGGCGGTCTCTCCAACGTGGCGACCGTGGCAGGCGAGATGCCCGAGGAGGGGCGGCTCGATGCCCAGGCGTTTGCAGATGCCGCGAGAGCGTACCCCGTCTCCGTGATCCAGCGGACCGGCGGGTCGGTCGACGACCGGTGGAACGTCCAGCTCAACGCCGGAGTTGAGCGTGACTTGCGATCCCGGACGCGTACATCGTCGAGTGGTCTGGCAGGGTCGGCTGGCCAACGCCCGAGCAGCTGGAACAGGATCTCGTCCTATCCCGTCTCATTCTCGAGACAGCGGGCAATTCGTACCTCGGCGAAGAGCTCGTCTTCCGCGGCGGCACCTGTCTCCACAAGTTCCACCTGTCTGCTGTAGGCGCTCAAAAGCACCCGCCGAGCTTCTGCGGTCGGTACGGTCAAGAAGGTGATTCGCACAGCGATACGAGCTGACGTGCCCGTCCTCGTCGAGCTGATCGGTGAGCTCGCGGAGTACGAGCGGGCACACGACGAGGTCGAGATCGACGACATGATGCTCGAGCGCGCGCTGTTCGGGCCGGAGCCGAGCGTCTTTGCGCGGGTCGCGACCGTCGACGACCTCATAGTTGGCATGGCCTTGTACTACCGGAGCTTTTCCACCTGGACGGGACGACCCGGTATCTATCTCGAGGATCTCTATGTCCGGCCCGCGCACCGCGGACTTGGGATAGGAAGAGCATTGCTCGCGTCGTTGGCTCGTCTCGCTCTCGACGAGGACTGCCGTCGGCTCGAGTGGTCCGTCCTCGACTGGAACCAGCCCGCGATCGCGTTCTACCAGTCGATCGGTGCCGTCGCTACGGACGAGTGGACCCGGTACCGCCTTGCTGGGTCTGCGCTCAGGGACTTTGCGAGCTCCCTTTGATGGTCGGGAACCTCCCACCCGGCATGTCCACTGATCGGTGGCGGACACGCCGCCTCCAGAACGCCGGGCCGGTTTCCTCGACAACACCCGCGGACTCGCGGTAGAAGCCGCCGCCGCGGCACGTGCTCCGAGTGACGTTCCGTGACTCTGGCAGTTGCCACTCTTTCGGCCTCAACGACCTCGGGTTGGCATCGTGACCCAAGTTACGATACTATGAGTTTCGTAAATAGCTGCAGGGAGGAAGACAACGATGAGAAGGCAACTCGCAACAACCGGGCTCGGTGGTACCGGCCTGGAGATCACGCGCGTCGGTCTCGGCGCGTGGGCGATCGGTGGCACCGGCTACGAGTTCGCCTGGGGCGAACAGGACGACGACGAGTCACTGGCCGCAATCGAGCGGGCGCTCGAGCTCGGCGTCAATTGGATCGACACGGCCGCGGTCTACGGCCTCGGGCACTCCGAGGAAGTCGTCGGCCGGGCGCTTGCCGGACGCAAGGACCACCCGTACGTGTTCACGAAGGCATCGCTGCTCGACGGAGGCGGCGGCCGGATCGTGCACCAGCTGAAGCGGGACTCGATCTTGCGCGAGGTCGATTCGAGTCTCAAACGCCTCGGGGTCGACGCGATCGACCTCTATCAGATCCACTGGCCAGATCCGGAGCCTGACATCGAAGAGGCTTGGGCGACCTTCGCTGAGTTGAAGGAGCGCGGACTCGTTCGGCACATCGGTGTGTCGAATTTCAAAGTCGCTCAGATGCAGAGGATCCAGCAGATCGCTCCAGTCGAGACGCTTCAGCCGCCGTATTCGCTCATCGATCGCGGCGTGGAGGGATCGATCCTGCCCTTCGCCGAGCGCGAGCGGATCGGCGTGATCGTCTACTCGCCGATGGGCTCGGGTCTGCTCTCGGGCGCGATGACCCGTGAACGGATTGCCAGCTTGCCCGAGGATGACTGGCGGAAGCGCAGCGCGCAGTTCAACGAGCCGCGGCTCGCCCACAATCTCGAACTCGTCGAACGGCTCCGCGTGGTCGCCGGTAGACACGACGCGACGCCCGGCGCGGTGGCGGTCGCCTGGACGCTGCTCAACCCTGCCGTTGACGGTGCCATCGTCGGCTTCCGCCGCCCGAGTCAGGTCGATCCGATCCTCACCGCAGCCGCGATCGAGTTGACCGGCGAAGACATCGCCACGATCGGACGCGTGCCATGAGCGCGGCGAGCATCGGCGTCGTTGGGCTCGGCGTGATGGGCAGCCGCTTTGCGGGCCGGCTCCTCGATGCAGGCTTCCCGGTCCTCGGCACGAATAGGTCACAGGAGAAGGCCGCGGCGCTCCTCGAACGTGGCCTGACCTGGTGCGACACGCCGCGGGAGGTCGCCGCGGCAGCTGAGGTCGTGCTCAGCAGCGTCACCGACGACGCGGCGCTGAAAGCCGTCGTCACCGGTGCGGATGGCATCCTCGCCGGTCTTCGACCAGCAACGGCCTACGTCGATATGAGCACGGTCAGCCCACACCTGAGCCGAGAGCTCGCGGCGCGGGTGCGCGCGCTCGGGGCGGAGATGCTTGACGCGCCGGTCTCCGGCAGCGTTCCTCAGGCGGAGTCGGGTTCGCTCACCATCATGGTCGGTAGCTCCGAGCCGGCCTTCAATCGTGTCGGACCGATCCTTGCTCACCTGGGCTCGGTCATCCGGGTCGGCGAGAACGGTCAGGGGCTGTTGCTGAAGCTCGCGATCAACATCAGCGTCGCTGCCCAGATGGTCGCGTTCGGAGAGGGCGTACTTCTCGCCGAGCGCGGCGGGATCGACCGGAGTACGGCCGTCGAGGTGATGAGCATGAGCGCGATCGGGTCGCCACTGCTCCGAGGACGAGCTCCTCTCATCGTCGAACCGTCCAACACGGCTTGGTTCGACATCCAGATGCTGGAGAAGGACCTCACCCTCGCGCTCGACACGGCGCAGCGCCTCAGGGTCTTGCTGCCGGCAACTGCTGTTGTAGACGAGCTCTTCGACAAGGCGCAGGCAATCGGCTATGGGCATCGAGACATCGCGAGCATCCCCGCAGCGCTCGCTGAGCTCTCGGGCCGGCGATGACCGAGAGGTCGGTCGCCCAACGAGGCCGCCCGAGGAGCGAGAAGGCCCGACTCGCGATCCTCGCCGCAACGACCGAGGTTCTGCTGGAGCGGGGTCTCGCGGGCACGAGCATGGACGTCGTTGCGGGGCGTGCTGGCGTCGGCAAGGCGACGATCTATCGCTGGTGGCCAACCAAGGAGGCGCTCGCACTCGAAGCCCTCTACCACTCCTGGGCGGTCGCTGTACCAGACGAGCCCGACACAGGTTCGCTGCGAGGCGATCTTGCCGCGCTGCTCCTGCCCTGGGCGCGGCGCTTGCGGACCCAGCCGTACGGTCGGATAGTCGCCGCGTTCATCACTGAGGCGCAGACCAACTCCGAGTTCGAGAAGGAGTACCACGCTCGCTTTGTCAGGCCCCGTCGCGAGCAGGCGCGCGCCGCGATCGGGCGCGCCGCTGTTCGTGGGGAGATCCCGGCGGGTACGAACGTCGAGCTCACTCTCGACCTGCTGTACGGCCCGCTGTACCACCGGCTGCTTCACCGGCACGCGCCGCTCAGCGACCGCTTCGTGACCGACATCGTCGATGCGGTGTTGAGGGCTATCCGCCCAGAGCGGCCGGCTGTGATGGTCAGGGCGAGAGGTGACCACAATCGGGTCCGAACCCCGTGACCGCCCGGGCTCGGACGGTCGAATACGATGGCCGGCACACGGGTATGCAACGCATCCACCCCCGGCCGGTCCCTGGCGGCAGGATCGCCGCACATTCGTGCTGATTGAAGCGAGTCCATGGCATTCGACATCAGCCCAACGGCCGTCCACGACTACAAGAGCGTCTGGCTCAGGCTTGTTCGCTATATGCGGCTAAGAGTTTCATAAATGGATGACAACATTCTGGGAGATCCACCACCGCCGGCCGTCGCCGACCACCGCCGGTCGGAGACCCCCGACTATTCTCCGGGACTGTGGCAGGGTCTGATCGGCGATCCGGATCACGGACCGATTCCCGCTCTGCTGATGGTCATGACTGCCACGACGGGCATCGTTGACGCAGTCAGCATTCTCAGCCTTGGTCGAGTGTTCGTGGCCAACATGACAGGAAACGTGGTGTTCGTCGGGTTCGCACTTGCTGGAGCCAAGGGGTTCTCCCTGGCTGCATCGCTCTTTGCTCTGGGAGGTTTTCTCCTTGGGGCGCTCGGAGACGGGTCCTCGAACGGCTTCGGCAGGGCCGAGCACTGCTGTTGCGCGATTGTGTGGGCGCTGAGTTCGTCCTGTTGGTGCTCGCACTGACAATCGCCCTCCTCGTCGGCGCCCCCGTGCCCGCAACGGCTGCCGATGCCATCGCTGCATCCTTGGCCATCGCCTTGGGCTTGCAGAACTCTGTCGTGCGCCGACTGGCGGTACCCGACCTGACCACCACGGTGCTGACGATGACACTCACGGGGATCGCTGCAGACGTTCCTGAGGGAGACCGAGCGGTTGTCGGTCGCCGGATCTTGGCGGTCGTGACCATGGTGGCGGGCGCAGTTTGTGGAGCGCTGCTCGTGCTACGCGTGAGCCCGTCTGCGGCGCTCGGTCTGGCCGTGGTCCTCCTGGCTGTGGTGCTGCTCGCTATCACCCTCGCTGCCCGGACCTCTGCCGACTGGCAGGCTTGAACGGTCTTGGAGATGTCGGTCTTGGCGGGCACAGGTCGCCTGTGCGCCAGGGAGTGGACCAGCTCCATGGCTACCGCGCGACCGGGAACCCAACCCCACCCCAAGGCTTCGACAAGGGTCTTCGCCTCTGCTGGCATCGAGGTCATCCCCACTCCCGTGCGAGCACCGCGCGAAGGCTTACGCCAACGCCTTCGCCTAGCGGTGCGTGATGAGCGTCCAGCCCAGCTCTCACAAAGGCACCCGCGACCCTCAAGTACAAGCCGCCGGGAGGCACGTACTTCGAGTGACATCCCGCGACTCTGGCAGTTCACAGGCTGATCTCGCCCGGACGCATCCACGACGAGGCGCCGCCGATGAACGCAGCGGCCGAGATCCCATGATGAGGAACCCGAAACGGGGACGGTGCTTTCCCACCGCCGGCAGCGGAAAGGCCGCTGCCGAATGGATCCGATAGGTCTCCAGTGGCTGAGTCTCCTCAAGGGGAGGACCACGCTCGGGAGCCGCTCGACCAGCATGGTCTGGTCCGAGTCTTGCTGCCCCGGCAAGAGAAGGTGATGGCCGTCGGCCGCCACAACCAGCCCGGCGGCAACCGGAACGTCGAGACCGGACCCCGCCTTGCGAACATCCGACGGCGCCAGGTTACGCACGACCACGACCGAATGACCGGCACGTTCGATCGGTCAACCTGGCAACCGTCATGTGAGGTTCGGCGGCATTATCGAACAGCCACCGGACGGCGATGCGCCGCGGATCTTGCTTGGGGTGCTCAGCTCGCTTCGGCCGCGTTGGGGACCTGGCACAGGACGGCGACGTCCTCGGCCACCTGGAGATCTCGTTCTGGGTTGTGCGCGAACGCCCCACCCCACAGGCGACGACTGAGCTCACGGACTGCAGCGGTGGCCCACAGGCCCTCGGGGCGATGTTGACGCGAATGGCGCACCTCGCTGACAAGACGTCCCCGTTCGGCAGCGGCCTGTGAATCGGCGTTGTGCTGGTTCGCGAGTTGCAGCATGTACATGGACGACCCCCCTTGTTGGTCGGAGTCGGCAGGCATAGACCGCTCCTGTCCCCGTACTTTCCCCCGGGGAGGGGATGTAGGAAGTAGGCCCCGCAAATGCCATTGGACAAATCAGGCCCAATGGCACGCTACAACCACAAACACCTGGTAGAACTGTTCCCACACCGAACACATGGCTCAGTGAGTACATAGTAGAGGAGCCACGGGAGATATGCAAGGGGGCAAGTGACGAATCGCGGCATCCTGTGCTACGCGGCGGTGTGATCAAATACTGGGTGCCGAACCCGCATTGTCAAGGTGTAAGGCCTGACAGTACGTGCACCGCATCACTATACGTGTAGCGCTGCAGTTCCCCCCCGTGAGCTGCATGAAGACGCGGCAGTGTGTGGTGAAAGACGAGTTCTCGTCTTGGCCGTCGTCCACTCTACGTGTAGTGACAGAAACGAGTAGTCTCTCGTCATATGGGAGATGACATGCGTGGCGCTTACTTCCGTCTTCCACTACGAGGCCTCTGGCGGTCGGATAGGTTGGTCTTTGCTCGAGTTATCGGATGTTCGTCAGGCCGAGCACTGGACTTCCTGTTATGGACATGACGTTGTCGAAGCGAGGCGACTATGTGCTTCGCTCGGCGATCTCGCTCGCCAGGGCCTTCGAGGAGGGGGCACCACGGAAGATCCGCGAGGTGGTCGACGAGACGGAGGTGCCGCGGACGTTTGCCTCCCAGATCCTCGCCGACCTGGTGCGAGCGGGCGTCGCCAGTTCCAGGGCCGGGCGCAACGGCGGCTACTGGCTCGCACGGGCGCCGGAGGACATCAGCGTGCTCGAAGTCGTCGAGGCGGCCGAGGGCCCGCTCCATGCCGAGCGCTGCGCCCTTGGTGAGGGGCCCTGTCGCTGGGAGGCGGTATGCCCCCTGCACGAGACCTGGTCGGCGGCCACGGCCGTGCTGCGCCAAGTGCTGGCGACGACCACACTGGCTGAGGTCGCAGCTCGAGACCACTCGATCGAGACGGGGACCTACCCGATCCCGGCCGACTCTCACCGCATGGGTCCGGCTGCCGTTGCGGTCGCGGACGTCGTGCACGTCGAACTGGAGCAGGCCGTGGCGCGCATCCGGCTCTCGCGTTCGACGCACCTGCTCGGCCCAATCCTCGACGCAGCCTGCAGCGAAGCCACCCGGTCCGAGCGGAGGACCACCGCCGGCGTCAAGGTTCAGCGAGACGAACGCCGCTCGCCGTCCGGCAGTGCGGACCGGCCCGACGGGCCCTGCAGCGAGGTCTCACTTCTTCCCGCAACGTCCCCGACTTCGGGCGAGCAGCGCCGCCACCTGCTCGATTGGAAGCTCTTGGCCCAAGGTGGCGGCTTCGTGCTCGATGCCGCCCTGGAGATTGTCGCCGTCGACGCCGAGCGCAGCGAGCTGCGGCTCGAAGGCACTTGGAGGCAGGTCCCTGCAATGCCGCCCGTCCGGCTGGAGGCCCGCGAGCTCGACCACCTGGCCCTTCGCACCGTGCGCTCCTTCCTGCGCCGCCTGGCTCAGACGCTCGAGTCGGCATCGGAGGAGCCCGTCGGCACGTGACGAAGCGCTCGCCGGACGAAGGGCCGACCTCTGGTCGATGCGGTGACAGGCGAGAGCGGGAGGCGAGCGCAATCGTGCCGTTCTCGTAGGAGACGTGGCGTTGGTCCCGGACGGGAGAGAGCGAGACGAGCCGGCGGGCTCGTAGCCTTGCCTCAGGGCGACTATCACTTCGACGAGTTCGTGTTCGCCGAACGCAGGGTGCTCAGGACGCCAACGACGCCAGGCGGGAGAAGAACGGGAGCTGTTTCCGGTTCGCGAGGCCGAAATGGTACAGATGGAGCTCATCGGCGCCCGCATGCAGGAGTCGCCTTGCGTGCTCGTCGAAATCGTCGGGCTCGATCGGTGCCAGAAGATTGACGTAGGCCGCCACACTTACGCTCGCTGGCACCAAGCGCCGGGCTGCTGCAATTGCGTCCGCGCTGTGCGGCGAGGTTGCCTCGACAGGAACTAGCACAGCGCCTGCCCGCCGGGCCGATGTCGGCGTGAGCCCTGGTGAGGCTCCGGTAGCCCACGGGTTTGGTTGGGCGTGCAAGGTGATCCGCAGGGAAGGGTCGGCACTCCGTAGCGCAGCGAGCACCCCTTCCAAGAGGGCGTCGGTGTGAAGCTGTCGACAAGCCAGGAGCAGTGCGGCCAGCGGTGCATCGAGGACATGGTCTGGCGTGGCATCGACTCCGACAGCCTCGCACTGGGCAGCTTCGAACGCCCCCTGCAATATCCGCACGGTAGTGCCGGCGTCCATGCCTTCGGCTTTCCAGCATCGTTGGCAGGCGTCGCAGCAGCAGATTGAGAGGACCTGCTCCGCCAGCGGTGTATAGGCCCCGACCGTCTTTTCGTGGTGACCGCCGTGGGCTGCACCCAACTGGCCGTAGGCCTCGAGCGAGATCCCCTCCAGGGGAAGGTCACGCACCGCCTCGGCAACCAGCAGGGCGGCGTACTCGCGTACCTCGGCGTTGGCGGGGCAGAGGGCGTACTCGTAGCTGTCGCCGAAGCAGTTGCGTATGACAAGGTCGCGCCGCTTGCGGCCGAGCGCGCTGTTGTGGGTCAGCACGACCCACGCGCTGACCCCCAGCCCGCTAGCACCGAAAACCTCGACCGCCCGCTCGAACGAATCCTCAGAGCCCGTCCAGGACGCAGTGAGCGGACTAAGCCGACGTCCACCCCATACGCCACTCCGCACCGGACGGTACAGCGCGGCGGTCTTGGCAACGACAAAGCGGTGCTGCGGATGCTGTGGTGTCGCTGCCCGCACGCTGTGGTAGGCGGCGGCGATGGTTACGTGCTTGAAACCGGCGGAGACAAGTCGCGAGACAGCGTGGGGATCACCGACGAGATCCCATGGGTACAGGTAGGCGCTGACTTGCGGCGGCACGAGCGTCGGGCCAAGCCAGGGACCCTCCGGGCTATCTCCGCTTCCCACCAATTCCCCCTCTGGAGCCCGATCAAAGTACAGAGTATATTATGTGTTGTGTATGACATGATGGTACAGGACCAGCTCGAGGCGAGCATGCAGCCCCGCTTCGGGTCTCGTGGCGACTTGATCGCCAACGAGATCAAACGAGCAATCCTTTCGGGTCGGTATGAGGCCGGGAGTCCCCTCACTGAGAAGGCAATCGCCGATGAGCTCGGCACGTCGAAGACCCCGGTCCGCGATGCACTCAAGGCCCTGAGCGGGACGGGGCTCGTGACCTCGAGCAGCCACCGAGGCACCTCGGTCAGGACCGTGGACGCCTCGATGGCCCTGGCCGTCTGCGACCTCCGGTTGCTCTTGGAGCCCGAAGCAGTGCGGCGGACAATCCTGCGCGGGCTCGACGCCGCAACTTTCAAGGCCGGGGTCGAACGCATGGTCGCCGCCGAAGACGGCGAGGACGTGTACGAACGAAGTCTGGCGAACCGGGCCTTTCACCGTCAGATCTACGCTGGCTGCGGGAACGCCGCCCTCGTCAAGGTGCTCGACGACCTGACCGACGTCAATGCCTTGATCAGCGTCACCGTGTGGCAGCACGTCGGCAGTTGGGCCGGCGAGGCGGTTGAGCATCACAAAATGGCCAAGGACGCACTGGCCGGACGGGCAGAGACGGCCGCCGATCGTTTGCGACAGCACATCGAGGTGTTCCAGCAACGCGTCGTCGATGCCCTGGGCACACCCTGAGGTGACGGTGTCGCGCCAGCTCAGCGACGGCCATGGAGAAAAGCGGGAGCGGGAATGAACTCACAGCAACAACGAGAGTCGCTGAGCGGCGTCGTAGCCGTTCCGACGACGCCCTTCGGGCCCGACGGGGGTATTGACGAGGCGGGCTATCAACGGGTCATCCGTCGCCTCATCGAAGGTGGCATTCGTACTGTCACCCCGAATGGCAACACCGGGGAGTTCTATGCCTTGGCCCCTGCTGAGGCGAGGGTCGTCACCCGTCTTGGCCTGGAGGCCGCCGACCCCGACACAACGGTCCTGGTCGGAGTCGGTCACGATGTCGCCTCCGCCCGTGAGGCCGCCAGGGACGCACAGGCAGCAGGCGCGGCGATGATCATGGTTCACCAGCCCGTCCACCCTTATGTCTCGGTCGACGGGTGGATCGAGTACCACCGAGCCATTGCGAGCGACGTGCCCGAGCTCGGCGTGGTCCTCTATGTGCGCAACGATGCAATCCCCGGCTCGGCCTTTGCCCGGCTCGGCGAGTCCTGCCCCAACGTGATCGGGGTGAAGTACGCCGTGCCGAACCCGGCTCGTTTCGCGACGGTGGCCGCGGAAGCCGGTGCGGGGCGGTTCACCTGGGTGGCCGGTCTGGCCGAGCTCCATGCCCCGGGATACTTCGCCGTCGGCGCTACGGGATTCACCTCCGGACTGGCGAACATCGATCCGTCGACGTCGCTTCGCCTCTGGCATGCCCTGGCCGATAGCGAGCACGACATCGTGACAGAGATCTGGCACCGGGTGCGACCTTTCGAGGAACTGCGCGCCGCCGATGCCAGCGCGAACAACGTCTCGGTGGTGAAAGAGGCGCTCTGCCAGCTCGGGATATGTGCCCGGGACATAAGACCGCCGAGCTCATTGTTGCCCGGCGAGACACGGGCGAAGGTCACCGAGATCCTCGAGCTCTGGGGGCTGCTCTCATGACCGACGAACCCGAAATGCTTCGCAGCAGCCGCTGGTTCGAGGGCGAGGGGCTGCGGGCTTTCAGCCACCGCTCACGTGCCCGCCAACTCGGCATCGGTGCCGAGGAGCTCGCCGGCAAGCCCGTCATCGGGATCCTCAACACCTGGAGCGACATCAACCCCTGCCACATGCACCTGCGCGAGCGTGCCCAGGCTGTCAAGCGCGGCGTCTGGGAAGCCGGTGGGTACCCCGTCGAGATGCCCGTCGCCACGCTCTCGGAGACCTTCCAGAAGCCGACGCCGATGCTCTACCGGAACCTGCTCGCGATGGACACCGAGGAGATACTCCGCTCCTACCCCTTCGACGGGGCCGTCCTCATGGGCGGCTGCGACAAGTCCACGCCGGCGCTCCTGATGGGCGCGGCGAGCGCGAACAGGCCGATCATCTACGTGCCGGCCGGCCCCATGCTCACGGGTCACTGGCACGGAGAAACATTGGGCAGTGGCACCGACATGTGGCGGTTCTGGGACGAAAAGCGCGCCGGGACCATAAGCGAAGCCGAGTGGGACACTCTCGAGGCCGCGATGGCACGCTCCCCCGGCCAGTGCATGACGATGGGCACCGCCTCGACGATGACCGCTGTGGCCGAGTCGCTAGGGCTCACCCTGCCGGGCGCATCGTCCATCCCGGCAGTGGACTCAGCTCACCCCAGGATGGCGGCCGCGAGCGGCTCGCGCATTGTGGAGATGGTGCGCGAGAACCTGACGATGTCGAAGTTCGCGGACAGGCGGGCTTTTCTCGATGCGGTCACGGTGGTGCTCGCCCTCGGCGGCTCCACCAACGCCGTCATCCACCTGGTCGCGATGGCGGGACGTTGTGACGTGGAGCTGAGCCTGGACGAGTTCGACCGTCTCTCCCGGTGCACTCCGGTGCTCGCCAACATCCGTCCCAGTGGTGAGTACCTGATGGAGGACTTCTATTACGCCGGGGGTCTTCCCGCCCTCATGGCGCAGATCAAAGACCTCCTCCACCTCGAGCGGGTGACCGTCAGCGGACGAACGCTCGGCGAGAACCTCGCTGACGCCGTCGTCCACGACGAGCGAGTGATCCGGCCCCGGGAGAACCCGCTGTCGGAACACGGTGGCCTCGCCATCCTGCGCGGAAACCTGGCACCGGACGGGGCTGTGATCAAGCATCTCGCCGCATCGCCGCATCTCTTGTGCCACAGCGGGCCTGCCCTCGTCTTCGAGGACTACAGGGACATGCAAACTCGCGTCAACGATCCCGAGCTCGACGTCAGCGCCGACTCTGTCCTCGTGCTCCGCCACGCGGGCCCGCAAGGTGGCCCGGGTATGCCCGAGTACGGCATGCTCCCGATACCGGACAAGCTCCTCCGCGAAGGCGTCCGGGACATGGTCCGCATCTCCGACGCCAGGATGAGTGGAACGAGCTACGGCACGTGTGTCCTGCACGTGGCACCCGAGTCCTTCGTCGGGGGACCTCTGGCACTGGTGCAAGACGGCGACCTGATCACTCTCGACGTGGCTGAACGGCGGCTGCACCTCGAGGTGACCGACGACGAGCTTCGCGTGCGCAAGCAGGCGTGGACCCCACCCGAGAAGATCTTCGAACGCGGCTACGGCGCGTTGTACAGCGAGCACATCGGCCAAGCCGACCAGGGGTGTGACTTCGACTTTCTCGCCCGCACCGGGGCCGCAGTGGAGCCGGATGCACGGTGACGCCCTCACGTAGCATCGTCATCACCGGCGCAGCCGGAAGGCTCGGGACCTATCTCCGGTCATCGTTGGATAACCTCGCCACTTCAGCGCGGCTGGTCGACATCATCCCGGCGCCAGAGGCCGCACCCGATGAGCCGGTGGAGATCTACCAGGGTTCGGTCACCGATCCCCGTTTGCTCGACGCGGTGTGCCGCGGCGCGGACGCCGTCGTCCACCTCGGAGGCTTCGCCGGCGATGCCCCCTGGCCGGACCTCTTCGAGGTCAACGTCGGTGGGACCCGTCAGGTGCTCGAGGCGGCCCGTCGCCACGGCGTGAAGCGGGTCGTGGTGGCGAGCAGCAATCACGCGGCCGGCTTCCACGTCCGGGGACCCCAGCCGCTCGCCGACGACGTGGCACCGCTGCCCGACAGCCTCTATGGCGTCAGCAAAGCGGCAGGCGAAGCCCTTTGCCAGTTCTACAGCGTCAAGTTCTCGATGGACATCGTCTGTCTGCGCATCGGGTCCTGTTTCGACGCTCCGCAGAACCACCGCATGCTTTCCACCTGGCTCTCGCCGGCCGATTTCGTGCGGCTCATAGAAGCGTCGTTGGCAAGCTCACGCCCGGGCTTCCAGCTCGTGTGGGGCGTGTCGGCGAACACGCGGCGCTGGTGGTCCACCGCTGGCGGCGAAGCCATCGGCTTTTGTCCCCAGGACAACGCCGAGGGCTTCGCCGAGCTCTATCCCGAATGCCCCCCCGGACCCGAGTACGTCGGGGGAGTCACGATCTAGTGGCTGTAGTCATGTGCCCTGCGGGCGAGCGCCTCAGCCGAGGCGGCCGCTGGGGCCTTTCCGAAACCGTCCTTCCAAGGAGCCCGCGTGACTGACACCGACAGCGATCCTCCTGAGACCTCGTTTCTCGAGGTGTCCGATGTCGTCGAGAGGGCCGTTGCCGCCGCCGCCCGGTGGCGGACGCTCGATCCGGCGACGAGAGCCGAAATGCTTCGTGCGGTCGCCGGCCGGTTGGACGGCGCGGACGATGAGCTGGTCGCCTTGGCGATCACCGAGACCCATTTGACCGAGACCCGCTTGCGTGGGGAGCTGGTCCGAACGACATTCCAGCTGCGGTTCCTCGCCGCGGTAATCGAGGAAGGCGACTACCTGCAGGCGTGCATCGACACGCCGGACGAGATCTGGCCGCCAGGAGCGCGGCCAGATCTGCGCCGGTTTCTCCGGCCTCTCGGCCCCGTTGCCGTCTTCGCTGCCAGCAACTTCCCGTTCGCCTTCAGTGTTGCCGGTGGCGATTCGGCTTCCGCACTGGCCGCTGGATGCCCGGTGGTCCTAAAGGCACACCCCGGTCACCGGCGACTTTCCGCCCGCTGCGGGGAGATCGTCTGTCAAGCGCTGCACGACGCCGGGGCGCCGGACGGCACGTTCGCCGTGGTCGAAGGCGACAGAGCCGGCCGCGCGCTCATCACCCATCCCGATATCAGCGCGGTGGCCTTCACCGGATCGGCGAAAGTGGGACGAATGCTGTTCGACATCGCCGTCGGGCGGCTGAGACCGATCCCCTTCTACGGGGAGCTTGGAAGCGTGAACCCTGTGTTCGTGACGATGCGGGCCGCGGCGGCCCGCTTGGACGAGATCCTCTCCGGTTACGTCGCCTCGTTCACCTTGGGGGCCGGGCAGTTCTGCACCCAGCCCGGCATCTTGTTGCTGCCCGCAGGTGTCCTCGACCGTGACCGCATCCGCACGATGGTCGGTGCGCAGCCATCCGCCGAACTTCTCAACGACCGGATCGATGGGGCCTACCAGGAGGCGCTCGCGGCTCTGCGGCACCACCCGACCGTCGAGGTCATCGCCGAGGGAAGCAGACAGCCGGACGGCGCGAGGACTCCCACCCTGCTTCTCACGACAGTTGAGGGACTTGTCTCAGACGCCGAACACCTCTTGGCGGAGTGTTTCGGGCCCGTCTCGCTCATGACCGAATATAGCGAGGAAACCCAGCTGATCGAGGTTGCGGAGATGCTCGAGGGTCAGCTCACCGCGACCGTTCACGGCGAACTCGACGACGTGGTCGTTCCCGGACTGCTCGACACGCTCGCGGAGAAAGCAGGCCGGATCATCTGGAACGGTTGGCCGACCGCTGTGGCCGTGACCTGGGCCATGCAACACGGCGGCCCGTACCCGGCGACCACCTCACCGTTGCACACCTCCGTAGGGGCCGCAGCCATCGGCCGCTTCCTTCGGCCCGTCACCTACCAGGGCGTCCCTGACCACCTGCTGCCGGCCCCCCTGCGTGAGGGAAACCCCCTTGGTCTTCCGCGCCGCGTGGACGGCCAGTACCGGACTGGGTCGCCCCTGGTCTAGCTGGACGATCTGCATCGCCGCCTGAGTACCCTCTCGCGCAAATATGGTCACGCGAGTCCTCGCCGCCAGGCGACGAGCGACTCCACTCCAGCCGAGGCGACAGTGGTGGCCCGGGTACGGGCAGGGACCTCCGGCGTCGTCCTCGAAGACAGC
>Ga0224555_1002834_pt1 | contig 19246 bp, 16 predicted proteins | sample 714S23034metaG_FD_180687 | JGI IMG/M metagenome (GOLD analysis project Ga0224555, IMG submission 180687) | Peat soil microbial communities from Stordalen Mire, Sweden - 717 S2 30-34 | ecosystem: Environmental > Terrestrial > Soil > Wetlands > Peat | place: Sweden: Norrbotten County, Stordalen...
CGGCGGCGAACTGTCCTCTTCACGAACACAACCACATCTTACAGCACTGTAAGTCAGATGTGGTGGATATGTCGCCCCTACATTCTAGCCCGAAAGTCCAGACTTATCCACAGCTTGCCCAGGTCAGAGGCTTGCGGAGGGCCCTCCGGACGAAAGTCGCGCCGAAGTCCGGTCCGAGTCACCCGGGAGTGACCGGGCTCGCTAGGGTGAGCCGGCTATGGCGACCTGCCCAAGACCTCAGACCTCCGCACACTCGGCCGAGACGCACAGGCGTGTCTGACCCCTCGACGATGGGCACGCGCAGGCGCCGTTTCTTGCTGGCTGCCGGCCTGCTGCTCGTCTCGTTGAACCTGCGGCCCTCGATGAGCGCGCTTTCACCGGTCCTCGGCGCAATCCGGCGCTCCACGGGGCTGTCCGCCGCAGGGGCTGGGCTGCTGACGACTCTGCCGCTGATCTGCTTCGGCCTCCTGGCTCCTGTTGCTCCTCGCCTCGTACGTCGCAGAGGGACCGGCGGGGTTCTGCTCGGCTGTCTCGTCGTGCTGCTCGCCGGCATCGTCGTGCGCTCGACGAACTATGCGGGTCTGTTCATCGGCACGCTGCTGATAGGCATGGCGGTCGCGATCGCGAACGTCCTCATGCCGGGAATCGTCAAGCGCGACTTCCCCCGACATGTCAGCCTCATGACCGGCCTCTACACGGCGATGCTCAGCGCCGGAGCAGCGCTCGCGGCCGGAACCACGGCGCTCCTCGCCCGGGCGCTCGGCGGCGACTGGCGCCTTGCGACCGGGGCCTGGGCGTTGCCCGTCGTCGTGGCGATCGCGGTGATCGTGCCACTGAGGTCGCACGCCCGCCCGGAAACGGAGACGACGGTCTTCAGCGAACCGACAAGGACGCCGTGGAGGAGCCCCGTCGCGTGGGCGGTGACGCTGTTCATGGGGGTGCAGTCGCTGGAGTTCTACTCGACGCTCGCGTGGCTCCCGACCGTGTTCCACGACCGGGGCGTCTCGGTCGTGAGCGCCGGCCTGCTGCTGGCGGTGACCAACACCTTCGCGGTCGCCTCCGCGCTCGTCACACCCTGGATTGCCCCCCGGCTCGGCGATGTCCGTGTCGCGGTGCTCGGAGCTGTTCTGCTTGCAGGGATCGGGCTGGCGGGCCTTCTCTTCGACCCGCGCCACGTCGACACGCTCTGGGCAGTACTGCTCGGTTGCGGTCAAGGATCGACGATCAGTCTGGCGCTCTTGGTGATGGTGCTCAGGTCCAGCAACCAGGACGAGGCCATGGCGCTTTCGGGAATGGCTCAAGGCGTCGGGTACCTCATCGCCGCGGTCGGCCCTACCTTGGTCGGTGCGCTCTACGACGTCGCGCACAATTGGAGCCTGCCTCTGGCGGTGCTTCTCGCGCTCCTCGTCTTGCAAGCAGGCGCCGGTTGTCTCGCAGCCCGAGACCGGCCCGTCACCGCTGCGGCCGGGCCGCGTCCCGGCGCCTGAGCCATCTCGGTCAAACCGGGGGCGACCCACTGCGGTACCGGCCGTTCACACGGCGGGGAAGATGAAGGGGGTTTTCTTCCCGCAAGGCGGCCGGCAGCAGGTGGTCGGGGACACCTTGGTAGGTGACCGGCCGCAGGAAGCGGCCGACGGCTGCGGCCCCGACCGAGGTGTGCAACGGTGAGGTCGTCGCCGGGTACGGGCCGCCGTGTTGAATGGCCCAGGTCACGGCCAGACTGGTCGGCCAGCCGTTCCAGATGATCCGCCCCGCTTTCTCCGCGAGCGTGTCGAGCAGCCCGGGAACGACCACGTCGTCGATCTCGCCGTGAACGGTCGCGGTGAGCTGGCCCTCGAGGATCTCCGCAACCTCGATCAGCTGGGTTTCCTCGTCATATTCGGCTATGAGAGAGACAGGCCCGAAACACTCCGCCAAGAGGTGCTCGGCGTCCGCGACAAGTCCCTCAACGGTCGTACGAATCAGGGTGGGCGTCCGCGCGCCGTCCGGCTGCCTGCTCCCCTCCGCGACGACCTCAACAGTCGGGCGGTGCCGCAGAGCCTCGAGCGATTCCTGGTAGGCCCCATCGATCCGGTCGTTGAGGAGCTGGGCGGACGGCTGCGAAGCGACCATCGTGCGAATGCGGTCACGGTCGAGGATCCCAGCGGGCAGCAACAAGATGCCGGGCTGGGTGCAGAACTGCCCGGCCCCCAAGCTGAACGAGGCGACGTAACCGGAGAGGATCTCGTCCAAGCGGGCGGCCGCGGCCCGCATCGTCACGAACACGGGGTTCACGCTTCCAAGCTCCCCGTAGAAGGGGATCGGTTTCAGGCGTCCGACGGCGATGTCGAACAGCATGCGTCCCACTTTCGCCGATCCGGTGAAGGCCACCGCGCTGATATCGGGATGGGTGACAAGCGCGCGGCCTGCTTTGTCGCCTTCGACCACGGCGAAGGTGCCTTCGGGCGCCCCGGCGTCGCGCAGCGCCTCACAGACGATCTCCCCGCAGCGGGCGGAAAGCTGCCGGTGACCGGGATGTACCTTCATGATCACCGGGCATCCGGCGGCTAGGGCGGAAGCTGAATCGCCACCGGCAACACTGAAGGCGAATGGGAAATTGCTGGCAGCGAAGACGGCAACCGGGCCGAGCGGCCGGAGAACACGGCGCAGATCTGGTCTCGCTCCGGGCGGCCAGCTCTCGTCCGGCGTGTCGATGCATGCCTGGAGGAAGTCGCCTTCCTCGATCACCCCGGCGAGGAATCGCAGCTGGAAGGTCGTCCGGACCAGCTCCCCGCGCAAGCGCGTCTCGGTCAAATGGGTCTCGGTGATCGCCAAGGCGACCAGCTCATCGTCCGCGCCCTCTAAACGGTCGGCGACCGCACGAAGCATCTCGGCTCTCATCGCAGGCTCGAGCGTCCGCCAGCGGGGGGCGGCGTCAACGGCGCGCTCGACGACATCTGACACCTCGAGAAACGGGGTCTCAGGAAGATCGGTGTCGGTGTCAGTCACGGGGACTCCTTAGGAGGGCTGTCTTGGATGTGCGGCTGTGGTGTGCCGTGCAGGGCGCTTGGCCGACAAGTCGCGGGCTCTTTCCCTAGATCGTGACTCCCCCGACGTACTCGGGCTCGGGGGGGCTTCCGGGATACAGCTCGGCGAAGCGTTCGGCGTTGTCCTCCGGACGGAAGCCTATGGCCTCGCCGCCCGCAGTGGACCACCAGCGGCGCGTGTTGGCCGACACGCCCCACACGAGCCGGAAGCCCGGGTGCGGAGTCGCCAGCGATGCGCTTGTCAGCCGTACGAAATCGGCCGGCGAGAGCCATGTGGAAAGCATGCGGTGGTTCTGCGGAGCGTCGAAACAGGACCCGATACGCAGACAGACGATGTCCATCGAGAACTTGGCGCTGTAGAACTGGCAAAGGGCTTCGCTCGCCGCTTTGCTGACGCCGTAGAGGCTGTCGGGCAGCGGTGCCACGTCGTCGGCGAGCGGCTGGCACGCCCGGACGTGGAAGCCGACCGCGTGATTGCTGCTCGCCACCACGACGCGCCTTAGGCCGTGCCGACGGGCCGCTTCCAGGACTTCGCGGGTCCCCCCGACGTTGACCTCGGAGAGGTCCGGCCAGGGCGCGTCGCCGGCGAAGCCTCCGAGATGGACGACGGCGTCCGTGCCGCGGCACACCACGTCGAGCAGGTCGGGATCGGTGACCGAGCCCTGGTGGATCTCGACTGGTTCACCCGGTGCGGCCTCAAGTGGTGCGACGATGTCGATCAGGCGTGCCCTGGCGGCGATGTCGTCCAGTGACGAACGCAGATAGGTCCCGAGCCGCCCGGCGGCCCCGGTGATGACAAGGGTTCGCGAGGGCGTCACCCTGCATCCGGCTCCACGGCTGCTCCGCTGCGGGCGAGAAAGTCGAAGTCACACCCCATGTCGGCTTGGCCGATGTGCTCGCTGTACAAGGCGCCGTAGCCGCGTTCGAAGATCTTCTCGGGAGGCGTCCACGCCTGCTTGCGCCGGAGGAGCTCGTCTTCGGTCACCTCGAGATGCAGCCGCCGTTGAGCCACGTCAAGAGTGATCAAGTCGCCGTTTTGCACCAGTGCCAGAGGTCCCCCGACGAAGGATTCTGGTGCCACGTGCAGGACACAGGTGCCGTAGCTCGTCCCGCTCATCCTGGCGTCGGAGATGCGGACCATGTCCCGGACGCCTTCGCGCAGGAGCTTGTCCGGTATCGGGAGCATTCCGTACTCGGGCATGCCCGGGCCGCCCTGCGGGCCCGCGTGGCGCAGCACGAGGACAGAGCCGGCGTTGACTTCGAGCTCAGGATCGTTGACGCGGCTTTGCATGTCCCTGTAGTCCTCGAAGACGACCGCAGGGCCGGTGTGGCCCAAGAGATGTGGCGATGCGGCGAGATGCTTGATCACAGCCCCGTCCGGCGCCAGGTTTCCGTGCAGGATGGCGAGGCCACCGTGTTCCGACAACGGGTTCTCCCGGGGCCGGATCACGCGCTCGTCGTGGACGGCGGCCTCCGCGAGGTTCTCGCCGAGCGTCCGTCCGTTGACCGTCGTCCGCTGAAGGTGGAGGAGGTCTTTGATCTGAGCCATGAGCGCGGGAAGGCCTCCGGCGTAATAGAAGTCCTCCATCAGGTACTCACCACCCGGACGGATGTTGGCGAGCACCGGAGTGCACCGGGACAGGCGGTCGAAGTCACCCAGGCTGAGCTCTACGCCGCAACGTCCCGCCATCGCGACCAGGTGGATGACGGCGTTGGTGGAACCACCGAGGGCAAGCACTACCGTGACGGCATCGAGGAAAGCGCGCCTGTCGGCAATCTTGGACATCTTCAGGTTCTCGCGCACCATTCCCACGATGCGCGAGCCGCTAGCGGCTGCCATCCGGTGGTGAGCTGAGTCCACCGCCGGGATCGAAGATGCGCCCGGGAGCGTGAGCCCTAGCGCCTCGGCGACAGCGGTCATCGTCGAGGCGGTGCCCATTGTCATGCACTGGCCGGGCGAGCGCGCCATCGCGGCCTCGAGCGTGCCCCACTCCGCCTCGCTTATGGTCCCGGCGCGTTTTTCGTCCCAGTAGCGCCACATGTCGGTGCCACTGCCCAATGTCTCTCCGTGCCAGTGACCCGTGAGCATCGGGCCGGCCGGCACGTAGATGATCGGCCTGTCCGCGCTCGCCGCACCCATCAAGAGCGCCGGTGTGGACTTGTCGCAGCCGCCCATGAGGACAGCCCCGTCGAAGGGGTAGGAGCGGAGTATCTCCTCGGTGTCCATCGCGAGCAGGTTCCGGTACAGCATCGGCGTCGGCTTCTGGAACGTTTCCGAGAGCGTGGCCACGGGCATCTCGACGGGGTACCCACCGGCTTCCCAGACGCCGCGTTTGACCGCCTGGGCACGCTCGCGCAGGTGCATGTGGCAGGGGTTGATGTCGCTCCAGGTGTTGAGTATCCCGATGACGGGCTTGCCGGCAAGCTCCTCGGCACCGATGCCGAGTTGGCGGGCACGTGAGCGGTGGCTGAAAGCCCGCAGCCCCTCGCCCTCGAACCAGCGGCTGCTGCGAAGCGCTTCGGGTTCGCCGCTCATGGGAGCAGTCCCCAGAGCTCGAGGATCTCGGTGACCTTCACCCGCAACTCGGTGGACAGCAATGAGCTCGGTGGTCTTATGTCCCGGGCACATATCCCGAGTTGGCAGAGCGCCTCTTTCACCACCGAGACGTTGTTCGCGCTGGCGTTGGCGGCGCGTAGTTCCTCGAAGGGACGCACGCGGTGCCAGATCTCCGTCACGACGTCGTGGTCGCGATCGTCCAGGGCATGAAAGAGGCGAAGCGACGTCGACGGATCGACGTTCGCCAGTCCGGAAGTGAATCCCGTGGCGCCGACGGCGAAATACCCCGGGGCGTGGAGCTCGGCCAGGCCGGCGACCCAGGTGAACCGCCCCGCACCGGCATCCGCGGCCACCGCCGCGAAGCGGGCGGGGTTCGGCACGGCGTACTTCACTCCGATCACGTTGGGGCAGGACTCGCCGAGCCGGGCGAAGGCGGAGCCGGGGATCGTCTCGTTGCGCACATAGAGGACCACGCCGAGCTCGGGCACGTCGCTCGCAATTGCCCGGTGGTACTCGATCCAGCCGTCGACCGAGACATAGGGGTGGACGGGCTGGTGGACCATGATCATCGCCGCGCCCGCCGCCTGTGCATCCCTGGCGGCTTCACGGGCGGAGGCGACATCGTGACCGACTCCGACCATGACCGTGGTGTCAGGATCGGCTGCCTCCAGGCCAAGACGGGTGACAGCCTTTGCCTCGGCGGGAGCCAAGGCGTAGAACTCCCCGGTGTTGCCATTCGGGGTGACGGTACGAATGCCACCTTCGATGAGCCGACGGATGACTCGTTGATAGGCCGCCTCGTCGATGCCCCCGTCGGGCCCGAAGGGCGTCGTCGGAACGGCTACTACCGCTCTCAGGGACTCTTGTTGTTGCTGGAAGTTCATTCCCGCTCCCGTTTCTCTTCATGGCCTTCGCTGATCTCGTGCGGCACCGCCACCTCAGGGTGCGCCCAGGGAATCGACGACGCGTTGCTGGAACACTTCGATGTGCCGTCGCAGACGATCGGCGGCCGATTCTGCGCGTCCGGCCAGTGCGTCCTTGGCCATCCTGCGATGCTCAACCGCCTCGCCGGCCCAACCGCCGACGTGCTCCCACACGGTGACGCTGATCAGGGCATTGACGTCGGTCAGGTCGTCGAGAACCTTGACGAGGGTGGCGTTGCCACAGCCGGCGTAGAGCTGACGGTGAAAGGCCCGGTTCGCGAGACTTCGTTCATACGCGTCCTCGCCGTCCTCGGCGGCGACCATGCGGTCCAACGCTGGCTTGAAATTTGCGGCGTCGAGCCCGCGGAGGATCGTCCGCCGCACTGCTTCGGGCTCCAAGATCAGTCTGAGGTCACAGACGGCTAAGGCCATCGAGGCGTCCACGGTCCTGACCGAGGTGCCTCGGTGGCTGCTCGAGGTCACGAGCCCCGTCCCGCTCAGGGCCTTGAGGGCATCGCGGACCGGGGTCTTCGACGTGCCGAGCTCATCCGCGATCGCCTTTTCGGTGAGTGGACTCCCGGCCTTGTACCGACCAGAAAGGATGGCTCTCTTGATCTCGTTGGCGATCAGGTCGCCACGAGACCCGAAGCGGGGCTGCACGCTCGCCTCGAGCCGGTCCTGGACCATCGTGTCGTACACAACACATAATATACTCTGCAGTTTCGGCTGGCTCCAGAGGGGGTATTGATGGAAAGCAGAGAAGGCCCGGAGAGTCCGAGGCTCGGCCCGACTCTTGCGTTGCCGCAAGTCAGCGCCTATCTGTACCCGTGGGATCTCGTCGGTGATCCCCTCGTCGTCTCGAGACTCGCCTCGGCCGGCTTCGAGCACGTGAGCGTCGCCGCCGCCTACCACAGCGTGCGGGCAGCGACACCCCAGCATCCGCAGCATCGTTTCGTGGTCGCCGAGAGCGCCGCGCTGTACCGTCCGGTCCGAAGTGCCGCGTGGGCCGGACGCCGTCTCAGCCCGTTCAGCGCGCCCTGGACGGGCTCTGAGGATTCCTTCGAGAGGGCCGTCGGGGCTCTCGGAGCCGGCGGGCTGCGGGTCAGCGCGTGGGTGGTGCTGACCCACAACAGCGCGCTAGGCCGCAAACACCGGGACCTTGTAGTGCGCAATTGCTTCGGCGACAGTTATGAGTGGGCCCTATGCCCCGCCAATGCCGAGGTACGCGAATATGCTGCCCTGCTCGTTGCCGAGGCGGTGCGTGAGCTTCCCCTGGAGGGGATCTCGCTCGAGGCCTGCGGCCAGTTGGGTGCGGAACACGGCGGTCACCACGAAAAGACGATCGGGGCTTATACACCGCTGGCGGAGCAGATCCTCTCGATCTGCTGTTGCGACGCCTGCCAGCGAGATTGGAAAGCCGAAGGCATGGACGCCGACGCCACCGTGAGGACACTGCGGGCGGCGCTCGAAGCAGCCCAGCGCCCGGCCGTCGGCGTCGATGTCACGCCAGAGGAGGGCCTCGGCGCACCGATGGCTGCGCTGCTCCTCACTTGTCGACAGCGTCATGCCGACGCCCTCTTGGAAGAGGTGCTCGCTGCGGTACGGAGCACCGACGCGTCCCTGCGGATCACCCTGCACGCCCAGCCAGACCCGTGGGCCACCGGAGCCTCGCCAGGGCTCACGCCGACGTCGGCCGGTCGGGCAGACGCTGCGCTGGTTCCCGTCGAGGCAACGTCTCCGCGCAGCGCGGACGCAGTAGCAGCAGCCCGGCGCTCGGTCCCGGCAGACGTCAGTGTGGCGGCCTACGTCAATCTTCTCGCGCCGATTGCGCCCGACGATTTCGACGAGCACGCGGGACGTCTCCTGCATGCGGGCGCCGACGAGCTCCACCTGTACCATTTCGGTCTCGCGAACCGAAAACAGCTGGCGTTCTTCTCCCTCCTGGCGTCGTTGTCGTCCTGACCGAGCCGCGTTCGGCTAACGACGGGCGCGTCTAGGTGGCACGCTCCCTGAGGCGGGCTACGAGCTCGCTACTTCCAAGCGGCGTTTCGCCTCTCTGTAGAGGTCAGCGGGCAGCGGACCCTTCTCAGCGATCGCCACATTGGAGCGGAGGTGGTCGATGTCGGACGTGCCGACGATTGTGCTCGACAGGGCTGGGTGGCTGAGCGTGAAGCGCAGGACGAACTCGTGGCGGCTCATCTCGCCGAGAAGGTGTTCTACTCCGGAGAGCTCCCAGCGGCGTTGGCCCTCACCCTCGGCTAGTCCGAGCGGCCCTTGACGCCAGCCCTTGTCCTCGGCCGGGGCACCGCGGGCCACGCCGCCCCGGATGAGCGTGCCCGCTCCCGCCGCCAACGCTTCGGTGATGAGGTCCTCGTGCTCGCGCTGGATCGCCGAGTAGGGGATCTGGAAGACGTCGAAGACATCCATGGCGATGTGGTCGGGCAGGTGGGGAAGCGTTCCGGACATGCCGAGGAAACGGATCTTTCCTTCGTCCCGAAGCGCCTCGAGCGTCTCGATGGTCTCGTCAGCCTCCATCTGGGCTCGGCTAGGCGATATGTGGACCTGTAGGAGATCGAGGTGGTCGGTCTTTAGCCTGCGGAGGCTTTGCTCGAGTCCCACCCGGACGTTGTTCTCGCTGTAGTCGTGCGGGAACGGCGGCGTTGCACCCGCGGGAGGATCGCCGATGAGGCATCCGCACTTTGAAGCGAGGAAGTACTCATCTCTGCGATTGACCAGATACTGCCCGATCAGCTCCTCGCTGTGTCCGTAGTCGATCGAGGTGTCGATCAAGTTGATGCCCTCGTCGAGTACCTCATTGAGGAGCTGACCTGCGTCCTCGTCGGCGATCGCCGGTCCCCAGGGCTGGCCCCGTAGCTCCATGGCGCCGTACCCGAGGATGGTCACGTCTGCTCCGGTACGTCCGAGAATATGAGTTGCGATCGTCATGAGGGAGACGTTAGCCAGCGGAACCTCCTCGGCATCTCGGCCCGGTTGTTGGCCACGGTCCCTGTCGATGATCTCACCTGCCCGCCGGGTGAGGAGCTTGATGAGAGGTTCCTGACGATCAAACGGGGCTCGCGAAGTCCTCAAGCGCGGACCCATCAAGGCGGTACCGGGTCCACTCGTCCGTGGCGACGGCACCGATCGACTGGTAGAACGCGATCGCAGGCTCGTTCCAGTCGAGAACGGACCACTCGAGTCGACGACAGCCCTCGTCGAGAGAGAGACGAGCCAGCGACGCGAGCAGTGCTCTTCCCACTCCAAGTCCGCGGTGAGCGGGGCGGACATAGAGATCCTCGAGATAGATGCCGGGCCTTCCTGTCCAGGTGGAGAAGCTTCTGTAGTACAAGGCCATTCCGACGATGAGGTCGTCGGCCATCGCGACGCGCGCAAAAGCGCTCGGCTCCGGCCCGAAGAGCGCGCGGTCGAGCATCATGTCGTCGATCTCGACTTCGCCGCGTGCGCGCTCGTACTCCGCGAGCTCACCTATCAGCTCGACCAGGACGGGGATATCAGCCCGAGTCGCTGCACGTATCACCTTCTCGACCGTATCCGACATGTTGTGTCGCGCGCCGATCCCGGACCTGTCCAGCCCGGGGTGCCCTCCTGCCGCCGAGGTCATGTGGTCGGGTGACGGATTGGCGCTAGCCAGTCCGTCGCAAAGTTGGCGCCGAGTCGCCGACCAGCCCTCAGGGCAACTCGTGTGTGTCAGGGGACGCCGGGTCACTCCGCTCGTAGGACCAGCGCTGTCGGGGTGCACGCCGCGCTACGCCCGGGAAGCGCGGCAACGAGGTTGGCGAAAACGAGAGCGCCTATGCCGACGAGGAGCACCAATAGGGTTGGCACGGTGGGGTCGGGCACCGCGTTGAGATTGTGGGCGAACAACGTCCAGAGCTGACGGCCGATGACGACGCCGAGTGGGATCCCCACGATGACGCCGATGACCGCAGTAACCGTCGCCTGCCAGGCGACCGCGGCTGACAGTTGTCGTTGAGTGAAGCCGAGCGCTTTCAAGAGGGCCAGGTCCCGCCTGCGCCGGCGGACCGACGCGGCGAGTGTGAGGCCAAGAGCGATGATCGCCCCTAGCGCGAGGCCAACGGCGAGGACGACCGGGGTCGACCCGATGCTGCGGTAGTTCACGATCTGTGCTGGATGCTGGACGCCGAGGAGAAGGACGTTGTTGCCGACGGCGTGGGGGTCCGCGGCAAACACCTTGTCCGCCACGGTGGCGATTCGTTGCATGTCTGCACGGCCTGCTGCGGGACTCACACCGCTCCGGAGCCGCACGAAGACCAGTTCGGGGCCGCTGAGGTTCGGGTCCGGGCTCTGAACTGCGCGCTGGAACGCCGGCGGGAAGATCCCCTCCGAGAAGAGCGCGCCGGTGCCCATCGAAGTGTGGTCGGCGACCAGGCTCTCGTACCCTACCGCGGGGAACGTCGCGGTACCTACGATTACCAGGGGGGTTGGCGGTATGTAGAGGGGAGCGTCCGCCGGGGTCCCGTAGCTCACCAACACGGTGTCACCGACGTGCTTGTGAATCACGGCCAGGGTGGCCGCGCCGATGACGATCTGGTTGTCGTCGTCCAGGGCGTGCCCGGACAGGATCGGCGGCGACACCGCCTCGGTAAGTGAGCGTGCGAAGAGGACGGGGACGGTCTGGTCGTCGATCTCGACATTGTTGTAATCGAACCCGCTCCAAGCGGTGACGTCGGGGTCGTGTCCGAGGAGTTTCAAGGCTTGCGGAGGGACGTTGTTGGTCGGGTCGAGTGCGTAGCTCCAGTTCCACCCGTACAGCGGTGGATGTGACACCAGGGTTTGCAGACTGCTGGCGAAAGTAAGGGCGGCCACGACCACGACGACCGCGAGTACGGTGCCCACCAATGCCGATCGCACCGGCACTGCCGTGCGACCTCGCCCCGGTTCGAGGGCGAAACGCACCCCGACCACACCAGTCACCGGCATCCCTGCCGATTCGGCGCTGCGGGCGACGTTCGAACTTCGAGTGGCCCCCGGCCGGGCTCGTGCCATCCGATGGGGAGCCCCTCGAGAGGACAGCGCGACCGCTGCGGCTCCGAGCACCCCCACGAGCACGGCCAGGCCGACGCCGAGCACCGTCCAGTCAAAGGCCATCCCCTTTTGGGGGTAGAACGGTCGCACTGGTCCCAGAGGAGCGAGCGGAGACAGTCCCACCGCCACGCCAACGGCCAAGAGCGAGCCGAGGGCCACAGCACCGAAGATGCCGATCAGCCCGTCGCCAGCCGTGACGGCTGGACTGGCTCCGAGGGCCCGCATCACCCGACGGTCATCGTCCGCCCAGCGGAGCTGGCGGGACACGGCCTGAATCCCGAGGACCAAGCAGACCAACGCGGCGATCGCCCCGAATCCTCCCAGAGCGACCGATTCCGGCTTGAGGGCAAGCTCCACCTCGGTCACGACTCGCGAGGTCACGTGGAACTCGGCGGTCGCGCCCCGCGGGAGCAGCCGGACGATCTCCTGCTCGACCTCGGGGACGTCAAGGCCACCGTGGTCAAGCTGAAGCCCGTAGCCGATTGGAGCGGCCGCCGTCGGCGACATGGCCAAGACCTCTCGGATCAACGCCGGGGTCAGGAGCACAAATCCGTAGGCCCGGTCGATGTCGTCTTGGACCACAGCGTTGTTGAAGACGACGAGCCCCACCAACCTGACTCGGAATCGGAGGCGGGGCGCCACGCTCGGAGTGCCAAAGCCCGGCAAACCAGACTGCGCATCGGTATAGAAGCCCATGGGCACGACCTGGCCGACGTGCACGCCGAGGAGCCGGGCCGCGCTGGCGGTCATGACCATCTCGTCAGCCTGGTTCGGATCCGCCCTCCGACCCTGCACCACGGCCGGACGGTCCTGGTCGATCAACATGCCGTCCAAGCTGCTGAGAATTGTGACGTCAGCCAAGGCGCCCAGACGGGGGGCGCCGTTATTGGCGAGGGGCACAATGTGGGGCACGACGAGGGCCCTGACGCGTTTCACGTCTGCCAGGCGGGTGATTTTCGCCGTCAACGGGGCAACCGGACCACCGGTGTTCGGGGCGTAAATCGATACGGTCACCTCTGACGGGTTAGTGCTCGCCAGGAATGTCGGATACGACGACTGAGTGCGTCTCCCCGCTGCCGTCGACGCCATGGCGATCCCACCGATCAACCCGATCAGCAGCACCACGCTCAGATAGCCGCCCCAGCGGCGACCGAACGTGGCCCGGAACCGGTACCAGGCGACGCGGCGAACCTGACTCATGTGAGCAAGGAGCTGCGAGGACATACCGAACGAGGTGTGATCCTTGCAGCCTGGGTCTTCCAGTGAGAGTCCTCAAGGTGGGTGACTGCACTCGTCCGCGTCGTAGTACCACTACCTTCCCCCTCGAGGCGCCGCTCTCCCTCGGCGAGACGATCGTCAGGTGTCGGTGCCTGCCGCATCATGAAGTACCTCGACGATGACGTCGAGTAGGTCCGCGTCGGCGAGGACGAGACTGGCAATCTGCTCCTCCTCGAACCATGCGAGATCATCGTGCTCTTCAGGCGCCCGATTCTGCGGCTCTCCGGACCAGGAGTCGACGACGAAGACGCGAGCGTCGAACTGAGTTCCCGTCAACCGCGCGACAAGACGAACGGCATCGGAGGCGACCAGGATTCCGAGTTCTTCGAGCAGCTCGCGGGCGAGAGCGTCGATGTCCGACTCGCCTTGCTCGATATGACCACCGGGCGCGTCCCAGCAGAGCGGAGCCCACGCACGCGTCGCGTTTCGGTGAACGAGCAGAATTCGTCCCGACCTCACCAGCAGGCCGCACACGACGTCGTTGAATCCGGAGGAAGCCTCGGCCATTTGATCAGCTCGGGCGGAGATCGGTCTTCCGTGCGGCCTCTCGATTACCTAGCGACCAGCGCCTCTATCTCCGAAGCCGCCTTGGTCAGACAACCCTCGAGCGAATCCGCACCGCCGTAGGCATCCCGCAGTGCTCCAGTCCAGCGTCGCGCGACGTCGATGTAGTTCACAGCCGGCGTTACGAGGACATCGCTGACGTTTTCGGCGAGCTGCCTTGCGACACCGGCAAAGTCTCCCCAGGCCGCTGCCCGTTCCTGGAAGCTCGAGTCCTCCCAGACGCTCGCACGCGTGGGATTCATGTTGCCCTCGAATGCGGATCGGAGCAGAAGCGACTTTCCAGTCGCCCACTCCATGAACTCCCACGTGGTGTTCTTGTCCGGGGAGTTCGCGTTCATCACCATCGACCAGGTCCACAGATTCGAGCTACGTTCGCCGCTCGGACCTAGCGGGGGAAGCGCATAGCCAACTTTGCCGCTCACTGACGATGTCTTCGGATCCTCGAAGTACGCCACGTAGTGGTCGGAATCGACGATCAAGCCGTATTTTCCGTTAGCGAAGTCGATCGCGAGCTCGTACCAACGTTGATTCGGCCAGTCGGTCGGGCCTGCGTCTCGGAGGGCGGCGAGGATGTCCCCGGTCGCACGGAGCGCGGCCGGGGAGGCGATTACGCATGCCCCGGCCTCGTCAAAGTCTCGCCCCCCATATGACCACAACTGACTCGCGAATCCCGTGTAGATGGTGTGCCACACGTTCGCCCCGCGCTGGCCGAACCCGCGACAAGGTGCAGCTCGTTCGGCGATCCGGCGAGCGACGGCGAAATAGTCTTCCCATGTCCTCGGCACCTCGGCACCTGCGCGCTCCAGCACACCAGGCACGTACGCGAGGTTGTACGACTCACAGTTGACGGGCAGCTCGAGAAGCGGACCTTCGCCTAGCGGCTCTCCGAACCGTCCGCTCCAGCGATTGCAACGGATGAGGGTGGCAAGGAAGTCATCCGGGTCGTAGTCGGAGCCGGCGCGCTCGAGAAACGGGTCCAGCGGCTCGACGTGTCCTGCGCCGAGCTGTTCCCACATGAGCACCGGTCCCGACATGTAGACATCAGCCGGCTCCTCGCCATCGAGATAAGGTGCCAACTTGTTTGTGAAGTACTCGTCGTTGTCGATCAGTTGTACATCGACCCGGTGCCCTGAAGCCTCCTCAAACTCGCTGACATGTCGGGCGACACTTGCGCAGAACGCATCCTGATCACATCCAAGAAATCTGATGTCGGCCATTGCCGTAAAACCCCCTCGATCTCGCGCGTCTACAAAGCCCGGTAGCAAGACAAGTGCCGTGCCGGCTGAAACCACTGGGTGCAGGCAGATGTCGGCGACTTACTCACCGAAGCCAAGCTTCACGCGACGCTAGTCTCTTCTGCAGCTCATTCCAATCACGACACTTCCCCACGTACGAGTCTGCAAGCACCTTCCCCGATGACCTCGTGTGTCGCCTCTATGCGACACGAGTGGCTTCGTCGAAGATAGAGGACATAAGCGGTCCCGCGCGCCATCCGGATGCTGTCGGCGAGTCCTGCGTGGGACACGGGCTTTGCCAACGGCGTGACGAACTTGAGCACGGGAATCGAATTCGGGCTGCAGCGAGCGTCAGCAGCGTTACGCACTCTTCGAGATCGCCGAGGTGGCTGGTCGCTCGATGGCGCGCACGTTGGAGATCCGGCTGAGCAGACGCTGCACGCGTTGACGTGGGCCCGAGTGGCGGGACTGTCCACGCGATCTCGTCCCTGCCAGCCGAGAGGCTCGACAACGTTGGGTGCAGCGCGATGCTCGGCTCAAGCGTTGTAGTAGGTAGGGAGGTTCGATGACGGTCGAGGACACTTGCCAAGGGGAGTTCGAGGGGTGGCACCAGGCGTCACGAAGCGCCCTCGTTGGTGAAGGGTCCCTGTTCGCGGTGCCGCCCGATGCTCGATCGATTTGCGATACGTCGAGGAAGAACGACAAAGGAGGAACCACCATGAAACTGAAGCTGCGTAATTGCCGACGGCTTGCTGTCGGTGCGGCTCTGGTTTGCGGGGCAATCCTGCTCCCCACAGCCACTGTGGTCGCATCGGCAACCTCGGGCGCGCCGGGCGCGGTGGCGAGCTGTCGCGCCACCAGCACCGAAGTCTGGGCGGCGGTTGAAGGCGATGGCACCGCCGGCACCATCTATTACGAGTTGGAGTTCAGCAACGTCGGGCGCCAGGCCTGCACATTGCACGGCTACCCCACCGTCTGGGCCGTCAGCCCGACCGGCCTTCAGATAGGCAAGCCGGCATCACACCGGGGTGTCCCCGGTACGGTCACGCTCCAGCCTGGCGCGACCGTACATGCAATCCTGGGGGTCGTAGATACAGGCGCCCTGTGCTCCGGCCCAGGCGTTGCGGCCGCAGGGCTCAAGGTCGTCCCGCCCGGCCAGACCGTTTCCAAGGCGGCAGGTGAAGCCGATGAGGTGGAGAACTTCTCCGTGCACGTCTGTCCCCACCAGTCATCGATGAACGTTCTCCCGATCCACTCCGGAGTAGGGATACCCAACTACACGTTCTCCTGACGTACGGCACGCGGGCGCGGTGCGAGCCGGACTTTCGTGGGCCGCTCAGATCTGGCGTCGATCGCCCGGCCCACGCGACGACGAGCGCGAGAGACGTGCGAAGACTGACGAGCTGTCAGGAGTAGCGGCACCGTGCCTTGTGGAACGGTGCCGGTTCAACCCCATCCCAATTCTTCGAGTCGCTTGTCATCGATACCGAAGTGATGCCCGACCTCGTGGATCACCACCCGGCGAACTACCTCGACAACCTCCTGCGCTGTCTGGCACGTTTGGCAGATCGTGGCCATGAAGATCGTGATGCGATCCGGGGTGGTTGCCGAGTAGTGAGCTCCTCGGCTCGTCAGCGGGACGCCCTGGTAGAGGCCGAGAAGTCGTCCAGGCGGGCTGTGATCATCCACCACGACAGCAACGTTTTCCATGGCCTCGCCGAGCTCGGCAGGTATCCCATCGAGAGCGTTGGCCACTAACTCTTCGAACTGCTCGACCGACATAGCGACCATACCCAAGATCATGCCAACACATCGGCCGGAGCTGGGGTCGATACCCAGGACAGGTTCCGTAACACCCTGCTCGGGCGTCTCTCGAAGCGGTACTACTCCCCGAGGCTACGGAACACGAACAGGCGCCCATCCTCGTGAGGCATCGACTCCACGAATTCCCAACCCCTTTGCGCCATCTCGTTGAGAAGGTTCTCCACAGCCAATCTGCCGAACTGGCCCCCGTGGTTGAACGGGTGATTGAGAAGCTGGACGGTGTACTTGTACCGCCCGCGAACGTGCACCACAGGCTTGGCAAGCGGATCAGTCGTCTGTTTCTGGAGCTCCTCGGCCCACCGTTTCGTGATCTCCGCCTCGTTCGCGATCACCTCGGCCTGATGTTTGGCGATTTCCTCGGCCTGCCGCGCGAAGCTCTCTGTCATAACGACAGGATACCTGAGGACGGTTCTGCCATATGTCCCGTTTAGCAGGTGGGAGGAGCTCCTGCCTCTCGCTCTCGCCCGCGCAACTGTCTCCCAACCAGGTGAGTATCCCGCGGCTACCGGCTGGTCGAGACTGAACAGTCAACTCGGGCCATCATCTTCAAAAGACGGCAAGCGAGGTCGGTTGTATGCGTCGCGGAACATCAGGGGTCGCCTCGGCCATCACATGGGGAGACGGACAGGCGGCCCCTGCCGTCACTGTTTGGCACCCGAACGGACCAGGCATGTGCTCCCGTCTGGAACAGAACAGACGCGGCAGGAGCACCACCGTCAAGAGGCAGAGGCTCAACGGTCTTCCCTATTTCGCGTTCGACCATCTGTTGGCGTCCACATCCGTGGCGATGTCTCCTGGCCGCGCGTGCATCATGGCAGGTCGCGAGCTTGTCCAGTAGGGTGACTCGTGAATGGGTTCTTCTCAACCTTCATAGCTGTGCGTTTTGTTTTGCCCATTAGCGCCGTGGTTGATGGGCACGCAGAGGACCAAAAAGGCTCATGTCCGCAGGAGGCGAATCGTCTGATGGACGCCATCACGTCAGTACCCGTTCCCTACAACGAGCCGGTGCGCGGCTACTCGCCGGGCAGCGCCGAATGCGAGTCGCTGCGCCGCCGGATTGCCGAACTGGAGGGCGAGCGGCACGAGCTGACGTTGACTATTGGCGGCGAGAAGCGGATGGCTGGCGGCGACCCGTTCGGCGTGGTTCAACCGCACGACCACGGTCACCTGCTGGGCGAGTCGGCGCAAGCCACCCAGAAGGACGTGGCCGGAGCGGTGCGTGCGGCGACGGAGGCGGCGCCTTCTTGGCGCGATCTCCCGTTCGACGAACGTGCGGCGATCTTCCTACGCGCTGCTGACCTACTGGCGGGGCCGTGGCGAGACACGTTGAACGCGGCGACCATACTCGGTCAGTCAAAATCGGTGCAGCAGGCGGAGATCGACTCGGCGTGCGAGCTGATCGACTTCTGGCGGTTCAATGTGCACTACGCCCGCAAGATCCTTGCTGAGCAGCCCAATTCGGCGCCGGGCGAGTGGAACCGCACCGACCACAGACCGCTAGATGGCTTCGTAACCGCGATCACACCGTTCAACTTCACCGCGATCGCCGGCAACTTACCCACCGCTGCGGCGGTGATGGGTAACACCGTTGTGTGGAAACCCGCTTCCACACAGTTGTTGGCCGCGCACTACATCATGTCGTTGCTGGAGGCCGCCGGCCTTCCCCCCGGTGTGATCAACCTCATTACCGGTGGCGCCGCCGCGATGAGCGCGGTCGCGTTGACTGACTCCCACTTCGCGGGCCTGCACTTCACCGGATCCACTTCGACATTCAAGTCGCTGTGGCGGATCATCGCTGAGAACCTGGATCGCTACCGCGCCTACCCGCGCATCGTCGGTGAGACCGGAGGCAAAGATTTCGTGGTCGCCCACTCCTCCGCTGACCCGGCGTCCCTGGTCACGGCGCTGGTGCGCGGCGCGTTCGAATACCAAGGCCAGAAGTGCTCCGCTGCTTCCCGCGCCTATCTGCCTCGTTCACTCTGGGACAACGGGCTCCGCGAAGCACTGGTCGAGACGACCAAGACTGTGTCCTATGGAGACGTAACCGACTTCCGCTACTTTGGCGGGGCAGTAATCGACGCTAATGCTTTCGCCGAGCACAAGGACCTGTTCGAGCGGGTGCGCCATGAAGAACTCGTGGAAATTCTCGCGGGCGGTGTCGCCGATGATCGAGAGGGGTTCTTCGTCCAGCCGACCATTCTGCTCGGCTCCGATCCATACCATGAAATCTTCACGACCGAATTCTTCGGCCCCATTCTGTCCGTATTCGTCTACTCCGATGACGAATACTCGACAGTCCTCGATCTCATCGATAAGACGAGCACGTATGCGCTTACTGGGTCGGTATTCGCCACTGCAAGGACAGCGATCGATGAAGCACATCGCGCACTCCGGTTTGCCGCGGGCAACTTCTATATCAACGACAAGCCAACTGGTGCTGTAGTCGGCCGCCAGCCCTTCGGCGGATCTCGCGGTTCCGGCACCAACGACAAGGCCGGGTCGGCCCTGAACCTTCTCCGTTGGACCAGCCCGAGATCGATCAAGGAGACGTTCATTCCGCCTACGAGCCACGAGTACTCACACATGAACAAACCGGTCGGCATCTAGCTACAGCCCACCAACCCCGGATCTCCACCTCTGCGGCAGTTCCTTGTCCGAAATTGCCGTCGTGACCATCTGCCGGCCTTCGGAAGACGATGGGAGGAGGACAAAGTAGCCTCGCGGAAGCGCGCGGTCAGCGTCGATGCGACTCGCTGACGAGCCCACAGGTGG
>Ga0224555_1002836_pt1 | contig 19213 bp, 16 predicted proteins | sample 714S23034metaG_FD_180687 | JGI IMG/M metagenome (GOLD analysis project Ga0224555, IMG submission 180687) | Peat soil microbial communities from Stordalen Mire, Sweden - 717 S2 30-34 | ecosystem: Environmental > Terrestrial > Soil > Wetlands > Peat | place: Sweden: Norrbotten County, Stordalen...
CTTACGGGTGAAGACGCAAGCCGGACGTACCCGCTCGGTCCGACGTTGACTCCAGATGGGGTAAACTTCAGCATTTTCTCAGCCCATGCCACGCAAGTAGAGATCGTATTCTTTGAGCACACCGACACCCAGCAACCGGCCCGAGTCATAAAGCTCAACCCAATAACCAATCGCACTTCACATTACTGGCACATCTTTGTGCCAGGAATAGTGGCTGGGCAACTCTACGGATACCGCGTCGATGGTCCTGGAGAGGCCAACGACGGAAATCGGTTTGACTGCCACAAAGTTCTGATTGACCCCTACGGAAAGGGCGTTTCCGTAGGCCAGCACTATGACCGTTCCGCTGCCAGCCATCCCGGAGACAACGCGGCGACCTCGATGAAGAGCGTTGTTGCTGACTTGAGTTCTTACGACTGGCAAGGAGATCAGCCGCTCAACCATCCATTTCGCACCACGGTAATCTACGAAATGCATGTAGCTGGATTTACGCGCCATCCGAACTCAGGCGTTACCGAATCCAAACGAGGAACGTATCTGGGAATCATCGAAAAGATCCCGTATCTCAAGTACCTCGGAATCACGGCGGTCGAACTCTTGCCTGTATTCCAATTCGATACTCAGGGCGCCCCGCCTGGACTCACCAACTACTGGGGATATGGGCCAGTGTCCTTCTTTGCCCCGCATCTCGGATACAGCAGCGGCAATGACCCACTTATCTGCTTGGATGAGTTTCGAACCATGGTGAAAGAACTGCATCGTGCCGGCATCGAAGTAATTCTGGATGTTGTCTACAACCACACCGGTGAGGGCGACGAGAATGGACCAACACTCTGCTTTCGTGGGCTCGAAAACAGTTTCTACTACATACTCGAGAAAGATAAAGCCAGGTATGCCAACTACACCGGAGCCGGTAATACCCTCAAGGCCAATCATTCCATTGTGAAACGCCTAATTCTCGACAGCTTGCGGTACTGGGTCGCTGAGATGCATGTGGACGGATTCCGCTTCGATCTGGCATCGATATTTTCGCGCAACGAATCCGGCGAGCCCATTTTGAACCCTCCCATCGTTTGGGAGATCGACTCCGACCCAGTCCTTGCAGGCACAAAATTGATCGCGGAAGCCTGGGACTCCGGAGGGCTTTACCAGGTCGGTAGTTTTGGCCAGGATAAATGGAAGGAATGGAATGGACAATTTCGGGACGACATCCGAAGCTTTGTCAAAGGCGACGAAGGCACCATCGTGAAGATTCGGGATCGAATCGCAGGGAGCCCCGATTTGTATGGCAAGGAGAATCGGCCTGCAGGACAAAGTATAAATTTTGTCACTTGCCACGACGGATTCACCCTGAACGATCTTGTCTCATTCGATGCGAAGCACAACGAGGCAAACCGCGAGGCCAATCGGGATGGAACAGACAACAATCATAGCTGGAATTGCGGGGTCGAAGGTCCAACCGACAGTGCCGCCATTCACCGATTGCGAATGCAGCAGACCCGGAATCTCCTCGCCCTCAATCTACTCTCCGTTGGAACACCGATGATGCTCATGGGAGATGAAGTGTGCCGAACCCAGCTAGGAAATAACAACGCATATTGCCAAGACAACGCAACCGGCTGGTTCGACTGGAGCCTATGCGACATCAATGCTGACCTGCTCCGCTTCGTGCGGCAACTGATCCATCTCCGCCTTCACTTCGACCAGAACCCTGGTGGAGCACAAACGACACTTCAGGATTATCTGAGAAAAAGCCGCATCGAGTGGCACGGCGTTGAAATCGGAAAGCCAGATTGGGGAAGCAACTCACACAGCCTCGCATTATCCTTGCACAACTTCGCATGTACACGGGTGCGTTACATCGCGATCAACGCATATTGGGAGCCGCTTGAGTTTGAACTCCCATTTGTCACTGGGGCCGTACATGAAGGCTGGCTGCGCCTCCTGGACACTACTCTTCCCGCTCCGGACGACATTGCCGACGGAGCGACGCCCTTTCACGTGCGAGATTCGAGCTACAGAGTCAATTCCCGGTCCATCGTCATGCTCGATTGCGACCAGCAGACAGGCGGAGAGCCTCAGTAGCCAGTCTTGGAGGACCGAGAAGCGCACTTCCTGGTGGATGCCTTTCTCAAGCAGATTCGTTGAATCAACGATTCAATGACCGTGTGGGAGACACACTTTCGATCATTCATTCGGTATTCAGGCCGAGACGGGACAGCTTCGCGCGTGTAGATTTGCAGTCTGTATGAAGGATGCCGTGAATTCCAAGGCCCTCAGCGATTTGAATAAACATCGGGGTATTGTCGATGAAGATCGCATTTTCAGGCTGCACCTGCGCCAAATCTAGTGCAAGCTTGAAAATTTCCACGTCGGGCTTGCGCATTTGAACGAAGCTGGAGGATACGAAGCAGTCCGACAATTTGTCCAGGCCGAACTTTTTGCTCCGAAATGCATTCAACTCGCGAGACTCATTGCTCACAATCACAATCTTTAGTCCAAGGTTGTGCTTGAGTTGAATCGCCAAATCGAACATCTCAGGAAATGGCTTCGACTGCGCAAACATGAACTTCTGAAATTGAGTTCGCGTGAAACTTCGCCTTTTGTAGAACACAACCAGGTTCAAATACTCCTTGAGGGCCAGTCTTCCCACCTCGAAGACCTCGAACGTCAGGTGATGACGGGCTTCCATCTCGACCCACTCCAGTTTGAAGTGCTTCGCAGCCCGCTTGCGAGCAAGATGATCCCAGCCATCGGTGAGAAGAACATCACCAACATCAAGAAATGCGCAAGTAATCTCTGTTGCTTTCTTCATCGGCATTCTTTCCGAAAGCCTACTCGAAGGGGTGACCTTCCACTTGTTTATCCCAAAAGGATGCTGATCTATACCTTTGCCTCCGGCGCGTCTGCGACAGCGCCCGGCGGGAGTCTTTCCGGCAAGTCAAGCCGCGCGACTCCAATCCGGTTGTCCGCCATTCCGTAATAAACGTCGAGGCGATCTGGAGTGCCAAGATCGTCGCGCCGGTCGATGCCCGTCGGGAATACAACATTGGCAACGGTTCCGTCGCGCTCCTGCGGAAGCGTCGGCGTCAACACCGGCTCAACCGAACGATAACGAATGACTCGCGGATGCTGCTTTGAGAGCACCATCACTCCCGCCGAGTAGCACAGAGGATGTCCACCACCATTAACCGGCAATTCGCTCACGCCGTGGTAAACAATGAGCCAGCCATGTCTAGTGAGAATGGGTGGCGTACCTGCGCCAATCTTGAGTCGCTCCCACGGCGACACTGGAGTTGCCAACCTGTGATGAGAAGTAAACTGCGCAAGGCGATCCGGGGCACGGCTCTTCCAGGCTGCCAGGCAGTATGAAATCCAGATGCTCTCCCGGTCGAGATCCACCTGACGCATTCCAGGGTTCAGCGCGGTCTCCTTCGGCCGTGTACCTGCAAACAGTGGGCGATGGAGCATGCCAAGTTCCAGTTTTCCAGTCGAGTCAGGTATCGCGACAGGAAAAAGGCTCGCATCTTTATCATCTATGTCCGCCAGTTCGATACCGTGCCAATGAGCATAGGTTGCGAGTCCCAGCCGCTTCCAGTGGAATAGATCTTCAGATTCCGCTATTGCTATTCGTGGTCCCAGTGGTGAGAATGCCGTGTAGGTCATGATGTAGCGCTTGAGTGGCTCCACGAACGTGACACGTGGATCCTCGCATCCACCGCCTCCCGGCCTCAGCTCATACTCGGCTTCGGGCTCCAGTGCGATTCCAAGGCGCTCCACGCCTGTCGGATCGCCTCCTCCATTGAACCTTACCCGTGCGATTCCGATCCGCGAATAATTCCCCTTCGCAACCATCCGCGGAAAGAGATACAGTTCGCCATCGAGGCCTCGAGCGACTCCCGGATTAAGAACCCCTTCCATTTCGCGCGGATTACCTGGCTCGGGCTCCATGATCATGCCCAATCGTTTCAACCTGAATCCGCTCATCGAATCTCCTCGCCCGCTTGCTACATTTGGCGGGCTCACTTGTCACCCAGGCAGGCAAGAATCGTCTTTATTACAACGTTGGTATCGTCAGGCCCTTTTACAGGAATCGAAACAACACCTGCTTGTTCAGCGGGGTAATCGTTCCCGCCAGGGAACAATGCGTCCCCGATGTAAACCATCTCTTTCAACGAAAGGTGAAGCGTGTCCCGCAGCTTTCCTATCCCGTAGGCTTTGTCGATGCCCGGCTTGGTCACATCGATTGAGGTTGCGCCTCCCATGCGGATGGAGAACTCCGGGAGAAGCTTCTCCAGAATCGCTGTAATCTTCTTCCGCTTTGAAAAGTCGGGGTCCCACTTTTCTTTCTCTGCCAAAGGCGCTTGCTGACCGAGTGCGGAGAATGTGACCTGACTTCCACGATCCTCGATCACATTGCCCCAAACCTTGTCTGCGCGATAGCCCGCCTCTCCCGCCGCCCTATCCAAAGAGTCGATGATCTTCTTCCGTTGCTCCGCAGAAAGATCCTCTGAATAAAGCTCTGTCCACTTCTGGTCGTATTGAAAGAATTTCGTTCCGCAGGTTGGAAGCAAAGACAAGTTCGCGAGGTCGGAGTCATGTGGAAGGTCGGTAAGGAGCTGCTTTTCAAACTGAGCCCATGCACCTCCTGAGATCACTGCCACTCTGACAAAGCCAAGGAGGTCACGCAGCAGGCCCGCAGTCTCTGGCGCAAGGGACGACTTGCTTGGGGCGAGCGTGCCGTCCAAGTCAAACACGATGAGCTTTTTCATTCATCTCCAAGTCTGAGATCGGGTTGCACAGCTGGTTTCTTGAGCCCTCAAGGAATAGCGATCTCCAGCAGCGTCACCTCTCCGCTGGATTGAAATTCGCACACTCCGACCTCTGCCGGCAAAATCCAAATATCGCCCTTCCCGACCGCATATGGAGTGACTTTATGCATGATCTGGCCTGAGCCCTTGAGGCAAACCACAATTCGGGGCTCTGCCGTAGCTCCCACAGGGAACGGGTCTTCCCCGATCAATCGCCACAAATGGAATGCTGGACAGTCGAAGAGCCTCTCCCGCTCAACGGGCGAACTCGTCTCAACGCGCGCCGCGACCAGTCCTGCATCGCTCGCGCCGAAATCGATGCAGGCAAAAGCCTCATCAACCTGGAGCGGCCGCGGTTCCTTGGTCTTCGGGTCGATATGGCCCCAATCGTAAAGTCGAAACGTCACATCGCTATTCTGCTGAACTTCAAAAACCACAACGTCATCGCCCAGCGTGTGCACGGTGCCCGCGGGGATGAATACTGCATCGCCCGGCTTGGGAACGATACCCACAAAGTGGTCGACAACGGTTCCATCGTCGAGAGACTGACGCAGACTGTTGGCTGTTGTACCCGGTGTCAGGCCGGCATAGATATGGCTTCCCTTTTCAGCTTCAATCACAACCCACGCTTCGGTCTTTGCCGTATCCCCCGCAGGAATCAGCGCTGGCTGAGCATCGCTGGGATGTACCTGAACAGAAAGCATCTCGTGCGCATCCAGAAACTTGAGCAACAATGGAAAGCGGCTGAAGCGCGAAGAAAGCTTCCCCATCAGCTCGTCTCGGAACTGCTCCATTACTTGCCCTAGCGTCTGGCCCTTCAGCGGTCCATTCGCAACAATGCTTTGATGATCGGTGCGGTCGCTTAGTACCCACGCCTCGCCAATAGGTCCATCGCCCGGAAGCGGCGCGGAGAGGAGACTCCCCAGGCGGCGCCCACCCCACAGTCGATATTGATAAATCGGATTAAACCGGAGCGGATACAACGGCAACTGATTCATGCTTTGCCTTCCAACCTTCCTGTGCGCAGGGCTGCGTTTGGACGCATTCGGTCAGTCTTTTTCCATTGCCGGGGAATATTCGCCGCGCCGCGCTGCCTGGTTGCAGCGCGCGCGATGAAGCAAAGCTCGCTGTGCGTTGACAACATGGGTCTGGTTGCCACTCCAAATCTCTAGCGCGGGCTGCTGGATCGCACGGGCAAACGAAAAGGCAAGCGCCCAGGGTAACCGCGATTTGAATCTCACATTCATCGAATTCAAGCGCGCCGAAGCCAGCTCTGGGGACTGGCCCCCCGACAAGAACGCAATCGCGGGAACTGCAGCGGGCACAGATCGCATGAGGCAGTTCACGGTAGCGTCGGCTACCTCTTCCAATGTCGGCTGAATCGTGCAACCCATTCCCGGGAGCACCATATTTGGCTTCAGGACTAGGCCCTCCAGCAAGACTCCTTGCGCAATCAAATCGATGAAGAGCGTTCGCAGCACTTCGCCCGTAACCGCGGAACACTTCTCCAGCGAATGGTCCCCATCCATGATGACCTCGGGCTCTACAACAGGGACGAGACCCGCCTCCTGGCATAGCGCCGCATAGCGCGCCAGTGCATGTGCATTGGCCTCGATGCAACCCCAACTCGGAAGTCCAGGGCCGATCGCAATTACCGCACGCCATTTTGCAAAGCGTGCGCCCATCTGAAAGTATTCGGCCAGGCGGTCGCGCAATCCGTCCAGGCCCTCAGTGACTTTCTCACCGGGATGCAGGGCCAACGCTTTGGTGCCTGAATCCACCTTGATGCCGGGAGTGATCCCCGCATCAATGAGGATTTTGACAAAAGGTGTACCGTCGTTCTTGTGTTGGCGAATGGTTTCGTCGTAAAGAATCGCGCCGCCGATCGCCTCACCTAGACCTGGGGTGGTCACAATCAATTCGCGATAGGCTCGTCGAGCTTCGACGGTCTGAGGAATTGCAAGCTTTCCAAACCGCTTGTTACATGTCCCGTTGCTCTCATCCATCGCAAGCAGACCCTTGTGATCGGCGAAGAGCAACCTCGCGGTTTCTTTCAGTAATTGCGCGTTCATTGTAGTCAACTCGCCTCCCTTTTCCCACTCCCTGGGCCTGAGTCTGTGGCATCAAGAAAGTTTCAGCTCGTAGAGCTATTCAGGCGGAGCAGCCAGAATCTGCTTCAGCGAGTTGATGGCCTTCTGCGCCTCAGCGAGTTGAGCCTGAGCCTGATCTCGCGTCGACTTCGATAGCGGCGTCTGTGCTCCGGTTTGATTGCCAGTCATTGGTCCTGATTGGCCCGGTGCCGTTCCAAACAAAGAGCTTAGCGCCAGGTCGAGTGTCGGCTCCATAACGACCTTATCGCCAGTCGCAGCAATCACCCGTTTAAGTTGAGGGAAGTTCGTACCTTCAGCCTTCAGATAGAGAGGAACGACGTAGAGGAATGAGTTCTCGATTGGAATGACTATGAGCTTTCCCCGAATCACTCCCGATCCCTTCTGATCCCAGAGAGTAAGTTGTTGCGAGATGAGGGTACTCTGGTCGATCATCGCGCTGATCTGGTTGGGTCCAAAAATCAGTTTGTCTTTCGGCAACTCGTAGAACAGCATCCTTCCGTAGTCCGGGAAGTCACACCGGGCGGCCAGCCAGGCGATCATGTTGTCTCTTTTTTGTGGCGTGAAGGGCGTCATCATCATGTACTCGAGCTGCTGGCTTCCTGGCAGCTTCATCAGGATGTAGTAGGGATCCATCGCCGCAACTGCGCCGTCGTACTTTTCCTGCGGCGCGACCCACAGATCCTCTCGGTTGTAGAACACTTGCGGATCGGTCATGTGGAAAGTCTTATATTCATCCGCCTGCATCCCGAACATGTCTTCCGGGTAGCGGAGGTGGCTCTTCAAGTCCGCGGATAGCTCGCTCAGATCCTTGAAAACACCGGGAAATGCGCGGTTGTACATCGCCAGCAGCGGATCCTTGGGGTCCATGACGTAAAACGACACCGTGCCGTTATACATATCCACGACAACCTTCACTGAATTGCGAATATAGTTCATCCCCTGCGCTGAGCCGCTCGTCTGGACGTTGGAATACGGGTAGCGATCAGAAACCGTATATGCATCCTGAATCCAGTACTGCTTTCCTTCACTCAGAACGGCATACGGCACCTTGTCCAGCACGAGAAAAGGAGCAACCTGCGCAACACGTTCCTGCACGCCTCTCCAGATCTGTATTCGACTCTCCGGTCGCAGGTAGCCAGTCAGGAGAATATTTATGTCTTTCTGTGTCCAGGCAAAGAGGAATCTCTTCCAGAGGCTGTCGATTGGTATACCGCCTGTCCCCTGGTAGCTCGCATAAACATTCTCATTGCCCTTCGGGTAGTCGAATTCCTTGATTCCAGTGTTTACGATCTTGTAACCCGGCGCGACATTCCCGAAGTAGATTTCAGGTTGCGTGACTTTGAGACCGAACTGGGATTCGGCCGGCACATTTTCAAGCAAATACTGCGGAAGACCGCCTCCGGTCGAAGTCGAGACGAAGTTCATCACCATGCCCTCTCCATGCGTGAACTCAAGATTCTCGTTCACCCAGGTCTGGGCGTCCGCGGGCAATTGGGCCGCGAGTTCCCGCGGGGCGAGCATCACCTGATGAAAACCATCCGCAAGATGATAACGGTCCACATTCACGTTATAAAACTCGTAGTAAAGACGAATCGCTTGTGTCTGTTGATAGGTCTGAAGCAGGGGGCGGGAGTCCCAAAGGCGGATGTTCTGAATCGTATCCTGATTCCTCGCGATCACCTCGGGCGTCAGATCAGCGAGCGCAGGGTAAGCGGTCTCCTGAATTGCGTCCAGCTTGTATGCTTTACGCGTGAAGCCAATGTAATGGTTCAGATAGGGAATCTCAAGACTTAGTTCGTTGGGCTTTACGATGAAAGTCTCGAAGAGCAAAGGCAGTGCCAGCACGGCAACTACATATAGCCCTGCGTAAATCGCAACGCCGCCGACGATGTAGCTAGCGCGGGTACGGAAGAAACTGACAGCCAGCAGCACGCATGCCAGCGCGGAAGTCCCGGTCATCACCCACAGAGCGGCTTGTGTGGCGTGTGCTGCAGCATAGCCAGCTCCGTGCACCACGCCGAGTGTCGAATAGACAAGCTCATAGTGGTCCAGAACGAAGCCCCAGCCCAGGTTGGCCACGAGGATGAACAGCAGCACGATAAAGTGCTGACGCGCACCGTCGCCTAGCGAGATCGTTCCGGTGGACTTTGACTGACGCGCCCCAAACACCGTGCAGAATGTAAGAACTGCAAGCGCCGAGACCGTCAACACAGTGATGCTTCCCTGCAGCAATTCATAAAAGGGAAGCCGGAATACATAGAAACCGAGGTCGACACCAAACAGCGGGTCCGCGATTCCAAATGAGCCGCCATACCTGAAACGGAGATAGGTGTCCCATTGGCCGGAAATGCTCAGCGCAAAAATCACCGAGAGAACCACAATTACGAAATCAATCGCGAAGACTAATTGCCTGGGGCTAATGTCGACATTGATCGTCCTGCTCGCGTCAACCGGGTGTTTGAATTCCTTGTTAAAGAAGCCTTCTCCGTCCACAATGTCTATATTCCGCGCGGCAAATCGAAGATTCAGCCACAGGTAGAACACCGCAACGACGAATCCAATGCCGAACATCACCCACTTGATCGACAGAAGTGTCCAGAATATGCCCGCGTAGTCGAGTTGGCTCATCCAGAGCCACTTTTGAAGAAGGCCCAGGACGACCGAAAGGACTACGCCAATTCCAACCAGCGCAAACAGGCCCCACCTCACCAGAGACCCGATGGACGGTGAAAGGATCCGACCCGCACCTCGGTTCGGCTCGGTCTTTGGGGGTGTGATTCTTTCAACAGCTGTTGCGCTCATAGTCCTCTCCTCAGCACCCCAGGTGTTGCGGGCTATCGCGGGGCTGCCCTGCCCACTATCAGAGAAAACACAGCCGCGAGTCCGGTCAATTATGACCAGCACTTCATCTTGTCTGCTATCTAAGATTCTGTTCTAACGAGATTAAGGCTTGGATGCAGAAGGCCTTGTTTCCAGGCTCTTAGCCCGGCAACTGGATTAGGCATGACTGGCTCTTGATCAATAAGTCAACTTCATCAGATTGGCGTCAGCTAGAAGAGCAGAGTCAGTGCGGCGAAGTGCGCTTACATACAGATACCGGAAGGGGTACAGCTCGGATCATGACATTATTGGATGCACCAAATTACGACGCCGCACGTGCGCGGCGCACGACGAAATTGCTGGTTGCGCTGTTTGCAGCGGTTGTGGTGTGCGTGGGTGCGACCTGGTGGATGTGGAACTGGCCTGAGGAGCACAGAGTGAACGGGTTTCTCGCGACAGTTCAGTCCGGAGATCTGTCGAAGGCCTACGGTATTTGGAACGACGACCCCGACTGGCAGCAGCATCCTGAGCTCTATAAACAGTATGGCTTTGAGCGGTTCCAGAAGGACTGGGGGAGCGCGAGCGATCACGGGCAGATTCACACCCACAAAATCGTCATCTCCAGATCGTGGGGCAACGGCGTCGTCATGGGAGAGGACATCAACGGAGACAAGACGCCGGTCTTTCTCTGGGTGGACCGCAAGACGAAACAGATTAGCTTCTCTCCAGTGGAGTTGTACAGACCTATCTGGGACGAGCGATTGCCTTGATTTTTCGGATCTCCCGGGGCAGATGTTCTTTCCAGGCATTCGGATCAGCAGAGTAAGGGAAGCATTGCTGAGTTGGCACCCAAGGGTGCAAGCCGCCCCTTGGCCTAAATCATATGAAGTCTTTCATGGAGGAAGGTTAGTGCATGAGGATTGGATACAACAATGCCACAGAACTCGGCCCTCGCCAAGTGGAGCCTTACATGAAACTCAAACAATCATTCCTTATCGCTTGCCTTGTATTGCCTGGAACCGTATGGGCGGCGGAGGCGGCTCATACAGCTACGGCCGACCAAGCGGCGGTCGTCTATGGCAACAATGCATTCGCGGTGGATTTGTATGGGCGGTTGCGCATGCAAGACGGCAATTTGTTCTTCTCGCCCGAGAGCATATCCACCGCGCTTGCCATGACGTATGCGGGGGCAAGTGGCAGCACCGCCTCCGAAATGGCGAGAACACTGCACTTCACTCTACCCCAGGACAGGCTGCATCCGGCGATGGGTGCGCTACTAGGCGACCTGAATGCCCCTCATAACGGATACCAGCTTCGTGTTGCCGATGCACTCTGGGCACAAAAGGGAAATACATTTCTCGGTGATTTTCTCCAGTTGATGAAAAACGATTATGGTGCGGGATTTAATCAGGTGGATTTCAAGGACGCGACCGAAGCGGTGCGACTGACGATCAACAAATGGGTCGAGGAGAAAACCGACGACAAAATCACGAATATGCTTCAACCCGGTGTGCTCACTTCTCAGACAAGATTGGTGCTGACAAACGCCATTTATTTCAAAGGAACTTGGCAGACGCAATTCGACAAGGCGCTAACAAAGGATGAGGATTTCCATCTATCACCGGATAATACGATAAAGGCGCCTCTGATGCATCGCGAGGGGCCCTTCAAATACTTCAACGGCGGAACATTTCAGGCTCTGGATCTTCCATACAAGAGCGACGAGCTTTCGATGATCGTCATCCTGCCCACTGATGCGGGCGGTCTGCCTGCGCTGGAACAATCGCTGACCGCATCGAACACCGAGTTGTGGCTGAGTGAGTTAGCGGCAGTTCCGAATGTCATTCTAACCATGGCCAAGTTCAACATGACGCAACAATTTGGCCTCAATGGGGCGTTGAGTGCTTTGGGGATGCCGCAAGCGTTTGAAACGAACCTAGCGAATTTCTCAGGGATGGATGGGAAGCGCGACTTTGTAATGTCGGCAGTGATCCACAAGGCTTACATCGATGTTGACGAGCAGGGAACCGAAGCAGCGGCGGCGACGACCGTGGTGATTCGTCGAAGGTTGGCAATTCGGTCAATCCGATTGCAGGCGCCGGTGTTTCGCGCGGACCACCCGTTCCTCTTCTTGATTCGCGACAATCGCTCCGGCTGCATCCTGTTCATGGGGCGCGTGACCGATCCGACAAATGAGAATTAGCAATGTTCTGTTGCAAGGACCCCTCTGCAAACATCGTCACCCACGTCCACGCGGGCGACCGTGTTTCCAAGAGTCCGTCTCCGCAAGCGATTCCGCCAATCATGACCGCCAACCTCAATGCAGACTCTTGCGCTTGAAGACTGAAGGAGCCAAGTTGGGGATGTTGGGAAGTATAGAGTAGGGTCCCGTTAAAGTCTCCAACCCAACGACTCGTTCGGCTCAAACAGAGAGGTTATGTTCATGACAACTTTGCCAATATTGGTTTTGAATAGCGGTTCCTCTTCCATCAAGTTCTCGGTGTATGGAACCGGTGCCGGCGAGCCGCGAAAACTCAACGAAGGATCGGTCGACGGCATCGGCACCGATCAGGGTGGATTCTGGTTGAAGGACGCCCATGGGAAAAAGCAGGCGAATGAGTCACCTTCGATTCCCACCCTCGCCGCTGCATTCAAGCTGGTGGCTGATGCGCTGCATTCGAAAAACATCCCCGCACCCGCGGCCATCGGCCATCGGATGGTCTCAGGAGGCCCCACGGTTCAGACGAACCAGCGCATAACTGCCGCACTCGTTGACGAGATGGAGCACTATAAGGCCTTTGCCCCCCTGCACACACCCATCGCAATCTTCATCATGCGGGAGGCTATGCGCCTGTTCCCTGGTATTCCAAACTTCGTTTGCCTTGACACTTGGTTTCATCGCCACATGCCCGAAGTCGTCACCCGCCTGCCAATTCCGGAAGAGTATGCCGCATTGGGCGTGCGCCGCTACGGCGCACATGGCCTTTCCTACGAATCCATCGTTTATCGGCTTGCCCCGGCCGTGCCGCCCAAGCTCATCGTCGCGCATCTTGGAAATGGCGCCTCCGTCGCGGCCATCCGCAATGGACAGGGCCTGAATACCTCCATGGGCCTTACGCCTCTTGGGGGCGTCATCAGCGGCTCACGCACCGGCGATATCGATCCAGGCGTCCTCCTGTTTATCCTCCGCAGGATTGCCCGGTCAACCACAAATGCCGCCGAAGCAGCCGACCTCTTGGAAGCGGTGGTCAGCAAGAAAGCCGGACTCCTCGGCGTGAGTGAGATCTCCAGCGACATGCGCGACCTTCGCAACGCAATCTCCAAAGGGAACGCGAAAGCACAGCTCGCCGTAGAGATGTTCACCAAATCAGTAGCGAAATGGATCGCTGGCTACGCGGCCGAGTTAGGCGGCATGGATATGCTAGTCTTCACTGGCGGCATCGGAGAAAACGACTTTGCCACCCGAACTGAAGTCTGCGCGCGTTTGGCCACGCTTGGCATCATCCTCGACGCATCTCGAAACAATGTCCAGTGTGCAGCGGTGATCTCGGCAGATCACTCACCGGTCATGGTTCGCGTCATTCCTCCCGCCGAGGATCTCATGATTGTAAACCACGTTGTGCGGTTGCTGGCGAAGAGGCTGCCGCACTGATCTGTTGCCTGACCCTGTTAATGACGATCCGGGGACTCTTGGTCGGACAATTCAACGGTCCCCGGATCTTTCTTAGACTGCGGCCGGCTGAACCCACCGCGATATCCCTACCTCACACCCTCATCCCGCAAGAGTTTGCCACGCCGTTCTTCGTACTCCTCGCTCGTGATCTCTCCTCCTGCATATCTCCTTTTGAGAAGCTGCAAGGGTGACTGTAGTTCCCGGTAGGTGGATCGGCTCATGGGCATCATGAACGAAAAGAAGACCATCCAAAGGAGGATCCAGAATACCCACCAAAACCAGTGCATTCCCCAAAAATAGTAGTACATAGCTCATCTCCCAAAGTGCGCTCGTGAAGGTTTCTCGCCTGGTGCCAATGAATTAGGAAATGTCTTCACCGGATAACGCGAGCTTCATACTCCTAACTGAAATGAGGAATTGCCTTCCAACGGACGGAATGGGAAATACTTCGTGACAACCCGATACTCAGTGAGATGAATCTACAACTGGCAGCAGTGATGCAACTGTCCACAATTGACCATGATCCGCGAGTAGAACTCCGGCAGTGTTCGCGAACATCGGGGACCTGCAATTCTACCGCAGCTTTTGAATCTCCCTTCGTCGTCATGTATCCGATTGAACAGCCCCGAAACAGGCAACGTGGAAGACTCCACTTGCAAGAGATAAAACGCTTTCTGGAAAATGGAGACCACATGCCTCAAAGCAAATACGACAATGCAGCTGACTTGCATATCCATGCAGCCCATGCCCACACTGCCGCTGCTGCCGCGCATCATCGCGGAGACCATGAGGCTGCGGAGGAGCTCAGTTCAAAGGCCCAGGACTATTCAATGATGGCTACTGATAAAACCGCTGAGATCGCGAAGCAAGCCTACTCCCATCTAAAGGCATAGAGCGCTTTCAATCACCACTCGAAATTCATCGGAGACATGCACAATGGCCGATTCAAATACATCTTCAAATTTGCGATCGAGCCGCCTCGTGTATCCCGAAGCTCGACGAATGATTTTCGGTGGCGATTCAGTCTCCACTCTTCAGTTGGCGCCAAACCTACGACGCCCGGTCAAGATAGCAGTGATTGGAAACCATCTTCCCAGGCAGTGTGGAATTGCAACTTTCACGACAGATCTGTGTAATGCGCTAGCTGCCGAATACGGAGCCGCCCAGCTATCGGTGGTGGCGATCAATGACGGGCAATCTTCCTACCTGTACCCCGAGCGGGTGCGATTTGAAATCAGCGAAGGTGATCTCGCATCTTACAGAGCGGCCGCAGAATTCTTGAATGCAGCGAATGTCGATCTTGTGTGTTTGCAGCATGAATACGGGATTTTTGGAGGCAAATCAGGGAACTACATCTTGGAACTGCTGAAGCACCTTAAAATGCCGGTGGTGACAACCCTCCATACCGTACTTCGTGAACCGAATCTGGACCAGCGCGTTGCGATGCACAAGATTGCCGCGCGGTCTGAGCGCCTTATCGTCATGAGCCAATACTCCTCGCGTATCTTGCAAGAGATATTCAGAGTCTCCGCAGAGAAGATCGACTTAATTCCTCATGGCATCCCCGACCTGCCGTTTGAGCAGCCGGACATGTATAAGAAGCGTTTCTCTTGCCAGGGCAAGAGTGTCCTTCTCACGTTTGGGCTGCTTTCTCCTAACAAAGGGTTCGAAAGCGTGATCCAAGCTATGCCGAGCATCCTCACCAGTCACAGCGACACTGTTTACTTGATTGCAGGTGCCACTCACCCGCAGATCCGGGCTCGGGAAGGAGATCGCTACCGGCTTGAGTTACAGGCCTTGGCCAGGAAGCTTGGTGTGGAACAGCAGGTCCTTTTCGTCAACCGGTTCGTCAGTCCTGAAGAGATGGCTTCGCTGGTGGGTTCGGCCGACATTTACATCACGTCCTACTGTCATGAAGCGCAGGCTGTATCGGGAACGCTGGCATATGCCATGGGCGCCGGAAAGGCCATCATCTCCACTCCGTACTGGTACGCCGCGGAAGTGCTGGACAAGGGACGCGGAGTGCTTGTGCCGTTTGAGAACCCAGCCGCCATCGCAACTGCGACAATCTCACTCCTGGCCAACGACGAAGCACGTCAGGCGATGCGCGAACGCGCCTACCTATATGCCCGGCCGATGGTCTGGAAGCGGGTAGCGCAGTCCTACATGGCCGCTTTCCTGCGGGCTCGCGACCATTGTGAGGAGAAGGTTCACATGAGGTTTGCCATCCAGGCTTGCGCAAGAGATACCGAACAGCGCGTTGTGAATGCCTGAGGAGCCAAGAAGCGCAACTGCTTGTCCAATCCCCAAATTGTGAGCATTTCGGGACAGACATCCCCCTTGCGAGTTGAGGATACTTGCAATTCGAGCACTGCGACATGCTCCGACAGGTTGCATTCTGTCGCTTCAAGGGCCAGCTACTTCCTTCATTCTACGAGATAAACTGTCGTGACGGGCAGTGAATCCAGATCTGGCTTTCAAGCTTTCAACCCACATTTGAGCAGCAAGTGCCCCCGGTCTAGGGGCAGTGGCCGAATCCAGAAAGTGGCTATCCTATGGCTCACACGGGAATTCAATCAATCGGCGAAGAACCGGGATTCGACCTTGCACACTTCCTTGCATGCGCTGGAGTGGGCAGAAGAATTGTTCACTGCGATCCAAAAGGCGCCTTGTTCTCACAGGGCGATTCGGCCGATTCCATTTTTTATCTCCAAAGTGGTCGGTTAAAGGTTACGGTCGTATCGGCTAACGGCAAGGAAGCTACGATTACTCTCCTCTTCGCCGGAGACTTTATCGGAGAAGATTCGCTTACCGGAACCGCTGAACGGCGATCGGTCACCGTAACGGCAATCACGTCGTCGAATGCGATGAAGATTACACGAAGTGAGATGATCCGGGTGATGCACGATGAGCATGCATTCTCAGACCTGTTCTTGTCTCACCTCCTGGCTCGCAGCATCCGAACTCAGGCAGACCTTGTCGATCAGCTCTTCAACTCGAGCGAAAAGCGACTGGCAAGGCTCCTCCTTCTAATGGCCGAATACGGCGAGCCTGGAGAACCGACAAAGTTCATTCCTCCCGTCACACAGGAGACCCTGGCAGAGATGGTCGGCACTACGCGTTCTCGCGTCAGCTTCTTCATGAATCGTTTTCGAAGACTCGGGTTCATTGACTACAACGGCCGCATCCAGGTTCACAAATCGCTTCTCAAGGCAGTCCTTCTCGATCACCTTCCTGAGCACAACTCTCAGACACCGCGCATTTCCCCCAAATCGGAAATCTATCCTATCCGCTCAATCGCCAAGCTTCGTGCATAGAGAAGTCCAAGCTTCACTGCGGCACCCGGATCTTCATTCCCTTGCTGGACTTAGACGGTGCGAGTGCCCTCAGCCCGAAGGAACTTAGATCGCCTATCAGCTCGAAGAAGCCCTTTATGATTTTCATGCCTGGCATTCCCGCTTGCCGTTCAGTTCTCTTGGGCAGGCGTCTTTTCTTAGACATCTTCGGCGATCCAGTGTTATTGGCCGCTTCTTTACTGAGACTCGTCTCCATCATTCGTCATGTTGTCCAGAATTAGATACCTCAACGGTATCCCAGGAAATGCGTGCCGGCAGCCTCACGCATATTTAGCCGAAAACTCGATCACTTTATGGGATTTGAGAAGCTCAAGTGTGGCGCGGGCTGCCTGAGCGGAGGATGCTGGATTCTGACCTGTGATTAGGTCTCCATCCACTTGGATGAATGGGCTCCAATCCGGCCCCTTCGCGTACAGGCCGCCGAGTCGCTTCAACTCATCCTCTACAAGGAACGGGACGACTGTGGTCAGTTGGGCGGCCTGCTCCTCGGTGTCTGAAAACCCAGTCACATGCTTGCCCTCCACAAGGGGAGCGCCGTCGCGACGTTTTACTTCCTTGAGTACACCTGGTGCGTGGCAGACCAGTGCGACGGGCTTGCCTGCCCTAATCATGTTCTCGATAAGCTCGAGCGAATTCATGTCGTTCGCAAGATCCCACAGAGGCCCATGACCACCCGGATAAAAGACCGCGTCAAACTGGCTTGCGCTGAGGCTGGAGAGTTCAAGCGTATTGGCAAGCTCATGTTGCGCTTTCTTGTCCATCTTGAAACGCCTGGTTGAATCGGTCTGCGCTGCCGGCTTATCGCTGCTGGGATCGAGCGGTGGTTGCCCGCCTTTGGGCGACGCCAGCGTAACGCATGCGCCTGAATCGAGGAAGACATAGTAGGGAGCTGCCAGTTCCTCCAACCAAAAGCCGGTCTTTCTGCCTGTGCTGCCTAACGCATCATGCGAAGTGAGAACGATGAGAATCTTCATATTCGAGCTTCTTTCTATTCTCAGACCAGATTGGGGTCTGCACTGAGAATTACAGTTTTCAGGTGCGCTCCATTGAAAGCGGGTCAGTCATCACCGGCCTGCCAGCGCCAACCGAATCCGGCGTCCTATCAGGAATCGGGTTTAGATGGGCCTTACACGCATCAGTGCGGACGGCTCGTTTGCAGCAACGGCCAAGAGAATGAGTGCCGCACCCACATACACGAGTGGGTCGTGAACCTCCTCATAAGCGACAGCAGACGCCTTCGTCGTCATACCATCGCGTTCTGCTGCGATCAGGCGGAAGCATCGCCTCAATACGAAACACCCGATTGCGGAAAGAAACATATCCCACACCGCGGCTCTGTATGCACGAATGTGACTGAACAATGAAGTCATCATCGCCTCACCTTACTCCAGCCAACTTGGAATGGATGAGCACTCTTGCTCCTTAAATGAGCTCATGGAGGCTAAGCCATGGTCAGAAGGAGGTAAAAGTGTAATAAGAGCGCTGCACTTAGTGAATATAGCCTCTTGACCGGCATCGCTCACTCCTTACCCAGTCTGTGCAGGGGTTGGTTGTGCGGGGTGAAAAGGCCTCTGGAGCGTACTCGAGTCGGTCCATCTGCCCCCAGGCGCGTTCAGAGGGTTTCGGTACGCTTGGAGGATGAGGTACGTTTGCAGCAGCTCTGTCTGAGACAGTACATCTTGCCCTTCATCCCCACGACGTGTACGTAATGGGTGAGCCGGCTGGTTCAGCTCTTCAACGTGCACCTCGGCACAGATCACATGGAGCGCCGCTATCAGGCGCGCCAACTGATGAACCGCGAGGTATTGCTGCAGCCCCATCTGAACGGCCCACGGCTGGTGCTTGGCGACTTCAACCAATGGACACGCGGGCTTACCACCCGGCTCATGCGCATTGAATTTCATACCTTCCGTCCGTGGCATGCGGTGCGCTTCCCCCTGACGTTTCCCGGCATGTTGCCGTTGCTTTCACTCGATCACTGCTACTACGAGCCGCCCCCTACGCCAGTTAGGCACCAAACTTTGGCGTAGCCGCACAGCGCTGATCGCCTCGGACCACCTGCCCCTGGTCGCCAACTTCGAGCTCGCCGCGTGAGCGACAATAACTCCCGGTGTTTGGTCCTTCGGGAAGCTGCACGGAGAGCCCGCGCATGAAGCATTGAAGAGGATAAATCAACGAATCCAAGTCATTTGACTGACTCTGACAATTGCAGAACTCGGCTGTGACAGGCATTTCTGCTGCGCCAGGACACCAACAGTAGACTCTTGATGACTTACAAACCCCCGGGAACTGCCCATTCTCATTTCTCCACATCTATCTCTGGATACTTCCGCTTGACCGCCGCAACGACCGCTGCGTGTTCCCGCTTTCCGCTGGACCGGGCGAGCGCATCTCGCGCGTGCGCAGCATCCTCAATCGGGTAGCGCCGCGTCTTCGGATAGA
>Ga0224555_1002837_pt1 | contig 19196 bp, 13 predicted proteins | sample 714S23034metaG_FD_180687 | JGI IMG/M metagenome (GOLD analysis project Ga0224555, IMG submission 180687) | Peat soil microbial communities from Stordalen Mire, Sweden - 717 S2 30-34 | ecosystem: Environmental > Terrestrial > Soil > Wetlands > Peat | place: Sweden: Norrbotten County, Stordalen...
GCGCCCATCGTCCCGCACCTCCAGCGCAATCGCCGCCGGTCCGTACTCCAGTTGAACCGTCAGTTCCTTCGCCCCCGCGTGCTTTTTCACATTATGGATGGCCTCCTGCGCCACGCGCAGAATCTCCCGCTCCGTTCCCGGCGGCAGCGCGCGATACGCGCCGAAGATGCTGAACCGCGCCTCCAGCCCATCCCCGCCGGCCTGCTCAACTATCCGCCGCAGCCGCACCGGCAGCGTGGTCTCGCCCGAGTCCTGCGACCGCAGCGCCCAGATCGACTGCCTCGCATCCGCGAGGCCCTCGCGCACAAACCCGCGCGTCAAATCCAGGTGCTTCGCCGCGGCATCCGCCTTGTTCAGTCGCAACAACTCCGCCAGCACTTCGAGCTGCACGCTGATCCCCACATACCCCTGCGCCAGTGTGTCGTGAATCTCGCGCGCAATGCGATTCCGTTCTCCCAGCACCGCGTTGAACTCCCGCTCCGCCCGCAGTTGCCGCCGCCTCTCAAGAAGCACAAACATCCCCACCGCGGCCACCACCAGCAGCGCATAAAACCAAAGCGTCTGATAGAAATGCGGCCGCAGCACAAAGGTCAGGCTCGCGCTCTTCGTGTTCCAGAGGCCGTCGTTGTTCGCCGCCTGCACGCGAAACGTGTAGCGACCCGGCGGAATGTTGGTGTAGTAGGCGCTGCGTCGCGTCCCGGCCTCGGTCCATCCCTTGTCGAAGCCCTCCAGCATATAGCGGTAGCGCACTTTCTGCGGCGCCACAAAGCTCAACCCCGCGTAGTCGAACTCAAAATGCACATGCCCCGCTTGAACTACAACCAAAGGCCCCGTTGCATTGAGTGCCGCGTCGTCCACCGTAAACCGCTCCAGCGCCACCGGCGGCGGATTCGTGTTCACCGGGAAATGCGCCGGGTCCACCTCCACCAGCCCCTTCGGCGTTGCGAACCACAAGTGCCCGTCATGCGCACGCCACGCGGAAGGATGGCTGTTCGTCGCCGTCTCGCGGCTCCTCAGCCCGTCCGCCGCGCCAAATTCCATCCAGCGCGCGCAGCCGCTTTTCATGGTGCGATCTCCATTCATCGTGCAGTCGCAACGCGCAATCCCATTGCCCGTCGCAAACCAAAGGTGGCTGCGGCCATCGTCCAGAATGGCGTGAATGGTCGTCTGCGCCAGTCCATTCTGCGTCGCCGCGGTAAATGTCTTCCCATCCCAGACGTTCCACCCGTGATCCTGCGTGCCAATCAGCAGTGTCCCATCGCTGCGGACCAGAAGCGCCGTGACAACGTTACTTGAGAGCCCGTTTGCCGTCGTGTAGTTGGTAATCGTGTCCCCATGTAGCCGCGACAATCCGGCAAAGGTTGCCACCCACAAGTCGCCGTGCGCGTCACGCGCCATTGCGCCCACCAGGTCGCTGCCCAGCCCACTGGCGTGCGTATAGGTCGTCATCCCCACGCCCGGCTTGCCGCCGATCCAGTGCGTCAGCCCGCGCCGCGTCCCAATCCAAAGCGACCCATCGGCATCCACCAAGATCGAGCGGATAAAGTCATCAGGCAGTCCGTCCGCCGAGGTATAGGCATCAATCCGGCCCCCGTGAATCCGGTTCAGGCCATCCGGCGTGCCAACCCACAAGTCGCCGTTCGCCCCCGCCGCCAGCGACAGAATCACGTCGCTCACCAGGCCGTCCTTTACTGTGTAGTTCTTAACCGCCGGGTGCCCCACGTTCGCGATGTCTTTGTTTTTGTCGCCAGGGTGGGTTTCGGCCGCCACCCTATCAAAATGAATGGCATTCAGCCCGCCCCCGGTGGTTCCCACCCACAGCGTGCCCTCCCCATCCTCCACCACGGCGGTAGTATCGTCGGAAGAAAGCCCATCGCGCGTGTCGAGCGTCCTGAATCGCTGATCGCGGAGAATGTGCAGTCCGCCCGTCTCGGTTCCCACCCACAGATCGCCCTCGCGATCTTCCATCAGCGCCAACACAGAGGCCGTAGCCAGCGGATCAGTCACCGGCAGCCGTTCTACTTTGCCATTCACCCACCGCGCCAGCCCACCGTTGGTGCCGATCCAAAGCGCGCCCTCGCGATCCGCAAAAAGCGCCTGAATTCTGCTGCCGGGCAATTCGCGGCCAACCGAAAGCTTTGTGTCATTCGCGGATGTGCGAACCATCATGAAAACTGCGCCGTTGCTTCCTGCCGCAGTCTCCCCGTTCTTCAACTCGGCAAAGAAGTCGAATGCATCGACCGGCAACCCAGCAACAGGGGCGGGCTGATTCCAGTCGTTCTTTATATTCAGTCCAGGGTCCAACCATGCGCCGCTTTGTCCGCCTTTCGATGCGACTGTAACCCGCGACTTGGGAATCCAGAAACTCTTGACTTTGAACTTGCCGTCGGTCTGCCGCGCCAACCCCGCATCCGTATAAGCCCAGACAGCGCCATCGCTCGCCTCTGCCAGCGCCTGCACGTTATTGCCCGGCAGTCCATCCTTCGTGGTGAACGCCGTAACGCTCCCATCCTTCCACCGCGCCAGCCCCTCGCTGGTTCCAATCCAAAGCGCCCCATCTTTCGCGGCCAGCAGACACCGCACATCGTTTCCCGGCAGCGTTGGTCCACCTTCTCCGGCCTTCGTGTTCTTGTCGAACACCTGAAACCCGTTCCCGTCAAACCGCACCAGTCCAACCTCTGTCCCCAGCCAGACAAACCCATCTTTCGTCTGCGCCAGCGCCTGCACGGTGTTTTGCGGCAGCCCATTCTCCATCCCCCACGCCTGCCGCCCATAGTTGGCAAGCGGTGTTGCGGGCTCCAGCGCAGCGGCAGTCAAGGCGCACGCCACCACGCCTGTGCCGAGCAGGATGCACTGGATTCGAATCAAAATTCTTGTGGTTTTGGGTCGGAAAAACTGTCTCCGCACTACCTTTGTGCCAATGCCAAACAAGTGCCCAAGCTCCCGACGGAACGCCCGCTCGCGCGAATTGGCATGATTTTGAGCCACTGGAGGATCGCAACCAGACTACCGCACAAAGGCTGACTCCAGTCTCCATCCATTGATGGATTCAATCCTCACTCCAATGGCTCAAGACAACCCGCCTGCCCGCCGATACTCTCAATACATCTCCTGAGCTGGTCCACTTCAATGTGGATTTCGGGTGACCGCGGCACTCGCATGGCGGTCACCCGATTCCTTTTTTAGGGGCACCTTCTCACTAATTCACTAATTCACTTCTTCACTTCTTCACTTCTTCACAGCCCCACCACTCACTGCCCCGCTGCCTTCGTCGCAATCGTCGTCGCCCGGTTCTTCAAGAACGTCACCGTCCATTCCTTCCCATCCTGGTCATACGTTACCGTCCGGTCGCCCACGGTTTCCCCATCCGGGTGCATCTTGCTGCCCACCGACATCTGCGTCTCCAGTTCGCTCATCCCCGGCTTGACCTGGTGCGCGTCAATCGCCGCCCAAACATCTTTCGGCCAATGGTCATAAATTGTGTGCGGGTCGTCGTAGTAGTACAGCAGATCGGCAAAGTACATCTCCTGATCTCCCTGCATCGCCCCCACCGGCGTCGCGTACTGGTCCTTCGCACCCGGCAACTGAAACACCACGAACGCCTGTCGCGATCCGTGCGCGATCGTGTCATCCAGATTCGCCGGCACGGCAACCTTGACGATCTTCTTAATCTCCAGCCGCTGAGCCGCCGGAATCACCCCAACCTGCTTCGCAAACACCACGCGGTCGCCAACATATGGGTAGTAGGGCATGACGTACCCGTTCCTCATCCATACCGTGGTCCCTTCCAGCCGCGCCAGGTCCTCGTAGTGAGCCGGGAAAATCTCGCGAAGCACCACCAGGTCGTCCTTGCTCATGACCTGCTCAGGCTGCTTCTGCCCAATGACGCCCGGATCCTGCCGATGCTTGAATACCACAAACAGATAAATCCCGCCCACGGCCAGCGTAACCAGCGTACAGGCGACAACAACCTTCCAGGTCTTCATGCATTCTCCTTAAAGAAACTCATCGAACATCGGCTGCGCTCTTTCATTTACTGGCACGAGAGCTGGGTGGGAAGCAGTAAGCCCGTGCGAGCGATTAGCGAGCGTCTGCCCCACCGCAGGTGGCTACTATAAGTATCAGCGATGCTCAAGCCGGTTCTGTGCTCAGTCCGGCCCCATCCCAAACTGATTCGATGCGCAGGAGAGAACAAATGATGACCCGCAGAGATCTGATCGCAGCCCTCACCGCCGTCGCAGCCTCAACCGAAGCCTTCGCCTCCACCACCGGGGCTGTCGCAGCTCCAGCCCCATCCCCAATCATGGGCTCCAGCGTTTTCGACTGGAACTCCATCCCCGCCAAGCCAACCGCCTACGGCACTGTACGGTCGTTTTTCTCATCGCCCACCGCCACGCTCAAAAATCTCGAAGTCCATGTGACCACGCTGAATCCCGGGCAAATGCCGCACCAGCCCCACCGGCATCCCAACGAAGAGATGATCATCATCCAGCAAGGAACTGTAGAAACCCTGTCCAACGGCGAGTGGAAGCGCGTCGGCGTTGGCTCCGTCATTTTCAACGGCTCCAACCAGCTTCACGGCCTCAAGAACGTCGGCTCCGAGCCCGCCGTCTATCACGTCATCAACTTTCAATCCGCCGCGACCCCCGCAGGCGAAACCACCTTCGGGTGACGGGTTACAGTTCGTTGGGTACCCCAGCCATTCCGCTTCTTTGTGCGGAATGGGTGGGAAGCGGAGAAGCTAGTGCGAGCGCTTAGCGAGCGTCTGCCCCACCGCAGGTGGCCGCAGCGCCTCACTCGTGAGCTCATCCGCTTGCCTCAACCCCGGAAACAGCGCAGTCCAAATCCCAGCCACGGCCAGCGCCCCAACTCCGCCCACAACCGTAGCCCGCACCGCGCCCCACCACTGCGCCGTCAGGCCGCTTTCAAACTCCCCTAACTCATTCGACGCGCCAATAAACAGCGAATTGACGGCGCTCACCCGTCCCCGCATCTCCGGCGGCGTTCCCAGCTGCAGCAGCGACCCCCGGATGATCACGCTGATCATGTCCGCTCCACCGGCCAGCGCCAAAGCCGCTACTGAGAGCCACAAGTTCCTGCTCATTCCAAACACCACCGTCGCCGCTCCAAAAATGGCCACGCATACAAACAGTCGTATGCCCGCCCGCCGGTGCAAAGGGAAGCGCGCCATCAGCAGGCTCATGCTGAGCGCGCCAACCGCCGGAGCCGCGCGCAACACGCCCAGCCCGCGCGGTCCCTGGTGCAGAATGTCGTGCGCAAAAATCGGCATCAGCGCCGTCGCTCCGCCCAGCAACACCACAAACAGGTCCAGAGAACTCGCCCCCAGCAGCAGTTGCGACCGCAGCATGTAGTGGAACCCCGCCATCACCACTTTCATGGATGCCGCCTTATGCTCCATCCTCCCCGGACGCACGTGCAGGCTCCCGATCAACACCAGAAACCACACCTGCGTCGCCAGGTTGAAGACATACACAATCCCCGCGCCCTGCAACCCGCTCAACCCCGCCATCCCGGTCAGAGGCAGAGTAAAAAGCAGCCCTCCCAGCGCCGGCCCGGCAATGTTGCTCAACTGGAAGATGGCCCCGCCCCATGTCACCGCGTTCACAAAATGCATTTCCGTAACCAGGCTGGGAATCAGAGCCGAGCTCGCAGGCCCTGAAAACGCCCGCGCCGTCCCAATGAAAAACAGCACCGCGTAAATCGGAAACACGCCATGCAGGCTCATCCGCGTCAGCAGCAGCAGAGCCGTAGTCGCAATCATCTGCAGCCCGTAGCACACCAGGATGATCTCCCGACGGTCGAAGCGGTCCGCCACATGCCCCGCCGGCAGCAGAAAAAGCAGCCCCGGCAAAAACAGCGCCAGCCCCGTATAGCCCAGGTCCAGCGCCCGGTGGGTGATCGAATACACCTGCCACGCCACGGCAACGGCCTGCGCCTCGGCTCCCAGAATGGCCATCATCCGCGCCATCTGGTATCGCTTGAAATCGCGGAAGGCGAACGCCTCCATGCCGCGCCGCGGCGCCTTGGGGGGAAGTGAATTCATGTCCTGAACTTGGTTATATCTGTTTCAGTCACGGTTGTGGAAACTCTCCGCCCCGCTCGCCTCCAGGCAATGCCGACCTCAAACATTACTTAGGTAACCCAGATTTCTCTTGTAACCCGCCTCGCGTGCAACTACCATCGCATCGCGTACCCCTTCGAAAACAATCTGTAAGCGGAGCCATTCCCCAATGCCCGACTCAACTGTGCCTGCCCCTGCATTCACCACGCCGCCGGCCTACTTTGCGGACGCCCTCGTCGACTCGGAATTGCTGCTCAAATACGCCGCTGAATCCGGCATCGTCATCGACGATGTCACGCGCAACTCCGTCCTCCAGGCCCGCGCCGTTGCCGAAACCGGATGGACCGAGGAAACCGCCGCCAACCTCATTTCCGCACTCACGCGCCTGGCCGTACTGGTCCGTCCCGTAACCGCCGAAAGCCTTCGCGCCTCCAGCACCGCCATCCGGCCCACCGTCCGCAGCTATCTCATCATGGCGATCTGTCTCGCCATTCTCATCGTCCCCTTTTCGGTGGCCAGCTTCCTCGTCTCCTCCATCTCCGCAACCCTCCGCGCCGACATCGCCACAGCCAACGACCTCGCCATCAAGCTCACCACCCAAACGCGCCCGCCTGAGGCCACAGCAACGCCAACACCCGTCCTGCCGGCCGTGCAAACAAAAGCCGGTATCCTCCAGGCCGTGGCATCCGCGGCGCCGGCCCCGCCCAAGCCCAAAAAACCGGAATTCGAGCCTTGTTCAGTCAAATCAACCGACGCTCCCGCCACCCCGCTGCCGCCCAACGTCAATCAAGCCGACGTGATCGACGAACTCCAGCAGTACGCCACCACCATTCGTTCCATCGATGCCCGGGCTCGCCAGTTGAATGCGCTGGTTCTCTGGACCGAGGGAGATCCATGCGCCGGAATCCGCAACAATCCCGCCGCCCTCCACAAGGTCTTCGAACTCCCGGCCGGCCTGCCCAACCTCGCCCAGGCGGCCGAAGACCGCACTACGGTCTATCAAGAGGTCCGCTTCTTCGCCCAGAGCCTCCTCGAGGACACATCGTTCTTCTACGGCGCCATCACCTGCTGCATCCTGCCCGCGCTCTACGCGTTGCTCGGCACCTGCGCCTATCTGCTCCGCACCTTTGAGCAGCAGATGAGCACACGCACCTTCATTCCTTCCGACGCCAACTCCGCTCGTTTTCTCATCGCCGGCATTGGAGGCGCCGTTGTCGGCCTGTTCAACAACTTCTCCATCACCCAGGGAGCCACCGTGTCACCGTTGGCCATAGCCTTCCTGGTGGGCTATGCCGTTGACGTCTTCTTCGCGTTTCTTGAGGGAATGCTCCAGTCCTTTACCCGCAGCGCCAACCCCACACCCGCCGCGGCGGCGGACAAATAGGAAACAACACAGCTCGACATGGTGTCTTTCAGGTGTTTTCCAAGCCCCAATCGGCCTTGAAACGGGGCTTCGGAAGCGAAGGGTGTTTCACCCACCAAAGGAGGAATCATGCTCACGTTTATGCAAGCCATCGCCCGTGAAGAAGGATTCAACGCCCCCGGCACACTGCCCAACCGCCGCAACAACCCCGGCGACATTGAAGACGGCCCGTTCGCCCAGGCCAATGGAGCGCTGCCCTCTGACGGAACCCGCTTCGCGCATTTCCCCGATGCGGACACCGGCTTTGCCGCGATGCGCGTGCTCCTCAATCAGAACTACCTCGGTCTCACCGTCTCCCAGGCCCTGAACAAGTGGGCCCCGCCCGTCGAAAACGCGACCAATGCATACATCGACAACGTCTGTACCTGGACCGGCCTCACCCCCGACACGGTCCTTACCGCGGAGCTGATCGGATAGGCCTGGGGCGGCGCAGGCGGCGTCTGCCCCACCGCGGATAGATGGCCGCGGCGGTTCCCTGGGGGGCTTCAGATGGCTGCAGAAAACGGCCGGTTTCTGCACAAAATCGCCGGGTGCCCCATCCTTCGCCTTTTTTCCTGGGGCAGGTGGTCTACTCACCCCGGTATCGGCGACTGTGCCCCGTCGGGGTACCCTCTGGGTCGGCGGCCTTATCGCGATGAGCGGGTCTTCGGACCAGGTCGTAGCGGGGATTACGACGACAGCTGGGCGGCCCAGGTCTGATCTTCCAAGAATGATTGGATACCCCACGTCTCGAATTTGAGTCATGGGAAACGAAGAAGCCCGTGCCAGCGGATAGCGAGCGCCTGCCGCACCGCAGGTGCCTAGCTTCCCCGCACCAGCAAATCATCGTCTTTGGTCTCGCGAATCATCAGCAGCCCCACAAACGTCAGCACCGCTGAGCCCGTAAGGTAATACCCCACATACTGCAGCCCGTACTTCGTCGCCAGCCACGTCGCAATATACGGCGCCAGCGACGCCCCCAGAATCCCCGCAAAATTAAATGCCAGCGAACTCCCCGAATACCGCACCGGTGTCGGAAACAGCTCCGAAACCACCGTTCCCAGTGGCCCGTATGTCAGCCCCATCAGCGAGAGCCCCAGCGCCATGGTCGCAATCGCGCCCACCGTCCCGGCCTCAAACATCGGCCCCAGCACCAGCCCGAACAGTCCAATCGCCACCGTGATCCACAGCATCGTCGTGCGCCGTCCATGCTCCGCAAGTTTCGCCGACATGGGTACCGTGACCGCGAAAAACAGCGTCGCGAATAACTGCATCAGCAGGAATTTTTCCCGCCCGAATCCCAGCGCGGTTGTCCCCCACGACAGCGCAAACACGATCATCAGGTAGAACAGGACAAACGTCGCCAGGCACAGCAGAATCCCCGCCACCAGGGTCTTGAAGTGGCGGGAAAACACTACGGCCGCCGGCATGTTTTCCCGCTCGCCCCGCTCCTGCGCCGCGCGAAACACCGGCGTCTCGGTAATCGTCAGCCGCACCCACAATCCCAGAAACACCAGCACGGAACTGGCCAGAAACGGCAGCCGCCAGCCAAACGCAAAAAACTGTCTGTCGGTCAGAAACCGTGACAGGACCAGAAACACGCCGCCCGACAGAAAGAAGCCCACTGGTGCGCCCAGTTGCGGAAACATTCCGTACCACGCCCGCTTGTGCGCCGGAGCATTTTCAATTGCCAGCAGCACCGCGCCGCCCCACTCGCCGCCCAGCCCCAGCCCCTGGCCAAACCGGCAAAGCGCCAGCAGCAGCGGCGCGGTCAGGCCGATCATGGCGTAAGTCGGCAGCACGCCAATCGCCACCGTCGACACACCCATCGTCGCCAGCGCCACCACCAGCGTCGTCTTGCGCCCGATCCGGTCGCCAAAGTGGCCAAACAGGACTGACCCGATCGGCCGCGCCAGAAACGCAATCCCAAATGTCGCCAGAGAAGCCAGCCTCGCCGTCGCCGCGTCGCCGGCCGGAAAAAACAGCTTGGGAAACACCAGCACCGCCGCCGTCGCATAAATGTAGAAATCGAAAAACTCAATCGTCGTGCCCACCAGGCTGGCAAACAAAACCTGGCGCGGCGTGTTGACGGGCTCGCCCGTCCCGGCGTGCGTTGCGCTCATTCACTTCTCCAGAGGTCAAGACCGACTGCGTTGAGGGAAGGGCTTCGGCCTTGTCCTTTGTTTATACCGTTTCCCGCGGCTGAAGCGAAACCGCAAACCCCCGTACGGCCCACTGCCCAATTTGCGCGTCCAACCCTCTGTGAGCCTCTACACCCTTGCGCCGTCCAAAGTCGCCCCTCGCGCGCACCACGTGCTGATCCCGCACTGGCTCATCCACCTCGGCGCCCTCGGTCTTTTTGCTGTGGCCGTTTTCGATTCGTCCATCATCCCGCTGCCCATCCCTGGCAGCACCGACCTGCTTCTACTCTGGCTTATCTCCCACAACCACGATCCCTGGTTGATGGTGTCCGCGTCCATTCTCGGCAGCCTTATTGGCGGGTATACCACCTGGCATCTCGGCCGCAAAGGCGGAGAAAAGGCGCTTCAGCGCTGGGTTTCACCACGCATCCTTGACCGCATCGTCGGCTGGGTTGAACATCATCCGATCCTTGCTGTCTTTCTTCCCACGGTGCTGCCTCCGCCCATTCCGCTTACTCCGTTCATCCTGGCTTCCGGCGCGCTCGGCGTTCCATTCAGGCGCTTCATCGCCGTCTACGCAGCGGCACGCACCCTCCGCTACTCGCTTGTGGCCTGGCTCGCCGTCCTCTACGGTCGCCGCGTCGTCCGCCTTTGGTCAAAGGAACTCGACAAATGGTCCACCCCGCTCCTCGTCGTCTTCGTGGCCGTGATGGTCGCCGGCATCGCCATTGGAATCTGGCAATTCCGCAGCCGCCTGCGTTCAACCGACGGCAACGACAGCCCCATCGAGCCCGAAGCCGCGTAGGACTCGCGTTTCATATCGAAGAGCATGTAAATCGAAGAGCGTATCTCCTCCCGGAGGGAGAGAAGGAAAATAGCCCAGGATGGAGCGAAGCGCAATCCTGGGAAGCCGATCTAAAGAAATTTCTCCGCGCCGCAGGGGCAGAATGATTCCCAACCAAGCCCCCTGGCATATCCGCGCGGTGATCCTGCACCCCTGAATTCGGATCTATGTCTATGACACAGCGGAAACGGCCGTCCTGTCCCGCTCCGATTTTTCGCCGTTCGCTTCCTGCGCTTCCCGGAAGGGAAGAAACACGGTGAACGCCGTCCCGCTGCCCTGCGCGCCCTGTCTGCTCCACACCCGTATGTCCCCTTCGTGCCTCTCCACCAGTTGCGACACCACCCACATACCCAGCCCGGTCCCGGTCTCCGTCTTGGTGGTAAAAAACGGCTCGAAGATGCGCCGCATCGTCGCGCGATCCATTCCCACACCCGAATCGAAAAATGTCACCCGCATTCCCTGCGTCTTCCCGTCGCGCCAGTCCCGTGAGGTGCGCAACCGGATCACCAGTCGTCCGCCCCGCGGCATCGCGTCGATGGCGTTCGCCACCAGGTTCGCAAAAATCTGCTGTGTCTCGCTCGGCATGCAAAGAACATCGATCTCGTGCTCCGACCGCACATCCAGGGTAATATCCGCGTCAGCCATTTTGCTGCGAAACAGCGTCAGGACGGATTCCAGAATCTCCGAAAGCCTGACTGCCTTCGGCATTCCGGTCTGGCGATGAAACTTCAGCGTCTGCTGCGTGATCATCGATACCCGCATCAGCTGGTCCATGGCGGCGCGCGCATGCTCTTGCGCGGTATCGGCCGTATCGGCCATGCCAATCAGGAAAAGCAGGTTCGACACCGCCTCAAGAGGGTTGTTGATCTCGTGTGCGATTGAAGCAGCCAGCCGCCCGGCAATGGCCAGCTTTTCGGCTCGCATCAGGGCGTCCTCGCTCCGCTTGCGCTGCGTCACGTCTGCCACCACGCCCACGATGCGCTCTACCAGCCCAGCCCCATCGCGCTGGCATTTGCCTTGCGACTCAAGCCAATGCACCGATCCGCCCGGCCACACCACGCGGTACTGGATGTGGTAATCCGTCCCGCCCTCCCGTGCAACCATGAGAGTCTTCTTCACTCTCTCCGCGTCGTCTGGGTGAACTGCCCGCAACCACGCCTCTGCCGATGGCTCAATCGTGCCCGGCTCAAGCCCGATCATGCGGTACCTTTCCTCGGACCAGTGCAGCACGTCCTGCTTCAAATCCCACACCCACAGAGCCATGCCGTTGGCTTTGAGCGCAATCTGCAACATCGCCTCGCGATCGCGCAACGCTTCGCTGGCCCTGGCCCGCTCTTCTGCAAGTTGGCGCTCCAGATTCGCCTGCATCAACCGCTGTTGCAGCTTCTGGATGCTCAGCTCGGCCCGCTCCCGCGCCAATCGCTGTATCGCCCAGCCCAGTGCGAGCGTGATCGTGACAAATGCGATGAGTCTCAGCCCTTGCGGTGCGTTGCCGATCGAGAATTGTTGCTGGGGCCTGGTCAAAAACGAATTCAGCAGAACCACTTCGGTGAGCGCGCAAAACGCCCCGCCCCACATCCCCAGAAACCAGCACGCCAGGATGACGGTTGGGAATGCCAGAAGCAGCGGAAAGGACCGCATCGGTTCGATCGCGTAAGTCAAACCCGCCCCAAGACCGGCAGCGCAGCATCCAAGCAAAGCGCGAACCGCCCACGGCAATCGCTCGATCGTTGCGGCAAGGGGCGTTTTGGTCGAGATCATCAGGCTCATGCCTTCAGAGCGCAAATACGGCTCACCCGCGAATTCTTGAAACGCGTTCGAACTTTGGAAGTTACTTCGATTTTATCGGAAATGAAAGGATCCACCGTACATAATCGCGTTCTTTTCGGCTGGGCGCTTTGCCGATCCCTGGCGGCAGCTCCGGTCTTGAGAGTAGCGCGGGTCTCCAGACCCGCTGTACCGCGGACGTCCACGTCCGCACTCTTGCTTTGCGATCACCCCCTCATAGGTGCGTTTCCGCGCCAGAACTCAATCCGACAGACGGGCTTTCAATATCGCCGGGGTGGCAATCTGTGAACCCCAACCCCCACCATCCGAATCTAGTTAAAAGCAAGCTCAGTCCTGAGCCATTTCTGAGCGATTCCCCGGCCACCGCATCACCCGCGGATCGACTGAAAACAACCGAGGAGAAGACTTTTGTCCGAATTGCAGCCTGCAACGCCGTCCCCCGCCGGCGCCACAACCATCAACAACCCCAACCCCAGCCTGCAAGGGGCCTGGAAGCCGCGCGTCAATCCCTGGCTCATCGCCATGACCGTCGCCCTTGCGGCCTTCATGGAAGTCCTCGACACCTCCATCGCCAACGTCGCTCTCCCCCACATCGCCGGCAACCTGGGCGCCAGCACCGATGAGGGCACCTGGGTCCTCACCAGCTATCTCGTCTCCAACGCCATCGTTCTTCCTATGGGCGGATGGGCTTCCAGCGTCCTCGGCCGCCGCAACTTCTTTGTCCTCTGCATCATCATCTTTACCGTCTCCAGCTTCCTCTGCGGCGCTGCCCTCTCGCTGCCCATGCTGCTCGTCTTCCGCGTCCTGCAGGGCGCGGGCGGCGGAGGTCTGCAGCCCATGGCTCAGGCCATCATGGCCGACTCCTTCGAACCCCAGAAGCGCGGCCAGGCCTTCGCGCTCTACGGCCTCGTCGCCGTCCTCGCCCCCTCCATTGGACCGACGCTCGGCGGCTGGATCACCGACAACTTCTCCTGGCGCTGGATCTTCTACATCAACATCCCCGTAGGCATCCTCGCCTTCTTCCTCGTCACCCGCCTCGTCGAGGATCCACCGTGGATCAAGGCTGACCACTCACGCTTCTTCAAAATGGATTACGTCGGCTTCGCGTTCCTAACCATCGCCATGGGCGGCATGCAGATCATGCTCGACAAGGGCGAGGAGGACGCCTGGTTCGCCTCCAACTTCATCCGCTTCTTCGCGTTCCTTTTCATCGGCGGCATGATCGCCCTCGTCTGGTGGGAGTGGCGTCAGAAAGACCCCCTCATCAACCTCAAGGTCTTTCGCTTCAAAAATTTCGCCATCTGTTGTTTCTTGATGATGCTGGTCGGCGGCGTCCTCAACGCCAACACCGTCCTCCAGCCTCAATTCATGCAGCATCTGCTCGGCTGGACCGCCACCACCGCCGGTCTCGCCCTCACCGCCGGCGGCGTCACGCTGATCATCGTCATGCCCCTGGCCGGCATTGCCACCAGCAAGATCTCCGCGCGTTACCTTACCGCCTTCGGCTTCATCCTGTTCATCATTACGTTCCGAATCGCGGCGGAGGTCACCACCCTCGACATGACTTTCGCGCAGGCCTCCTGGCTGCGCGTGGTGCAGATGATTCCGCTACCGTTCTGCTTCATCTCCATCACCACCGCGGCCTACGTCGGCATGCCCAAAGAGGACTCGAACCAGGTAGCCGGCCTCATCAACTTCGCCCGCAACATCGGCGGCAGCGTCCTCATCGCCGTCACCAACGCCCAGGTCACCAGCCGCTCCATGTGGCATGAGCAGCACCTGCAAGGCGCCATGGGCCCCGGCTCCATCGGATACCAGCAGCAACTAAGCGGGCTCACAAGTTTCTTCAGCCGCGGCTTCGGCGGACCCAACGGCGCCGGAATGGCCCTGGCCACCATCTACAACCAGCTCAACCAGCAGGCCGGCGTGCAAGGCTATCAGGATGTCTACATGGAGCTCTCTTATATGTCCATCTTCCTGGTCCTGCTGGCTTTCATGCTCAGCAAAAACAAGCCCGGCGCCGCTCCCGGCGGCGGTGGCGGCATGCACTAAAGGCCTGCCCGCTGCTGAACGCGCATTCGGCAGCCGCGTGTGGCTTCAAATCATTTCGAATTCGCCAAAGGAATGATCACGCTCCCCACTGCGGGGGTGCCGCTGAATTGCACCAATACCCGCAATACGGTTGCGTCCTTGTTGGGCTCAACAGACTTTCGGAAGAAGACTCCGGATTGCAGATAGGTTTGATACTGCTGTTCCGTGAGATTCAGGTTCAGCCTGCTGTTGGTCTGTTGCAAAACGTTTCCCTGAGCGTCCTGCTCCACCGTATAAATATCCAGTTTCCCTCGCCGCATCTCTCCGTCTTTCAGCAGGAGAGCGTCCTTTAGTCCCACCGTGCACACAATCTGCAGCGAGCGCGTCGCCGGTTGTCCGTCGCTGTCCACCTTCACCTCCAGCGGGATGGCGGACGAGTTGAGCGGGCTCCTGATTGCCGCCAGAAAACTGTTGCGGCTTTCGTCCTGCGTGGCCGGCTCGTCTTTGAAAGCGAAGTACCCCTTTGGGTACGTCACATTAAGCCCAGGCCGCTTCACCTCCACACGCAACTTGTGAAACTTCCCGTCCACTGAACGAGGGTCGAGGTAGAAACCCAGCGTGTAGGTCACTGCGGAGTCTTCAACGGCTTTTCTGATGGCGCCGGTAAGATCGTTCGTGTTGACGAATGCATGGCCCCCTGTGTCCTCGGCCATCTGTTCCATCGCATCAATGCCAATCGGTTGCGACGACATGGAGGGCGGGGCTCCGACCTTCCCTTCCGCGTAAGCATCGGCGTCCTCGACATCGGACATATCCATCAGCGGCGCGCGGGGAAGCAACCCGCGCGCGTCAACCGGGTAGGCTGCAATATTGCCCCGAACCAGGATGCTTGCGGCAGCCTGCCCCGATATCACGAGATTCCCCGTGAGCCACAGCAGGTTCTTTCTTCCCGGAATATCGGCGACATGCGCTGCGATCGCCGCGAGGGCAGCCATGGTCGCCGCCGCCCGGTCTTCGTTTTTCATTGCCGCCAGCTCCGCCGCACCTTCGTCCTGGCCACCCTCAAATCCGTGAAGATTCTTCTCCGGATCCATCTCCTCAAAATGGTAGGTGCCGGGCTCGGCAGTGTCGCGCGGAGTCTTCCCTGTCGCGTTGTATCGGCGCACCACCGTCAAAAGCCGATCGCGATTGCAGGTAAAGTCGCAAAGCACGTGCAACTTGTCCGTGAGGCCGTAGATGGCAATACGATCTCGCGGATCCATCTGCCGCAGAAATTCAATCAGCCGCTGCTGAGCCGCTGCGAGTGCATGATCCTCAAGCCAACGAGGCGTGGACTCGTGAGGCAGCGGAGCCGAGCTGTTGAGAGTATTGAGATTGTCGAGCAGAATAATCGTTACGCTTCTCGGCTGGCTCGCGCCATACTGCACCTGATCGGAATAGGTGTTCTGCGGCAGCGGCTGTGCAGGTTGCGCCGCGGGTTCGCTCGAGTCAGTCGAGAAAACACGAATAGCTTGCGTCGTGCCTCGGTCGATGACTTGAAAATCGTCCTTTGTCAGATTTCCAACAGGCCCGTTTGCGTCGCGAACAATCACGCCAAACTGAACCAGGTGCGTCGATAGGCGAAGCTGCGAAGCATCGGTTGCGCTCTGCGATACCAGCGTCATCGGCATAGCGAAGCAGGCTAGCGGAATTGCCGCCCGGCGGCCCATGAAATCAACAGAAGGTCTCATCGGCTATACCTCTGACCTGCTACCGCGGCATCCACCCCCGGCATTCATCTCCGCCTACGACTCCGTAATCGGATAACTCGAATTAAAAGGGAAGATCAACTCCGCTTCAGACGGAACCGGCTTGCCGTTCACGGTGGCCGGCTGGAAGCGCCATGTCCTGGCAATATCCAGCACAATCTGGTCCAGCTTGTTTCCCATCCCCTGCACCAGCGTCTCGCTCAGCACCACGCCCTGCGCGTCCAGTTTCACGTCCACCACGATCTTCTTTTCCGTGGAAGGCAGTAGCGCCCTGTCCCTCACCGGCGGGTGCGGCGAGAAGACCGGAAAAGCCGGCCGCGCGTCCTCGGCATCGCTCCCGCTGCCCGTCATGGCCTGACCAGATCCATTCCCTTTGTGCGGCGTAACCGGCGCACCGCCCCCAGACACCTTGGGATGCGTCTGCGGAATGGGAAGAATCGTCTTCCGCGTCACTTCCGGATCCTTATCGGGATCGTGAATCTTCGCCGACATGTCCATCGGCGGCAACGGAAACCTCACCGCATGAGCACCGCCCGCGACTTCCACCATCGCCATCCTCCGGAAATCGGTGGGCGCGACCAACCTGTTTCGAGCCATTCGTCCCGCCAACAGCAAAAGCGCAAGAACGCTCCCGTGCAGGCCAATAGAGAGCAGCACCGCGGAAACGCGCCGCTTCGCCGGCGGTGTGGAAGCCATCTCTTGGGACGATTGGGGGGACGATACGTTTGGATCCGGTTCAGTTGGCAATTGCATGGTGACCTCTCCCGTGCGCGAGCAACGTCCGGTGAATCGATTGTCGCACAGAGGTGGGGATGGAGGGGTTAAATGTCAGATTGCGCAGTGGGTGTAGGCACTCGATTCAGAGCCATCGGCGTTTCTACTGTTCCTTGCAAGCTCATTGGATCACCGATCGGCCCGTTTAGCCGGGCGATTGGGTTCGGGGCTACCCCTGCTCCCGCATGTTTTGTTTGTGCCGGGATCGCCTCCTGCGATCCCGCCATCCGCTAAAATCAATCGTACGATGGAGCGCTCGGAGTGGATTAACTAGGCCGGCGTTTGAGAGGTCGTTTTGGGATTCAATAAGTACACCCAGCTCTGGCGCAGTTTTGCGATGCCGTCGCGGTCCAATGTTGCAGTCCTCGTACCCAGTTCGCCCCTGGGGTTACGCCGGAAGTCGTCGACAGTGACGCGGCCGAGATAAATCTCCGTGACCTTCATTGGGCTGCGACTCACTGCAGGCTCTGTGCTGCCGTCAATTTCATAAACGAACACGCACATCAGTTGTTCGCGAGCACCGTGAGTATCGACGGCCCCACCAACTTTTCTCGTTGTTTTGACCTCAACGCCTTCGGTCCCGGACCTTACGCTGTCGTTTGGGTAAATTCCCTGAACGAGTAGATCCGGGTGCCCATTGAAATACTTATTCTGCACGAGCGTTCGGGAATGCTTTGCAATACTCGCCGTCAGCATATCCGAGAGGAGTCCCGACATAATAGCGGGTCGAAGCATATCGTCCAGACGCTGCAGCCCCTTGCTCGCGAGAAGCACATTTACCTCATAGAAGAAGTCATAAACATCCTGCATTGCCAGTTCGAAATCCTTGAGACGAAGTTGGTACGGGAGCGATGCCGTCGGATTGAACCTTCTCGGATCAGCTTCATTGCGGATTATCGTCACACCGTTCATCTTTGTTTTACTTCCATCGACGATAAATGCGGAAACGCAGTCTTCGCCATCGCGAAGTATTCGTGATCGGAGTCCGTTCCCAGGCAGTGACAGCCAACTGCATCCGCCGCCGCGAGCGTCGATCCCGAGCCCGCGAAAGGATCGTAGATTATCCCAACTCCAAGAGGAAGGGAAGCTCGAACGAGTTTGCGCAGGAATCGCTGAGGCTTTAGCGATGGATGTGGCGCAAAGTCCCTTTCCGGGCTGCGGGTTGGCGAACATGGAATCACGTCTTTGAACGGTTCCTCATCGCCAAGGCGCTGCAATCCGCCAGTACCCCATTCGCGTAGATTCTCTGCGACCGTGCAATCAAATGGCTTGCGGAAGATGCCCCAGGGCTCCCAGCACGACCTCGGCATAACCGTGACATCGGGAAACTCCTCTTCCGCTCCTTTGGGCCGATCTCCGCCACGCAGTGTCTGGACAAGGCGGATTATTTCGCCCCTCTTCTCAAAACCTGATTCGATCAGTGCGTGGAAAGTTGTCGTGGAAAGCAGGGGATTCGAAGCAATAAAAACGTGGCCTCCCGGCACGAGAGCTTTCAGTAGTCCGTAGGCCACTGAGCTGAAGAACCCGTGGAGATTGAGAATCTCCTCCTTTGTCAGCACGGTAAAACGAGGTAGCGGTTTTCGCTTCGCGCCGTCAAAGCTCGGTGGAATACGCCACACTCCGCCGCGGCCTTTACGCAGCTTCGCGTGATTCTTGACGTCGTACTCGATCATCCCGTACGGCGGATCCGTGACGACGGCGTGGATAGAATTAGCTGGCAGTTCCGCCAGCCACCGAAGCACATCGCTTTGAATGTAGGTCGCTTGCTCAGAGAGATGGTGACGCGTCTGGGTGCCGAGCGTTCGCACGTTGTCCCAAAGCGCCTGCTCTTTCAACTTCAGCGCAGACAGCCAAGGCCGCTCATCGTCAAATCTCGCCCGCTGCGCAATTTCAGGAATCCAAACTTGAACCGCGTGGCTCATCGCGCCTCATTCCCCGCTAGCCTGCAGGCTGGCGGTCCACTTAAGATTAGACCGATTCTAGCAGAGAATGAAAGGCGAAATAACTCGATTCGTGCTCACATTCGGTCGTTAGCTTGATACCACGCATTTTGCGAACATGGACTTGATCCCCATCAGCGCCAGCCGTGTCCGCTCCTCATTCTCAATCAGCGAAAACCGCACATGCCCGTCCCCATAATCGCCAAACCGAGCCACGGTGCCACTGCAACCAAGTCCGTGCGAGCCTCCCGCGAGCGTCTGCCGCACCGCAAATCACCAACCCCCCAAAAATTCTCGGCATAGGTTTGCCGATAATTAACCCCAAGAAGCGCACAATAAGAAATATGAAGACGAATCCAGGAGTCGGCGGGTCAAAACGCCCGGAGGATAACCGGTCCGCACCCTCAAAAAAAGCCTACCCCCCCTACCCCCCCCCCCCCTTCTAT
>Ga0224555_1002838_pt1 | contig 19187 bp, 23 predicted proteins | sample 714S23034metaG_FD_180687 | JGI IMG/M metagenome (GOLD analysis project Ga0224555, IMG submission 180687) | Peat soil microbial communities from Stordalen Mire, Sweden - 717 S2 30-34 | ecosystem: Environmental > Terrestrial > Soil > Wetlands > Peat | place: Sweden: Norrbotten County, Stordalen...
AGACATTACCCATGCCAACAGAGGGTAATTTCCCCCGTCGGAAGCAATGTCTCAGGCCGTTTCTCTATGGCCGGTTTTGAGGTGACCCTCTATGGCCGGATTTGGGTGACCCCCAAGGATGATGGCTCTAGTCTTTACGGCGGTTTTCAATGGTGTCGCTGCTGTGCCGCTGCTTTTTCTGATCGCGAGGATCAATCGTAGCTCGAAGATATTGGGTGAGCATCAAGGTGGGGTGCTCTCGCAAATGTTCGTCTGGGTGACTTTCGGTGTGATGGGGCTGTCGGCGGTCGCTCTGTTGTATACGCTGGTGTTTCAGCATCCTGGGCACTGAGCTTTTGTGCGGGATATCGATCAGGATGTTCATACCTATCCGGCCCGAAAAGTCTTATCCAAGTCACAATCGTCGAGCCGGAACTAGTGATGTCGAGCATGCCTGTGGCAATGTCTTGCCGTTCGCTACCCCAACTTCAACCTGCCGCAGCAGGTTCACGATCTGCTCTGCTGTATGCTTCTTTCCCTTCGCCATAATCTGCTCCTTTTTGTACAGTCTCTCTCACGAGAACTGGTACATAAAAGGCCGGGCACTCCAGCCCCATCCGGCAAGGTAAAATGCGCCTGCCAGAAATGAGCAGAAAAGGCCTCGCATGAGTGCGTAGAGCCCCTCGAACTGCTCCACGTAATGGGCCGACTTCTTCGAGAGGAGATATGTGCGTGCCTGAAAGAATGCGTCTTGGCGAGTGGTCGAGGTCACATCCTTCCCCCCTAATCCGTCTGTGTCCACTCGGAGGTCCAGTCCTAGAAAATCTTTTACCTGCTCTCTCAGTCTCGCTTTGAAGTCGTCGCTGAATTTTGAGTTTGTTTTGTCGAGGTAGAGATCAGAGGGAAAGCGAAGCCGCATGTTCTCGTCCTTCAATTTTGAAGGAACCATAGAGGAGGCAATCGACTGGATAAGGTGGCCCAAAATGTATGCCGCGGCAGCAAGGAACACAGTCTTCGAAAGATCCTGATTTGGCCATTTATTACTCAGGATTCCAAACGGAAGCCAGAAGAGAGCGAGCAACAATGTGCCAGGAAGAAGATACCCGTAAATATCGTAGAAGTTGAATTGCTTAATCACCGGTCATCGTCCCTTTCAAATGCGCCGCGTGGCCATTTTCAGCGTTGCGTATGTCGGTGAGGATAGAGTCCAAGGTGCGCTTCGCATCGTGTGTATCCTTAACCAGCACCGAGGCAACCCGTTGGTGCCCGCCACCTCCATACTGGCTGAAAATCTGTCCGAGCTGAACACTCTTGATGCGCCGCCACGGATTGCGCATGGCTGTAATTGAGGCCCCTCGATTGGAGTCAGTGATTCCCACCGAGTAACGCGCCTGCGGGAATGCTAGATATGGAGCGTAACGGCTCATTATCTCGTCGCCGTTTTTCTCGACATGAAAAACAACGATGCCGTCTTTTTCGAGCCGGGCTGTTTTGCCGAAGAGTTTTTGACCGCTCTCGATCGCTTTGCGCGCGCTTCGATAAAGAGTGTCCACTCGATGCGATGCCGCTACTTCCGCCATGGACTTGGTGCGTAACGACTCCACTAGAAAGCGGCAGTATTCTGGCGACGAATCTCGCAGGAAACTGAGGCTGATTCGCAATGGAGGAGCGTCGCCGAGCACGGCTTCCTCAACAGAGTTGTAACGCGCGCCGTCAATGCGTCTCGCCCAAACCACCATGTCTTTGAATCGGGGTTCGCGAAGTGTGCGGTACACTCTTCGCCAAATCACCTCAGCGCATGAAGAGGCGCCTGCATCGTATAGGAAGTCGGGGGAGCTGAGACGGCGGAAGCGCGCCTCTAGCGCCGGAGTCAAGAAGGTAGTCTGATGGTGATCGGCCCAGAAGTCGGCATCGGGATGAAAAAGGAAGTCAACGACTGCAGCGGGTTTCGCGAGTGGGGTCGTAAGCCACGACGCTCGTGCAGAGTAGTTGACCGGCACGATTTCTTTGGTCGTCCAGCCGCGCTTTCGTTCCAGATACTCACAAGCCAGTGCAGCGGAGACGACTCCGTCGAAGCAGGGAAAGTGTAGATAAACGGTGAGGGGTTCCGTCATGGCTGCACCTGAATCTTACGATAACACTACATGAAGCCAGAGGCCTCAATAGGATGATTCGCCAGTGGAAATCGTGACAATATTCATTTATCGAATCAAGCGCTTTGCTTTCGCCGACCCCGAGCCTAACCCTGCCCCAATGTGATGCTTGCTTGAGTTGGAACTTTCGGTCCTCCCCGGCAACCAGGGCCGCCTTATGGGGAGCATGGCGGGATCAGTCCCCACCAACGCACTAGGAAACCTGTGTATCCCGCGCGGGGCGTGGTTCGCTTTACGCCAAATCGCGGAGTCACTCGCAGAATGCCATCGCGGTTCATGCTGACCGCGATGGACGACTCTCATCCATGCGTTGCCATTCTGCCATGTTGAGCTTCGGGCCGCAAAGCCCAAGCATGAGCGCTACCCAAACGAAATCAATACATTGGGCGACCACCTCCGGAGCCATCGGCTAGATCTCAATCTCCTCCAGGTGCAGGTTGCGGAGCAAATCGATGTCGACAAGACCACCGTTTGCAACTGGGAAAGCAACGCAACCACCCCGGCGATCCGGTACATTCCGGCTATTCTCGAATTTCTCGGGTATGACCCTTTTCCTCCCGCTCAGACGTTTGCTGACCGGCTCACCACCGCGAGAAAGGTGCTGGGGTTGTCGCAGCGGAAGCTGGCTCTGTCAGTCGGCGTCGACCCAGGAACCCTCCAAAGTTGGGAGGCCGAAGAGCATAAACCTACGGTAGGAAGCATGGAGAGGGCCGAACGGTTTCTGGAGGCATTCGGAAATCCTGCCGCGTCTGGGAGTTGAACTTGCCGATCCCAGTTTCACGGAACCTCGCTCCGCCTCTGTCCTACTGCAGTCTCAGCGTCTTTTTCAGCGCCCAACTGGCCCAGCGGTTCTTCGCGGCCTTATGGGCGATCGCTCTGGGCGAGTCGGGGATGAGGATCGCGGGCCGTATTTTGGTCTTGTTGAGTGCTTCCGCGTGAATTCCGGATTCGTTCTTGTCCTCGTAACTGACGCCTCTGTGGGTACAGAGTCGGAGCAAGACGCCCATGTCCTCGCCAATCGACACCTCAGTTCCGGATCGACCTTCGCGCGCGGGCAAGATTGTTTCAAACACGTCCGATCGGATTAGAGGTAGCGGTTGACCGCAAATGCAGAGCCTACTCACTTTGCTATCTTCCAATGACGAGAATACGGAAAGAACCCGGCTTTACTGGTGCGCGTTCCGCTCCGTCCGGCTTTGGAAGGTACTCGGCTGCCGGAACAAGTGCATGATGGGTCTTGCGATCCACCATCATCGTCTTTGAGCGTGGATTGGTGGCGACCGTCTGGACAGCAGGATACTTGTCTCCGTCGTCCTCATGGAATACATTCATCGTTCCATCGGCGTTCGAAGCGAAGATGAGATTTGTTTCGGGCTCGAACACGACGGCATCATTGCCTTCACCGATTGGGAGGGTTGTAATAACTTTGCCCGCGTCCGCATCGAGTACCGCCAATAGCTTGTTATCGCAGCCAACAAATAGACGGCGCGTACCCCGATCCATCGCCAGACCCGCGGGCGTCTCGCACGGCGCAAGTGGTATCTTCTTCAGAACCGTCATGGCCTTCGAATCAAGCTCCAGGGTCACATTCTTATGCTCCAGGCTAACGTAGATATGCGAATTGCCGTCAGCCACGGCGAAGGCGGGCGAGCCCCCTAAAGGGATCATCCCCACCACCGTATTATTCGAAGCGTCAATGACGGTGACATTGTTGCTCTTGCCATTGAACGAAAACACGCGATTTGTTGTCTGATCATAAAGTATTGCATCGGGATCACGTGATGTCTGTACTTCGGCGACTCGTTGGAGTGTCTTGAGGTCGAAGACAATCACATGGTCCACATCTCCGTTTGTGATGTAGCCCCGGTTCAGCTTTTGCGCCAGCGCTACACCGTGCACCTCCTCTAGGTCACCGATGGTGCCGACCAACTTGCCGGAATCTGCGTCAAGGACATCGACGCGATCTCCGTGGGTCACATAAAGCCGCCGGCCTGCGGCATCGATATTCAGGTAGTCCCATCGTCCTCCACCAGGCACGATCCATTGGTCAAGAATCTTGAATTCTCCTGTTACCTGTTGGCTTGAGGCCGAGTGTGTGAAGTTCGCTACAAGGAACAACAAGGTGTATACAGTGCGACCAAATCTCATGTTTGGACTCCTTTGTGGGTTGAAGCTCCTGGATCGAATCAAAGTCCATCCGCCCGGAGGTCAAAACTCTAATCGAGCCCCGACCTGGCCGGACCGCGCACCGGCATAGTAGCTATTGCGTGAACTGGTTATTGTTCCGACTTGACTGTTGTTGAGAGACAATGTCGGATCGCCCAGATTTGTGTGATTCAGCACATTGGTGAAAGTGCCCTCGAAACGCAATCGCAGACGATCCGGGTAGAGCGAGAACTCTTTCGCTAGGCCTAGGTGGAGGACCATCGTAGCTGGACCAACGAGAGTACCAATCCCTTCGTTCCCGAAGCGCCCAATCGGTGCGTTCGCTCTGGATCCGGTACCAACCTTGCACGAGAGTACCGAACCTCCACCTGGACACTGGAATGCGTTGACATTGAACCAACGCGTGGCGTTGTGGCCCGCTAGGTTCGCGCTTGCAATCTGATCCACCCGCTGCCGCAGACCTCCTGCAGCGATTCCAGAGCCCGTGCCCGAGGGATCGATGCCATTGAGAAAAGGAGTCAAGAACGGACCACTCTCTACCACTCCGATCGAATTGATCTGCCAGCCGCCTAACGTCTCACGCACTAGAAGGTTAGCCTTGTCGCCCAAAGCGGCAATTCTCCCAAAAGGCACGTTGTAAACAATCGTCGCCACCATGTGATGTCGGGGTGTGCCGTATACCGGACCGTAATCCGGTGCAAGGCTGTAGGAGTAGCTCGACGCAGTGCTTGCATTCTCTTGAACAAATGCGCTAGGAGCTGAACCTTGGTTGTCAGCAAGGTTCTTAGCAAGGGTATAAGCAACGTCGAGGGTCAATCCCGCACTGGTCTCATGATGCACCTCCGTTTGTACCGAGTTGTAATTGTCAACGCCTCCGTTTCCTCGGAAGGTGACTGCAGAAAAGTTCGGGTACGGAAACACCGTCCGATTCTGTATTTGGGTGGTATATGCAACGGTGGACGGCAGCAGTTGATTCAGGTTCCGGGTCCACACTAGTTGTCGGGCAATCGATCCGACGTAGGACACCCGGAATCCGGTCCGTGCTCCGAGGTCACGGTCGAGTGACAGATTCATCTGGTAGACGTATGGATCCTTGAAGTGGACAGGAACGCCAGCGGTGAATGAAGCGCTTCCGTATGCTGGAAGGTTTCCCAGTCCTGCAAGTTGGGTCTGGGGAAAGGAGAAGATCGGCTTCCCATTTGCATCGACATTGGTATAGTTCTGAGCATTCGCCTGGAGCGTTCCTGACAATGCTGAGAAGATTGATCCGAGGACGGTGACGTCGTACATACCGAAGCCTCCTCGCACGACGGTCTTGTCTCCGAAAGGGCGATAGGCAAAGCCGATGCGCGGGACCAACCGTCTGGACGCCGTGCGCAGACTGCTTGGAAGACCGGCTTGCGCGGCCGATTCGATGGGCGTGCATGGAACACCGCTGAGTGAGGCAGCAGGGCAGGCGTTTATCTGGAGTAGAAACTTCGCAGAAATAAGCCCCGCATCCCCGGTGGGATAGATAATCTCCCCGGTTTGCGCGGGGACTGGATCAAAGTTCCCCATGTTGCCCGATGTGTCGGTGTAAGCTGGATCGAAATCAAAACGAACCCCATACTCGAGTATTAGACGCGAATTGACTCGAAAACTATCTTGCCCATATGCCGCGTAGTGGCCGGCCGTCGCATTCGCGTCGGTCACGCTCGATATCGCAGTGGTTTGTGGAAGGCCAAGAAGGAAGTCTGCGAACGAATAGCCTGTGAAGACATTCTGGAAGTTGAACTGTCCGTAGTTGTCGCCAGACACGTAACTCTTGGGCAATGTCACGTGGATGAAGCGATAATCGATGCCGAACTTAAGACTGTGTTCGCCGCGAAGCCACAAGAGATTGTCTGTTGCCTCAGTCGTATCTGATCGCTGTGTAGAGTTGCCCCGATCGGTGTTGAGACCGGTAAAGTTGTTGATGTTCACATCTGGTAGACCATTGAAGGGAAAAGATGGTCCGATGCTCGTGAATCCAAGGCTGTCGGTGAACGTCGCTCCGTCAAATGGGAGGTTCTTAGCCGTACTGTTGAGGGTAAAACCGAATCGCGATTCATTGAGAAGGTGGGCGCTGATCTGGAAGCTGTCTGACAACGCGAGAAGGCTATAGTCATCCGACTGAGTCTCGGTCGGTACGAGTAACTGTTGCGGAAGGTCCTGGACAATATTCTTGTGTGTGTATCGTCCAAACGCTGACTGACGTGATCCAATTCTATTGTCGATTCGGATGTCATACTGATCCGTCGTGTAGTCGTCCCGCCGCAACTGTATGTAGTTGTTGGATAGCTGCGTCGGTGTCCCAATGTTCGGCAGCGGATAGAGCGCAAGTATGCCGGTCGACTGCGAGCTTATGCGAGGCGCGGGAATCTGATTCCCCTGAAAAGGCAATCCGCCGGTGGGATCTATGATCGTCGTGGAAATCGAGCTGAAGTTGCCACTTCGAAATGCAGATGTCGGCACGGAGTTTGTAATGAAGAGTTGCTGAGGATTCTGAAAATCTTCGAAGGTTCCCAAGAAAAAGGTGTGGCTTCTTGCACCGTAAAGAACGGGGAGGCGTAAAGGGCCCGACAGAGTTCCGCCGAAATCGTTGGCGATGTATTGCGGCTTGGAGGGCTTGGCATAAGGGGTCGCATTCAGCGCACGATCAGTGTGGTACTCGAAGATGTCGCCATGAAACTGCTCCGTCCCGCCGCGTGAGATCGTGGTGACGTCGCCCACTTGTCCAAATTCTGCGTTGTTTCCGACTCCTTGGATCTTGATTTCGCCAATGGATTCGGTGGAAATCGTTGCACTCTTGAGTGGTGCGTTTGCCGTTACATCTTGTGTCGAAATGCCGTCGAGAGAATAATTGGTTTGGGAGAATCCCGAACCCTGGATGGTGTAGTTCCCGCTGGTATCCGCCTCGACGCCAGGCAGAAAACGGATAAGATTGAACGAACTCGTGTTGCCGTTGGTGCGGATGTTTGCGGGTAATGTAAGAACTGTCTGACCGGTGAGTCGCGATTGAATTGTATCGGTGTCAGTCGCGATTGAACCGTCGTCATTGCCAGAAACCGAGATCGTCTGATCAACGCTACCCACCTTGAGAACGGCATCGACCCGTAGAATCTGTCGCGATGCAAGTTTTAGTTGCGAAATATCGACTGTCTGAAAGTTCGCCTTCGATACGTGAATTTGATAAAGAGCAGATGGCATATTCTGAGCGTTGTAAGCCCCGTTTCTGTCAGAGGTTACAGTTCGAACAGCGTCGTGTTCCGTATCCGTAATCGTCACCGTCGTACCTGGGATCACCGCACCCGATGAGTCCGTGATGGTTCCGACGATCGCGCCATAGGTTGATTGGGCAGCGCCGATGCCACTTGCAGCAAAGAGGATGACAAAGAGTTGGAGAAACAGCTTGATTGGCCATTGGCTGTTATTCATGATTCCTCCTGTAGCCTCACGCTACTCGGGGGGCGACGGACCAAATTAAGGGGACATTAGGCAAACGCAACAATTCGCAGTCGTTTAACAAATAAGGAAACGCTCATGTTTACATCCGTAGGGCCTCCGATCGGTTTCCGCTGTCGAAGTATCTACGGATCTAAACTCCCGATCAGCTCGCCACGGGGAGGCTTACGGTAAATGTGCTGCCGCTTCCCATAGTGCTGGTGGCGCTGATCGAGCCGCCGTGTTGTTCGCATACGGTCTTTACCATGGCGAGGCCCAGCCCGAAACCTGACCTGGCAGAGGTGCTGGCGGCGCTCGTCCGGAAGAATCGGATGAATATCTTCGAGAGGTCTGCTTCCGAGATCCCAATCCCTGTATCACGGACCGACATCACGACGGCGCGGCTGTTTGTGTGAATGTCAACTTCGACCGAGCCTCCTCGCAGTGTGTACTTCACCGCGTTCCCCAACAGATTGGCGATGGCTCGCTTCAATTGCATACCGTCGCCCATGACCCATGCCGATTCTGAAGCATTGAGCCGAACGGTTACTCCTTGAACCTCGTAGAGCAGTCGCATTTGCTCTATGATTTCCGCCACAAGAGGGCTCAGATCAAGGCGAACGAAGGGAACAAGATCGCCGCCGGAGTCGAGCCGGGCAAGCGAGAGCACGCGGTCAATCATTGTCGACAAGCCGGCTATCTCCTCTAATGCACTACCCGCTCGAGACTGCACCACTCCGCTAACGTCTGGAAGCTCCGCCAGCTCTTCAATCTCCATCCGAATAATTGCGAGGGGGGTCCTGATCTCGTGGGAGAGTTCTTCCGTATATTTCATGTTGTAGGCCAGGGCATCCTCGAGTCGTTCAATCATCTCGTTCAAGGTATGGCCGAGTGACTCCAGTTCGTCTCCAGTTTCCGGAATGCTGAGACGGCTGCCCAGACCGCCACGTCCGACGCTGTCTGCCTGGGACCGCAGCGTCATCACGGGACGCAGCTCGTGGTCCATCAATAGGATTCCGATAACGCTGGCTACTAGCAGCATGAGTGGATCGAGTACCACAAGGGTCAGGAAGACGCTTCCAGACAAGGCGTCTGAATTGCGAGTTGAGGACGCAGCAAGAAGATCGAACTGAGGACCATTCGGGGGACGGTAGGATGCATGAAGTATCGTGAGAGGGCGTTCTCCCCGAACGCTCTCGAACTGGCCAACGCTTGGCGGAACAAAGCTTGGCTGGGCCAGGAGAGCCCTCCATCGGACATCGCGGCTTTGGTAGATGATCCGCCCAGAGCTGTCCTTGATGGAGAGATAATGACCGCTGCCGTCTGGAGGGGTGTAGGCATCGAGTTTCTCTTCGAGGCCGTGCGATTGCCACGCCTGATAATTCTCTAGCACATGTCCTGAAACACGCCGCACGTCCTGCTCGAGTTCGATCTGCTCAGCGGCCTCCACATGATGTTTGAAGCGGTAGTACACCATCACACTGAATAGCAGCAATACCGCCGCCAATATACCTGAGTTGATCAGGATGATCCGGGCGCGAAGCGATCGTATCTTGATCAACGCTTGACCCGTATAGAGTATCCCGAGCCGCGAATCGTTCTTATCAGTTCTGGCTTGCCTTCGTCGTGGAGCTTCTCACGAAGTTGGCAGATGTATACCTCGATGATATTGCTGATGCCGTCGAAGCTTTGGTCCCACACTTGCTCAAGGATCATGTTGCGAGAAAGGACGCGCTCGGCATTGAGCATCAGATATGTCAGCAAGGAAAACTCCTTCGCAGTTAGGTCGATGGACCTTCCCGCCCGGGATACGCGCTGGGTCAGCTGATCGAGTTCGACATCTCCTACCTTCAACGTATTCGATCTGCCGACAGGACCGCGACGGAGCAGTGCCTTTACCCGGGCGATGAGTTCTACGAATACGAAAGGCTTGGTCAAGTAATCGTCGGCGCCGAGCGCAAACAGCCGGAGCTTTTCCTCTGTCGAGCCATTCGCAGTCAAAACGAGCGCAGGCACCGACTCCGCCAAATGACGAACACGCTGCAGTACTTCTGCTCCGGCCATATCCGGCAGCCTAAGGTCGAGGATCAGCAGGTCGTAGTGGTATTCTCGCGCCAGGTCCACCGCAGTCCTGCCCCTCTCCGCAACATCGACCGCGTAGTGTTCAGCACTCAGTCCGCGTTTAACGGACGCAGCCAACTTCCCCTCGTCTTCGACAACAAGAATTCTCATCGGACTTCACCTATAGAAGTGGTGATTGTCTGGAATCGCGACCGTGGACATCGTACAGCAGGATCACACCGCTTTTGATTAGGAAAAATCAATCTCTGCCTAACCACCGCCTTATATGACTTCTTTATGCTCTGACGAAGGAGCAGAAAATGCATGGATTGTTGAAGTTGTTCGCCTCGGCCGCTGTCGCTGGATTGGTTCCACATGCCGTCAATGGCCAGGCAACGCCGGACGTTAAGTTGCTTACCGAGACCACACTTGCAGACTATACGGGTGAGCGAAACGAGAGTGCAGAACAAACCGGTAGCTTTGGCGAGGGCGGCACTGCCGATTCGCTCGACGTGACGATTCCCGGCTACGCTGCTGAGCCAACGTACATGCATTCATCGAGCAGCAAGATCACGAGCTTGCTGGATCTTCCCGGTGCGACTCTTATCGTCATGGGAAACGCAAATCAATTAAATGACGTACCGGTCTTGAACGTCACAATCAAGATCAAAGATGGGAGATTGCAGAAGGCAGGACCGTTCGAGAAGATAGTGATTCATCCAACGGGACCATACGCCGCACCCCCTCCGCCTGTCATTGCCTATCGCTACGTGTTCCCCAGATAGCTACGCGTATGGACAATCTTGGGACGTAAACAGGGTTTGGAAGCAAGAAGACAGGAGCTGTCTGATGCGACACTTGCTGAGCTGCGAGTTGAAGCGCGGGAATCCGGTGCTTATTCACTAAGAGGCCTTTTGAAAGAGCAAGCTTGACCGCAAGAGTTGCGTAGGAGCGAGAAAGCAGCGGGTCGCGTTCTAGCACTTGTAAGACGCGGCTTTCGCCACACGCAGGATGCACCCAAGGTTCATGGTATTCGCAACGGCCGGCCTTCATCCCTGCGTTGCCTTTCTGCCATACCGAGCTTCGGGCTCCTAAACCCAAGCCATCGCACTACCCAAGGGAGATCAATACGTTAGGCGACCACATCCGCAGCCGTCGTCTGGACCTCGAACTCCTCCAATCGGATGTTGCGGAGCAAATCGGCGTCGATATGACCACGGTTCACAACTGGGAAAGCAACACATCCCTCCCTGCGATCCGCTACCTCCCGGCCATTATCCGGTTCCTGGGTTACTACCCACAGGCCTCCGTCGATTCATTCCCTGATCGCCTCGCCACCGCACGCAGGACGCTCGGTCTGTCTCAGCAAAAGATGGCGGAGAAGGTGGGTGTTGATCCGGGCACCTTGCAGGGTTGGGAAGCCGGGAGGCATCAGCCCACCGGAAAGAGCTTGGAGATCATTGGGCGGATTCTTCAGAGTCGTGAAGGATGAATGAGCAGCCCGAACGACTACCTGGAACTGGGGGAGCACGGCGGAACTGCTCGCTGAGCGCATTGGCCTGTTCTCGCCATCTGACTTCGGGTTCCAGGTCGCCGTCTAGACACTGTGCGGCATGGGCAAATCGTCTCTTCCGTGCTCTCGATCTGCTCGAAAGCTTGTGCATCGGCATGGTGAGAACGATCAAATCCGTCCTCGCTGCCTACCTAAAGATTATCACTGAGTCCTAATCATCGGTTGAAATCGGCCTCTGGTCGATTCTTCAGGATCAACGAATAAGCACATGCATGAGTACCATTGTCTATCGGTTTGGAGCAATGTTGCTGCGTGTTGACAAGCGAAGCAACAAACTGCCAGTGGCTACGCCAAAAACCAGGATCAGCGCCGCGCCGTAGGCCTGTTGATGCCACACGTCATACGGACCCCGTGCATACTTTAGAATCCGCAGCGTGATCTCATCTATGGGATGAAAGAGCCCTGTTGGATAGTACTCGTTCCCCAACGCAGTAAGAATCAGCGGCGCGGTCTCTCCCGCAACGCGGGCCACCGCCAATATTCCGCCAGTAATGATGCCCGCGCGCGCCGTGGGCAGCACCACCTTGAACGTGACCCGCCATTGCGAAAGCCCGAGACCAAGCCCTGCCTCCCGAATGCTGTTTGGGACCAACCGCAAAACGTCTTCCGTCGTGCGCGCCATGATTGGAATCATAATGATGCCAAGCGCCAGCCCGCCGGCGACCGCAGAAAATGTATGGGTCGGTTTGACCAGGACAAAGTAAACGAAAATACCTATGACAATGGACGGAACGCCGATGAACGTGTTGATCGCAATGCGCGTGACACGAGCGAATCGCGTATCACCCGCAATCTCGGACAGGTATATTCCAACTCCAACGCCAAGTGGTACCCCAATGATCATGGAGAAACTCACCAGGATCGCCGTACCCAGCAGGGACGGGGCGATGCCGCCTCCAGATTCGCCAACGGCCGCTGGCTCCTTGACGAAAAAATCCCAGTTGATCGCACCAATTCCGTGATAGATGAGGTAACCAAGAATCGAGACAAGCGCGCCAAGAGTCAACAAAGTGGCCACGGCCGTTAAGCCAAAACCCACTATGCTACGCCATTTTCCTCGCCCTACATAGCCGGAAGGGATTGAAGTATTAGGCCTTGAATCCATGGATTCCTGACATTCTCCGTACAATGAAATATGCGAGGATGTTCACAACAGCTGTGATCACAAACAAGATCAGACCGCAGTAGATTAGCGCCGACAAGTACATATCGGAGCTAACCTCATTGAACTCGTTAGCAATTACGCTTGCAAGGGTGTATCTCCGACACGACCGTGGAACGTCTGTTGCGCGACCCTACCGCGAAGGGGGAGCGGCGGGCCAACTATACGAAGAGTCTCGGTGATGGCAAGCGCTGGGTCGTAAAACCGGAATCGGAATGGGTGCTCACCTCCGTCGAAGCTATCGTTTCGGAGGAACTGTGGGAACAGTGCAATCGCAGCCTCAAAGATAGAAGAAACGGCAGGAAACCCGCCCGGAAGCCGGTGCATCTCTTCGCCGGACTTGCGTATTGCTTTTGCGGCCAGAAGATGTACGTGCCGTCGAACTCGCCGAAATACATCTGCTATCAGTGCCGGAATAAGATTCCGGTGGCCGACCTCGAAGGCGTTTTCCACGAACAGCTCAAATCGTTCTTCTTTTCGTCATCGGACATCACCGCGTACCTGGGGCAGGCCGACCAGACCATCAAGGAAAAGCAGGAATTGCTCGGCACCTTGGAGGCGGAAGCCCAGAAGACCAAACGCGAGATGGACAAGCTCTACAACCTCTATCTGGCAGACGAAATCAGCCGGGAGGGATTCGGAGGCAGGTACCACCCGCTCGAAGAGCGTACAAAACAGATTACCGATCAGATGCCCCACCTTCAGGGAGAGATCGACTTCCTCAAAGTCCAGTACCTATCAAGCGACGAGATTTTCACCGAAGCCAAAGACATCTATTCCCGATGGCTCGAACTTGAGCAGGCAGAAAAGCGGAAAATCATTGAAAACATTCTGGAAAAGATCGTGATCGGCAAAGAGGATGTCTCGATCAGCCTCTGCTACTTGCCATCTTCCGCTGAAATCATGGCAGAAAGGCAACACAACCTCAGGGGTTCATGGCGGCGGCGAGCATGAAACGGGCGGGGAAGGTGAGCGACATAGAGGCGCGGGCGATGGTGACTACGCCGTCTTCGAGCGGCTGGCGGAGGACTTCGAGAACGTTGCGGGGAAATTCGGGGAGTTCGTCGAGGAAGAGCAGGCCGTTGTGTGCGAGCGAAACCTCGCCGGGGCGCGGGATGATGCCGCCGCCGATGAGGCCGGCGTCGGAGATGGTGTGGTGGGGCGCGCGGAAGGGGCGGTGGGCAACCAGGCCGCGATCTGCGTCGAGCACGCCGGCGACGGAGTGGATCTTGGTGGTCTCGAGCGCCTCCTCGAAGCGCAGCGGCGCGAGGATGGACGGCAGACGCTTGGCGAGCATGGTCTTGCCGGAGCCGGGCGGGCCGATCATGAGAATGTTGTGGCCGCCGGCGGCGGCGACTTCGAGCGCGCGCTTGGCGACGTGCTGGCCGCGGACGTCTTTGAAGTCGAATGGGAAGTGTTGGAGTTCGTCGAGCAGACTGGCGGCCTCGATACGCAGCGGTTTGGCGGTAATGGCGCCGAACGCGGCGGAGTTGAGCAGTTCGCGAACCTCCAGTAGCGTGTGGACGGGGTAGACGTCGACGCCCTCAACCACAGCGGCCTCGCGCGCGTTGGAGGCGGGAATCACCAGGTTGCGGATGCCGGCGGCGCGGGCGGCCACGGCGATGGGCAGCATTCCTTGCACCGCCCGCAGGCTGCCGTCGAGGCCCAGCTCGCCGACCAGCAGGAAGTTGGCGATGTCCTTGATGTGGAGCGCGCCGTAGGCTCCGAGAATTCCGATGGCGATGGGCAAATCGAAGCCGGAGCCAGCCTTCTTGATGTCGGCCGGGGCCAGGTTGATGGTGATGCGGGTGGGCGGAATGTCGAAGCCGGAGTTCTTGATGGCGGAGCGGACGCGGTCGCGAGACTCGCGGACGGCGGCGTCGGGCAGGCCGACGGTGTTGAACTGCTCTTCGTTGGTCTTGACGCCGGAGAAGTCGACTTCGACATCGATGATGCTGGCGTCGATGCCGTAGACGGCGGCGCTGCGGGATTTGAAGAGCATAGGCGACCGGAACTCAGCGGATTAGCGGACGACTGAGTGTACATCCGTGGGCGGAAAGGGATTGTGTTGGGAGTCACAGGTAGGCGGATCGAGACTTCTCATATGGCCTGCGGGCAAAGAGTCAGCTGCCCCCGCTAGTCGGATGACTGACGGCATTTCTCAGCGGGTGGAGGCGGTGACGGGGACGTAGAGGCTGGGGGCGGCTCCGCATTGACGCGGGGCGGAGGATTGCCAGGTGGTTCCGTCGGCGAATTGGACGCGGGTCAACTCGACCCAGTCGATCATGATCATGCGCTCGGTCCAGACGGAGGAGTGAAGCAGGGGCGCGCCTGAGCTAGCGGTGAGGTGGAAGGTTTGCGTTACTTCAGCGGGGAGGGATGGCGTGGCGGGGATGATGTGGGTCGTCGGAGGATAGCCGCGCACAGTTATGTCGGCCGAGGCGATCTTCGCGGCGGGCCGGCCGAAGGCGATGTCCAGTCCCTGGCCGTGGCGCATGTGGTAGAGCTGGGCCAACTGGTCGAGCCGGTGCTGCCGATCCTGCGGAGAGAGCTGGCTGAAGCCAGGCTCGCTCTTTAGAGAGCGCTCGAGTTCGGGGAGCGAGAGGGTGGAGTGGGTGTTGAACCAATCGCTCTCGCTGTTGGTCCAGATGACCGCGCCCGTGGCCACACGGTCGACGGCGAGTTGCACCGGACAAGCTTGAGCGCTGGGGGGTATGACCACAACGTGAGGACCGTTGCCGGAGGAGGTTTGCGCGGCGAGGGTGAGGGGCGAGAGCAGTAAGGCGAAGAGCATCGAAGAGAGGCGCATTCGAGTCTCCTGCGGCCCCGATGGGAGCCGGATTGAACGTATACACAAGATACGCTCGCGGAAACGAAACGTCACCAGCCAGGGAGCGCGCGGTTTGGACTTTGGCGTGCGGAGGGTTTTTGCTGGAGCGGGTTCGCTGTTGCGCATCCTATGGATAGAGCTATAGATAAAAAAGCTGAGGGCTGGAGATCGGGCTCACGGCCGCAAACATGGACGGGAACGAGGAATTGGAGTGTGCAATGAAGACTGCAAGGATGCCTTGGAAGGGAAGATTCTTCGGATGGGTTGGGGCAGGGCTGGTTCTGCTTTGGCTCGCAAACCCCGGCGGCGTGACGCAAGCGATGGCGCAGGATGCTTCGGGCAAGGGGCAGAGCGCGCCCGCTGCGACGGCTGGTGCGGTGGCGGGAAACCAGGAGCAGCCATCGCCGGCGCTGCCGGCGAATGCGACTCCGGAGGAGCGGGATCGCGTGGCGTGGAAGCTGCTGACGGACGCCGCGGCCGATCCCAAGAGCACGCAGACGCGGATCCAGGCGCTGGCCGCGCTGGGGCTGCTGCGCTGCACGCGCGCGGAGAAGATGATTACGGATGCGATGGCAGAGCCGGACCTGGATGTGCGCGCAGCGGCGGCGCTGGCAGCGGGACAGACGAAGGACCGCAACCTGACGACTCCGCTGCGCAACCTGCTGGACGATAAAGAGCCGGAGGTGGCGTTTGCGGCGGCGATGACGCTGTGGAAGATGAACGACAAATCCGGGGAAGACATTCTGATGGCGGTGGTGGACGGGGAACGCAACGCGGGGCCGACGCTGATCAACGGAACCAAGCACAAGATCAGCAAGAACCTGCACGATCCGGCGATGCTGGCGAAGCTGGGCGCGCTGCAGGGCGCGTCGATGCTGCTGGGGCCGTTTGGCTTCGGGATTACGGCGTTCGAATACATCCACCAGAGCGGCGGCGACGTGGCGCGCGCGTCGGCGATCGAGGAGCTTGCGCAGGAGAAGACAGAGCCGATCCACAAGGAGCTGTTGGCGGCGCTGGGAGACAAGGACCAGGTGGTGCGCGCGGCGGCGGTGAAGGCGCTGGCGGACTACCATGACAAGGCGACGCAGATGGCGGTGTATGCGCTGCTGACGGACAGCAAGCAGCCGGTCCGGCTGACAGCGGCGGCGGCGTACCTGCGGACGACGGGCGTGCCGGGGCCACCGGCTGCGGTTGCAGTGAAGTCGGTGAACGCGAAACACTAGTGAGGATCGAGAGGGAGCGAAGCATGGCTGCGGGCGTCGACCGGTTTCGCGGGATCGCGTGCGGGCTGCCGGACGCGGTGGAGAGCGCGCACATGGGCAATCCGGACTTTCGCGTGGGCGGGCGGATCTTTGCGACGCTGTCGGGGCAGGCGCGCGGGCGCGGCGTGCTGAAGCTGACGCCGGAGCAGCAGGTGGAGTTCGTTGCGGAGTTGCCGGAGGTGTTTGAGCCGGTCGAGGGTGGGTGGGGACGCATGGGGATGACGTTCCTGGTGCTGGACCGCGCGGATGAGGCGACCATGCAGGGCGCGCTCACCGTCGCGCACCGGAATGTGGCGGCGAAGCAGGCGGCGGGCCGGACGCAGCAGAAGGGGAAAGCGGCGAAGAAGCGTGCGCGGTGACGTGGCCGCAGTCGAGCGGCCTACAATAGCAGCGTGAATACGAGCCTGTTTGAACTGTTCAAGATCGGGATTGGGCCGTCGAGCTCGCATACGGTGGGGCCGATGCGCGCGGCGCTGCGGTTTGTGCGCGAGCTGGAGGCGGCGGGGTTATTGACGCGGACCGCGCAGGTGACGGTGGATTTGTATGGCTCGTTGGCGTTGACCGGGATGGGACATGGAACGGATCGCGCGGTGCTGTTGGGGTTGATGGGCGAAGCTCCGGCGACGGTGGACCCGACGCAGGTGGATGCGAAGATTGCGGAGGTGCGGGCGACGGGGCGGCTGCGGCTGGGCGGACGCGTGGAGATTGGATTCGAGGAGGCCAGCGATCTGCGGTTTCGGCGCGCACAAATGTATCCCGAAGAGGGGATGGTGACGCATCCGAACGGGATGCGGTTTGCGGCACTGGACGCGGAGGGGATGTGGCTGGCGGAGGAGGTGTTCTACTCGATCGGCGGCGGGTTCATGGTGTCGGAGGCGGAGCGGGCTGCCGATGGAAGCGCTAGAACGCCAAGAGTGGTGCCGTATCCGTTTCGCAGTGCGGAGGAGCTGCTGCGGGTTGCGGGCGAACATGGGCTGACCATTGCGGACCTGGTGCTGGCGAATGAGTGCGCGCTGCTGGTAGATGCGAGGGTCAAGATCGTGCGGCCGGAGCCGGAGGGTTTGGAACAGCGATCGATTGAGGATCGGGTTAAGGGATCGGTGCTGATGCTGTGGCGGGCGATGGACGCGTGCACCGAGCGGGGCATGGAGGTGGAGGGGATTCTGCCGGGAGGGTTGAAGGTGCGGCGGCGTGCTCCGCGGCTGGCGCGCAGGTTGAGCGGGGACGAGCCGAGCGGCAGCTACGATCCGCTGGCGGCGCTGGACTGGGTGACGATGTGGGCGATGGCGGTGAATGAAGAGAACGCGGCGGGCGGGCGCGTGGTGACGGCCCCGACCAACGGCGCGGCGGGTGTGATCCCGGCGATCGCGCACTACTACCGGCGCTTTCTGTGCGAGGGGCTGAGCGAAGAGGAGAAAGAGGCGGGCCTGCTGCGGTACTTTCTAACGGCGGCGGCGATCGGGATTCTGTACAAGGAAAATGCGAGCATCTCCGGGGCGGAGGTGGGTTGCCAGGGCGAGGTGGGCGTGGCGTGCTCGATGGCGGCGGGCGGGCTGGTGGCGGCGCAGGGCGGGACGAATGCACAGGTGGAACACGCGGCGGAGATTGCGATGGAGCACAACCTGGGGATGACCTGCGACCCGATCGGCGGGCTGGTGCAGATTCCGTGCATCGAGCGCAATGGGATGGGCGCGGTGAAGGCGATCAACGCGAGCCGCATAGCAATGCATGAGACGGAAGGGCACAAGCTGTCGCTGGACCAGATCATCAAGACCATGTATGAGACGGGGCTGGACATGCAGTCGCGGTACAAGGAGACGAGCCTGGCGGGGCTGGCGCTGAATGTGATTGAGTGCTAGAAAGGCTGCATGAAATCGGACACGACTCGCGCCAAGAAGCGTACACGCCTTTGCCAGATGCCGACTCCCGGCAATATAGCCGGTAGATCGTCAAGCATTACCAATGCTTTCTTCAACGCGATCATCCCCATCGACGCTCCGACCGAAGAAGAGGAGATTCAGGCACTGGAGATTCTGGGAATGGATCCCACCGACATACGGTGTGCATACTGCGGTGAGAAGTCGACTGAATGGGATCATTTGAGGGCGATCATCACGGATCAAAGACCTACAGGATTTATTACCGAAATCGCGAATCTGGTGCCGGCGTGTGGCAAATGCAATCAGTCGAAAGGTAAGTCGCCTTGGCGGACGTGGATGGTGAGTTCGGCTACATTGTCCCCCAAGACTCGCGGTGTCATCGGCATTGAGGATCGAATCGCCCGGTTGTCCAAATACGAACTGTGGCGGGAGCCCACAAGAATTGCCTTTGAAGAGGTAATCGACGCAGGGCTCTGGACGCGTCATCAGGCTAACTGGCGTACCGTGCTGGCCTTACTCACAGAGAGCCAGAAACTAGAGCATTTTCCGTTTTACTGTAGACCATTTAGAGCGAGCCTGAACCAAGCGTGAGCGTTGGCGGGGGTGATGTGTGGGAGAGCCTCGGTGATGGCCTGATCGAGAGTTTCCTTGCTTCGAGC